>PDWJ01001407.1_pt1 | contig 41083 bp, 30 predicted proteins | sample 1430881 | NCBI WGS metagenome assembly PDWJ01 (sample SAMN01162460, study PRJNA174530) | Oral metagenome, whole genome shotgun sequencing project. | biome: Marine environment; feature: Marine mammal; material: Swab sample of the gingival sulcus; isolation source: swab sample of gingival sulcus...
CGTTGGCGACCGGGAGGGTGAGAGCACAGCTCTCACTGTGAAAGCTTCGCTTTCCCACTCCAGATCAACGTCCTTCTGCCTGTACAAAAATTCAACAGAGTTTTTCAAGGATCTCAGGCTGTTCCTGACGCTCACAGAATGGCGTTAATTGCTTGATGATATAGTTGTCATCAAGTGCGGGACCTCAAGAGTGTTTCTCATAATCATCACGGCGCAAGACCTGACCTTTGATCGTCTGCAAGGCATTTCCCCGCTTGCTGCCGGGTTTGAACCCAGCGTTCTCTCTGCTCGTGTTCTCTCATATATCCCTGAAATTTTTCACGTTTCACGTCTCACCGTCTGCCCCATGCCGACTGTGGTCTTTCTCCCTGTGCCGCAGAAAAAGGCGTAGTCCGCCAGTAAATTCATCTGATACACCAGGTCCGGCGGGGCCTGTTTGTCGATCATATATGTAATTCGACCGGTAAATCCGATGAGCTTGACTTTCTTGGTTTTGATAATAGCCGTTTCCAGCCGCTTCAGGTTGGAGATTCCGGTATAAAATTCGACCTGTTCATCGAAATCGGCAGGGAAACGAACTGTGCCGTTCATTTCTTCGAGGCGCACGCGATAGCTTCGGAACACCAATCGCGGGTCCGGCAGCAGGAAATCCACTTTGCCGCGCCGAAAGCTAGTGGGGGTCAGAAATTGCAGGCTGATTTTTCGCGATGTGCGTGAGGCATGTGTATGAAGATCCGCATAGCTGAGACAGCGCGTCCATTCAATGCCGCGCTGGGCCTGCGTCAGAACGCCGGTCAGTACAAAGCGGGTCGGCCCCAGTTGGAAGGATGGTTCAGACGATTCGGCGAAGCAGCGGCCAAAGAGCGGGAAGAGTTCGTCTTCCAGTAAGGTGATTCTCAAGTGGCAGGCTGTCCCGGCTTTCAGAACCGGCTCCCTGGGCGGACAAAAGCCCAGGAAATGTTGCGGACGGTCGCCAAGGCCCAGCGGCGAAAGCGTATAAGGACGATAGCGGTTCTCCTCGTGCAGGCGGGCCGCTGCCGCCGGGTCCACTGCGCGGATCAGACTCAAAAACATTCCCTGCAAAGCCGGACCTTGCGCCTGTCCGAGCGGAATGTCGTCGTGCGGATAAACTTGTAAAAAGATGCTGAAAGGCATATTCAGAACTCGTTTTTGCAACAACAGGCGTGCGGAAGCGCAGTTTTTCGCCGAGTGTCAGAGTGTGTGTGAGAGTGCGGATCTCACCGTGAACGCTTCGCTTTCACACTCCTTTTATGACGACATGTTGAAAAATACCCATAGCCCACTGCTGTTTTGGCGCCAATGCCGTGTTCGCTTAACGCCTGTTGCAGCGATTTTTTCGCCAGATCGAGCAAGGACAATTTACCACCAAGCCAGTGGTGCTTCGGTTTGTAGTTTTCGCTAGGTCTGATACCCAGATAGAACTCAAATTGTGTCCCCTGCTTTACTGTCAGGAAAGTGATCGGATTCGGGCTGTGATAATCAGCCGGCGGCTTCTTATCGCCTTCACTGTAATAGGGACCGTAATGAGGATTCATAATATCGACTGCAATGCTCTCGGACGATAAGTTCGTCGGGAAGGCATCAAAAAAGAAGATTTTCCCCTGCCTTCCGTTGCCCAGAGAGAAATCTTCCGGAGCAAAACCAAAGAGCTTGCGAAAGGTTGGATCGGCATAAGCGCGTTCTTCGGCCGTCTTCTGACCGGAGTTCTCAGGCGTGTCAGCGCCGCAAGCATGAAAGTACTCGCTGATCACCCAATTTCTGACCATTCCTTTAACGGCCTGACCGGGGATGTACGGGATGCCATAGATATGGTGCAGAGTCATGGAGCTTTCGTACACCGATTCATTACCGATTCCGAGCACCATGCGCCAGTCGACTGCAGCACAAATCGGGGTATCTGTGCCTTCAAGACTGAGCGCTCCAAGGGTCTCGCGATGACGAGTCTTGATGTCATGAAGCAACTCTTGCGGAAACTCGTGATCAAGCCTTATTTTATCTTTTCGATAGGAGGTAAAATTTTCTTGTTGTCGATCATAATAGGCACACTTGTTCAGGAGCAACGAAAAATTTTCAACCCGCTGGCATACGGGCCTTAACAGGCCAGCCTTCAGAAGTGTCGTTCTACTATCTTCCGGCAGCAGATATTCAGGCAAATCAGGAGAAGCCTTATTTGCTGCATTCTCAGAGGTTTTCGTTGAAAATTTGATATATCGCGCTCTGTCCACTTGGCCCTGTTTTTGTGGGTGGACCTCAAAATTTACCGGCATCTTTTCCAGGATACATTTCGGATCAACAGCAGGAGTAAAATCGTCAGAAAAAAATTTCAAATCATCCTTTTGCCAGGAAACCTTGATATAGCCGTATCCTTTATCGTTAAAAAATCGCTTGATACAGCCATGCTTGCGAGCTTTTTTTTTAAAATCATTGTTGCTCATACGTTTAATCCTCAGACATACAGCCCTCAGCAAAGCGTCTCAACCATGCCAGTAACGCCAACATTTCTCTGGTGAGAAAACGGTAAGAAGGAGAATTTAACTGCACAACAGCATAGACCAACTCGCTGTTGTCTTTATCAAAATTCTTGATGAAATTTTTGTGAGCCACCCATTGCGAAAGCTGTTGATAGAGTAAATCATAGGCATTATAAGGATTCTTTTCCGTCCCAGCTTGCGCACTCCGTTTTGCATATACAAAAGTCAGCGCAGCACCTAAGCCGTTCTGTTTAATATGCATCGAAAAATTTTGCACGTAGGAAGCGTACTTCTCATCGCGAAAAAATTTTTCTCCAATCTTTTGAGCTCTCGAGCAGGCAATCCTCTTGCCTTCTTGCGCATACACAAACGCCGAGGCTGCCCGTCCCTCTTCAATGCCTTTTATTCTCGCCATTATTTTTCTCCTTGATACAGTATGGTACGCACCAGACCTTTGCCGATTGTGGCATCTCCTCCTAATTGAATGACTTTTGGCAGACCTTGTCTGAAAAAGGTCATCACCCGCTCTTCTTCCTTCTGCTGTCCGGCAGTTTGAAAAATGTTCTGTTTCTCTTTTGTCAGAATACCCGTGCTCAAGGCAAGCGCATAGAGAACGCTTTCCGCCGGCAGAAACTCTTCGGTGAATAAGGCGCCTTCTTTGACTGTGCCAGTTTCTGGATCGATTCTGATGCGTGTAATCACTTCCGTAGACAGGGTGACAAAATCGCGGAAATCATCGTTAGAAAGAATGACCAGGCGCTTTCTCAGCTCTGAAATCCCGGTCAGTTTTTCAAGTTTTTCAGCGATCGCTTTGGCATCAGTATCATCGAGCATTGTAAAGGCATATTCTTCTAATACGACCTTGCGCTTACCTTTGGCTTCAATCGTCAGATTCTCTTTCTGCTCTTTGACGAGCAGGCAGAAACCTTCATCGTGAAGCTGTGATAAGTTGCTATTCAGTCCATCAAAGCTGAGTGGTTTACCCTTTAAATCCTTTAAGGGCAGCGTCCAATCCGGATCTGTGAGCTGCATATCGTTTTGCAGCGTTTCCAGGACCATCGGGCAGCTAATCCAGGCGAACACGCCGCGCATGCTTTTGATGGGAAAAAGCAGTAAGCGGGCATCGGTGAAGCCTAAAGCTCCTGCATGCAGATTGGCGCCATCGTCGTCTTCGGGGCCGAAGACCAGATCGAGCGCCTTCAAAAATTCCGATGCCTCTTTAACAGCCGGAAATTCTTGCTGCAATGCTTTCACGTCTACATATTCCCGGAAGGCTTCACGAATGGCGCCTTTCATCGATGAGCCTTCGACTTTAGGAAAATCCGTATGCCGCTCACGCTGAATCGGCAAATCGACGATCCCTAAATCGTCGCCGCTTCCAGCGTGTAAAGGCGTCCTCACATGCAGAAAAAATGGTACAGCCTGTTTAAACATTTGTTTCCTCCTCAACGTTCAGGGATTACGGCATTCTGCTGTTTCGTTGATTGAGCCGACATAACAGATACCAAAGCCCTCTTTGGTCTCATCGCCAAATTCTGAAATACTTTTTCCATGGACCCGCTGAATCAAGGCGGGCAGATCGCATTGTTCCGAGGCTTCCAACACATACACACTCCCGGGCGGGACCGCTTTGCGCATGGCTTTGGGCTTTCCTCGTTTTATATCGAAACCTCCGATGGAGATCGGAGTGCCCACCGCAGCGGCCAATAATTTCAATGCCTCACCGTCAAAAGCAGGGGCCAGACAGGCCGGGTTTTCAATCCATTCCGGGTACCAGCCTTTTCTAAAACACGCCGGGGTTGCCATATACAGTTTGAAGCGTCTCCCTTTGAGGCCTGGGGGCGGAACGCTCAGCGTGTCTGTGCTCTCTGCGACGCGATACACGGCGCTTTTGCCCTCGGCCCCGAGCTTTAAAAGCCCCTGGCGGGGAAAGTCGTCGAGACCTTCACACTCCACGCAGAGTGAAAGCCTGCCTGCTTCATCCGCATCGTATCTTGTCGCCAGTCGTCTGGCGTCGATACGATACAACTTTGATTCCGCTGCTTTATGCGTCTCTGCTTCCCGTCCGATCCCGATTTTCGGTTCAAGGGTCGTCAGCCTGGCAACACGTTTGCCCGCAAAGGGTTCCGGCATTGAAGCTTCCAGATATTTTTTAAGTTGTGAAAAAGAAAATAGGCCATCAGCGACTTGCTCGTATTGAGAAAAACGATCGGTCATCAGCAGATGCGAGCCTCTAAGAGGGAGATTTTCCGCATAGCTGCTTTGTAAACCAGGGGCGACCTCTTTCAGCTCCATAACTGCGAGCTCCCGGCAATCGTCATCATTTTTGTCTTTGACACAATCAAGGGGGAGGGGAAATAACTGTTCCTGCCGTTCATTAGCAGCAGGCGTAAAGATGAATGAGAGCGCGGTTATTCTAAAATCTTGCGTGAGCGCGTCAAGTTCGTCACGATTGTTGTGAAGGAGATTCTTTTCGGAGAAATAGGCGGCCCGTAATGCACCGTAGATAACGGAAGGCGCTGGTGGGAAAATGCCGTTGGCCCAGCTTTCGTCGCCCATTGAAAAAGGACGTCCATCCCGAAAAAAGAGTGTGTCGACAGGGCGTATTTCGATCTGCATGTTTTTACGTTTCAGAAGTGGGGAAACACAGCTTTCGCCGAACAGAAGATCTCGCGAAAGCTACACTTCCGTACTCCTGAGCATCTTATTGTTTGACTATTTTACAGCAGCTTGAAACCTCAAAATCTCCATTGTTCTCGCATATAGAGTGAAGGGGGCATTCGCCAGATTGATCTTCTTCTTTCGTCTCGGATCGATATCAAGATTTTCGGTATCTGTCCAATAAACCATAAAGGCATCCATTTTGCTTTGATCGATATAAGCAATGATCTCTTCAGGACCAAGTTGATTAAACACTATCAGATCGTAACTGTTTTCTCTGAAACCCCTTTTCACTCTTCCCTGCTCTACATCGAAGACATCATGGAACAAGCGTGGATAGACACCTTTGAATTTCATGTCATCAAAATACTCTTCAACTTCTTTCATCTTTTCTTCAGTAGGACTCAAGAGAGCTATACGCTTGTTTTCTTTAATCTCTGTCTCGAACTTTTGTTGCTCAACCAATCTCCGAAGCTGTTCGCTTTCTGTTTTGATTGTTTCTTCTACGCGTTCGTAAATCTTTTTTTCCGCCCAATTTTTGGTTTTGAAATAACTCCCGACCCCGAAAGCAGCCAAAAGCGCTCCGATAACAATAATAACAATGTTTTCTCCGCGAACTTCGTTTTTAAATTTTCCAACGTCATTCTGAAGCATGTGTATTTCTGTTTCGTATTGCTGTTGAAAATTTTTGACACGCTCTTTCCGCATTTCCTGCGACAACTTCTCAAATTCTTTACTCAGAATCAACTGCTGCTCTAATTGTTTAATTCGGAACTCCAATTCGGCAAAAGTTTCTTCTGCAGCATAAGCCGGCAGCAATCCACAGAACATGAATACGACAACGAATCCGAGACTGCGCCGTATACATTTTTTCATTGTGTTCTCCTTCAGGGTGTGAAAGCTGCGCTTCCACACTCTTGTTCTTATTCCTTATCAAAAGCTTTTCTGGCGATAAAGTCGCTGATATACAGGAAGGATATGAAATTCTGCGCAGAAAACGTCGGTTCCTCTTTGTCTTTAAACATCTTCGTGAAGTTTTCGATCATGTCTGTTATCCAGACTCGCCGGTCATAATCCGCCCAGCTTTCGTCAGGCTGTCTTGCTTGCTGGCAGGCCCGTCTTATCAGACGCCTTAACTCGATCTCTGCCATTCTTTTGTCAGACAGCTTCCCTTTCTTATCCATCAGGCACGAGAATTCCCGATCGAAATTCTTGATAAAGGTATCGGACCATTTGACCGTCGCAGTATTTTGAGCTTCCGGTCGCGCGCGCTGCACTCCTGTTAACAGTTTTATCAGTGACTTCATCACTGTCACAGAACGAATCGCCTCCTCTCCATGGAAATAATCCCATTTCAAGACCGATTTACGAATCTCTCCAGAATGTTTGAGCACGGCAAATCCCACGGCATTTTTCTCGGCATCAAGCTGTTTGGCTTCGTGTTCCATGTGTCGTGACCACTTCAGCACTTCAGAAAGCGGAGTTTTGTAATGCGCGATGACAATACCTGCGGAAAAGGTGAATCGTTCTCCAGGATTTTTCAAAATGAACGCCTGGTGTTTGTGTTTGAATAAAGGAACTCTGACATGCTTCTCAAAGAGTGTATGCAATTTCTCAAGCACGAAAAAAAGCTGTTCGAGATTCACAAAGCCGAGAAAATCATCTCCACCGGCATACACGGTTTTTCCTCGATTCTCTCCAGATTCATCGAGCAAGTCGCGTGCTTCTTTTGCAAAAATTCCTAACGATTTCGAGAATTGTTCATGGAACTGTCGCAGTTTTGAGCTTTCCTGTGGAGCTAATTTCTCGCCTGACAACCAATCTCCCATGCTATCGCCGTCAAAGCGCAGGAGCGCATAATGTTTCCGTTCAGCATTGAATTTTTCTTCTTCAATCAATCTCCGTCGGCATTCCCGAATTTTGTCGAGTTCTGGGAGCAAGGCGGCCAGGCCATGCTTTTTGAAATAGTCCTCTGTCAGGCTTTCTTTATAGCACAACTGCTCGTCGAAATCAGCGCCGAAATATCCACGGAACGTCTCATACGTCTTGACATTCTCAAGCTTTGCCAATTCCGACATCAACGCGATTTTCGCCGTAGACGGGAAACAGGCCCAGTTACGAAAACAGCGTTTGCTAAAACTCACTGCCGACAAGCCCTCTCCCGGCTGTAATTCCTTAAGGCTGACGGACTTTTTCCCAGATGTGGAGGAACGCTGAGACGGATGGTATTCACAGATCTCCACGTCGCTTGAGAACAATTTATCGCGATAAAGAGTTTGGTTGTCTTTTCTGTGTTCATATTCAGTTTTTCGATAGATTGTAACGTTTCGCTCACCGTCTAAAGCGCATTTGCGCCCGCATTCGACGGATTGTTCGAAAGGACGAACGTTTTTCATCGCTCGCAGATTGCGGTCGAGCTGCTGATAGACCTCGGCATATTTCATTTCCGGCTCATAAGGCAGAGCTGCCCAATAAGTCTGGAGGAAGCGTTCGACTTGTTCTTGATAGTGTTCTGGGAACGGGATATTATCAGCAAACCTCTCTCGAAAAGCGGCTTCCGCGAGGGTTTTAAATTCTTGAACGCCCCACTCTTCAAGCGATTTTCCACACTCCTCCGGTTTGAGATCGTTCAGGCTGGCGACGAGGCGGTTCGGTTTGCTTGGCGTACTGCCCGCGGGATAGATAATCGTCATCCGATCTTTATACGTTTGGGCGCATCGTTGAGACGCTTTCTCCATAAGCTGTGACAACAGTTTGCTTCCAGCAGCCAGATCTTGAGTAGTTCTCGCTTGCGAAATAAATGATTGCACCGGGCCGATTGTAAAGACAAAGAGGTAACTACTCATGGAAGCTCCTTTAGTTGCCGTTTAAGGTATGTATTCAACTCGTTACAGTAATCCGTAAATTGAGCATCAACTTTGGAATGGTTGATTGGTCTTCCGCTCCGATCGGTTAGAGGGCCTTTTCCCGCTCCTCCACAATAATTTGAAGGAAGATACAAGATATGTCCACCATAGCCCTTTTCTGTTTTCCTGATTCGCATAAAATAAGGCTTCGCTCGTCTTTCTAAAAACGACTCTTTTTTTCCGTGTCTTGTTTTGATTACCATTGGGGCCCCAATAAATTGCCTTTTGCTACACTGATAATGCTTTCCTTCTAAATCTTCTCTGGCTTGACGATAAATCTCGCCAATATCCGCCAAACAGGCAGCCCATGTTGCGTAATCGTCTTTATCAAGAATAAAGATTTTCATCCCTTTAGAGAATGCACTGAATGGAGGAATTGCCGGGTTGTGCATCGTCTGGGAAAATGGAAAAATTTTTTTTGAAAACGGATATGAAAATTCTGTAGAAATTTCCTTAAAAATTTCCTTCGGATTTAACACTTTCAAGCTACCAAAACCATTTCTCGATTTTGCTCCTAAACCACCCAAAGTTAACAAAAAATATGCGCTTCTAAGTATTTCTTCTTTGACATTAAAAATCGTCCCTCCAACTTCGGTAGTTTCTTGTCGAAATGATAGACGAAGTTCGAATTCCTGCCCTTCAGGGATATACTGCCGCTTGTTTTGCTTAATACCATAAGCCAGGTAATTGATAATATCCAGATTGAGTGTTTTCCCTCCACTTGTGATAGGAATGCGTTTTTGGGGGAGTGGTTTAGAAGTTGGTGAAACATTTATTGGCTTCATGCGAATTGAAAAGCAACTTTTTTTCGCATTGTCAGATGTTCCTCCAAAGATTTCCCCTTCAACCCGGCTTATTTCTTCGATTGTTATGGCATTATGGTGGCTTCCCCAATAGTATGCTCTCCACCAAAATCGAAGGACTCCTTTAATTGAGGGTGGTCGTAAATCGAAGGTCTGGCCGTCGGCCCCTGCCAGAAACATGGGGGTGACTGTTTGTAATTTCAGAATAGTAGAGGACATAACTCTCTCCGCCTGGATCTCTTATAACAAGCATTCAGCGTGGGGTTCATAATACAATGACACGGCAAATAAGAAATTTTTCAAATCTTTGCAAGAAAAAAATGGGCTAATTTAAATTTTTGCCCATTATTGAGGAGTGCCAAAGTGAAGCTTTGACGGTGAGAGCTTCGCTCACTCCTAATGACAGGCGAACGCGGCGCTTCCGCACCGCCAAACAAGCCGGAACATATGTCCGGCCTGTTTGGCGTTCTTCTTTCATTATCTGTAACTCCTTAGGAAAGGATCGAAACGGGCTGCAGTAAGTTATGTCAAAACAAAGGAATTATGAAGATCGGCGATTGAGAAAATAGATACAGATAGCAGAGGGCATGAATATATTGATCCTGGATCCGATCGATCTCATCTTTGAGCATCTCTCTGCTAATTGTCATGGTATGTCACCACCTGCTCGATATACTCTGTTTCCCGAGGGCATTGCATCTTTTCCTGAAAAGAGTTATAAGGGGCACCAACACATGTTGTCATGTTAATCTTTTTCAGCATGCTCGCAGAGGCTTCGATGGCGAAAGCTGCGACTCCATCCTCCTGTTATTCCACGTTCATGTCCAGATGGACGTACATTTTGGAGTCATCCTCTGAAGTGGTTGATTTCAGTTTTGCTTTACACGTGTCAATCTGTTTCCTGATCATTTCTTCCTCTGAGGAGCCTGGCAAAGTCTTTTTGAGGTCTAGATCGAGTCGCTCTCTTTCTTTTTTTAACTGTTCAACCCTCTCTTTTTTCTGCTTTTTGATAGGAAGATCCCTGCGGAATTCCATAAATTTGATGGAAGGCAGTGCGTGACCTGTCAGATTCGCGGCAAACAGTGGGACGGCATGGAAAGGCAATTCGCAATATAATTCCACTGTCTGAGTTTTATGCTCCCGACGAAAACGTTCTAATAACGCAACCGCATTTTTGATCACAGCCATGACTTGATCGGAGTTTTCGAACCGATCGTATTCGTCTTTTTCCTCATTGTAACGAAGAGTTTCAATAAAAACCGCCGCTGGCGGATCTTGCTGGCTATTCAGATGTTCTATAAATTGATCATAGTACTTCTGCGTCCCAACATACAGAGCTATTGCCTCACGCTGTTCGCCGGGAAGAATTTTTGCAGGCAATGGAGATCGAGAATAATTTTTTTCACTCCGCACTGTTTCACAATGCTCATTACCTCCCCCCAGTCCTTTAAAATCCTGTTTTTCATTTGTGAAATACGAGCCGTTGTAATAATAGCAATACAATGATGTTAGAGTGGTTCGATTTATCCGTAATCCCAAAAAGAATGCAAAAGCTAACTGAGCATTTCCATATATTCTGACGCTTTGCTGATTATTCCGTAAATTCCCTAATGCGTCGAGACTTTTCTCTATCCTTTGAATACATTTCTTCCATTCAGTTCCCATGAGAGTTTGCGAGTGTGTTCGCTTTCCCATATCCGGTCTGAAGATTAAACAGGGGATTTGATATTCATTAAGAACTTCCGGCAAATCGGGCTCGCCCTGACGGGCTCCATCTCCGCGCTGATCGATCGCGATAATAACATCCTGTGCAGATCTCAGGTTCAGTACACGATATATCTTTTGTGAAAGTTGATCGGTGAAGGCTTCCCGGTCGTTTTCAGAAAGGCCGGATTCAAATTTTTGAATGCTGAGCTGCCCATTCTCCAATATTTTTCTCAGTATTTGCGTAATGCGTTCGACGTCTGTTTCAGGGATGAAGCATACGACACCGCAATGTCGTTCGATCGTTTGCTTAAGCGGCTCAAGATCATCCATGTCCAGCCAGGGAACAATCCCTCTCTGACATAAGGCATTCGCTAATGGTTGAATATACTGTTTTTGCTCAGCATGATAGGAGAGCACTATCACCGCTCCAGGATTTTTTTTCTCTGCATCGTGTTGTGTTTTCAATATCGGTCGATGTTTGTGGAAGCCCGCTAAGCGAAGTGCATTACAGCCTACGTTGTAAGCAAACTCAAAACTCTCGCCGGCTCCCAGGCCGTCATAAAAAGCTGTTGAAAATTCGACGGCAGCTTGATCGCCAATAGATTGCTCCATACCGACGACGTAATCGATATGTTTAACAATCGCTTCTGCCTGAGCCACAGAGTAACAGGCATTTAATACGACACACCTTACGTTATCAGCAAAGAGCTTAAAGAGTCCTGCCAGGGCTTCTGATGTGACCAGTTGGGCCTGCCCGTTCCGATTCTCAAGCACAATACCGACTTCGCCCTCGCCATGGCCGGAAAAATGCACGATATTGGGCTGAAAATCCAGCATTGCCCTGCGTATATCCTGAGGACGAACTGCCCATTGCTGCTTGATTTCAAATTGTTCCCGGTTCCGCGATCTTTTTAACCCTTCTTCAATTTCCCGGACTTCTTCGTCCAGGCGCAGACGGTCGGTATTTTTAGGATTGGCGGCAAGTATGAGTATTTTCTGCACGATGTTCCTCCTGAAGTGTTATGGAATATGACACATTTCGGCAGGTGAGCGTGTCACGGGCTTTTGGCAGAGAACCGTACGAGAACTTCTCAATCTTTGCAAGAAAAAAATACGCGGATTTAGGTTTCTCCGGGCGAACAGGCGGGGACGGAACCCCGCCCTGCCAATTTATTCCCACTCGATGGTAGCGGGGGGTTTGCTGGTGATGTCGTAGACGACGCGGTTGACGCCGGCGACTTCGTTGACAATGCGATTGCTGATGCGGGAGAGCAGTTCTACCGGCAGATGCGCCCAATCGGCGGTCATAAAGTCGTCGGTAGTCACGGAACGGATGGCGATCACATTGGAATAGGTGCGGCCGTCGCCCATCACGCCGACACTCTGTACGGGCAGCAGCACGGCAAAGGATTGGGAGGTTTTGCTGTACCAGCCGGCATGCCACAGTTCTTCAATCAAAATGGCGTCGGCTTCACGTAAGGTGTCGAGGCGTTCTTTAGTAATCGCGCCAAGCAGACGCACGGCTAATCCCGGCCCCGGAAAGGGATGACGCCAGACGCTCTTTTTGGGCAATCCCAAGGCTTCTCCAACCCGGCGGACTTCATCCTTAAACAGATTGCGCAGCGGTTCGATCAGTTGCAGTTCCATCTCTTCAGGCAGGCCGCCGACATTGTGGTGCGTTTTGATCTTAGCTGCCGGATCGCCTTCCTGACGATTGGCGCTTTCGATCACATCAGGATAGAGCGTGCCCTGGGCCAGAAAATCAACCTTGCCGATTTTGCGAGCTTCAGCTTCGAAAATCCGGATAAATTTTTCACCGATCGTGATACGTTTTTGTTCGGGATCCGTTACGCCGGTCAGGGCTTCCAGAAAGTCTTTTTCGGCATCGACGGCGATCAGTGCGGCATGCATCTCTTTCCGGAAGGTTTCGACCACCTGTTCCCGTTCATGCTTACGCAGCAAGCCGTTATCGACAAAAATACAGGTAAGCTGATCACCGATCGCTCTGTGTAATAAGGCCGCAGCCACTGAGGAATCAACGCCGCCGGACAGGCCGCAAATCACCCGCCCCTGGCCGACTTCTTCGCGGATGCGTTCGATGCTTTCGCCGATAAAATTTTCAGGGGTCCATCCTCCGGAACAGCGGCACACGCCGTACACAAAGGCATGTAAGATTTCTTTACCCTGCGGGGTATGGGTGACTTCCGGGTGAAATTGCAGGCCGTACAATTTGTGATCCCTATGACCGATAGCCGCGTGTTCGGCGCTCGGCGACACTGCCAGAGCCTCGAAGCCCTGCGGCAGATCTGTGACTTTATCGCCATGGCTCATCCAGACCGAGAGCTCGCAAGACGGCAGATCACTAAATAATGGGCTATCCTTACGGATCACAGAGAGATCGGCCTGTCCATATTCCCGCCTGAGCCCTGGCGCAACCTTGCCTCCAAAATGATAGGCCAGCAATTGCATGCCATAACAGATCCCTAAAATCGGACGCCCCATCTTCAGCACGATATCCGGCAGGTGTGGTGCGCCTTCGGCATAAACACTTGCCGGACCGCCGGACAGGATGACGCCGGCCGGGTTCAGGGCCTCGATTCGCTCTGCCGGGACATTATAAGGCAGCATCTCGCAATAGACTTCCAGATCGCGGACCCGGCGGGCGATAAGCTGGCTGTACTGCGAGCCGAAATCGAGTACGACAATGGTTTCTCGTTGTGGTGTTGACATAGTTTGAGTTCCTGACAAAGGTTTTCAGAAGTTTGATCCCTTCAGACGGACACCATCTCGAAGATGGAGTCCGTCAAGATTTACGCAAAGATGATTTGATCATCGGTCATTTGCTCGATCACGACAAGTGATTTGACCGGATAGTGCAGATCTTCTAAGGTTTTCCGTCCGCCCTCGAAGTGTTTTTCAATCACCGCGCCGATCCCGGCCACACTTGCGCCTGCGTCTTCCGCCAACAGCGCAAGCGCTTTAATCGTCGAGCCTGACGCGAGAAAATCATCGACGATCAGCACGTGATCATCAGCATGTAAAAATTCCGGGGACACCATTAATTCGACCACTTTGCTTTTTGTATGAGACGGAGCGCTTTGGACAAAGGCATTGTCCGGCATGGTAATCGGTTTGGTTTTGCGGGCATAGACGACTTTTACCCCCAAAGCGAGTGCTGTTGTCAGGGCCGGAGCAATGCCGGAGATTTCGGCGGTCAGTACCTTTGTCACACCGGATGCGCCGAAGTGAGCGGCCAATGCTCCGCCTACGGCGAGCATAAAGGCCGGATCGACCTGATGATTTAAAAAACTATCCACTTTTAAAATGCCACCGCCAAGATTCATCCCTTCCTGACGAATACGTTCTTTTAAGGCTTCCATAGTGCCCTCCCTTTACAATGAAAGATGAACATGTCATACAAGAAACATTCATAGATTTTGCAATGGTTGATTCCCAATTCACGATGAGAATTATCCTACTCGAAACGCCTCGAAACGTGTCAAGAAAAAGATGAATGTCGTATAAGAGCCGTACATATCGCGATCCTGAATTTCGATGAACATGTCGATGCCGCATCATGTCAATAAGGATGTTGAAGAGGGCTGGAAAGGAGAATTCATCGTCTGACGCGGCTCTTTAACCGAAAAATGCAGCAAAGGTTGTGGCATCAAGCAGATTAACGCCGAAATTCCAGTGATAGTTCCGCTCGATTTCCAATTCGAACTCCGCATCTGCGCGTTGAGGAACGGGTTTGTCGAGTTGCAGGAGAAAACGCCAGCAAGCGTGCAGCAGGTGCATAACAAGGATACAGTTCAGCGCCAGACAACCCAGACAAACAGATACGAGGCAAAGGTAGCGGCAACGGTAAAAGGCAACCCGATCTGAATGAATTCACGAAACCGGATATCATAGCCATTGCGCTCTAAAATGCCGACCGATACGACATTCGCCGCCGCTCCGACCGGGGTGATGTTCCCGCCAAGGCAGGCACCGATTAATAAGCCAAAAACCAGCAGCTCGTCAGGCAAACCCAGATTGGCGGAGACAGCCTGGCACAATGGGATCATCGCTGTAATATAGGGCACATTATCAATCACGGCCGAAAGAGCGACCGACGCCCAGACAACGATAGAATAGGTCACAAATACATTATCCCCAACTGCCGCGACCAACCATTGGGCGGCATCATCGATCAGACCAACGTCTTTTAATCCTTCGACAACGATAAAAATTCCAATCAAAAACAGAAAGGTTTCCCAATCGGCATATTGACGCCAGAATACCTGTGTCCGTTTCCAGCGCCTGCCTTGCCGGTTATGGAACCAGCCAATCGACCAGAGACCGAATACCGTGCAGATAATGCCACCCAAAAATTTCGATTCATTGTCGAGAAGCGGCGATAATGCCAGACAGACAATCATCGCGACAATCAGCAGGGTCGGCGTCCACGAGAGGACTTCTTCTGCCTGAATGCCATCGACAGGCTGCCGATAACTCCGGAACAGGTATGCCAGCACCAAAAACGACACAATGGCTCCAAGCTGCACGGCCCAAAAGATCCCCGGTTGCCCGTGATACACAAAAAAATCGTTGAAGCTCATCTGTTTAGCGCCAGCCAGAATCATACTTGGCGGATCACCAATTAACGTGGCTGTCCCCTGAAGATTCGAGGAGATGGCGATGCCGATCAGAAAAGGAACCGGAGACAGATGGAATTTTTTACAGATTGCCAGGGCGATCGGCGCCACGATCATGACCGTCGCCACATTTTCGACAAACGCTGAAATCAGGGAAGAAAATATGCAGACTCCCAAAATCGCCATACCGACATTTCGAGCGTGTTCGATCAATTTATCGGCAAGAAGGACCGGCACTCTTGAATAGATAAAGATGCCGGTCAGATAGAGCATGCCCCAAAAAATTCCCATCACATTCCAATTAATCGCAGCCATGGCTTCACCGCATGATTCGAGCAAATGCATCAAAAATGGTGTGGCATGCGGAAAGAAGAAAATTTTCGCCAGAACCATACCACAGGCTCCGATCAGCACAATTTCAGTTTTCTTTCTGGGGATAAACACCACCCCCAAATACGTACATGAAAAAACAAGAAGAATGAGAATTTTTATGTTCATACTATAAAAAACCCCGTTTTCGGAAAGAAAACGGGGTTTTTTTGTCAAATGCCGTCCAGCAGCATTCGTTATACTTCAGGCTTTTCTTCTTCAGCGTTATCCTCTTCAGGAACGGCCTCCGCTTCAGGTTCGTCTGCTTGAGTTTCCTCAGCAATCTCCTCTTCTGCAACAGGAGCCTCTTCATCCGAAGCTTCTGTTTCCGGAGCTTCGTCGGTTTCAGCTTCCGGAGTCTCCCCTTCTGCTTCAGCAGCCTCAAGCTCTTCCGGATCGATCGGGCCGTTCACTTCTTCATCGTAGGCTTTGATGCTCAAGCCGATCCGACGATTTTCTTCGTCAAGCTTAATCACTTTGGCCGTAATCTCATCACCGACAACCAGAACATCTTCCGGTTTTTTGACATGCTGCTGTGAAATTTCAGACACATGCAACAGCCCTTCAACGCCATTGTCAAGTTCGACGAATGCGCCAAAATCAGTCAAACGCACAATCTTTCCGGTGACGTTATTGCCGACCGAGAGAGTCTCGGCAATGCCTTCCCACGGATTCGGCTGAAGTTGTTTGATGCCTAAGGACAAGCGTTCGTGCGCCACATCGATGCTGAGCAGCACGGCTTCGACCTGCTCGCCCTTCTTCAAAATTTCCGAAGGATGTTTGACGCGAGTCGTCCAGGACATATCGGAGATATGAACCAGGCCGTCGATACCTTCTTCGAGTTCGATAAACGCGCCAAAATCAGTCAGGTTGCGAACAACGCCGCTCACAATACTTCCTGACGGATATTTTTCGGCCACAACCGCCCATGGGTTTGCCTCAATCTGTTTGAGTCCCAGGGAAATACGGCGATTGTCTTTGTCAAGATCCAGCACGATTGCAGCAACAATATCTTCGAGAGACACCACTTTCGACGGATGTTTGACCCGTTTGGTCCAGGACATTTCGGAAATATGCACCAGACCTTCGACACCGGTTTCCAACTCAACAAACGCACCGTAATCGGTAATGCTGACCACTTTTCCTTCGACCCGGGACCCAATCGGATATTTCTCTTCGGCAGCTTCCCACGGATCGGCGCTTTTCTGTTTCAAGCCAAGCGACACTTTTTCTGCTTCACGATCGTATTGCAGCACGACCACTTCGATTTCATCACCAAGCTGGAAGAGCTCGGAAGGATGGTTGACCCGTCCCCAGGAAATATCCGTGATGTGTAACAATCCGTCGATACCGCCGAGGTCGATAAAGACACCGTAATCGGTAATATTCTTGACGATCCCGGAGACGACCTTCCCCTCTTCCAGATTTTCGAGGGTTTCCTGGCGGGCAGCTTCGCGTTCTTGTTCGAGGATGACACGCCGTGACAACACGATATTGCCTCTGCGGCGATTCAACTTGATGATTCGCGTACGGATCGTTTCGCCGATCAGCGTTTCCAAATTGCGGATCGGGCGTAAATCGACTTGAGAACCGGGCAGGAAGGCCTTGACACCAATATCGACAGACAAACCGCCTTTGATGCGTTCGCACACCTTTCCTTCGATCACGCGTTCTTGTTCGTATGCTTCGGTGATGTCTTCCCAGATTCTGATGCGATCGGCTTTTTCCTTTGACAGGACGACTAATCCGTTTTCATCTTCTGTATTTTCAAGGAATACATCCACCATGTCGCCGACATTCACTTCAATCGGTTCGCCATTGGTGTTTTTAAACTCACGTAACGGAATTGTTCCCTCAGATTTATATCCGATATCGATTAAGGCATCACTATCGTGGATCTGGACAACCGTTCCTTTTACAATTTTGCCCTCTTCAACGTTCGCAAAGGAACGTTCTAACAGACTGGCAATTTCCGGATCGCTGAAGCTTTCAGCAAATTCCAACTCTTCGGTCGATAATTCTGCGTTCTCTTCAACCTGTCCGGCGTCTCCCTCCTGGGGAGCTGCTTCTTGTGCGTCACTTTCTGTGACTTCTGCTTTTGTTTCAACCTGCTCTTCTGACATGAAAAATGTTACCTCCTGGAATAGTATTGCGAGAGTCTCGCATAAAGGCATGCATATTGAAAGGCCCTGGATTTAGTCAAGATATTTAGTGAATTTCTATAATTTTTCTTTGCAGAACGCCAGCATCCCAGCTGACAAAGAAGGATAAGGGCTTGCAGACATTCAGACGCACCGGGGGCTCAGGACACCTTCCTGATTGCTGTCAACATGCTGTCGATAACCTCTTCACGGGTCAGAAGGGTTGAATCCAGGTATATGGCATCATCAGCCTTACGCAGGGGGGCGACATCGCGGTGGGAATCGTCGTAATCGCGCTGCCGGATATCATGAATCAATTGTTCGAGGTCTGAGGCGATTCCCTGTTCCTGGAGTTGACGATTCCGCCGTTTCGCCCGGACTTCAACCGAGGCATCCAGATAGAATTTGACATCGGCATCAGGGAAGACAACTGTACCGATATCGCGTCCGTCCAGAATCACGCCGCCGCCCTCACCGGCGCGACGCTGTAACGATAACAGTCCCTGACGTACTTCAGGAATAGCTGAAACAGCCGAGGCCAGCAATCCGGCTTCATTTGTCACAATACGCTCGGAAACATCGTCTCCGTCAAGCAAGACGGTCACAGTTCCGTCCGGCTTGCGTTCGAATTCGATACGTGTCTGCTCGATTAATCGAACCAGAGCCGGAACATTTGCGAAATCAATGTTGTGTTGTTCTGCCTTCCACCCGATGGCTCGATAGATCGAGCCGGTGCTCAAGTGGATATAATCAAGCCGTTCGGCGAGCATATCGCCGATGCTGCTCTTGCCGGAACCGGCCGGGCCGTCAATGGCGATGATTAAAGGTTTTACGTGAGTCATACAATGGCTGTTGTTGTCAGACCAGTCGGACACATCCGACAGGTCTGAGAGGTCCGACTGTCCTCTGCTTTTCAAACGCTGGGACGTTTCGTTCTAGCGTCCACAGCATTTTTTGTATTTTTTTCCGCTGCCGCAGGGGCAGGGATCATTACGACCGACTTTCGGCTGCGAACGCACGACCGGACGAGGGGCCGTGTCGCTTTCGCTTGTATTCGTGGCCATATCATCAACCGAACGCTGCTGCGCCTGCCGTCCCCGGCGCATGGCCATGCCCTGACTGTCTTCGGTTCGTTCGTTCAACGAGGCGATAATACCGCGATGCTGAGGCTGTGACGGTTCTGCGCGTATCGAAAACTTCATGACCAGTTCGACGGTTTCCGAGTTGATGCGGTCGATCATTTCGGCAAAAATATCGAAGGCCTCTCGTTTATATTCCAGCAATGGGTCCTTCTGGCCATAGCTGCGCAGCGAGATTCCTTCTTTCAGATGATCCAGAGATTGCAGGTTATCCATCCAGCTTCGATCGATGACCCGCAGCATGACGGCCCGCAGGAAAACATTAATTTTCGAGTCATCTTCCTTCATCGGCCCGAAGAACATTTGAAACGGCTCATCAGGAATCTGATTCAACGTATCTTGTTTCTCCTGGAACGCTTGTGTAAAGGCTTTTTTCAAGACATCATACAGATCGTCGCGGTTAATCTCCTCTTTATCCAGATGATCGAAGGATTGGTGCACGTGGAACCGGTCGCGCAGCGCACTTTTCAGTGCATCATAGTCCCAATCCTCAGGGTATTTATCCTGCGGCGCATACTGTTCCATCAGATCGAACAGTACATCTTCCACCATATAAAAGAAATCCCGTTCCAGGTTATCGCTGAAAATAACGTGGTCGCGGCGGGTATAAATCACCTCGCGCTGTTTGTTATTCACGTCGTCATATTTTAGCAGTTGCTTTCTGATTTCGAAGTTAAAACCTTCGACTTTTTTCTGAGCATTTTCGATGGTTCGCGAAATCAGGCCATGCTCGATCGGTTCGTCCTCATCCACGCCGAGACGTTCCATAATCGCCGCAATACGCTCGGAACCGAAAATTCGCATCAGATCATCTTCCAGCGAGAGATAGAAACGCGAGGAGCCGGCATCACCCTGACGACCGGAACGTCCACGAAGCTGATTATCGATGCGCCGGCTTTCATGGCGTTCGGTACCAATAATATGCAGGCCGCCAAGATCGGCGACGCCGTCGCCCAGTACAATATCGGTTCCACGACCGGCCATGTTCGTCGCAATCGTCACAGCCCCCCATTGTCCGGCCTGGGAGACGATTTCTGCTTCTTTTTCATGATACTTGGCGTTCAACACGTGATGCGGCACTTTGCCCTTATGTCCGCGTTCTTTCATGATCGTTTTCAATTCTTCCAGTTTCTCGGGGGCAAGAATTTTCGTCAGATGTTTGAGAGTTAACATCTCGCTGAGTTCTTCCGAGACTTTAATCGTAATCGTTCCGACCAAAGCCGGCTGCCCACTGATATAACACTCGACAATTTCGCGCACGGCATTGCGAAATTTCGCGTTCTCCGTTTTATAAATCACGTCGGGCAAATCCTGCCGGGCCAACGGCTCATTGGTCGGAATCACGACCACATCGAGTTTATAGATATCCATAAACTCGCCAGCCTCAGTTTCGGCGGTTCCGGTCATGCCTGAGAGTTTGTCGTACAGTCGAAAATAGTTTTGGAGCGTAATCGACGCAATGGTCTGGCTGGCCTTGGCGACCTGTACGCCTTCTTTGGCTTCCAGGGCCTGATGCAGGCCGTCGCTGTACCGCCGCCCTGGCATCATACGTCCGGTGAATTCATCGACAATCACGACTTCATTGCCATTCACCACATAATCGACATCTTTTTTGAACAAGGTATACGCTTTGATAAGCTGCGTAATATTGTGAATTTTTTCATGACGTTCGTCATACAACTTGGAGACAGTGCGTTTGGTTTCGGCTTTCTGATGCTCGTCCAGTGAATCATCACCATCGATCCTGTGAAATTCCTCATCGACATCAGGGAGCACAAACAGATCGGCCTCTTTCTGCGATAACAGGTGCTGCCCGGCTTCAGTCAGTTCGACATTATTTTCTTTTTCGCTGATTGCAAACATCAAGCCTTCGGAAAGCTCATGGCTGCGCTTATCGCGCATATAGTCATTCTCGACCTGAAGCATCTGCTTGCGCGCGGTTTTATTGTCGGCGATATATTCGAGTAATTGATCGTTTTTGGGATTCCCGCGTTCGATTTTCAACAGGGTTTCGAATTTTTCATAGGCTTCCGGGTCGGTGTCATCATATTTTTTCACCTTCCGAAACAGATCGTTTAATATGGTCCATTGACGATCGACCAGTCCCCTTACAGGTTTCCGAAAATCAAGGAACTTATTCGAGTCATGTTCCACTTCACCGGAGATAATGAGCGGTGTCCGCGCTTCATCGATCAAAATACTATCGACTTCATCGACAATCGCGTAATGTAATTCCCGCTGCACTCGTTCATCGGGATCGCTTTTTAAATTATCGCGCAGATAATCAAAGCCATATTCGTTATTCGTGCCGTAGGTAATGTCGCAGCTATAGGCATGCTGACGATCTCTCGGACTCATGCTGTTCTGGATGACTCCGACGGTTAAGCCGAGAAAGGTATAGATTTTACCCATCCACTCGCTGTCGCGTCGGGCCAGGTAATCATTTACTGTGACCACATGAACTCCACGTCCGCTCAGGGCATTCAAATAGACCGGCAAGGTCGCCACCAGGGTCTTGCCTTCTCCGGTTTTCATTTCAGCAATTCGTCCCTGGTGCAACGCGATTCCCCCCATCAGCTGCACATCGAAATGTCGCAGCTGCAAGGTCCGTTTCGAAGCTTCCCGCACAACAGCAAAGGCGTCGGGCAGAATCTCATTCATCGACTTTTCCATTTCTTCATGCAGGATTTCCCGCAGATAATCTTCGATGCCCTCTCGGACTAATTGCGCGTCAGTGTCTTCGAACTGGGCAAGTTCACAAATTTCTTTGACCTTTAGGGTAATTTCGTTGTCAAGCGTCGTCAAAATACGGGTCAGGACTTTGTTGTGATATTTTTTGACACCGACCGCCAAAAAATCATTTCCTTCTTCTTCACCTAAGACCTCTTCCAAATGCTTCCGCAACCCGCGCGAATCATTCTCTAAGCGCGATTTCGAGCCTTTGACGGCATCTTCAATGATTTTTTTGCGAAAGCTTTCAGTCATACCGCGTACTTCGTCGTCGCTGTACTGTTCGTATCTGGATTCGAGGGCGTTAATCGCATCAACAGCAGACTGAAACTCGTTAAGCGTCCGCACGTTTTTAGGCTTAATAAACTTATGAAGCAAGGTTTTAAACATAATCATCTCTTCTCTTGCAGTCAATATACATGCACAATACCGGGAGATGTAAGCTCCCTGACATCATGCATTTACCATATCGTCAAAACAGAGGGGTCAGAACGTCTTCGACCCCAACCGAGGATTCTTGCCAATGACAAAAATCACCCATATACACGTATGGGAAAAAGGAACTGTTGTCAAGAACCTTGTGTCTGAAAAATCAAAACAACGCCTGCATCACTGCATTGTAAAAGCTGCTCTCCGCATCAATCATTCTCTCACGCCCCGGATTTTTTGGTTTTTCTCATCAACTGGGATCGATTTCTCCCACAACAACACGATACAGAGGTATCGTGTTGTCTTTCAACAGCGGGAAACGACGATGAGACATCTCATCCCGCCTATCATGCAGGAACAGTACCCGCAACAGACGTATGAAGGACACTTTGAGGCCCTTACCATGCTCGTTGATGTACCGGACTGTACGCCGATGACGCCGGGCCGGCATCGACGAAAGATTGTCAACCCTGCCGGGGGTAAAAGAACCCTGGCAGGGTGATGTGTACTTTTTTACGAAATCGTGTACGAGCAGGACGTATGGGAGAAAGCATTATGACAAGGGATCTCTCAAATATTCCATGTGGTGGAAGTAAAAAAGTTCTGGTGAGACAAGATCCGATGGAGTAATCGGCATGCTGCGATTACTCCATAGAGAGGAAAGGACGCTTATTCGTCAGCTAAGACAGATGTCATTGCCACCATAGTAGCGATGTCTTCCGCGCTGCATCCTCTGGACAGATCGTTGACCGGTTTGGCAAATCCTTGCATAATCGGGCCAACCGCTATAGCGCCAGCCAGACGTTCGGTCAATTTGTAAGCAATGTTGCCCACATCGAGATTCGGGAACACCAAAATATTCGCGTTTCCGGCAACCGTACTGCCGGGAGACTTGCGTTCGCCAATCGCAGGAATTAAAGCGGCATCAGCCTGCAATTCTCCGTCAATCTGTAAATCCGGCGCTTTTTGTTGTGCGATTTCCGTCGCCTGGCGCACTTTATCCACGAGTTCATGATCAGCGCTGCCTTTAGTCGAAAATGACAGCATTGCCACCTTTGGGTCAAATCCACTAATAATGCTTTTTGCGCTGGCAGCAGTCGTCATGGCGATATCAGCCAGGGTTTCGGCGTCAGGATCCGGGAGCAGAGCACAATCCGCATAAATCAAAATGCCTTCATGTCCGAAGGTCGGCTTATCCAGGATCATAATAAAAAAACTGGAGGCCGTGTTGATGCCCGGCTTCGTCCCGATAACACGAGCAGCCGCCGAAATCACTTTTCCGGTCGAATTGACTGCGCCGGCCAAACTTCCGGCCGCATCGCCCTGTCGGACCATCATCGCTCCGTAATACAATGGGTCTTTCAGCGTGGCAAGAGCATCTTCATCGGACACGGGTTTCCCGCGCTGTGCCCGCATGTCCTGATAAATTCCGGCAAATTCCTGTAATTTTTCTGCAGTTTCCGGATTGATCACCTGAAGATTGGCGGTATCGAGACCGACTTCTTCTGCCAGTTCAGCAATTTTTGCTTCATCACCGAGCAGAATCGGAATGGCGAAATCTCCGGCTACAATTTCTTTAACAGCCGCAACAGTGCGTGGTTCTGTTCCTTCAGGCAAGACGACAGCCCGTTTATTGGCGGCGGCTTTTTCTCGAATTTTTGCAATGAGATCCATAATTTTTTTATGTAGCGTGACTGTATGAGCAATCAGAAATATAGAGTCTATCCCTCCTTTATATAGGCATCCTGGATGAATCGTATGCTGCCCCCCCTCCCAGGAGAGGGAAAAAAGGGGGGGCTTCACGATACAACTGTTTTACCTATAGGGTTTTTCCAACTCTCACCCATCACGTATGATTATATAGCGATCCTCAATGAAAACTGCAATATGGAGGGAACAGACATTCCAGCCTTGTCAGCACAGACAAGAATGTCTGTGCTACGACAACTCATTGCTGATCGCTATAAGTTATTATTGTTGTATCCAGCGAATAAACTTATCAAAGGCTTCAAGAAATATTTCCTCTTTCCAGGTTCGAATAATCTTTTTTTTCAACAAATTGTGATGCAACTCCCAGAGCTCGGTAAAATGATCTTGAAGCAGATTTCTTTCCAGATTTTCATACTCCTTCTTGAGATGCTGCAAACTTTCTTCAACCTCAGCATCCCGTCGTTGCAACAAAAATGCTAATAATTGAGCAGGATTTTGTTTCTCGATACTGAAAAAATCTTGAACGGTCATATACAAGACTTCATCAAACCCACCTCGTTGAGAGATGAAATAATTCCAGTTCATTCCATCTCCAGCTTCTTCATTCTCTTCAAGCCTGTCAGCTTCCTGTTGAGCTAAACCACTTTGGATCTGCTCGGTGATAAATGTATCGATGGAGTCGTAGTTGATATCGGCCGAAGGCAGCAATCCGGCTTGTTTCACATGCTCGGACAGGCTGTCGAGCGTCGATTCCATACGGAGGAGGCGACGTTGTAATTTTGTATTGTCCGATCGTAAATCGCGAATTTCATGCAAGAGCTCAGTCAATACACGCGTATCATTCTGTTCCAAGGCTTGATCCCATTCAGCCATGAATTTCTCCACCCAAAACACCACAAGAGCAATATGTATGGACCCTTGTGGTAAGGAATTCGGATTGTATCACTTCTCGACTTGCTCCCTGCCAGATTTTCAGCCCCTGGCAGGGGCGGTGAGAACAAGAGGGGCTTCTGAAATTTCCGTTCCCAGGCACCCCGTTCTCTCTTAAGAAACAAAAAAGAAATGCAAAAAATTGTCAAGTTTTTGTCATCAAAACCCAGCCAGGAAAGCGGAAAGGCTTTCTCTGGCGATAAAAATTTTTCAGCGTGTATGCAGACCTATCCGAACAGGTCCTCTTGATCCTGCATCGCCTGCCGGTCCTGTTCATCAGGCGAAAGAACTCCCATATCACGGTAAAACTGCTCATCATAATTTCGAGTTCGCACCACTACCGGCATTGGAACAGCATGGCCCATCACGAGAGCCTGCTGTTTTGAATCGAGGCTCGCCAGTACACTGCGCAGCCCCCCGGAGTTGCTGACACCGGTCAAAACCGACTGAATATCTTTTTCATCGTTCAGCAAGGCCACGATTCGCGTTCCGACCTGTGAAATCACTTCATCATCGATGCCGGATGGACGTTGATCGACGATGAGCAGTGACACAAAATACTTCCGCATTTCACGGGCAATCGTTCCAAAAATCGTCTGTTTGGCTGACCGAGGGTTTAAAAATTTATGCGCTTCTTCAATAGTAATCACTAAATGCTTCGGTTTATCCGCCGGATCTTGTGAGGCGTGGTATTGCTCGGTTTGTTTGACATACAATTCATGGATGCGGCGAGTGATCATTCCGGAAACCAACAGATAAGCCAGCATACTGGTTTCCCGGCCAAATTCGAGCACAATGTGGGTTCCGCGATTGACGTAATCCATCATCACGGAGACGATGTCTTCACTCGAACGTCCCATTGTGACAAAATCGAAATTGACAAGCCTTCGGAGTTTTCGATAAAGCGCCGATAAGGATTCAGGATGCGCGCCAAGCTCTTCGGCCAGGCCTTTAAGATCATCTTCTCCACGTGTCATCAAGACTTCAAGCCAGTTCTTGCCATATTGAGTCACGACCAGGTAGGCTGCTTCGATGGCGGTCGGGTTCAGGCGTAATTCATCCTGGAGCGGCGCAATATCTTCGACCACGATCTGGTCGGTGAAAATTTCAACCTCATGATCGGCCTGGACATTCCGACGGCGTGTAGATTCGGGGTCGAGGGTGAAAATCGCGATTTTACTGCCAAATAACTGCTTCAGCCCTTTGACAAAACTCCCTTTGCCCTGCCCAGCTTCTTGGGTCGCCTGCCAGCCATACTCGCTGTGCATATCGAAAATAAAATTCACGGCCTTATCTTGTTTGACAAGGCCACACAACACCAGACGAGTCAGAAACGTTTTTCCGGTTCCAGTTTTCCCGAAAATTCCATTGCTGCGCTCGACAAAACGATCCAGATTGATACAGACCGGCGTGTCCATATCAAGCGGGGTTCCGAGATAAAAATATGTCCCTCCACTCAAGGTCTCGCTGCCGAAAATCTGCCCGACATCCTCTTCCGACGCGTCGTACACTCCTGAAAAATGGGATGGAACGGTTTTCACGGGCTGAATATCGGCCATCTCTTCATCAACGGCCTCTTGTGCCACCATCAGCATCGGGCGCAGCATCACTGTGGCATACGCACTGGTGCCCGCCAGCACTTCCCTCATGAGCAGGTCGTCGCGGGCAGGAGGATGGACAAGAATTTGCGGACTGGTCGAATCCAGACGCACATCCGTAATCATCGAGAAAAAGTCATTCTTTTCCCCCTCAATGACGACAAATTTCCCGGCTTTGACATCCTCAATGCTTTGTGACGGGGCTAAATGCATTTCAACCCCCTCAATCAGTGAACCTTTGGTAATCGTTCCGATCTCTCGTATGCGTTCACTCATAACGCCACCCTTCTGAGAATAGATTCTAAGCGATCGTAATCGTCTTTTAACAAGCGAGACAACTCCTTTCCAGCGCGAATGAGACAGGACCTTTTCGATTGAGAATGACTGAGACAAGCTTGTTGAATCGCGGCAATTAACAATTCATCACTTAAGGTTCCTCCAAGACCGACGAGCGTTCGGAAAAAATCCACTCGCTGCGTGAAGTGCCGAATTTCTTCCGGCGAGCAGGCATACACAAAGCTATGGAGCTTCGGTGGCCGAGGCGGGATAAGCTGTTTCATCCCGTGCTCATCGGTGTATCCGATAATTTTAGCCTGAATTTCCGTTCGTAAGAGCTCAAAAATCTGCGGCTGCTCTTCACGGAGTTCTTCTTCGGTTTTGCCATACGCCACCGGTCGCCGGTTCAATTCGGTACTGCCGGTCATAACTTCGCACACCAACGCAATACTGGTCGGAGCTGCTCCAGCTTTCACAAAAGCACCAAAGGCCGGCGCCCCATGAAGTTCGCGAGCTTGCGCTGTGAACGCTGTGGTACTACTTTCAATGACTTCCGCAAGATACTGTTCGGTCATCGCGCCTTATGCTTCTCCTTCTTTCTTCTTACGCCCTTTGTTGCAGGATCATAAATCCAACCCCAAAAGCAGGACGGTCAGGGATACATATCGTTTCATCGAGTAAGATTATGATAGCGATGTTGACTTGTTTCGATGAAATCGATCGTGGCCTGGCAGAGGGCCTGACAGTTTGTGTCATCGTACAGTCTTTCGAAAAAAACGGCCTGAAGCGTGCCGCTACGAGTCAGGCAAGCTGTTTGATCAGTTCTTCGAGCTCCAGTTGCGCTTCTTCCCACTGGCGATATAAGTCCTCCAGTTCTTTTTTCAAGCCTGTATGGCCTTTCTGTAATGCGACGATCTTTTTGCTGTCCTCGTATGTTTCGGGTCGAGCCATTTCAAACTCCAGGGCGTCTTTTTCTTCTTCGGCCTTTTCAATATGTCTTTCAAGGGATTTCACGGTCTTTCTTAAACGGTTGCGATCTTTACTGATCGCCTGACGCGCCTCAGCTTCGAGCCGTTTTCGCTCTTTACTTTTTTTGGCGTCCGAAACCACATTCGGCTTTTTTGCGGCATGGGTGACCAATTCCGGTTCTGCATCGCGTTTTTGCAGATAATACGAGTAATTTCCCGCAAATTCGGTCATACGGCGATTTTTAAGCTCTACAACGCGAGTGACGATTTTGTCCAGAAAATACCGATCGTGAGAAATTAAAATCAGCGTTCCGTCATAGTGCATTAAGGCATGCTCCAACGCTTCCTTCGACATCATGTCCAGATGGTTTGTCGGTTCATCCATAATCAGGAAATTCACCGGGGATAATAAGATCTTTGTCAGCGACACCCGCGCCTTTTCACCGCCAGACAACACGCCGATCTTTTTGTAGATATCATCGCCCCGAAATTGAAACAATCCTAAAATATCGCGTATTCGCGGGCGGTGTCCGTCGGCAGTGGTCGACAACACCTCATCATAAATCGTCGCCTCCAAATCTAAGGCCTCGATCTGGTGTTGGGCATAGTAACCCATCGTCACCCGCTCGCCAATCGTAACAGAACCTTTTTGCGGCGTCAGCTCCCCGGCAATTAAACGGGTCAATGTTGTTTTCCCGGCCCCGTTTACGCCAACCATCGCGATTTTTTCACCACGATAAAGAGACACATTCAGATCTTGTAACACCCACTCCGTATCATACCGAAACGACATGTCTGTAATATGCAGCACATCTTTATAGCTCGGCAGATTCACTTTAATCTGAAAATCGTGACGGCGTGGCGGCGGAGGCAGCTCGACGATCTCCATCTTTTCTAATTGTTTTACCCGGCTTTGAACGGCTTTCGCCTTACTGGCTTTATAGCGGAACCGATTGATAAAGCGCTCCTGTTTTTCGCGCTCGGCCTGCTGCTCTTCCCATTTTTTGCGTAACTGTTCGAGGCGCAGTTCTTTTTCTGTTTCATAAAAATGATAGTTGCCTGCAAAGGTTTCCAGTTTACCTCGATCTAACTCGTAGATCGTTTCTGCTAATCGGTCGATAAAAAAGCGATCATGGGAAACCATCACCACGCTGCCCCCGAAATCGATGAGATATTTTTCCAGCCATTCCAGAGAAGGAATGTCGAGATGGTTGGTCGGTTCATCCATCAAAAGTAAATCGGGTTTCTGCAGCAGTAAACGGGCCAGGTGGACCCGCATACGCCAGCCCCCGCTGAATTCAGGAAGAGGGCGATCAAAATCCCTTTCCGAAAAGCCCAGACCGGCAAGAATGCCTTTGGCCGACGCTTCCAAACGGTAACCGTCCAATGCATCGTATCGGTGCTCCAGTTCACCGATTCGCTTGAGCAGCGTATCATGGTTACTATGAGGTGCATTCAGTTGATCGTGTAATTCGGCCAGCGTATTTTCAATCTCTAATGCTTCCTGCTGGCCTTGCAAAACCAGGTGCAAAATCGTGCCGTGACCAAGAAGCACTTCTTCTTGAGGCAGATAGCCGATTTTATAGTCTTTCGGAGTCACGATACTGCCGTGATAGTCTTTCAGCTCGCCATTCAGGATGCGAAGCATAGTCGTTTTCCCGGCTCCGTTCGGCCCAATCAACGCGACCCGTTTACCGGGTTGGATGATCCAGTCAACACCATCCAGCAGTTTGCGGTCGGCGATTTCGTACTGTAATCCTTGAATTTGTAACATACATACAGGTATCCTGGATGGATCGTCTCATTTTTCACCCACCCCTTGCCCGGAATATGAGGCAACTCATTCAGGACACCCATAACGATAGAAGTTGGGTAGAAGCAAGCCCCTGTTTCGCCTCATCGATGGAGGGGTGGCAGCCCGGGCATTCTTGTCTGTGCAGACCGGCAGGAGTGCCCGTCCCACCACATTCAGGATTGCTCTGAACGTTTTCGTTCAGTCATATACCCATCGGGCAATATCCTTAAAATAGTGAATATCTTGTTTGAGCCTGATAAATAGAGCGTGTAAAGAAATCAAGAAATATTTACTGCGACAAGCACAAGCAGCAAATCCGAAGGGGGGCTCTTTGTCACGATAGCGCTGCGCCAGCATGACCGCGCCCCATGCATGCGTCATTTTCAGTCATTCCCGCAGAGACTGAGTATCTCGACGTTGTGAGCGCAATATCTGGCGCAGCCGTTGGCCCAGGCAGCGCGGGAGCCGGTAAAGAAGGGTTTCATGAGTGCGATGTTCATAGAAGCACGGCCGAGGAGGCTCATACCAAATTTTATAAACTCATGATATTCCGGGTGGAGATTACGATTTATTTCTTTTTGTTCGTTTTTTTCGCATGCGTTTTTTCACGGACCTTTTTCGTTGTTGCGGAGCAGGTTCAAAAAAAATCTGATGCTGCTTGCGGCGTTCGTTCATGTCGCGCACCACCTCAAACTGTTCTCCGGTCAGCGGATCAACGCCGGTATAATATATCACGGAAGAGAGCGTCATCGGCAGCGGAATAAACGCTTGCACCTGTTGCGGCAGGAATTTAAATGTCGCAGTAATGTCATTTTTCATTTGCGCCATTTCTTTCTGAGTTGAGCCGGGATGACAGGACATGACATAGGGCAGGGGATACTGTTCTTTGCCCTTTCTGGCGGTCACTTCCCGAAAGCATGTCACAAAATCCTGTATATTCCCAATCGGCGATTTTCGCATCGCCCTGAGCACCTTCGGGTCGGTATGTTCCGGCGCGATTTTTAATTGACCGCTGATATGTTTGGTGATTAACGCCTGTAATGCCCGTTTATACTCGGGATCGCGCAACAGCAGATCGTAGCGGATGCCGGAACCGATTGTGACTCTGGAAACCCTCTCGAGTTCTTCAACTTGCTGCAAGAGCTGTAGCCACTTGCGGGTTGTTATCTTAAGATTTGGGCAAAGCGAGGGAAACAAACAGCTTTCCCGCCCGCAGTTCCAATCGCGGCGACAATCGAAGCCATACATATTAGCCGACGGCCCGCCAACATCGGTGATGTGTCCCTTGAAACCGGGAGAAGCCGCAATCTTTTCAGCCTCCTTGATGACAGATTGTTGACTGCGGCTCGTGATTTTTTTCCCCTGATGTAATCCCAGCGAACAAAACGAGCAGCCCGACACGCAGCCGCGATGGGCTGTGATCGAGTGGCGAATCATCTCAAAGGCCGGGATGGTCTCTTTGTAAGATGGATGAGGCTGGCGTGTAAAAGGTAGATCGTAGATCGCATCAAGCTTCTCAGGAGAAAGCGTAACGGCCGGATAATGAAGCAGATACCGTTTTCCGGTTGGTTGAGCCAGCAAGCTCTGTTGCTCTCGATAGAAGATCCTATACAATTGCGTGAAGGTCTTCTTCGATGCGAGTACGTCCTCTTCAGATGGAAGAATCTGAGCCTCTTTCAGGGGGGCTTTTGAGATGACCACAGTCCCGGGGATTCCATGCAGCCGGCAGTCAGCAATTCTCCCTTTTTGTGAAGGGGAGCCGGGAGGGGAGATTTCCAGGCGTTTTGCAATGCTTGTTATTGCCTGCTCTCCCATGCCGTAGACCAGAATGTCCGCCCGCGAATCTTCGAGAATTGAGCGACGGACCTTATTGCTCCAAAAGTCATAATGCGCGACCCGCCGCATTGAGGCTTCCACGCCGCCGATCACAAGCGGAACCTCCTTATAGGCGGCTTTAATGAGATTACAATAGGTCAACACCGCCCGTTCCGGCTTGCGCCCGGCTTGACCACCGGGGACATAGGGATCGTCGCTGCGGTAGCGTTTAAAGGCCGTATAGCGGGCCAACATCGAATCGACATTGCCGGACGTCACCCCAAAGAAAAGACGCGGTTTCCCAAAGATCGTGACGGAGTCCGGATCGTTCCAGTCCGGCATCGCAATAATACCGACACGATAGCCGTGATGTTCGAGAACACGTCCGATGACTGCTGTACCAAAGGCCGGATGATCGACATAAGCATCACCGGTCACCAGCACGACATCCAGCTCATCCCAGCCGCGTGTTCTCATGTCTTTGGGGGATATGGGTAAAAAATTCATCCGTGAACTCGGGTTTCGACAACGTTAACGTGACGGGTCGATGGAGTTCACCTGCACGGCGACCTCCATTTTGTGCCTGCCGGGCCGAGGCAGAGGTCATCGACAAACCGGTGGACTCTACCACCCCGTCAACAACAGCGTGTAAAAGCACTATTTCGTTGACACAAGAATTCGACTTTCTGGCACTCTTTGACTTTCCTTTCTGAATATTTTTGGCCCGCTTAAGGGCAATTTCTTTCACGGCTTGCCGTGAACCAGTACTTGATGTGCCTTCGATCGCCTTCATGGCAAGTGACTAAGCTTACTGAGCAACGGCCTCCAATTGAGTCGATGGTGATTTTTAATCCGTATGTTTCGTGGTTCTTCTCACGTCTTTTCAGTCTGCTGAATTTCACCAGCTTTGGTCAGGGCTATTTTCGCCAGAATCGGCCCGATCACTTCAAAAAAAATACAGGTTGCCGTGACCGTCGTAATGATCATTGCTCCGATCTTACCGCCTTCGGTCATTCCCGTCGCCGCATCAACCACCGGCCCTAAGCCGCTGAATTCATGCTTGACGATCAAAGCTAATCCGATCGCGACACCGGCTTGTGACAAAATACCGATGCCGGCATATTTTTTGATCTTCTGTTCGACGCGACCGAGCATGGCCCCCAGGGCGACACCAGAAATCTTCCCGAACGAACGCGCCAGAATATACACAATTCCCAGCACGCCGAGCGACGGTAGAGCGTTGAGGTGCAGGTTGGCTCCGGCAAGGGTAAAAAAGAGAATAAACAGCAGCGGCATAATCAGGGGCAGCCGATCTCGAATTTTTTGCACAACCGAATGGGACTGTGTATTCACGACGAGCATGCCAAGCACCATATTCGCAAGAATCAGCGAGAGATGAAACATCGAAGAAAAACCGATCATCGTAAATGTAAAACCGACGAGGAGGATTAATACATCGCCGGCATGTTTCAATTTTCTTGCCAAAAATGAAAATGCGACTGCCATGACGCCACCGAGCAAGGCACTAAACATAATCTCTTCACATGGCAGGATTATCATACCGAGCAAACTGGCTGATTCTCCAGTTTCGCTGAATAGCAAACTACGAGCGATGGCCGAGGCAAATCCGAAAATAATAATCGCTAATCCATCGTCAAATCCGACAATGGCATACAGTGCTTTCGTCAAACTGCCTTTCGCCTTGTATTCCTGGATAACCGCCACCGTACCTGCTGGTGCGCTGGCTGGCGCAATGGCCCCGAAGATGATGGACAACGGCACATCCCGCGTAAGAAAAAACGTGCAGACGAATACAACAAGAAAGGCGCCGAGGGATTCGGCGAAAATAATGTAAATAATCCCGGTCCCCAGTTTTTTGAGAGAAGAGATCTTGAGTTCAATTCCGATACTCACTGCGACAAATCCGAGGGCAATCTCTGTAATAAACGACAGATGATGTTGGACACTTTCACTTAATCCGTTCAAAATCGACGGGCCTAAGATAACCCCTGACACCATATAGCCGATAATCGAGGGGAGTTTCAGATATTTCATGCCTCGTCCGGCATAAAAGCTGGTGAGGATCGTGATTCCGACGATCAACAGCATCGGAAAGGTCGGGTTCAGCACCTGTTCTGCAATATGTTCCGCTTCCATAAATCTCTACAGAGAGATCGAACCGTTCAGATAGGTAATGTCCTGCATAAACAGTACGACTCCGGCCTCCTCCGTGTGTTCGAGAATCAGGTTAACATTTCGGATCACTTCATTCGCCAAGCCACGATTCACAACGGCAAGAATCACACGCTGGAAGCCTTTTTGTTCTTCATTCCAGAAATTCGAAAATAACGGCAGCGCATAGAGGTATTTCCTGGCATTGTTCGATTCGATGACCGACACAAAACACTCATCGATTTCCGTAAACACGGAGAGAATATCCTCGAAGATCTCTTCTCGCTGCACTATAACAGTGAATTGCTGGAATTGTTTTTCAGCCTGTTTCTCAGCCTCCGGTTTCGTATGACGCAGAAAACTTTCACGAATAGCAGAAGCATCTTTGGTCGCCAGCAATTCGCGGACATGTTCAGGGAATCGCAATACGCCCGAAATGCTGGATAGCACGCGGATATGTTCATTCTGCTGCTCTTTGGGGGCGATAATAAACACAAACAGTTTCGCTTTCTTCCCATCCAACGTCTCAAAATCGATCCCCTGCGGCACACACAGGATACCTATCACAAAATTTGGAATCGTGTCCAACGCACAATGAGGAATCGCGATTTCATCGCCGAATCCGGTAGAACCAAGCTGTTCTCGGTTCATCAATCCTTGTAAGATGACTTCTTCACTCACCTCGGAGAGGATGGGACTGCGTTTTGCCAGGCGCGCGATTTCTTTTAATAAGGCCGGCTTATCAGACGCATCGCTTCCGTATTGGATACACTCTTCATATAAATATTGAGCAATCATGCCAGTTCTCCTCCTCTTAAAAGAACCCTGTCAGAATTCGAAACCCTGGCAGGGTTGACAGATTTCCAGGGTGTATAGTTATTTATGAAACGTCATTCAAGGTTACGCTGACGGGTCGGGTATGGACGGTGAAGTCCACCTGGTGTGTGGCGGCCTCCACCTGAGTCAGATCGTATCCAAGATGGAGGCCACCTTCAAGGTAGACTCCATCACCCCATCACGTTCATCTGGCAAAAGCGCTATTCTTTTAATGCTTGACGTTCCGCATCGTCCTCTTGCAGAATATTCTGTTCCTGAGGCGAGATTTCGCGATGGGCGGTCTCGATTGCTCCGAGTTTAAAGCGCTCAACCGATTGCAACAGGATGTGAGCCTGCTTAGACAGTTCTGCTGCTGTTCGTTCGATTTGTTCGGAACTCTGTGAGTTCTTTTCGGAAAGCTTACTGACATATTCCACAGCCTCGAGAACGAGCTGAACCCCCTGTAATTGCTGCGTTGTCGTCTGCTGTGTCCGGGCGGCCATATGGGCAATATGTTCAACGGTCTGATCGATCTGGATCGTGGCAGATTTTTGCTCCATCGTGGATTGTGTAATTTCTGCCGTCATAGAATCCACCCGTTTTACGACGCTTTTCATCTGAATGTTCATCGTTTCCTGCATTCGTCGGATGGCATCGGCAATTTCCGTCACGACCGCTGATGAACGTTTGGCGCTGGTAAAAATCTTCTGCAAGACTTCCCGAGCCTGTTGAGTTCGTCTCACCCCCTGAGAGATATCCTCAGTACCGCTGTGAATTTTTTTCACCACAGATCCGGTTTCTTCCTGAACCACTTTCACGATCATCCCAATATCTTTGGTTGAAGAACTCACCTTTATGGCTAAACTCCTCATTTCATCGGCAATCACGGCGAATCCTCTCCCGTGTGAGCCTGCCTGGGCGGCGATAATCGATGCATTTAATGCGAGCAATGATGACTGATCGGTAATCTCATCGATCACATCGAGAATCGTTCCGATGTCCTGAGTTTGCTGTTCGAAACGGGTGATTGTTTCGACAGTACTTGCATTTGTCTGCTGAATTATATCCATGCTTGTCATCACAGCTTCCACGGCTTGCTGCCCTTCAAGGGCATCCTCGATCGTCTCCTTTGAAAGTTCGCTGGAGACGACAGTTTTTTCGACCATATCCTTGAGCAAATCGGTCGATTTATTTAATTTAACAACCGCCTTCTGGGTTTCCCTGGCCAAATCAGTCGTACTGGCTGCAATGTCGGTGATCGATCGCGTCATGTTAGAGACAGCAGCTGATGTTTCCTCGACTGAGGCTGACAATAAATCCATGTTATGAGCCACTTCTTCCACGCTCTGACCCATTTCAGTCATTATCGCAACCATTTTTTCTACACCGGTTTGAGCGGAGCGCGCAATATCAATGTCCTGATTAGATAACTCAAAGAGGTTGATTCCGGTTTTTGAAATCTGTTCGGAGCTAATCCGAATCTGTCGAATGAGCGATTGTAAGCCGGATGTCATCTCGCGCATGGATCTGCCGAATGCATCGATGTCCGACCGTAAAAATGGACTAACCGTTAAATCGCCATCGGCAATTTTTGAGGCAATCCGGGCAACCTCCTGTAAATAGGTCAACATCTCCTGAAGAGCGACCCCAAGAACGTCACGTTTCGAACGTTTGCGTACATCGCGAGCCAGTGCACCAGTTGCGACATTTTGCGCCACGTCAGTAATTTCACTAATATAGCCGGAAATTCTCACAAACACCTGCCCCAGTAAAGCAATTTCATCATTACGTTGGGAGATTCTCAGGCTGTGAATTGGATAGCCGTCTGCCAGACGCTCTCCAACCCTTACAAGATAGCGAAGAGGCCTTGTGACGCTAAAATGAATCGTAACAAACGTCAGAAAGCCCGAAGCGAAGAAACACACCACAAGAAAGATGACGGCCTGCTTCTGTGACGCTTTTAACTCATCGTTCAAGGCGTCACCGGAGAATCCGATATCCAGTGTTCCGAGATAGGTTTCATCTTTTTTATCGAATACCGGGATAAAGGTATGATAGATGGATGTTCCGCGATTAAAAACTGTTGCGGTCGTATAGCTACCAAAACTTCTGCCCAGAGCAGGAGGCAACTCTTCTCCCACGAATGTGGCATTGTTATGGGCGATAATCATTCCCCTGCTGTCGAACACAGCAACATGTGTCACATGCTTATCCTTGTTTTCCTCATAAAGCCGTTGACACTGGGGAGAGAAATTTTTCAGCTCTCTGGCGAGTTGAGTCGAAGCAAATTCCTGGCTCGTTTCAATGTCATGAATCTGTAAAAGAAGGCTGTAGGCTAACGCATCGGATTGTCGTTGTATCGATTTTACAGCTTGCCGCTTCAACACCTGCATGGAGTAGAGCGCGTAAATCGCCAACATGATAAAAATTATTCCTCCTAACATTCCCGCAATTTTTGTGCGAACTCCCAGTTCCATGACGCCCCCTTTCCTCAAAATGTCTCCAATGCAGCCAACCTGTACAAGTGATTAAAACGAGATATTCCCTCATCCTCCAATCATCAATCACGCCCTTAATCCATAAAAACCAATAAAGTCAAGTAAATGTCGAAGGACAAGAAGAATAGAAGTTATTCCTGCGTATATTTTGGTGAGATCTTGTATGATGTGTTGTAAATTTCCACCCCAAAGGTATGTGTTATTTCCCCGATGCCCACGCTTCGATCAAAGCTTTTAGCGAGAGGTTCGGTAATCTGTCCTGTAGTATGAATTAAGATCGACGACAAACTCCAAAACAATAACAACAGCCAGACACAGGCCTGTCAGAATTCCAAGGATCAGGGCTATTCGTTTCATAATTTTCATGATTCTTATGGTCTTGCGGGCAGGGCAAAGTCATGCTCTTCACCACCATCTCTTTACTCTCGCGCCTTTCACAATCGTGATAATTCAATCCGGTTATTGCTAACAGCGTCACATCCCTCTTCGACACCAGACATTCGACATGTATAGCACTCCTGCGTGAGTTGTGACGGTCGCACAGACATTCTTGTCTGTGTAGACAGGAAGGAATGCCTGTCACACCACGTTCCAGCCAGTTGAGAATGACTATATACCGGGCAAACGGTATCAATGTCAGTCGCAGCGCGTCGTCAAGTCAAAAGTACGCGGAGAGCACTCTCAAAAAAGCGGAGATTTTCTTCTGGCAAGCAGATATGTTACAGCCAACAGTACAAGACCGAACAATTTTACGGTAACTTTTGGAAAGAGTACAAGGCCGCCTCCGAGAAACAAAATGCCTTGTTCCCAGCGTCGTAAAGGGCGGACAATGAAGCCTTCAAATGCGAAAGCCAGGCCAATCACCGCCAATGCTCCGGTTGCGACCGCAACAAGATTCTGGTTGATGCCCGCCTGTAAAAGGAAACCTGAATCGTACATAAACGCAAAGGGCATAATGTAGGCCACGAAACCAAGGCGGGACGCAATAAATCCGGTCGTCATCGGTGAGGCTTTCGAGATACTCGACGCTGCGTATGCTGCCAGTGCAACCGGAGGCGTAATGGCTGACACGATGGCAAAATAAAACACAAAGAGATGGGAAGCCATCGGAGAAAACCCAAGTTTGATCAGGGCCGGGACCCCCAACGCCGACGCCAGGATATAGGCGCCGACCGTCGGCAACCCCATCCCCAGCACGATGCAGATCAGCATAATCAAAATCAAAGCGATAAACGGAATGCCGGAACTCAACGTAAACACCGCTGTCACAAACTTAAATCCAATACCTGTCAGCGTTACCGAGCCGACCACGATGCCCGCGCACGCACAAGCCACCGCAACGATAATCACATTTCGTCCGCCAAAAATAATCGCATCGAGAATACTTTTGATGCCCATGCGATGCTTTTTGTGAGGTATCGACACCAGAACTGTCGCCAGAATCCCGATCGTAGCCGCCCACATTGGCGTATAGCCGACCAAGAGCATATAAATCAGGGCGATTACAGGGATGAACAGGTAGGCCTTTTTCAGAATGGCGACTTTGTCTGGCATTTCATCGCTTTTCATGCCCCGCAGATCGAGTCGCACAGCTCGATAATGCACCATCATACCAATTGCGAAAAAGAAAAATATGGCAGGGACAAAGGCCGAAATCATGACCTCTTTATATGGGACCCCAAGAAATGATGCAATGATGAAGGCTGACGCCCCCATAATCGGCGGCATAATCTGCCCGCCACTCGATGCTACGGCTTCGACGGCTCCGGCAAAATAATTTTCATAGCCGATTCGGATCATCAATGGAATCGTGAACGTTCCGGTTCCATAGACATTCGCAACAGCGCTGCCGGACAGCATTCCGAATAAACCGCTTGACATCACAGCTATTTTTGCGGGACCTCCGCGGCTTTTCCCGGTGAAGGCGACCGCCACGTCCATAAAATATTCGCCGATTCCGCTTTCCTGCAAGAACCCGCCGAGAATCAAAAAGATCATGACAAAGGTTGCCGATACGCCTAATGGGATTCCCAAAATGCCTTCGTCGGTCAGGTAGAGTTCTTCAATAATTTCAGGCATCGTGAATTTGAAACCTTGCAAAACACCCGGCAAGAGATGGCCGACGAGCATATAGAGCGTAAAGAGAATGCCGATGATCGCCAGCGGCCATCCAACGACTCGTCGAGTCACCTCTAATAACACCACAGTGAGCAGAATGCCGAACAGAAGCTGCGGGCGAGTCACTTCGTCAACTTGAACGATTCGATAGGCAATATCGTCATAATTAACAATCGCATAGAGCCCGGGGAGGCTCGATAGTGCCGCCAAGATCCAGTCGTACAGTGGAATCGTCGTTGTTGAGCTCTTTTTAAAGGCCGGAAAGAGCAGACAGGCTAACGGCAGGACAAACGTCAGATGAATCATGCGCTGCAAATAGGCTTCTTTCACCCCAAAGATCGCGGTGTATAAATGAAAAATTCCCATAGCCAGAATGAGAAAGTATGTCACATAATGTTGCCATCCCTTTAATTTTCGCACGAATTCTCCTTCACGGTATATGTTCACCACAAAGGCACAAAGACAGGTGTCTTCCTGTTCTTTGCTGTGCTTCTTTGTGCCTTTATGGTTTATTAATAAATGATGTTGTTATAACGCGCCGACTTCTTTATAGTATTTTGCTGCTCCTGGATGGAGAGAAAAGGCATTGTCCGCTGCTGCGTCTTTCGCATTGAACTCTGCCAGAGCCTTGACAGCTTGCTCCAGCGTTTCTTTATTCTCCAGCAACGTTTTGGTCATATTATACACCAAATCATCCGACAAATCACCGCGAATCAAAACAACCGTATAATCGCCGATGACGGGAATATCCTCAGTCGCGCATTTATAGGTTCCTTTTGGTATAATATGCGTCGTAGTTCCCAGGTTGGCGTTCATCGTATCAAGGGTTTTCTGATCCGTCGGCAAGATCTGAATATCCACTTGTGTCTCGATCTTGAGAATCACAGAAGCCGGGCTGGAGACCGTAAAGACAAAGGCATCAATATGATTATCCGCTAAGAGATTCGAACCATCGGAATATGAGGCAAATTCGACTTTCCCACCCCAGGATTTGATGTCTTTATACGTGACGCCGTAGGATTCAAAGGTCTGGCGAACGATAAATTCACTGACTGTTCCGGGTTTCAACATCGCGACTCGCAACGGCAGCTTTTTCTCAAAGACGTCTGCCATCTCCTTTAATTCATATTTCTCCGCAAAATCCGCACGCACGACAAAATAGAAATACTGCTTATACAGATTGGCCAGCCTCATTGTGTTAGGAAGCTGAGTTTTAAATGGAGTCGATCCCTTTTGAGCCGGAGCGCCAAGCACAGCCGCCGACAGACCGAGATCTGCCTTTCCGCGATCGATATTCACGACATTACTGACACCACCGCCGGTAGACGACGTTGTCGGAATTACGCCTTTCGTCATAATATCGGAAATCGTTCCCCCCAGGGAAAACCAGGTGCCTCCCGGAGGGCCCGCGACAAATTTCAATTGGGCAGGATCTTGGGCCTCCGAGCTTCCGCTGCAAAACAATACGGCACAAAACAGCAACATACCGACACAGAACACTTTTTTCATTATCATATCCTCCATAAAAAGTTAAAATGCTTTAAACGGGTGGTAACAACAATTCACTTGATAATTCTACCCTTTCCCGCATGTCAAGCAAAAACTTCTAAAGAAACGCTTGACACCCGGAACGAAAATTTGAGAGTTAAGATTTGAAATCGGAATAAGAATATAGTTAGCGAACTGTCTGAACATCACATCCTTGTTTCCCGAATTTGCAGTCGTTAATAGGGTCTATTTTCAAATGATGGTTTTGTGGGTTCAATTCCCGACAAATCCACGACACGATGTTCAGGGATATGTAACAACGCTTAACTTTGTTGTGAGAAGAGAATTTACAACGAAGATTAAATTGACTTTTTCAGTGTTTTGTCTTTAACTAAACTACTTGGCCAATTACTACGAGTGACATAAACGAGGAGGATTTTAATGATTTCACAGGTAAGATTAATTAATTATAAGAGATTTCGATGTGAAACTATATCATTAAAGCCGATAACAGTTTTCATCGGGCCGAATGGTTCTGGTAAAAGTACTGTAGCATCTGCACTTTATGTTATTTCTACAATACTCAGACTAGGTTTGACTCCGGCCTTTCCTGAAGGTTTTTTTTCTTTCTATAATCTCAGGAGTTATGATGCAGATGAGTTTGGGTACCGTTATGCTCCTATAGGTATGGGAATATCTGGACACGTCAATACTTTCAAGTTCGATTATGATATTGTGTTTGGAAAGGATTCTCAGAGTCATTCAGGCTATTTTATAAATTATGAAGGATTAAAAATTGAAGACTCTGATTTTCGTTGTCATTATTCGATTGGAGAGCATCCAGAACTTCCTTTCCAACTTCCGACAAAAGGAGAACGACATTGG
>PDWJ01000870.1_pt1 | contig 41068 bp, 39 predicted proteins | sample 1430881 | NCBI WGS metagenome assembly PDWJ01 (sample SAMN01162460, study PRJNA174530) | Oral metagenome, whole genome shotgun sequencing project. | biome: Marine environment; feature: Marine mammal; material: Swab sample of the gingival sulcus; isolation source: swab sample of gingival sulcus...
AAGGGCCTGGAGGTGGCCTGAAAGTGAAGAAAAACGGAAGGAGCAAAACCGGACAGTTTATGTATTTTAAAACCGGACAATTCTATTTGTTGACAACACAGACAAATAAAACAGGCAGGGTGAATTCACCCGCAATAGATCGGTCGACCTTTTGGCGATCTGAAATTTTGGGGCATGTGGTATTGCCAGGGTAATGCTTCGGCAATTTGCGATCTGTGCGTATGGGAATCCGATGCTTGCTCAGGTGCGTCGTTCAAAAAATCTGAGACTTCCGGGTCTGTGGGAGAGGCGAAACGGAATAGAAGATCGTATGCCAAACGCCCCGATATGCGGGAAAAGTACAGAACGCCACAGATCAGATCGCTTCCCGGACACGGTCGAGGGCAATCCGCATCAGGGGAAGGGTTTCTGCCAGCACCGCAAGGTTTCCGTTCATGCATGTCTGCTCTGCCGCTGCGGCCATCCTGGCAATATCGCTGAAACCGAGGTTGCCGGCCGCTCCTTTCAGAGAGTGGGCTGCCTCGCTGCCGAGTACCGCGTTTCCCGTGTCAAGTGCAGATTGCATCTGGTCCATGTCGGCGACAGCCGTGGACATAAACAGCGCGACAATTTCAAGAAATTCATTCGCTTCCAGCCCCATAACAGCTGCCATGGCTTTCAGATCCATTTCCATTTCCTTTTGATCAGATTCCGCTGGGTCCGCCCACTGCGACAGGCGTCTCCTGTTCTCCCTATCCGTTCAATAGGATGCAAAATACCCTAACACCTTATCGAGAGCCACTTTTTTTCAACATCTTCCTTGACAGGGGCGGGACCATTGGTTATTGTCTTCATTATGAGCATATGCTCAAAAAGGAGAGCGCATGGTTCGTCCGCAAAAACATCGAACAGTTAAATTCAAACCGGATGTCACCTATTTCAAGCCCCGTGGAATCCCCATGATGGATCTTGAAGAAGTGGTCATCACCATAGATGAACAGGAAGCCATCCGACTGGCGGATTATGTGGGCCTGTCTCACGAAGCGGCCGGCAAGCAGATGGGTGTCTCCCGGGCCACCTTTGGGCGTATTCTTCAAAAAGCCCGCCACACACTTGCCGAAGCACTTTTCACCGGAAAAGCGATTCGGGTGGAAGGAGGCAGGTACCGGATGGACAAAAGTCCGTATCAACTGAGCTGCCAGAAATGCGACCATCAATGGGAAACAACCGAATTGACACCAAAGTCGCTGCCCGTCTGTCCGGTCTGTGAAACACGTCACCCCCAATTGGAGGCAGATGGGAAATGATTGTCACCATTGCCAGCGGAAAAGGCGGAACCGGAAAAACCACGGTCACCACCAATCTTGCTGCATCGCTTGCGTGTCCGGTGCAGGTGCTGGACTGTGATGTGGAAGAGCCCAATGCCCATCTCTTTCTGCCTGCCGAACCCCTGAAAACAGAAACCGTTACCACCATGGTGCCGGCGGTGGACCCGAATCGCTGCATCCACTGCGGTGCCTGCGAGGAGATCTGCCAGTTCAGTGCCATTGCCCTGGTGGGAGACACGGTCATGACCTTTCCTGAAATGTGCCACAGCTGCTATGGATGCCAGATGGTATGCGCATCCGGCGCCATAACCGACAGCACGCGTGAGCTGGGGACTATTGTCCACAGCCGGTTTCGGGATATCGAGCTGATTTACGGGAAACTCCGCATCGGCGAAGCCATGGCACCTCCCCTCATCTCCCGGGTCAAGGATCATGCGCGGAAAGACGGCATCGTACTGATTGATGCACCGCCGGGCACCTCCTGTCCTATGATCGAATCTCTGAAGCTGTCTGACGCGGTGATTCTGGTCACCGAACCCACGCCCTTTGGTCTCAATGACCTGAAGCTGGCCGTGGGCGCCGTACGTCTCATGGGGCTCCCCTTTGGTATTGTCATTAACCGATGTGACAGCGGCACCGATGCCACCCATCGGTATGCCCACGCCGAAGGCATCCCCATTTTAATGGAAATTCCAGACGACCGGCGTATCGCCGAAGCCTATGCCCGGTCCTGTCTGTACGCGGATGTACTTCCGGAATGGCAGCCCAGATTTAAAAAACTGTATGAAGCGGTGCAGGATCTGGCTGCCGGAACCTCGCAGCCCATGGCCGCAAGCGGAGGTGCGAGATAAAGGAACTGGTCATTCTCAGCGGCAAAGGCGGGACCGGCAAAACCTCCACCATCGGTGCCCTGTCTGCACTGGCTGAAAACAAGGTGCTCGTGGACGCGGATGTGGATGCGGCAGACCTGCATCTGATTTTATCACCCAGAGAGAAAGAAGCCCATGAGTTCAAAGGAGGCGCCATTGCGCATATTGATCCCGACCGCTGCACGGAATGCGGCGAATGCCGGGCCCGGTGCCACTTTGACGCCATTCCCGCGTCCCTTGTCGTGGATACCATTGCCTGTGAAGGCTGCAGTGTCTGTGCCCATTTCTGCCCGGCATCGGCCATTGATATGGTGCCGCGCACCTGTGGGAACTGGTTTGTCTCAGATACGAAAAACGGTCCCATGGTGCATGCCCGTCTGGGAATTGCCGAAGAAAACTCCGGTCTCCTGGTCAGCCTGCTGAGACGGGAAGCCAGAGCCCGGGCAGAACAGATGGGCGCCGACCTGATTCTGATCGACGGCCCGCCGGGAATCGGGTGTCCGGTCATTGCTTCGCTGACCGGGGCGGACGCGCTGCTCATCGTTACCGAACCCACGCCGACAGGCATACATGACATGAAGCGGGTCAAATCTTTGGCTGATTTCATGAATGTGCCGGCCATGCTCTGTATCAACAAAAGTGATCTGTACCCGGAAGGTGCGGATGAAATGGCCGCCTATGCGGAATCCATCGGCATGCCCATTGCCGGCCGGGTGCCGTATGACCGGAATGTGACCGCCGCCATGGTGGCGGGAATGAATCTCGTTGAATGGGGCACCGGTCCTGCAGCCCGTGCCGTCACGGCGGTCTGGGAAAACGTCAAAAAACAGATCAGCGTATGGGGCGCCCCGAAAGTGGGTATTAAACCCGGTGTCAGGCCTGTTCTTTAAGACCGGAAACCGGAATGACATTTTTTCAGGAGGAAAGACTGATGAAAATTGCCGTCACATCAACCGGTGACTCGCTGATTTCAGACATGGACCCCCGTTTCGGACGCGCTGCCTACTTTATTATGGTTGACAGTGAAACCCTTGAGTATGAAGTGGTCGAAAACAAGCAAAATCTTAATCTCCCGCAGGGTGCCGGTATTCAGGCTGGAAAAACCCTTGTCAACAACAGGGCCGACGTGCTGCTCACCGGCAGCTGCGGTCCCAAGGCATTTGCCGTGCTCGAGCAGGCCGGTATTGAGGTCTGCGTCAATATTTCCGGCCGGGTGATTGATGCGGTCCAGCAGTACAAAAACGGCAGTCATAAAGCGGCTGATTCCGCCAACGTGGAAGGCCACTGGGTATAATCATCAGCACCCGAATACCGGGTATTTTTTAACTACAGGCGACAGCCTCAATGCAACGTTAAAAGAAAGTGGAGACAGTTCTCATGAAAATCGCGATCCCCATGGCAGAAGGCAAACTCACCGCGCACTTTGGGCACTGCCAGGAATTTGCAATGGTTTATGTGGATGACAACAACGCCATCACAAAGGTCGAATCCCTCACACCGCCGCCCCATGAGCCGGGCGTTCTGCCCCGCTGGCTGCATGAACTGAATACAGATGTCATCATTGCCGGTGGTATGGGTCACAAAGCCCAGGAACTCTTTGCCGAAAACCAGATAAAAGTGCTCACCGGCGCGCCGGTGGATACGCCTGAAAATCTGGTCAACGCATACCTGAACCAATGTCTGGTCACGGGTGAAAACCAGTGTGACCACTAACTGATTTGCGCATTCCGGCGATTCCCCTCAATCGCCGAATGCTGCAATCATGCCGGGCCGGGGGGATGATTGTCGGTGATTTCCTGTTCTCATCCCCTCAGTCACCCCCAAGAACATCATCGATCCCCTGACCTGGCATGCCTCCTCCTGCATCCGGCGGTACCGATCGCCTTCGGCACCGCCGGTAGACGGAAACATGACATCATGACCTGGCAGATTCAGACCCTGGTAGAAAACACCGCCCTTTCGGGCACCCGGTATATGGGAGAGCACGGATTTTCCGCACTTCTGACCGGTCATGGCCGCCGTATCCTGTTCGATACCGGCCAGGGCCATGCCCTGATTCACAATCTTGCCGTTGCAGACATCCTGCCGGAAACCATTGATACAGTCATTATCAGTCACGGTCATTATGACCATACCGGCGGACTGGCGGGGTTGATGAAACAAAACCCGGCACTGCGGGTAATCGCCCACCCGGACGCATTTCTTCAAAAATTCTGGTCCACCAGCTCCGGGGCCCGGATTCCCATCCGTGTACCTGAAACTATCGGTGATACGCTCCCTGGATCGGACAGGTTCGTACCGGTCACAGACGTGCATTCGCCGGCACCGGGGTTGACCGCGTTTTCCGGCATTCTGCTCCGTCATCCCGAAGAACCGCTGTCAGATCGGTTTTTTCGGATGAAGGATAACCGGGTAGAACCGGACCTGTTCGTTGATGAAACCGCTGTCCTTGCAGAAACCGATGCCGGATGGGTCCTCATCACCGGATGCGCCCATCGGGGTATCCTCAACACCCTTTCCCATGCCCGGACCCTGACTGACACAACGATTCACACGGTCATGGGCGGATTTCATCTCATGGGCGCAGGCGCCCAGCGTGTAACCGCTGTATGCCGTGCGCTTGAGTCCGCCGGCATTTGCCGGATCATGCCTGGACACTGCACCGGCCTTGAAAACATGCCCCTGTTTCATTCGTTTTTTCGGGAGCGCCTGACATGGAATATGGCCGGAACCACCCTTTAATCATAACTATAAAAAGGATTCTCCATGCCCTTATTTGACTTCAAATGCACATCCTGCGGCGCCGTACATGAAATACTGGTGTGGGCCGGCGAAACACCGGACCGATGCCCTTCCTGCAATGAAGCAGAACTGATCAAGCAGCCCAGCGCCACTTCCTCCCTGTCCGGCGCTCCGTCTCACCGGCTCCCTGGTGCCGGAGACACGGGCTGCTGCGGATCATCTCCGGGACATGCCGGCTGTAGCGGCCCTGGCAGCTGTTGCGGGAAAGCCCTGTAACCGCTCCGGGGCCGCCCGCCGCATGGAACAGGTGGCTCCCCATAGACGGCTGACAGGTTTTTATGCAGACGGGACCGGAACAGGATGGGGTCACGCCTGCCGCTTAAAACTGACCGGTTCTCAGCAGCACCAGCGTACAGGCACGCTCAAACGGGATACCGGCCTCCTCAAGGCGTGCCTCGAGCAGATCGGATTCCGTGCCCGGGTTCAGGATCACCCGCCCCGGTTTCAGGTCCACAATCTCATCAAGCAGCTGCGTGCTGCGGTCCGGCCCCACGTACAGGGTGAGCGTATCCACCGCCTCTGTTACCGCAGACAGACGCGGCACTGCGGTCTCGCCTTCAATCTCCGGAATGGCCGGATGGATGGGAATCACCCGGTGTCCCTTTGATTGCAGTAGTTTGATGGCCTTGTTTGAATAGCGTTCTGCTTTGACACTGGCACCCAGCACGGCAACGGTTTCTTTTTTTTCAGTCATCTGAAGCTCCTGTCCTGATCGTATATCGTTTAGACTTGGCCGGAAGCACAGCTCCCGGTTTGTTCACCGGTTACGACATCATTAGATTAAAATAAGACCGGATTGCCAAAATGGGAACCCGATTTCATGGCTTAAAACGGTTTGAACCCATTGACGACATTTGGATGATGCCTTGAAAATGCGCTGAATTATTTATAAAAACGCCCCGCCTTTACAGAAAAAACTTGCATCCTGTACGGACGTGTATATGTTGTTGTATTTAGCTTTGCGTTGACCCCACAGGAGATACCATGGATTATCAAGGTAACATATTCCGTCCGCCCAGCGAGGCTTACAGCATCCTGCTGCAGGTCACGGTGGGCTGCTCTCATAATAAATGCCGGTTCTGTGAAATGTACAAGGACAAGCGGTTTTCGATTAAAAAAGACGAGCAGATTTTCAAAGACATTGATTATGCGGCAGCCCATTTCCGCCATGTGGACCGGCTCTTTCTCTGTGACGGGGATGCCCTGATTATCCCCATGAAGCGGCTGGTCCCGATTCTCAAAGCGATCAAAACAAAACTCCCCTGGGTAAAGCGCGTGACATCCTACGGGAATACCAAAAGCATCAAGAGCAAAACCGTGGAAGAACTCAAGGAACTCAAATCCCTTGGGCTTCAAATGATTTATATGGGCCTTGAATCCGGGGATGACGAAACCTTGAAATTTATCAACAAAGGCGCGGATTCCGCCCGTATGATCGAGATGGGACGAAAGGTACGGGAGGCGGGCATCAAGCTGTCCATCACTGTCCTTGTCGGCATTGCCGGGCGCGTGCGTTCCACGATTCATGCCAAGGAAACCGGCCGGGTGCTCTCTGCCATTGATCCGGAATTTGTGGGGGCACTGAGTTTGATGCTCACCCCGGGAACGCCGCTCTACCTGGAAGACCACCTGTCCGGACAGTTCCCGGTGCTGGAAGCTGAAGAAATGCTGCAGGAACTGGGCATCATGATCGCCCATACGGACCTGACCAACGGCCTGTTCCATGCCAATCACGCGTCCAACTACCTGCCCATCCGTGCAAAGCTGCCCACAGAAAAGGACAAGACCCTGGCCCTGATTCAAAAGGCGCTGAACGGAGAAGTCGGCTTGAAACCGGAGCACATGCGGGCGCTGTAAGCACACGCCAGCAATGTGTGTCTTTATATCCGTCTATGCAACCATTACTTATTAAGGATAAGGAGATTACCCCATGACTTCCAGCGGGGCTACCCTGGACACCCAATGCATCAACACGATTCGAACCCTTTCCATGGATGCCATCCAGAAGGCCAATTCCGGCCACCCCGGTGCACCCATGGGGCTGGCGCCCGCAGCATATACCCTCTGGACCCGGGTGATGCGGCACAATCCGAAAAATCCCAGCTGGCCGGATCGGGACCGCTTCGTGCTTTCCGGCGGTCATGCGTCCATGCTGCTCTACAGCCTGCTGCATTTATCCGGCTACGGGGTTTCCATGGATGATCTCAAGGCCTTCCGCCAGATGGGGAGCAAAACCCCGGGCCATCCGGAATTTGCCCATACCCCGGGGGTTGAAACCACCACCGGTCCTCTGGGCCAGGGACTTGCCAATGCCGTTGGCATGGCCATGGCCGAACGCCATATGGCGGCCGTCTTCAACACCTCAGGCATCTCCATCGTCGATCACTTTACCTATGTCATGTGCGGTGACGGGGATCTCATGGAAGGGATTTCCCAGGAAGCGCTGTCCATGGCCGGCCATCTGAAGCTGGGGCGCTTGATCTGCCTGTATGACGACAACCGTATTTCCATCGAAGGCCCAACCGCCATCACCTTCACCGAAGACACGGAAAAACGTTTTGATGCCTGCGGCTGGCACGTCCAGACTGTGGCTGACGGCAATGATGTGAATGCCATCGAAGCGGCGCTCAACGCGGCAAAGGCGGAAACAGAAAAACCGTCACTCATTATCCTGAAAACCGAAATCGCTTATGGCAGCCCGGGCAAACAGGGCAGTGCCGATGCACACGGTGCGCCGCTGGGCGAAGCAGAAATTGTCCGGACCAAGGAAAATCTGGGCTGTCCGCCGGATGCCTTTTTTGTCCCGGATGCGGTGAAAGCCCATTTTGCCGGCCTCATTCCGGCCGGTGCCGCGCTGGAAGCAGAATGGCAATCCCGTTACGATACCTTTGCAAAGCAGGATCCCCAAAAAGCAGAACAATGGGTCAATGGCCTTGCCATGTTTCTGCCATCTGGCTGGGATCGGGGCCTGCCGGATTTTTCCGGCGATGACGCCATCGCGACCCGTGCCGCCTCCGGTAAGGTCCTCAACGCCTTGGCCCGGAACATTCCCAACCTCATCGGCGGTTCAGCAGATCTCGCGCCGTCGAACAAGACCTTTATCAACGGTGAAGCAGAATTCCAGGCAGCCGATTACGCCGGCCGGAATATCCGGTTCGGTGTTCGGGAACATGCCATGGGCGCGATCATGAGCGGCATGCTGCTCCACGGCGGCCTCCGCCCATACGGCGGCACCTTCCTGGTCTTTGCCGACTACATGCGGCCGGCCATCCGTGTGGCCAGCCTCATGAAGCTGCCCCTGATCTATGTGTTCACGCATGACAGTGTGGCGGTCGGCGAAGACGGTCCCACCCACCAGCCTGTGGAACACCTTGCGGCCCTGCGGCTGATCCCCAACCTGAATGTGATCCGTCCGGCAGACGGCCCTGAAACGGTTCAGGCCTGGAAGGAAGCCCTGAAGCGGACCGACGGCCCCACCGCCCTGATTCTTAGCCGTCAGAAGCTGCCGGTCCTGGATCGCTCGGAGCGGGTGAACGGTCATGACCTTCCCATGGGCGCCTATATTCTGGCAGATTCAAAAGCAGAAAAACCGGAACTGATCCTTATGGCCTCCGGGTCTGAAGTGCAGTTAGCCATGGCTGCCCGGAAAAAGCTGGCAACAGAAGGGATCGATGCCCGTGTCATCAGCATTCCCTGCTGGGAACTCTACCAGGATGCCCCCCCCCACTTCCAGGAACGCCTGTTTCCGGAATCGGTTACGGCCCGTATTGCCATTGAGGCGGGCAGCGCCATGGGCTGGGAACGCTTTGTCGGCGCCAACGGCGTCAGTATCTCCATTGACCGGTTCGGCACATCTGCACCGGGCGGCCAGGTACTCGAGACATTCGGATACACGGTGGAAAATGTGGTGAAAACGGCCCGAAAATTACTGGGCAAATAACAGGGAAACCATTCCGTGCTAACAATCAGGCGGTGTGGCAGCTGTTTTTGTTGAAAAAAATGGCTGCCCTTCCTGTTTTTAAAGGAAACAAACGGGTTATGCAGCAAAAAAAAGGACAGATGGCACCCTTGAAAGGCGCCCAGCGAAAATACCTTCGGGGACTGGCGCACAGCCTGAAGCCCGTTGTGATTGTCGGCCAGCACGGTCTCACCGATGCGCTCATCACTGCCGTGGATGCGGCCTTGCGCTCCCATGAACTGATCAAGATCAAGTTCAATGAGTATAAGGAAAAAACAGCCAAAACCGGGATCATGACAGAGATTGAATCACGCACAAACAGCCACAGGGTCGGCATGATCGGTCATGTGGCCATCCTGTACCGGCCCCATCCCGAACCAGACAGGCGGGTGATCCGCCTGCCGGCATGACAGGACCGGTGTGCTGCGGCCGCGATCACGCCCCTGATGCGGCTGCGGCGGCTTCCCTGATGCGCGCGGCCAGATAGGCGACATCCGCATCCACATAGCCATCCAGGTCAAAGCAGTAGCCGTCTTCGCCCAGGAGGCCTTCGGGTACCAGATCCCCTTTTTCTTCAGGGTCGTTTACCATATCTTCGTAGAAGCAGACAGACAGCCAGCGTTCTGCCGGATCATCATCCACCACATCCAGCATGACAAACAGGGACCGGTCTGTCTGTGCCGCGTGAACGCCCCGAATGGAATAGCTGATGCCGGGCCGGGCCTTGAAATCAATGGAAACATCGGCAATGGCTGCCAGATCGGCGAGCAGTGCCTCAAATGCGGCTTTATTGCGGGTGTCATTGTCTTCCCAGGAAGCGATAAACGACTGAAGTTCTTCGGGCAGAAGTGAAGCGGTCATGATCGAACATCCTCTTTCATTCAGATAACCCGGCAGGCAGACAGTGCATCCTCAGCCGGAGATAAAAAAACACATTTATATCAAAAAATATTCTAAATGATATCAGTATATTCAATCCATCCCCCTGTGTCAAGCCAACTCTTATCCTGTTATATCAGCAAGATACCTAAGGATGCACAGAGGGGGCTGGATGTGGATTGCCGACGGGAGGACGCAGTTATCCGCAATCAGTGGATTTTTTTATGGAACGTCCCTTGACAAATCCTTGTTGGCAGAGTATTTTTGCATCCTAAATTTTGCTCATGACATTAGACGGATACAGGAGTTGTGCCCCCCATGACCTTGACAAAGAACAAGATTGCCGAAGAGATCCAGAACACCCTCTGCCTGCCAAAAAACGCCTCCGCAGATATTTTGGAAACGCTACTGGAAATCATCAAACGGACCCTTGAAAGCGGCGAGGATATCATGATCAGCGGTTTCGGAAAATTTTGCGTGAATGAGAAAAAGGAACGCAAGGGCCGGAACCCTGCCACTGAACAGGAAATGATCCTGCCCAAACGCCGGGTGGTCACCTTCAAGTGCTCGGGCCGCCTGAAAGACAAGATCAACGACGCCTGATCCCGGACCGTCGGCACGTCTGTTTCTGACACCCGATAAAGCCTCGCATCGGTCTGCGATGAGGGGCTTTTTTGCATGATGGAGCCGCCACTTTTAACAGGAAAATTGTTTATGAACCTGATTGCCATCCTCATCCTTGTCTTTCTTGCCGTGGATACCGCCCTCCACGCAATAGCAGACGGGTTGAATCTCCGTAATGCCCATGAAGACCTGCCGGAACCTTTTGTCGGTATCTATGACCCGGAGCGATACCGCACATCCCAGCAATATCTGAAAGCCACCACCCGATTTTCCGCGTTCACCGGCGCAGTGGATCTGGGGGTGCTCATTCTCTTCTGGCAGTGCCGGGGATTTCAGATGCTCGATACCTGGGCCCGCTCCCTCGGTGCCGGCCCCATCAGCACCGGATTGGTGTTCATCGGCGCCCTGATCCTCATTAAATCCCTGATCAGTCTCCCGTTTTCCATCTACAGCACCTTTGTGATCGAAGAACGGTTCGGGTTCAATCGGACCACCTGGCAAACCTTTGTTACCGACTGTGTCAAAGGTCTTGTGCTGGGGCTTGTCATCGGCACGCCCCTGCTGGCCGGGGTTCTCTATTTCTTCACCCATACTGGCGCCTGGGCTTGGTGGTACTGCTGGATTGCCGTGACCCTGTTCACCCTCATCATGCAGTATATCGTTCCCGTATGGATCATGCCCCTGTTCAACAAATTCGAACCCCTGGAAGCGGGGCCGCTGAAAGACGCCATTCTTGCTGCAGCTGAAAAAATTGCCTTTCCCCTGGACAATGTCATGGTCATGGATGGCTCAAAGCGATCCGCCAAGTCAAACGCCTTTTTCACCGGATTTGGTCGGAACCGGCGCATCGTCCTGTTTGATACCCTGATCCGCAATCATTCGATACAGGAGCTGGTTGCCGTGCTGGCCCATGAGATGGGGCATTATAAAAAAGGGCACATCAAACAGATGCTGGTTATCCGTATCCTGCACACGGGCGTCCTTTTGTTTCTGCTGTCCCTGGTTCTCAGCTATGCCCCGCTTTACGAGGCATTTTACATCGCCACACCGGGCATCCATACGGGTCTGATCTTTTTTGGACTTCTGTTTTCTCCGGTGGAGCTGGTGCTGGCGCCGCTGATGAACGCCTTGTCCCGGAAAAACGAATATGCGGCGGACCGGTTTTCCGCAGAGACCACGGGCGCGCCCGAGGATCTCATCTCTGCCTTAAAACAGCTGACAGTGGATAATCTGTCCAACCTGACCCCGCATCCCTTTTACGTCTGGCTCCATTATTCCCATCCGCCGATTCTGAAACGGATCGATGCCTTGACGATACGCCCATGAACCGACCCCTTGCATACGTTTTCATGGCGCTTCATATCTGCGGTGCGGCCGGGACCTACATCCTTGGCAAGGCGGCGGCCACGGGATTTGACAATCCGGCGGCCCTGACCTTTGCCCGGGCAGCTGGATCGGCTCTGATTCTTCTTCTCTGCACCGGTACCCTGATCCCCGCGCCGCGGTTCCAGGCACGGGAATGGGCCCGTATCTGCTTTCTGGGGATCCTGCTCATTCCCTTGAACCAGTATAGCTTTCTGGTGGGCCTGGCCCGGACAGCGCCGAGCCATCCGGCATTGTTTTACGCCCTCACCCCCATGGGGGTGCTCTGTCTTCACGCCCTGCTGCGCCGGAAATGGCCTTCCAGAAGGGACATGATCCGCATCCTGTGCGCCCTCATCGGGGTCGCTGTTGTGCTTCGCCCCTGGGCCGCAGATGCGGATCTGGCGTCCTGGCGAACCGGCGATCTCTGGATCATGGGTGCGGTGGCCAGCTGGGTCATCTACACCGTGGCAGCAGCTCCCATCTGCCGCTATCATTCCCCGCTCACCGTGACCGCATGGAGCCTGATCGCCGGTACCCTTGTATTTTCTCCTGTGGGTGTGCCGGCGCTGATACGCTTTCCCTTTGCTGCCCTTTCTCCTGATGCCTGGGCCGGCCTTGTCTGGATGATGCTTGTGACCAGTGTGATCATGATGTTGATCTGGAACCAGCTGCTCCGCCATCTGGCGCCTGTTCAGGTAGCCATCTCCGCCAATGTTCAGCCCCTGGCCACAACCGGAATCGTATTTCTGCTGTCTGCATCCGGACTTCTGACAACGGATCAGGATCTGGCCTTACCTTTCTGGATCGGTATGCTGCTCATCTGCTACGGGGTCGTTGCCATTCTGGTTCAACCGAACGAAGATGCGCCCCATGGGGAATAAAAAAACAGCCAGTAGTTACGAAAAACGATTGAAGCGACATCTCATCGGACGGACCCAGACCTTCTTTATCGCCACAGCACCGGGACTTGAGGCAGACGCCCTGGCCGAGCTGATCGCCTGCTGCCCTGATATTCACAGCCGGCATACCATTGCCGGTGGTGTCGTGTTTGAGGGCCGGCTGATTGATCTGTACACGGCCAGTCTGCACCTGACAGCCGCCAGCAGAATCCTCATGCGGATCAAAGATTTTACCGCCACTGCCTTCCATCAGCTGGAAAAGGCGGCCAAAGCGATTCCATGGGCCCTCTACTACCGGCCGGACAGCCTTCCACGCGTGAGGGTCACCACCCAGGGGTCCCGATTGTACCATTCGGATGCTGTTTCAGAACGTCTGCAACGCGTCATTCATACACAGCTTGTCAGTGAAAAAGACCGGGATCCGGGATATCGGGATCTCTTTGCGTCATCGCCGCCTCTGGATGCATCGGATCTGTTTGTACGGGTCAAAAATGATCGGGTGACCCTTTCCATTGACAGCTCAGGCGTACTTCTCTACAAACGGGGCATCAAAAAACACGGCGGCGCGGCACCGATCCGGGAAACAATAGCATCCATGATGCTCAGCCGATCCGGGTATCGGCCCGGCATGCCGCTGATCGATCCCATGTGCGGATCCGGCACCTTTTCCATCGAGGCGGCGTTCCGGGTCTGCAACATCCCTGCAGGCCGTTTTCGCCGGTTTGCATTTGAATCCTGGCCGGCGTTCCGGCCTGCCCAGTGGGGGTATTTGCTCAAACAGGCGGATGCGGCCATGACCCGGCCGGGCCGACCGGATATTTTTACATCAGACCGGGATGCCAGGGTCACCGCACGCTTACAGGACAGCCTTTCCGGCACCCCCCTGTCCAGCGCCCTGGAGATCACCTGCCGGGATTTTTTCACCATCACAGCAGACCAGCTCCCGGCGACGCCCGGTTTTGTCGTGCTCAACCCGCCTTACGGGATGCGCATTGGCGATACCACGGATACAGCGGCGTTTTATAACCGAATTTTTCAGCATCTGTCAGATGTGTTCACCGGCTGGCGGGTTGCGCTGCTCCTGCCGCCTGATCTTCAACGCGCCCGGCCGGCCTTCCCGGTTCAGAAACACATCCTCACACACGGCGGTCTTCAGGTAACCTGCCTGATCGGAACCGTCAATCTGTCCTGATGCGCCTCAACCAACGATGGACACACCCGTTTCATATTCCCAATGCGATCAATCCGTTCACGTACTTTTCGTGCGAAGCTGCTTTTCAAACCGGGCGGTCCAGCGGGAGAGGGGAAAGGTCACGATGAAATAGAGCAAGGTGATGGAGATCCAGATCTCGAAGGTGAGAAAGGTGGCAGACATGAGTTCCATGCCCTGAAAGGTCAGTTCCTGAATGGAAATCACAGACATGATGGCCGAATCCTTGATGGTGGAGATGAACTGGCCGGTCAGCGGGGAGAGGGTGTTTCGGACCACCTGGGGCAGGATGACATAACGGAATGCCTGAAATGGGGTCAGCCCCTGGGCATAGGCCGTTTCCCACTGACTGTGGGGGATGCCGGAAAGCCCGCCGCGAATGATCTCGGTGATATAGGCACCTTCATAGATTGCCAGGGTGACAACCGCAGAGAAAAAAGCGTTGATGCGGGCGGCATCGGAAAACAAAAAAGCGGCAATACGCCGGACAGACGGCGGCTGGCCCCGGAGCCAGGTATCGATGCCCATGGTGTCGAGATACTGGCTGCTGACCAGGTAATAAAAGATCAGGACAAGGACCAGGGCCGGGAGGTTGCGGATGATCTCCACATAAACCCAGCCGATGAACCGCTGGCCGGTGTTTCCGTAGGCACGCATGAGCCCGAGCGTAATACCGATGATAACGGCCAATAGTGTGGCCCAGACGCTGATGCGGAGGGTTGTCAAAAAACCTAAAAGGAGGGTGTTCGGCTTTAGCAGGCCGGACACCGCGTCCTTTCGAATCAGGTATGCGGGAATGACGCTCCAGTCCCATTGATAGTCGAGTACCGTTTCCATACGGTAAAAGAACAAACAGAGAAGGCCGCCCAAAAAAAGGAGGGCGAGACCGTCAATGGCGGAGAATCGCGCGTATTGCCGATGGGGCATGTGCATGGCTGGCTACTTCAGCTTCGCTTCCCAGTCTCTGGTTTCAAACCAGTAGGCCTTTGTTTCTTTGAGAAATCCGTCGTTTTCTTTGAGGCGGATCCAGTTGTTGAACACATTCAGGGTGTCCGGATCTCCTTTGCGGAGGGCAAATCCGATGGGTTCCCGGGTAAACGGCGCTGCTATCGGTACAAAAAGTTTGTTCGGATGTTTCAGTGCTTCGAACCGGGGAAGGGGCGCGGACGACACCATGGCATGGGCCCGTCCCAGGTGGAGTTCCTGCAGAGCCTGGCTTTCATTGTCAAATACCCGGAAGTTCGCTTTGGGCAGGTATTTTCGCGCCGCCTGTTCAGCTGTGGTGCCGATGCGGACGGCAATGGTGATATTCGGGCGGTTGAAGTCCTCAAGGGAGTTGAACCCGGCCGCCTTTTTCTTGTGTGCGACAATCGACATGCCGGTGTAATCGTACGGCCGTGTGAAATTCACCTTCAGGTTTCGCTGGGTGGTAATCCCCATGCCGCCGATGATCACGTCGAATTTTCCGGTGAGCAGGGCCGGAATAATACCTGACCAGTTGGTGGGGATGAATTCGATTTTAACGCCTAAATCTTCTGCCAGTTTTTTGGCCACATCAATTTCAAATCCGATCAGGTTGCCGGTTTTGTCCTTCATGGCCCAGGGAACAAAGGTGGCCATACCCACACGGATCACCCCAGCTTTCTGGATTTTTTCGATCACGCTCTCTTTCGTGAGCTGGGTGGCGATGTCACCCGCCATGAGCGGTGCGGAAACCAGCAGCAATGCGATAGCGGTAACGGTCAGTACGAATTTTTTCATTGGTTTCTCCTTTGGTCGATTGAATGCATCGGTTGATCGGGTCTCAGCCGGCATGCGCCAGCCGGTGTTCCCACCGTGAAATCACAAATGACAATGTGGCGGTCATCACAAAATAGCAGAGGGCAACGGTCAGCCAGACCTCAAAGGTGAGAAAGGTATCTGCCACAATGCTCTGCCCTCGCATGGTCAGGTCATAAATAGAAATGGTGCTGACAAGCGCCGAGTCCTTGATCAGCGATACCCCCTGCCCGGCAAGCATGGGAAGCATCTGCCGGAGTGCCTGGGGCAGGATGACGTATCGATAATTGGCTGCGGAGGACAATCCAAGGCTGTAGGACGCCTCCCACTGGGTTTTGGGAATGCTCAGGATGCCGGTCCGGATGATTTCAGACGCATAGGCCCCTTCAAAAAGACTGAGCGCTGAAACCGCTGATGCAAACGGGGAGATGTCCATCACCGGCGAGATGACAAAATAGATGACAAAGATCTGGATCATGAGCGGTGTGTTCCGGATGATCTCCACATACACGGTGACCAGACCGGTTAGCACCGGAGATGAGGTCAGCCGCATCCAGGCTGTCGAAAAACCGATCAACAGGGTGAAGACGAGACTGAGCGCGGATATCTTCACGGTGACGGCCAGACCGTCGAGCAGCAGCCCCGGGGAAATGTGCCCGTCATGGATGCGGATCAGATATTCGGGGATCCGGTACCACTGCCAAGGGTAATCCAGCTGCGCGTATCCATAGCCGAACAACGCGATCACGGTCAGTATCAGGAGGGCGGGTTTTACGCCGGCAACTAGCGCGACATCTGTTTTCATGGTGAACTGGAATTCCTGGTTCGGCTTCTGGGATTATCGGTTTTTGGCCCAGCGGCATCTCATTTAGCTGAACTGCCTATTTGATCACATTCACCCGGATATGGCAATCCTCTTTCACAGATCCGGTGAAAAACCCCGGAAAAAAGGTCCGGTTTATGAACCGGACCCGTGAAAAAGCAGATCCGCACCCGGAAGGATCCTGTTGTTGATTTTACACGCCGCGCATGCGGCGCCGAATCCATTGTCAATATTCACCACGGTCACGCCACTGGCACAGGAGGTGAGCATGCCCAGAAGCGCTGAAAGCCCTCCGAAATTGGCACCATACCCCACGGATGTGGGAACGGCGATGATGGGCTGCTCCACAAGCCCGCCGATCACGCTGGAAAGCGCGCCTTCCATACCGGCGACCACAATGAGCACCGTGAATTTCCGGATGTGGTCCAGCCGGTCAAACAGCCGGTGGATGCCGGCCACGCCCACATCCGATAAAATGCCGGCCCGGCTGCCGAGCATCTCGCAGGTAACCCGGGCTTCTTCCGCCACTGGAAGATCCGATGTTCCGGCGGTGATGATACCGATGACGCCGGTGCGATACGTGATCTCATCTGACACATGGGTGAGTGTCCGGGCCATGGGGGTGTAAACGGCATCCGGATATCTTTCGGTAACTGCCTGGGCTGTTTCCGGCGATACCCGGGTGGCCAGGATATTGGTTTGACCGATCATGTGCGAAAAAATATCCGTCACCTGCTCGGAGGTTTTCCCAGCCGCATAGATCACTTCGGGAAATCCGTTTCGCAAGGTCCGGTGAAAGTCGATCTTGGTATGGCCGATATCCTGGTACGGCAGGTGCCGAAGCTGCGTCATGCCGTCATCAAGGGTTACGCGTCCGTCTTTTATGTCCTGCAACAGGGCTTTCAGTGTTTCATCAATGTTCATTTCCTATCCTCCGGCGCATCGAGACTGCCCGTTTGATAGCCGGCCAGATCCACGGCCACATGTGTGTATCCCAGGGTTTTGAGTTTCAAATCAATACCGTGAACAATGCTTGCCGCCACAATGTCCGGGATCTGGTCCTTTGGCACTTCAATCCGCGCCATGGTTCCGTGAGTCCGTACACGTACGTCAGGAAATCCGATCTCCATGAGAAAGGTTTCCGCAGCCTCGATGCGTCGCAGCAAGGCTGAATCTACACGCACGCCTGAAGGGATGCGGGACAGAAGGCAGGCGTCGGCTGGTTTTTGCCATGTGGGCAGGTTGAGGTCTCTGGAGAGCTGCCGAATCTCCGCCTTGGTCAGGCCCGCGTCTTTGAGCGGACTGATGATGTTCAGTTCCTGGAGGATTTTTAATCCCGGACGGTACGCCGTGAGATCCTCAACATGGGTGCCGTCAAGGATGTGGCAAATCCCCTCTTGCGCTGCCCGTGCAATGATGTGAGAAAAAAACGTCTGTTTACAGCGATAGCAGCGGTTGGGTGGATTTTTTCGAATCGCCTCCGGAAACGGGATCCGGAGAATGGCATGGCGGCATCCCAGGTGCCGGGCCAGGGCTGCCGCCTCCCTGATTTCCCGGTGGGGAACAAACGGCGGTGCCAGTGTAATGGCAAGTACCGCATCTCCTAATGCCAGGCGTGCCGCATGGAGCAGCAGGGTACTGTCCACGCCGCCTGAAAACCCCACAGCCGCAGATTTCAGTGAGGACAATGCCGCGATCAGATGCTGGTGTTTATCCCGGGTGTCGGAAGCCCTCATGACCCGTCTTCATCTTTCCGGTGTTTTTCGATCATTCGGTACACATCCGTCAGGGATAGACCGTTTTCACGTGCGATACGTCTGCAGTCTTCGAGCTCTGGCTTGGCGCGGATGATTCGGCCATCCTTGATGGCGTTTTTCAGGGTAATGGGTCCCAGGGGGGTGTCCAGGGTTTCAAACGCGATATCCAGCACGGTTTTTTCTAACGGAAAACTCTTGATGCCCAGCGTGGTCGTGTGCGTGAAGAGAAGCTGTTTGAACCGCCTTTCATCTTCGCAGCTGCAGAGCAGGGATACGCACGTGGCCGGCCGGTTTTTTTTCATGACAATGGGGGTGAAATGGACGTCCATGGCACCGGCATCCATGAGCACCTCAAGGGCCACCCCCAGCATTTCCGCAGTCATGTCATCGATGTTGCACTGGAGCAGCCGGGCAGCGGTGGTATTCAGAGGCTCCGGTGCCGCGTTTACGGTTGCGATGCTCACCCGAAGCACATTGGGAATCTCCGTATCCCGGTGCCCGATACCGTAGGCGGTTTTCTCCACTGTCATTTCAGGCGGCCTGCCAAAGCGGCTTGCCAGTTCAGCGAGGATGGCCGCGCCCGTGGGCGTGGTCATCTCTGCCTGAACCGCCCCCCGGGTGGTGGGAATGCCTGAGAGGATTTCCAGGGTGGCTGGCGCCGGGACCGGCATCATGCCATGGGCGCAGGTGACAAACCCGCCGCCCAGTTCGATGGGCGACGCCCAGACCGCGTCCACATTCAGCGCATGAAAGCAGATAGCCGCGCCCACAATGTCCACGATGGCGTCGGTGGCACCGACTTCATGAAAGTGGATGGCATCCGGTGTTGTGCCGTGGATGGTTGCCTCAGCCTCGGCAACCCGGCGGAACATGGACAAGCTGGTGGCCTTTACGCGGTCATCAAGACCGCTGCGGTTGATAATCGTTTGTATGTCCGTGAGGGTCCGGTGTTCATGAGCGTGATGGCCGGTGCCGGCGGGAGGGTGGTGCGGGTGTAAAACCACATCCACCCGTATGCCGTGGATGCCCTTGCGCTGGTCCGCGCACACAGAAACGGAGAATTCATTGTCAAGTTCAAGCCGTTCCAGCTCGGTCCGCAGATAATCTGCATCTACGCCCAGCGCGATCATGGCGGCAAGGTTCATGTCCCCGCTGATGCCGGAAAAACAGTCGTAATATAAAATTTTCATTGTCGCCTCCGTTCGTATGCTACGCGGACGCGTAAACTAAGAGCGGTAGCGCGATGGAACCTCGCCATAAAATTTTTTGAAGGCGGCGCTGAAATGGCTGGGGTTGGTATAGCCCACGGCAACAGCGATCTCTGTGACCGTGTGCCTGCCTGATTCCAGCAGTTCCAGAGCCCTGCGCATTCGTAGTGCGCGGATATACTGGCCAATGGACATTCCGGTATGGCCGCGAAACCCTTTTTTCAGGTAGCATTCATTGGTTCCCAGCCGTTTTGCCAGGGAAGAAATGGTGGGCGGGGTGATCCATTCCTCGCGTAAAATATCCACTGCGGTATCCACGACTGCGCTGCGTCTCCTCCGCCCCCTGATTGTGGGCGCGGTTTGTTTACCTTCCAGCGCCAGAAGCTGGGCCAGGATTTCCAGGGCCAGTGCTTCAAAATGAAGTTTCCCAAAGATGGTCTGATGTTCTGTGAACAGCAGCTCGTTGGCGGTCTGCATGAGCCTGCTTGACAACGGCATTCCTTGCACGATCGGGAAAATGTTTGGGGCTCGAGCTGTTTGGACGCGATTGTTTCTGGAAATAAGCCGTTCGAGACCGGTGGTGGCTTCTCCCCCGTTATTTACCAGCCAGGTTTTAGTGAGTCTTTCCGGCAACCCGATAGAAAGTCCGCGAAAGGTATCGTTATGGGGTTGACTGAAGAGGGTTTCCTGGTGATAACTCTGACCAAACCAGACATCGCCGGGCCCGATGGTTTGTTTTGGCTTGCCGGGGAGCTGTACATCAACATGGCCCGAGAGCACTATGTTAAACTGTATTGGCATGATCATTCCGCTATGGAGATATTCACAGCTTTTTTTGAGACGGTAGTCGCACAGCCCCACATAGAGTCCACTGTCAATCTGGAGCATTTCTGTCCAGCCCTGTCCCTTCTCCGGATTCATTTCAAGGCGTGTCCCTCGAAAAAAAGGAGAAACCGTCTGGCCGCTGCATCCGGAAAAACCGATGCGCAGGCTTTCTTTCTCATAGAAGGTAAAGGCGTCAGCGATTTCATAAGATGTTAAAGCATTATCCATCATAGGTACCCTGTAACGTGCAGGTGGATGTAAAATTTCCCGATTGGAGCAAACTATTTCCCGGCCGGGGTTGCGTTGTGGCTTCCTTTTTATTACCCCTCCAAATAATTTTGTCATAATACAATATGTTTACTCTGTCTAACTAAATATGGGATTCCTGTTTTTGATTGTGGTTTTAAGGGGCAGGGAACAAGAGATCGCGATACATGAAAGGAGAGATGATGAACGCACGAAAACGGATGCTGTCTGTTACGGCTCTCAGTGTCTATTTCTTGAGTGTGGTATCAGCACTGGCTGAGGTGAGTTCTGAAGCCGTTGTTCTTGAGGAAATCACGGTTACCGCGAACAAGATGGAAGAGGATCTTCAGGCCGTTCCCCAGAGTATCACGGTGATCAATGAAAGAGATATCGAGGAACAGGGGCTGAAAAGTGCCATGGACGTGCTGGATCAGATTCCCAACACCCTGGCAACGGCAAATCATGGGGCTGGGATCAATTTCCGGGGTCTGAACGCGTCCATGTTTACCAGTAACAATCCTGTGGTGATGTATGTTGACGGCGTACCCATCGTCAACCGTTGGGAATATGATTTTTCTCTGGCGAATGTGGAGAGTGTCGAGGTTCTGCGGGGACCCCAGGGTACCCTGTACGGCAAGGACGCCATTGGCGCTGTCGTTAACGTGATTACCCGCGATCCGGGAGAGACTTGGGAAGGGAAAATCAAGACCGAGTATGGCAGTTGGGATACCTGGCAGACATCTGGTTATGCCAATGGCCCGATAGTGGCTGATAAATTATTGATGGGGATTTCAGGTCAGTATGATCATACCGATGGGTGGGTGAAAAATGAATACCCTGGAATGGTTGAGGATTTTGGCCGCAAAGCCGGCTATGACCTGAACGGCTATTTTCTGCTCACGCCGACGGCGTCTCTGCGCCTGCGTCTTTCCGTTGCCCATTCCTATCTTCAGGATCATGGTGAGACCGCAGCCGCGCTGCCCAACGGTCCTGAGCTGGATGATTTTGATCGCGATATGTTGAAACATCAGCGTCTGGATGTGGATCCGGGCGTCAGCCATCAGACCGATGCCCAGAGTCTCAGTATCTCCTATGATTTTGATAAGTTGAAACTAAACTCCATCACCACCCACCGGGTGCGTACCCTGTCAGACAGTATCTATGATGCGGATTTTGGCGATTCCCCCATGTTTGCCGGCCTGACCATGTTTGGCGACAGTGAATTGACCACCTGGTCAGAGGAGCTGCGTTTGAGCAGTTCCAATACCAGCGGTTTGCGCTGGGTGGGGGGGATCTATCTTGAAACAGAAGAAGATTGTGTGGGGCCCCATTACGGCCAGCAGTTTCCTAACTTTGACCCGGAGACCATGGCGCCTCTGGGAAATTTTGAAATGGTCTCTGATGCCAAGACCGACGCTAAAACGGGTGCCATTTTTGGTCAGGTCATGGTACCGCTGGGGCCGCGTTTTGAGATGACCCTTGGCGGGCGTTATCAACGAATCGAAAAGGAAATACACCTTGAGATGCGTTTTCAGCCGGTGGGAATGACCCTGCCGCCGATGCAGGTGCTTGATCTTGAAAAAACCTGGAACGCCTTTTTACCCAAGGCGGCGTTTTCCTGGTTTGTCACTGATAACTGGACAGCCTACACCTCGTTTTCCAAAGGGTATATGCCCGGAGGTTTTAACTTCTTTTCATCAGATGGGGGCAAAGAGGAAAACGCGTTTGAACCCCAGCAGAGTACAAACTATGAGATGGGTGTCAAGGGTGAATATGACCAGTTTCGTGTAAATGCAGCGGCTTTTTATATGGATATCAAAGATATTCATATCTATAAGTCCGAAGGTACCATGTATTTGACGGATAATGCGGAAGGTGCCCATTCCACTGGGCTGGAACTGGAAGGTACGTGGCTGCCGGTTCGGGGACTAGAGTTGACCGCCGCATTGAGTGTGATGGATGCCGAATATGATGACTTTGATCTGGGAAACAATGTCAACCTCAAGGGTGAGCATATAGAAGGTGCCCCGGACCATGGTGTGCGTCTCAGTGCCAGCTACCACCACACCTGCGGTTTCTACAGCCGGGCTGATCTGCGTCATATAGGCCATGTCCACTATTATGACGGTGGTGCCTATACCTTGCGCAAGGCAGATCCCTATACCGTGGTCAACGTGAGAACCGGCTTTTTGTATAAGGATATGGATATCTTTGCCTATGTCAACAATGCCACTGACGAGGCGTATATCAATAGCCTCAGGGCCAACCCGATAGCTTCCGTTGCCGGTTTTGGTGATGAACGCGCTTTCGGTGTCGGGGTAAGTTATGCGTTCTAACCGGTTGACATTTATCGCTGTGTAGCGCTGTGATTATGAACGGGGCGTCTTTTTTGGGTAAAGACGTCCCGTAGTCGTTCTGTCATTTCTGACGTTCCCTTTCTTTTTTGCAGGAGATAATCGGTATGCAACCGAAAAAAAAATATGTGCTGAGACGGTTTTTCCCCTATATGGGGAAAAAAAAGCCGCTCATTCCGCTGGCCCTTTTCTTTTCAGCCCTTGCTGCGGTGTTGAGCGCCATGCCCTTTGTCTTTATCTGGCTGATCGTGCGGGAACTGCTATCTTCCCAGGGCTTTTCTCTGCAGCAGATTACTCCCTATGCCTGTGGCGTGGGCGGGTGTGCCGTTTCGGGCGTGTTTTTTTATTTTTTAGCCTTGACGTCCTCTCATCTGGCGGCATTTCGGGTTGAGGTCGGTTTGCAGAAGGCCAGCATGGCGCGCCTGATGTCCATGCCCTTGGGCTTTTTTGATACCGTTGACAGTGGTAAGATTCGCAAGATTGTCAACGACAGTGCTGCCACGACCCATACCTTTCTTGCGCATCAGCTGCCCGATCTGGCGGGATCGGTGCTCACGCCGATTGCCCTTCTTGTGATGATCCTTGCGGTGAACTGGAAAATGGGATTGATTTCGCTGATCCCGATACTCCTCGGTGGTATTGGTTTTGCCACCATGATGACCCAAGAGGGCAAGCAATTTATGAAATGGTATTTCGATGCCCTCGAAGAGATGAGCAACGAGGCGGTAGAGTATGTGCGCGGCGTGCCGGTGGTCAAGACCTTTGGCCAGACGGTGTTTTCTTTTACCCGTTTTTATGAGAGCATCGTTAAGTATAAAGATTACGTTCTGCAATATACCCTGCTCTGGCGCCGCAAGATGAGTTTGACCACGGTGGCCTTGCAGAGTACCGCCTTTTTCCTGTTGCCCGTCACCTTGATGTTCTTCATTGATGGCAGGGATCTGGGACGCGTTCTCACCGATTTCATTTTTTATCTGCTGGTCGCCCCGAATTTTATCGCCATTCTGATGCGTTCCGCCTATTTCAAACAAAACGCCTATATCGCCGAGCAGGCTCTGGACAGGATCGAAGCGCTTTTGGACTACCCGCTGCTTGACGACAGCGCGGCGGCCCAGCAGACGATCACTTCCTATGATCTGGAATTCCGGGACGTCACTTTTTGTTACGACGGTGCTGAAAACAAGGCGGTGGATGGTGTGAGCTTCACCGTCGCCCAGGGCGAGACCGTGGCACTGGTCGGTCCGTCCGGGGGTGGCAAGACCACCCTTGCCCGGCTGGCCGCACGATTTTGGGATGTCCAGCAGGGCCAGGTCCTGATTGGCGGAGTGGATGTGAAGACTTTTTCCCGCAAGCAACTGATGGAGACGGTGTCCTTTGTGTTCCAGAACACCCGGCTTTTTCGTACCAGCATTAACGAAAATATCCGTATGGGAAAGGAGAACGCCAGCCCCGAAGCGATAGAAAAGGCGGTCACCTTATCCCAATCACAGGAAATTCTTGACCGGCTGCCAGATGGCATCGAGACGGTTCTTGGCACTGAAGGCACCTATCTGTCAGGCGGTGAACAGCAGCGGATCTCGCTGGCGAGAGCCCTCCTGAAAAACGCGCCGGTGGTGTTGCTCGACGAGGCCACCGCCTTTGCCGATCCTGAAAACGAGCGGCAGATCATCGCGGCCTTACATGAACTGGGCCGGGGTAAAACCACACTGATGATCGCCCACCGGCTGACCAGCGTGCAGCAGGCCGATAAGATCCTCGTTATCGACAAGGGCAAAATTGCCGAACAGGGGACCCATGACGAACTGATGGCCAGACAGGGCATCTATGCCCGGATGTACGCCGAGTATCAGGCGTCCATTGGCTGGAAATTAGCGGCAGGCAGCGGTAACACAGAGGAGGGTGCGGCATGAAACGCTATTTTCAAGAGAAATATGCCTTGAGTGAAGAAGGCGTAAACGATTTTATAAAGAGCGTGGCCTGGTCGGCGCTGCTCAATATTTCCCTGATGTTTCCCGCCATGCTGGCCTTTTATTTTATTCAGCAGGCTGTTTTGACAGTGGGTACGGGTCAGGCGCTGGAACAGGGGGTCTTGTTTTATGGGGTGCTGGCCGTCTTCCTGGCCGGTGTCATGTTCTGCATTGCCTTAAAACAGTATGACAGTGCCTATTGCAAGATCTATGAGGAAAGCGCCAGAATGCGTATTTCCCTTGCCGAAAAAATCCGGAAACTGCCGTTAGCCTTTTTCGGCCAACGGGATGTCGCTGACCTCAGTGCCACCATCATGGAGGATGCCACCGAGATTGAGCATATGTTTTCCCATGCGGTGCCCCAGATTTATGCCTCCTATATCAGTATTGCGTTTTTCACCCTGGCGCTCACCCTGTTTCACTGGCAGATGGCACTGGCCATGTTCTGGGTGGTTCCGGCGGCGTTTCTGGTCTTTTATCTTTCAAAAAGCTATCAAAGAAGAACCACAACTGATCTGCGTAACGCAAAACTGGAGATCTCGGACACCCTGCAGGAAGGACTGGACTGCATCAATGAGATCAAGGCCTATCATTATGAAAAAAAGTATTCCCATCAGTTGTCGGGACTGCTTGACGGTTATGAAACAAAACTGATCCGGATGGAGCTGATTGCCGGTGCATTGATTAATTTTTCCTTTGTTCTGCTAAAACTGGGGCTGGTCAGCGTCGCCCTTGTCGGGGCCTTTCTCTTTTCCCAGGGCCGGGTGGATCTTTTCACCTATATCGTTTTTTTGATCATTTCAGCAGGTATCTACGAGCCGTTTAACGCCGTGATTGCCAATATGGCGAGTCTCTCTTTTCTGGAGGCCCGGATCAATCGTAAAAAAGAGATGGATGCCATGCCCATTCAGCAAGGTACGACGGCGTGTGCGCCAGATAATTTTGATATTACCTTTGACGCGGTTTCTTTTTCCTATGACGGCACGGCCCGGACCCTTGATGATATCTCGTTTACCGCAAAACAGGGCGAGATTACCGCTCTGGTGGGGCCTTCCGGCAGCGGAAAGAGCACCACAGCCAAGCTGGCCGCCAGGTTCTGGGACATTGACGGCGGTACCATCACCCTGGGCGGTGAGGATATCGGGAAGATCGATCCGGAAACCCTGCTGCAATACTATGCCATTGTTTTTCAGGACGTGACCCTGTTCAACTTTACGGTGATGGAGAATATCCGCATCGGTAAAAAAGATGCCACCGATGCGGAGGTGCTGGAGGCGGCCCGCCTTGCCCAATGCGATGAGTTTGTACAAAACCTTCCCCAGGGCTATGATACCCTGATCGGCGAAAACGGCGAACGGCTTTCCGGTGGCGAGCGTCAGCGAATCTCAATTGCCAGGGCAATTCTAAAGAACGCCCCGGTTGTTTTACTCGATGAAGCCACCGCTTCTCTTGATGCCGAGAATGAAACGAAAATCCAGAAGGCCCTCTCGGCCCTGGTGCGGGACAAGACCGTGCTCATCATTGCGCATCGCATGCGCACGGTGAGAGATGTCGACAAAATTGTGGTTTTGGAAAAGGGGCGTGTCGTTGAAACCGGCAGTCCTGGGGCGCTGCTTGCTGCGGGCGGTCATTTTGCGGCCATGAACGCCAGTTAGCCTGCCAAAAGGAGGCGAGGATATGTCAAAAGAAATCGCTGTGAAAACCGGAACCATTTAAGAAACCTTGCGATTGCCCATATGGGGCCGGGCGTATGAGACACGGCAGGAAAAACCGCGGCTTATTGACAACACCTTGTAAAGACGCTTCCGATTGTTCTCTCTTTAGATTTACAACTTTTTTACATCTTTTTTAAATCACGGATGCAACCGGCATTTCTTTTTCCTGTGTAATGGGGTTTACCTTATAACCACATGACATGAAAAAGGAGGCTGATATGAATTGCATGATACACAGGTGGCTGCAGTCGGGTGTTTGGGCGCTTGCGCTCATTATAGCCCTGGGAAGCGGTACTGCCGCAGCCAGCACTATCGGACGGATTGGCTGCCGTGTGGAGGCCGACCGTTCCGTTTTACCGGCGGGTGGGCCGCAGACCGTGGTGGTGAAAGTAACCCTTGATGCAAAGGCGCTGCCCGCTTCCCACGTACGGCCGCAGGTGAATCTGGGCCTGGTCATGGACCGGTCCGGCTCCATGAGCGGCATGAAAATCGAAAAGGCCAGAGAAGCGGCCCTGGAAGCATTGGGGCGCCTGGGCACAGGCGATCTTTTTTCGCTGGTGGTCTATGACCATCAGGTCGATACCCTGGTCCCGGCCCAGTCTGCGCGATATACCGAAGGCATTGCTTCGCGTATCCGGGGCATCCGGCCAGGCGGGAACACGGCGCTGTTTGGTGGCGTGAGCCAGGGGGCTGCGGAAATCCGAAAACACGTGTCCGGTGACTATGTCCACCGGATCCTGCTGTTGTCTGACGGGCTGGCCAATGTGGGACCGTCCACGCCGGAAGACCTGGGCCGGTTAGGTAAATCGCTTGCAAAAGAAGGGGTTTCGGTCTCGACAATTGGTGTGGGTACGGATTATAATGAAGACCTGATGGCGGCGCTTGCCCGGGAAAGTGACGGCAATACCTATTTTGTCGAGTCGAGCCGGGATCTTCCCCGGATTTTTGCAGCGGAACTGGGCGATGTGCTCAGTGTGGCGGCCCAGGATGTGTCTGTGACCATCACATTTCCGGACGGCGTTGCAGCCATGGCGTTTATTGGCCGAGAGGGCCGGATTCAGGGACAGGAGGCCAGCTTTCATCTGCGGCAGTTGTACGGCAGCCAGGAAAAATACGCCCTCCTGGAAGTGCAGGTTCCTGCCGGAACCGCCGGACAGTCCCTGGAGCTTGCCCGGGTGCAGCTTTCCTATAAAGATGCGCTGACCCGCAAGCAGGAACAAACAGATGCGTCTGCGCGCATCCGCTACAGCAGCCGGCCTGAAGAAGTCACCGCCTCTGTGAATCCGGAGGTAAAAACCGAATACCAGCTGAACCGGAACGCGCTTGCCGAAGAAAAGGCGATCCGGCTGGCAGACGAGGGGCGGAACCGGGAAGCGGCAGCGGTGCTGAAGCAGTCTGCAGAAGAGACCAAAGGGCTGATGGATACGATGCCGGCAGCTGCGCCGCAACTCATGCAGGCTGCCGAAGACGCGGCATCCCAGGCAGATGCGATTGAACACCGGGGCATGGACAAGGTGCTGAGGAAATCCATGCGTTCCAGGTCGTATCAGCAGATGAATCAGCAGCAGTCCAAATAGCAGGCTGTCCGCTGCAGGACAGGGCCGGGATATATAGGAAACAAGCGGATGCGCTTATGATGATCAGGGAAATCCCATGATACGCCGTCTGATGATTGGGTACGGATGTCTGGTGGTGATACCCACACTGATGCTCGGGGCAGCTGCCAGAGTCCTTCTCGAGCGCGAAAACGACCGGCTGAATGCGGCAACCCTGTCCGCCGTCCGCACCCGGGCAGGGGCACTTGCAGAAGCGGTGGCCACCCGGACCCGGTCAACCCAGTCTGATGTGACCGCGTTTCTCAAACAACTGCCGCCATCGGCACGGCAGGCACAGTTAAGCAGATGGGCCGCATCCGATGCGCTGATCCGGAATGTGTTTTTGATGACATCAGACGGCGGCCTGGCGCTTCCCCCGGAAGGCCAGGCCGCCTTGCCTGAAGAACGCCGGTTCCGATCCCGGTATGCGGCCCTGTTTGAAGGGCGCCTGCCCTGGGCGGATCCGGCGGCGGACACAGTGCCGGACACCGCCGCTTCCCGGATGTTTTCCCGGCAGACAGACGACGATGCACCCACACTGCAGATGACCGCGGGATGGCGATGCTGGTTTTCCGAAAACCGTCTGTATCTGCTGGGGTGGGTGCAGGATAATCATGTCATTTGGGGTGCCGAACTGGAGCTCATGGCACTCTTGTCGCGGCTGATTCCCCTGTTTCCGGACACGGTTGCGCCAGGGCTCTCCCTGGCGCTGGTGGATGACAGCGGCAGGCTGCTTCATCAGGTGGGAACCGCGGAAATTTTACCGGAATCAACGCCGGTGCTTTCCGTTTCATTGTCCCCTGCCCTGCCCCACTGGGCCATTGCCGTGTACGGCAGGGCCGTCGACGCAGGTCCGGCCCGGAGCGGGTTTCTGCTGATCTCCACCCTGATCCTGGCCACGTTTCTCACCGCCATTCTTGCCGGTGGCGGGCTGATGCTCTGGCAGGCCCGGAAAAACTACCGTGATGCCCGCCGGAAAACATCCTTTGTGGCCAATGTGTCCCATGAACTGAAAACACCCCTGACCACCATCCGCATGTATGCGGAACTCCTGCAGGAAGACCGCGTCCCGGATCCGGAAAAGCGCCGCCAATACCTGTCTGTGATCATCAATGCCAGTGCCCGGCTGGGGCGGCTGATCAACAATGTGCTGGATTTCAGCCGGCTGGAGCGGGGGGAAAAACGGTATCAGATCCAGCAGGTGGATGTGTCGCGGTTTCTGCATCCGCTTCTGGACCAGGCCGAGTCCTGGGCGGCCGCATCCGGGGTAACCTTGCGCCGGGACCTGGCCACGGGATTGTGGGTCCGGGTCGACCCGGACGGTCTGTCGCAGGTGGTGCTCAACCTGATTGACAATGCGGTAAAATATGCGGCTTCAGGCGGGGAGGTGTGCATCCGGGCAACCGCCTCGCCGGAAGGGGCGGTGTGCATCGCGTTCTGCGACCGGGGGCCGGGAATACCGGAGAAAGATCAGCAGCGGATATTTGATTCTTTTCACCGCCTGGACACGTCGCTGACATCGGACAAGCCCGGTTGCGGCCTGGGACTGACCATTTCCCGGCAGATTATCCGGAATTTTTCCGGAGACCTGTTCTGCACAGACAATCCAGCTGGCGGGGCCTGCTTTGAGATCCGGCTGCCCGCTGTTTCCGGAGGTGACAGATGATGCCTCATGTTCTGGTTGCCGAAGATGATGCGGCGATTCTCGATGGTCTGAAAACCCTGCTTGAAAGTGAAGGCTACCAGGTGACCGCCGCTGCGAACGGAACCGAGGCCCTTGCCCGGTTTGCGGAAATCCCCTGTGATCTGGTTTTGCTGGACATCATGATGCCCGGTGTGAGCGGGTTTGATGTCTGCCGCCGCATCCGGGAAAAGAACCGGCAGGTGCCGATTTTGTTTCTTTCTGCAAAAAACGAAGAGATCGATACGGTGCTGGGCCTGGAGCTGGGCGGAGACGACTATATCACAAAACCGTTCGGTGTCCGGGAACTCCTGGCCCGGGTGGCCGCCGCATTGCGCCGCAGCCGGGCGTCTGCAGGCACATCTGCGCCTGAAACAGATTCGGACATGGTCTTTGGCGCAGCCGCCATTGACGTGAAAGGATACCGGGTGACCCTGAATGGGCAGATTTCTGATCTTTCTGCCAAGGAAATGGGCCTTGTGCGGATGTTCGCCCGGCATCCCGGAGAAGTGCTGACCCGGGACAGACTGCTCGACAGCGTCTGGGGGATGACCTATTATGGAAATACGCGGACCCTGGATCAGCATGTGGCAAAGCTGCGCAAAAAAGTGGAGCCGGATCCGTCCGCGCCTCGATTTCTGATCACCGTGCACGGTGTGGGGTATCGGTATGAGCCGTAAGCGGATGTGCCGTCCGGTGCCGGTGGTGGCATGTTAGTAAGGATGCTGTTTACATCAACGATAAGGGGGAAGCATGCAGGAGCAAACCACGGTAACGGCGCAGTCAGACCCTGCGGCCGGAGATCACGCGCATGATCGGCAGCCGTCATATCACAAGGCCACCGGAGATGTGATCGGGTACGCGGACATAACGCCGGCCGACGCCTTGCCGGATATTGTGGCAGCGGCACGGGCGGCCCAGGAAAAATGGGCGCTGATTCCCGTGAAAGAACGGGCAAAAATGATGCGAGAGGCGAGCCGTTTTATCACGGAACATGCCGACCAGCTGGCGGAGACCATTTCCAGGGACAACGGAAAAACCCGGGTGGACGCACTGGTTACCGAGCTGCTGCCGGCAGCCATGGGCGCTTCCTTTTATGCGGGAAAAGCCCGCAAATTCCTCAAAGACCGATGGCTGATGCCCGGTCATCCGCTGCTGGCCAACAAGGTCAGCAGGATCGTGCGGGTGCCTTTCGGTGTCATCGGCATCATATCCCCCTGGAATTATCCCTTTGCCATCCCTTTTTCAGAAGTCGTGATGGGCTTGCTGGCCGGTAATGCCGTGGTGTTGAAGACCGCTTCCGAAACCCAGATGGTGGGCCTTGCCCTGAAAACGGTATTTGAATCCATCGGGCTTCCCAGGGATATTTTTCACTATGTGAACATGCCGGGCCGGATAGCCGGGGATGCCTTTCTGGAATCGGGAATGGACAAACTTTTTTTCACCGGGTCTGTGCCGGTGGGGAAATATTTGATGAAAAAGGCCTCGGAAACCCTGACTCCGGTGAGTCTGGAACTTGGCGGAAACGATGCCATGCTGGTCTGCGAAGATGCGGATATTCAACGGGCTGTGGACGGTGCGATCTGGGCCGGTTTTCAGAATGCCGGCCAGTCCTGCGGCGGGGTGGAACGGATTTATGTGCATGAAGCGGTGTATGAAACCTTTGTGTCCCTTCTGAAAGAGCGGACTGAGCGCCTTCGGGTGGGCTTTGACACGGATTTTCAGACCGATATCGGTGTGATGACAACCCAGCGCCAGACCGAACGGGTTGCGGCCCATATTGAAGATGCGTTGAACAACGGCGCAACCCTGTATGCCAAAGCCGAAAAAACCGGGGGCGCATCCTGGCAGCACCTGATGGAACCCGTGGTGCTCACCGATGTCACCCATGAGATGCGGGTCATGCGCGAGGAAACCTTCGGACCGGTGGTGGGGGTCATGAAAGTGGCGGATATGGATCAGGCCGTTCTGCTGGCCAATGATTCTGATCTGGGGCTGACCGGATCGGTATGGACCCGAAATCTGACAGCCGGCACCGCCCTTGCCCGCCGGATCCGGGCCGGGGCGGTCCTGATCAACGATCATTTGATGAGTCATGGTCTGGCCGAGACCCCCTGGGGCGGGTTCAAGGAGTCGGGCATCGGTCGGACCCATGGGGATATCGGATTTCAGGAAATGACCGAACCCCAGGTGATTGTGGTTGATTGGCTTCCCTTTGCACGGCGGAGCATGTGGTGGCATCCTCACAGTAAATCCCTATACAATGGCATTCGCGGGCTTTTACGGCTGCTTTACGGAAAAGGCGTCTTTCAGCGGATGCGGGGCGGTATGGCGTTGGTGCCAGTGTTTATGCGGACATTTACCCGGCAGCGGTGAGGTTTCAGCTGCCGGCTGTGCGGCGGTTTTTGTTTCCCAGCTGTCCGCAGCCTGCAGTACCGCCCCCGCCTTTATACCACCGGATCCGTACAAACACCTCGTGTTTGCTCAGTTCAGCGGCAAAGGCATGCAGATCCGCATCGGTCGGCGCCGGATGCGGATTGGGCCCGGCCGGGTTGCAGGGGATGAGATTGACCCGGGCTGGCAGGCCGGCTAAAAATGCCGCAATGGCCCTGGCATCTGACGGCCGGTCGTTGGTGCCGGGCAGGAGCACATATTCAAAGAGAAACAGGCCCCGGGACGGGAGGGGGTAGGCCGTGAGCGCGGCTTTGAGATCCCGCAGGGGATAGCGCCGGTTCACCGGCATGAGGCGGCTGCGCAGGGCGTCCTCTGCCGCATTCAGGGATACGGCAAGATGCAGGTTGCCCAGACCGGCGGCGCCGAGCTGACGAATACCGTCTGGCAGACCGGCCGTGGATACGGTGATCCGGCGGGGCGCGATATTCAGCCCCCGGGGTTCGGAAAAAACGCGAATGGCCTGTATCACCGCGTCAAGGTTATCCAGGGGTTCTCCCATCCCCATGAAAACCAGATTGTCTATTTGATGACCGAGCACATGCCGGGCCAGGTAGACCTGGCCGACGATTTCAGCGGGTGTGAGCGAGCGGATCAGCCCTAACCTGCCGGTTTCACAGAACCGGCAGGCCATGCGGCAGCCGACCTGGGATGAGATGCACAGGGTGCTCCGGGTTTTCATGGGGATATGCACCGCTTCGATTTCACACCCGTCTGCCAGCGCAAACACATAATGGGTCAGGACGCCGTCGATCAGGGTCTGGACCACCTGGGGCAGTGTCAGGGCCATGTCGTTTTCCATGCGTTCGCCCAGGTCCGGAGCCTGCCGGAATTCCGGCAGATGGGAAAGCCTTTTATTCCCGTGCTGAAAGAGTGCCCGGTACGCGGCTTTTGCATAAACCTCGCCCTTGCCGTAGCGCGCCCGGACCTGCTCGGCAAACCCGGCCTGTGTCAGGGAAAGCAGGTTGAACGCCGGCATGGGCTACTCCCCTGCAGGGCGTTTGGCGTGGTAAATGGACAGGGAAAGGCCGGCCTTGAGGGCAACGGTCTCGATATGGGAAATGGTGAACCCTTCGCCGGAAAGCCAGGTCTCCATATCGTCACGGGAAAAACCGAGCCACCGGTCGCCGTATTTTTTTCGCATGGATTCGTTTGAATGCTTGGCATAATCGGCGATGATAAAGGCCCCCTCAGGAGAGAGGATCCGGTAGACATCCCGGATCGTGGCCGCCGGGTCGGGCAGGTGGTGAAGAACCATGGACATGACAGCCACGGAAATTTCACCGTTTCCCACAGGCAGGTGTTCCAGGTCGCCGAGCCGCAGATCCACTTCGTTTCCGGGAAAGCGCTTGGCTGCTTCCACAAGCATCTGGGTGGAGCTGTCAATCCCGATGGCGGACTCGGCCCGGTCCTTTATCCTGGCAAGCAGTTCGCCGGTACCGCATCCCAGGTCTGCCAGGGTCCGGCAGACCGGTACCTGTTTACGGATCGCTGCATTCAGGTCAAAGGCCCCGAGAATTTCACGCTTCAAATCTTCCCATTCACCGGCAATGGCATTGAAAAACTGACGGGACCGGGTGCGCCGTTCCTCGATGATTTTTTCAGCCTGCCGCCGATCGGTTTCAAAGATCGGATCCTGGTCAAACAGATAGGCAATGGCGTCGATAAATCTGCGGCCGTGTCCGGCAGGCGCAGCCGAATAAAAGGCCCAGACCCCGTCTCTTCTACAGGACAGGATGCCGGCTTCGGTCAGAATCTTCAGGTGGCGGGAAATGCGTGACTGTCCCATGGCCATGAGGGTGACAATCTCGTTAACACTCAGCTCATGGGTATCAAGGATATTTACCAGCCGGAGTCGGGTCTCGTCGGCTATTGATTTGAAAAACGTCAGTATCTCCATCCCTTACGAATCCGCATATTAATCGAATCCGGCTGATAGTCAAGCACATAGTATACGGCCTGAAAACCCGTGCAGGCGTCTTTGATCAGCGCTGTTTCCGGGGCGGCTGCCGTACCAGCGGTTCGGCCTGATTACAACCGGATCGAGCTGACAGTGATAAAACCCTGAAAACAAAGATCGATATCATCACCTTTTCGGCGGGGGCGGGTATGAATGTCATTGTTTAAACGGTACCCGTCAGCACCCTTGATATACGCCACATCATAGGGCGTGGTATCGGGCCGGCAAAAGTGGATGTCCGGCATGATGCCCGTGCCGTTGACATGGGGGAGATTGATATTGAGAAAGGTTTCCGGTGCCGGCGGTTCGGAAAAAAATCGTTTCAGCAGTGCGGGGAGCAGGTCTTCTGCGGCCTGCCAGTTTGGTTTTTCTCCTTTGCGGATATACAGGGAGAGGGCCAGCGCGGGTGTGCCGAGAAACGCGGCTTCACGCGCTGCGGCAACCGTTCCGGATGCATAGATGTCAGATCCCAGATTGGCGCCACAGTTGATGCCGGAGACCACCCAGTCCACATCCGGGGCAATCGACGTTAACCCCAGGCGGACACAGTCTGCCGGTGTACCGCTCACAGCCAGGCGGTTATGGCCTCTGTCTTCAACGGTAATGGGATCCCACACGGTGACCTGGTGGCTGATGCCGGACAGGTGGGCCTGGGGCGCCAGGGTGATGCAGTCTCCGAATCTGTCAAGCACGTTTTCCAGAATGCGGATACCTGGCGCGTCGATGCCGTCGTCATTGGTGATGAGTATTTTCACAGATAGGTCTCCTGGCAGGTCAGCGAAAGGGGGATTGTGAAACCTGTCGTCAAAAATAATGCCAAAATAAAACATTGTGTTATTTTTTGTTTTACAGTAAAAGGCCTGGGTTGCCAGGTCAATGGAAAAATGAGTGGACACGTATGATGAACGGACAGGTCAGCGGATATCGGGCAGCGCTTCTCTCCTGGTATGATAGGGAAAAACGGGATCTTCCCTGGCGCCGGACCCGGGATCCCTACCGGATCTGGGTATCGGAGGTCATGCTGCAGCAGACCCAGGTGGCAACGGTGATCGGGTATTACAATCGGTTTCTGGACACGTTTCCGGATGTGGCGGCTCTGGCGGCTGCGCCTGTGGACGCGGTGCTCAAACGCTGGCAGGGACTGGGGTATTATAACCGGGGCCGCAATCTTCACGCCGCTGCTGTACAGGTTGCGGCAGATCACAGGGGCCGCGTACCATCGGATCCTGCGGTGTTCCGCTCCCTTCCCGGTGTGGGAGCGTATATTTGTGCAGCGGTGCAGAGTATTGCCTTTGAGCAGCCGCTGGCCGTGGTGGACGGGAACGTCAAACGGGTACTGGCACGCCTGTTCAAACAGGATGCTCCGGTCAATCATACCGGCTCTATGAAGGTCTTTACGGCCCTTGCCGGTCCCCTGCTGTCAGAATCCCGGCCCGGTGATTACAATCAGGCGGTCATGGAGCTGGGCGCCCTGGTCTGCCGGCCGGCGGTACCCGCATGCGGATGGTGTCCGGTACAGGTTTTCTGCCGGGCCTATGCAGATGGTGAGGTGGCAGAATACCCCAAACGAAATCCGACCCGAAAAATTCCTGAAGTGCGTCAGGTATGCGGTGCCTGGTGCCGGGATGACGCGATTTTGCTGATCCGCCGTCCGGAAACCGGTCTCCTGGCAGGGTTGTGGGAACTGCCCGGGGAGGGCGTGAAACCTGATGAATCTGCAAAAGCAGCCTTGATGCGCTTTTTTAACACACGGTTCGGGCGGACGCTAAAGGCATCGGATCTCGGGTATCTGGGTGAGATTCAGCACACCTATACCCATTTCAGGCTCAGGTTGTCTGTTTTCAGCGTTGCCGGTGTACCCGATGTGTCAACTGATGAAAATACCCGATGGGTCAGTCCGGAAGAGATGCGGGATGTGGCGGTTCACAGGGCTGCGGAAAAAGCCCTGGATCTGGTGCGGGAGACGGATGTGCTGCCTTGAGCCGGTCAACGCAGGGCGTAATGGCGCGCAATCAATGCACATGACCGATATGGGGGTGAATGTGCGCATGGGTATGGATTTCCACCTCCTGGCTGATTTTTCCGTTATTCAGTGTGAGCAGGCGTGTGGTGGTGGCAGACAGAAAATCAGGATCATGGGAGATGATCAGGCTGGGCAGATCCAGCCCGGACAGGATGTCAACGAGCTGCTGCCGGGCATGGGCATCCAGCCCGCCCGTGGGTTCGTCCAGCAGCAGGGCTTCCGGCTCCATAGCCAGAATGGTGGCCAGTGAAACCCTTTTTTTTTCACCTCCGGAGAGCGTGAACGTGATGCGGTCCTCAAAGCCGGACAGGCCCAGGCGGTCCAGGGTCTGGAGGGCGATCTCTTTTGCGGCTGCTTTTGATTTTCCCAGGTTCAGCGGGCCAAAGGCCACATCTTCGAGTACGGTGGGCGAGAACAGCTGGTCATCGGCATCCTGAAACAACAGGCCGATCCGGTGACGGACGGCCCTGAACGCCTTTTCCCGGGTGCACGTTCTGCCAAACAGCGTCACCGTGCCGCTGGCCGGGGTGAGCAGCCCCATGATGATCCGGAGCAGGGTCGATTTCCCGCTGCCATTGGGGGCCGCAAGGCCGATCCGCTCACCTGCCGACAGGGACAGGTCGATGCCGTTTAAAATCGGCCGGGCAAACGGGTAGGCAAAGGTGATGCCCGAGAGTGTGAAAATCGGTGTACAGGCGGCATCTGCCGGAACGGAAACTGACGTGTGCATAGCCCTCTTTCAACTAGGGTATTTCAGGTTTCATCAGGATACCCGCCTTCTTTAAACGCCTTTTATCCCGTATTCAAGAAAAATCAACACAGCCGGCATGCAGGCGATAAACAGCGCCGACCGGAAACGGGTGACAAGCGGCGGGAATTCCGCCAGCATGCGGTAGCGGCCGTCAAACCCCCGGCAGCGCATGGCCTGGTGCACCCGCTCGGCCCGCTCGGCGGCCCGAACCAGGAGCATCCCCATCAAGTAGGCATAGGTCTGATACACATGGAGCCGTATGGCGGGCCGGAATCCGCGGACCCGGGCCGCTGTGCGCAGACGCTGATATTCCTGTTCGAGCACCGAGAGATACCGGTAGGTCATGAGCAGGAGCTGGACCAATTTTCCCGGCAGGCCTAGAGAGAGCAGGGTATGGCCCAAGGTTGCCATGTCCATGGTTGAGACCAGGGCCATGAAGAGAAGCACCAGGGTCAGGGATTTAAGCAGGATATTCCGGGTCAGGAGGATGCCGGCATGGGAGGCGGTGAGACCCAGGGGCAGGGCAATGCCCGGACCGGGCAGCGTGATGGGCAGCAGACAGGCGATCATGAGAAGAAATCCTGCCAGGGGCAGCAGCCGCCGGAGCACCGCTTTGGGCTGCAGTCGTGCAAGGCCTGCCAGCAGGAGGGCCGTGGCAAAGGCGGCCCCCAGGGCTTCCACCTGGTGCATGCCTGAAATGAGTACAGAGTAGACCAGGGCGGCCAGCACGCGGAAACGGGGATCTAATCGGTGGATACTGCTGTCCGGCTGTGTGAAGGCGGATTCGATCATCAGGACGCGTCCGTTTCCGCAGATGCCTTGCTGCCAGGTGACTTGAGCCAGGCGATGAGGCCGAACACGCCAATAATATAACCGATGCCCCCCAGGATATCCCGGATATCCACCGGCCGTTCTTTCAGGTGCGCCAGATCCCGTTTAACCGGCGCCAGTTCTTCTCGGATCAGGGCTTTCATCTGGGCTTTCAGGTCGGATATGGGCGGTAGCACTGCGGATGCCGGGTGATCTGTCTGGACCGTCTGATTCAGGGCTGGCAGCCGGGCGGCTTCCGGTGCGGGTACCGGCGTGACGGAAGTGGCTGAAAATTCCCCTGCACCGATCACCCAGATCCCCTGATGGCCGATGCCGGCATTGACCCTTACCGTCAGCTCCTGCGGGGAGCGGGGGGCCGGGAAACGAAATTCGCCGGTCTCGCTGGTGGTGCCGGTCACAAGGGGGGTTCCGTGAGTATCCAGCACCGTCACCCTGCCGTTTTTCACTTTTTTTCCCCCGCTGAACTTGCTTTCCACAATGACCGTCTCTCCATCCACCCAGGCAAAAACCGTTACCCGGTGGGCATGGCTGGTGATCGGGACAATGAGAAAAAAAAGAGCAACGAGTATACCGGTGAGGATGGGTTTCATCAGCAGTCTCCGGTTTGCAGGTGATCGGCCATACCTGGCAGCAGTTCGGGTTTTACTTTTTTTAAAAATCCAATGCAGAACAAGGAGATCAGGCCTTCGAGCACCATGACCGGCAGGTGGGACACGAGGATCACACCGGATGTAGTTATAAAACCGGATTCGGTCCAGATCAGCGAGGCGGCCAGACCGATGCTGGAAATGACGATGGCAGCAAATCCGCAGGCAAAGGCCGCAGCCCGGCCCATGAATCCCGGTGACCAGATGGCGCGCCGGAACAGATAATGAACCAGGACCGCCGGTCCGGCCATGATCAGGGTGTTGATCCCGAGTACGGTCAGACCGCCGAACTGAAAAAAGACCGCCTGAAGGATCAACCCCACCAGAATGGCTGGAACCGCCGCCCAGCCAAGGAGAAGACCCACCAGGCCGTTCAGGGTCAGATGCACACTGGCCGGCCCGACAGTGATGTGGATCAGTGAGGCCACGAAAAAAGCCGATGACAGAATGCCGACATGGGCGATCCGTTCCGGATCAATGGTTTTCAGTCCAATGGCGGTGCCGGCGGCAGTAAGCAGGCCGCCGCCAGCCAGCAGCGGCAGTGTCAGAATGCCTTCAGATATATGCATATCACGGTTCCGTTTTCCGTCAGATGACAGCATCGGAGGTTAAAAAAATGCTGCCGTTTAACCGGCACAACACGGATGCATGACGTTGCGCGGCAGGATTGCAGATGGCTAAGGGTGTTGACCCCATGGCTGAAATTCCACCCAGATCACAGCCCCCAGTTCCACATCCTTTTGCACGCCGTTGTGTTTCATCGTGTAATCTGCTGTATTCAGTGCGGCAAATCCCCACCAGCCCGGAGCCGGGGCCGCATAGGAAAAGACACCGTTTTCATCTGCCTTGACGGTCTGGGTGATCATGTAGTCCGTAGGGGCGGCGGTTTTTTTATCTGTGTTGTAGAATTCGACTTCCACTTCCGCATGGGGCACAGCCTTGCCGTCCAGTTTGACAATCCCCTGGAACAGGTTGCCGGCATACAGGGCATAGGGTTTGCTCAGGGGGACAATCTCGGTTTTGAGTCCCAGCTCCGCATCCCATCCTTCGTCATCGCCAAAAGCAGCGACCACGGTCCGGGTATAGTGGATGATAAAACAGTCTTCCGCCGGCTCCCAGTAGGGGGCGGGTTCCATGACAAACTGATAGACGCCCGGCCGTTTGACCGGATAGACGGCGGTAAATGCCGGATGTCCCATAACCGTCGCAGGCTTCAATGTGTTCAGCAGGCTGGAGGGGGTCTTGTCGTAGATGACATCAAATCGCCTGGGCGTGACAAGGGGCATGCCCAGGCCTTCAAAGGGGTGTGAAAAAGAGAGGGTAAGGGTTAACGTCCGGTTGTCGTCAGCCATGACCATGCTGTCGGACGGGATAACCATCCCGAAATGGGCAGCTGCGGTAAACAGGGGAAACAGGGACAGACAAAACGTGGTGATCAGAGTAACGATGCGGTTCATGATGCCTCCTCAACCGTTCATGCAAACGCTTCCCGAAGGGATATATCCGTATATCCGGTAAACCAGCGGGAGGAGCAGATAACAGTGCGTGAAAATGAATCGATTGTGCTTGAGCAGGCTTCATGCCTGAATTCGTATATCGTATGAGTAGTACAGACCTTCACTAAATTCAAGGATATTTTCGTTTACTTCTGCTTGCCGCACTCATTCCTGAAGCAGATCTCCTCTGAACTTCTTTGCGTGCTAAATTTACCGTTTCTTTTTGGGTTGTTAATCCACCAGGGGGCGTGGTCCGACCCCCAGGACAGCTATCGGCAGGCGGATGGATGCGGCGCGTCTGTTCGGGTGTCTGCCGCCGCACCTGCCCTATTGCCAACCCGGAAGGACGCTCAATTCAACAGGAGCATCATCCACGGCATAGCAGTGGTACACTGTCCCGCGCGAACCGCACGCACGCGGTAGTCGTGCGAGACGTTGACGCTGTACGTAATGCCGGTGCTGAAAGTGACGCCCCACGCATCCGACGGACTCCCCGAATCCGGAGAAGACGTCCAGTACCAGTCAGCCAAAGTATCCGACGCCAGTAACGGATCAATAGCCGGAGCCTGTTGTGAATAATCCACCAGGGAACGCAGTTCGTTCACGTTGGGCAGCCGCCAGTCCGTATAGCCCGACAGACTCAGGCCCTCACAATAAGCCAGGGCCTGTTCCCAGGTATAAGCGTCCGGGGCAGTGGCCTTCTGCCACATGAGGCCCATGGCCGTATCTGACACGGTCCCGTCTCCGTTATCCACCATCGCCCCCTGCACCGGGACCGCGCGAACCGCACGCACGTAGCGGTTGCTATCGACGCTGTAGATGTTTACGCTGCCGGTATAGAAAGAGAGGGCAAACCCGTTATCCGGAGTCGGGCTATAAATAGACGTCCAGTACCAGCTTTTTTCTGTTTTGGGAAAGAATTGGGTGTCAAGTGTCGGCCCTTGAAGCGCGATCCCGTAATCGACCAGCGAAGCCAGTTCTTTTACCGTCGGGCACCGCCAGTCGTCATACCCGCCGAGAACCAGATTATTGCAGTAGGTCTGGGC
>PDWJ01000871.1_pt1 | contig 41054 bp, 32 predicted proteins | sample 1430881 | NCBI WGS metagenome assembly PDWJ01 (sample SAMN01162460, study PRJNA174530) | Oral metagenome, whole genome shotgun sequencing project. | biome: Marine environment; feature: Marine mammal; material: Swab sample of the gingival sulcus; isolation source: swab sample of gingival sulcus...
TCGTATGGGAACCGAGTCTATAGTTTCTCATTGTCAAAATGTAATATGTGCTTCGCCTGAAGGCGAGGGATTTCCACCATCCCCGGAAGAGACATTAAAGAGAACAGGCCCCTCCCCTTCCTCAAACCTGGCCTGAATATCTGCGCTGACCTTGTGTCTCTGATCCCAGTCAAGATAGTTGTCATCCATTGGAATCACCTGATATCCGCTGGATAAATAATTGAACTGATCAACTGCTGAAGAATATCTGCCCTCTGCAATTGAATATGTGTAACTGATACTGCCGGAAAAGAGCTCCCCAGGCAGTTGAAGAAAAGACAGTTCAGCTCCCTGTACAGTTGCATAGCTCTCATCGTTCTGATACATAAAGAAAGACCCCTCTGACGCCACTGGGGATGTCTGCACCAGACCTGTTATTTCCTTGTAAAAAGCTGAGAATGAAAGAGTTGACAATGCCCCGGTTCTGTGCCTGATTCCAGCTTCATAGGCGATTGTCTTTACTGCTTCCAGGTCAGGGTTTCCCACAATGGTAAAATCACCGCTGAGATTGTAGTTGGTACCGCTGAACATCTTGTCGAATGAAGGCATCTGAAAATACCTGCCGTATGTGGCAAAGAAGACATCTCGCTCTGATATGGGATGGTTTATGCCGAAACGGGGGCTGATTTGATATTTTGCAGGTATACGCTGAGGAACAGGATTATCTGGAACAGTCATTGATGTGCGGGGGTTGAAAACATCTGCCCTTATTCCTGTAGTGAGTATCATGGCCCCTGAAAAGTTTGCTGTGCTCTGAACAAAAGCGGAACCGGCTCCGGGATCGGCCTTCCAGATGTTAACCCATGTCTGAGAAGGAGGATTAGCGGTAACACTGAAGTCGTACACATCATAAACAGTTGCTGTGATACCGCTCTTAAGCTTAAACACAGAGTTGAGCTGAGTGGTGGTTTCCAGACTGCCTGAAATAACAGAGCTTCGGGAATCAAGCCAGAGTGAGGAATGAAGCCCGCTGTGAAAAAAGCCCAGGGAATCGGATATTCTCTTTGGAAAGTGCTCTGCATACCAGGCTGACGGAGTCAGGTCCTCTCCTATGTAACCTCCTGTTCCGTTTCTTATTCTGTTCCATTGGGAAAACTCGCTGTATGAGATGGAGGCTTCAATAACTGTGTTTCTGCCTGTGAGCCTGGAAACTTCCCCTGTTACCGCCCAGCTCTCATTGAACCGAACTGGAAGGGCATAGTCTGAATTTGAACCCAGATATGGAGTTCCCTCTATGTATACAGGCTGGTCCAGCTGTGACCATGCCCACTGATCCCATCCGCTCTGACAGTAGGAGTAACGGGCAAGGATACTTGCGCCTGTATTGGAACCTGGCTGACATGTAAGATTTACAAGGCCTGATATGCTGGTTTGCCAGTTGTTCTCCCAGTTGCCTCTGCTGTCCCTGAGATCATAGCCGCTTCGGGAAAACTCCGCTGCCGAGAAAAAATGATAGCTTCCTGGAAGCTCGATTCCCAGTGAAGGGAGCAGAGAGGAAGTAAGGGGTTCAGGGCCTCCTAAGGTGGCTGTTCCCTGAACGCAATCACTTCTGAAGTTGTCGTTCTCAAGAGCTGATGTTACATCTCTGTCTTCAGATTCGGTTCCAAAGGCTGTGTTGTCACCGAAAAAACCGGTGACATCACCCTGGTAACTGTCACCTCCCTCCCGTGCCACCATTTTTACCACTCCTGACAGGGCATTACCATATTCAGCCTCAAAGCCGCCTGTTATAGTTGAAGCTTCAGCAATGGCTGAAACAGGTATTGAAGCAGCGTAGCTGTTAGTCACAGGAGAACGCATTGAGGTTCCGTCAAGAAGAAACTCAACTTCGCCTGATCTGCCGCCTCTGATGTGTATTTCTCCTCCATGAACAGATACTCCTGCCTGGCTCTCTATAACATCAATCAGTCCTGATACAGGCATTGTTGATATTTGCTTTCTGTCAACAACATGTATAGTGGAAGGCACGCTCTCAAGTACAAGATTCCTCTGACCTGTAACTGTGATTGTTGTAGTTCCTGCTGCCTCAGGCTCCATAACAATGTGGATGGTTGAGTTCCTGTCTGAAACGATCACCACTCCATTCACAGTCACCGGCGCCATGCCAACCATTCGCGCTGTTAAGGTGTACTCCCCTGGTGAGAGCCGCGGAATAAAGTAGTGACCTGACCGGTCGGTCATTGAACCGCAATCTGTGCCCACTATGAGAACTGAGGCTCCTGTAACAGGATTTCCATCAGTGTCACTTACTGTTCCGGTCACGGCTCCAGTCTCTGAGCCAAACGCAAGTCTGACAATAATAAGCAACCATGGGAGAAAACGATTGTATGGCATTTCAGACGAGAACATTTGCATGCAGACACACCTTTGAATGGGCACAACAACCACAGCAGTCCTGTCTTATAATGGTTATGACAAGAAAGGCTGTCAACGACTTTGAGCGTTTCATCTGAATGACCGGAATTTAAAAACTCTCCGGTGTTCAGTTTGCTGTGAAAACTGAAAGAGCATTCAGGCCTGCAGAATACAATGAACCTTACGAACCGTCTTCTATAGTCTGTCCATTCATGACAATACTTCCACTGCCGCCCTCCGCAAAAACCCTGAAACCGGTAAAAGGATAACCAATTTAAGGATCGAGACGGATCAAACCTTCAGGAGTGCAGTCTGAAACAGAAGAGAGCCAGCTTCCGCCCACTGCAACTCCAGGTTGAGAGGTCAGTAATTTATCTCCACATGCAGATACAAGTGAAATCAGCAGCAACACCAAATGGGTGCTTCTATGGAACAGATGAGACTTGCGCATTCCTGATAAGATAGTTTCATGTTTGCGCTTCGTCATTGGTTTGCATGCGGATATGAGTAGTGCTACACCAGTTCATCCTGTATCTATAAAGTTTGTGGTCAGGCATTCCCCTCAGTTGCCCATATTAGAGTCCTGTTACTGCTCCATTTCTAGCAGATATACTCTTGGATATGTAACTGGTGATATTGTATAGGCTAAGTAGCCGCTATCTGTAATTCCGAATCCCATAAGCTCATTGGATGGCAGCCCTTCACATACGCATGTAAACTCAATATCACCGTTCATATTGTACACTGTGAAATAAGGTTGACAATATGATCCACTGCATATCCACACATACCCCAGCGAATCCTGGATCTGAATATCAATCACTCCAAGACTTTCATTGTTTGGATTCCAGTCACCGAGATCTCCATCCCTTAACTTCCTCCAAATCAGCTCCTGCTCCACTTCCTCCGGTGTTCTGAATCCTGCTTCATTTTCAATTCTAAGTGTATCGATTGCATTCCCATCCAGAGAGTACACTGTTACTTCATTTGCCTCTTTGTTCTCAGCTACATAAACTCTTCCGTTACTGCTTGCAGCTACACAAGCTTCCATGTCAACAAATAGACCATATCCATTATCAAGCGATAACAACTCCTGGCCTCTTTCATAGATAGTCTCCAGTCTTTCACCTGTAGCAGCATTCCATGTACATATTTCTATACCCATAGTTGGTATGTCATTCACCATTGTGTAGTACCTGATATATCCAGCTATTGTTTCGCTATTAACATACCATGGTTCATTCAGTGTTCTGCTTTCACCTATTGTGACAGCATTCTCTGGTTCTAACATCATATCCATTTCAATAAATTTTGGTGGTCTTATTGACTCGAACACTCCTATTCCATTTGCTCTCAGTGCAAGATTCGCTGCGCATTGATATTCATACGGTCCATTGCCATTATAATTCTTTGTGTACAGATAGCTTCCGTTATGGTCATATATTCTTAATTCTTGGTATCCTTTATCCAATATCACTATTGTTGTATCATTTATTTGCATTGCTGCTGCTATATCCCCATATACTTGATTTTCTACACCATATTCTACCCCCAGCGAATCTACTACAACTAATGTCTTCTCTATAACACCATTGCTCTTGCTTCTGCCATGGCATGCAATGGTATTTATTGCAGCAATCATTACTGCCGCTAGAACAGTCAGATGAACTGTTACTTTATCTCCCATATCATCTCATCCTTACCAGCTGCAAGAACGCCACCGGGTACTTCCAGATACCCGGCAGCTTTCTTAACTCCCTGGAATCTTTTCATAGATGCTATGCTGCCTTGTTAGCAATTGGCGTCTGAGTCACAATCATCATTGGGGAGAACATAACTCTCAATGTTAGCACAGTGATTGTCCAATCTCAAAAAAGTGTGCCACTTCCACTGCCGCCCTCCGCAAAAACCCTAAAACCGGTGAAAGGATATCCCAGCCCCGGATCCAGGTGAATAACACCCTGAGCGGTGCAGTCCGACAGGGAGGAGAGCCAGCTTCCACCCACTGCAACTCCAGGCTCCGAAGTCCATTCCCAGACATTGCCTGTCATATTGCCAAGCCCCAGAGAGCTGTAGCCCATTGCCCCTGCAGGAGCAGTGCGGGACCAGCCGTCATTCAACTCAGGGTGCCTGGTAAGTATTGACTCGTTCACATCTGAGAGGTTGGCAGGCATCTGTTCAGCCACTTCTGCCAGCAGCATCCACTCGCTTCTGTCAGGAAGCCTGTAGAGCATTCCGGTGGCGCTTTCCTCAGTAAGCCACCTGCAGTACCAGAGAGCGCCTTCATAGGTTACACCTGTTACAGGATGGTTCTCCATTCCTGAATACGGCGCGTAGAAAAGGGTATCAGGATCAAAACCAACAGGCCCGTTCCAGTTGCATCTCATGATGCTGTCAAGAAGAAGGGTACGGCCCCTGAGTGTGGTGGAGTCTCTGCGGAGATCAGGATCAACTGCATTCATGAACCTGCAGAACTGGGCGGCAGTAACTTCATCCCTTCCGGCGGTAAGGGTACCTGCAGATATTCGTGTGGCCTCTCCAGGTATCAGGGCCATCTGAATATCGCCGGCTGGATCGGTGAAAGATGAAGGCATCACCATTGTAACAACTTTTACCTCAGGTGAAACAACATTCACCATTCGGGAAAGGCTTATTCCGTTCTCCCCTTTGGCAGTTATTTCCACCGGATGTCCAGGCATGGCCACCAGAGAACATGGAGAAGTCATAAAAGTGTCGCAGGCAGTCACCGGAAGACCGGAAGGAACAGTATTCACCACTATGAGAGCCCCTTGAAGCAGCTGAATGAACAAAGTATCAGGCACCTCTTCAAGAAGGGTGTCCTCAGAGAAAAAACCGGAACGGCTGGCCTTTATGTGAACACCATCTGAGGGAACATATCTGGTTGCTGGGGCAAATCCTGCAGGCACGCCATTGAAGTCAAGAGATACACCTCCTGGAACAGTAATCACTGTTAATTCCTTCATGTTAATCACAGGAAACAGTTTAACAGCAATAAAAACAGCAGCGGAGAGAAGCGCCAGAGCTGGAAGCACCCTCTTCACGATCAGTCGCCCCAGTTATTGGAGAGAACAGCCTTAACATCATCAAGAAGATTGCCTGTGCGAAGATCCCGCCAGAATCTGTTCCATATGTATGAAGGCCTGAAATAGAACTGTCTGTGAAAACGACCGTAGTACTTTCGAATAGTATCCCATGACAGGTTCTCATGCTCCCATACCTCAGTGGTACAGTGAAAGTTGTACACATCCCAGTTCTTTGACTTTATTCTGCCTGCCTTGTCTATCTGTCTGAACAGGGCGCTTGAAGGAAATGGAAGGGTCATTGAGGCTTTTGCATAGGTAAGTGGAATGCTGCATGCAAACCTTATGCTCTCTTTTATGGTTTCCTCGGTATCGCCGGGAAGGCCTATCATGAAGAAACCAACAGTCTCAAGACCTTCAGAATGGGCCATCTGCACTGCCCTGCGCATAAGGTCCATGTTCTGCTTCTTTCCAACTTTGGCCAGAACCGCCGCTGAAGCGCTTTCAATACCGAAAGCCACCTGATAACAACCTGATTCTCTTGCCACCTGAAAGAACTCTCTGTCAACATCACGGACATTGACCCCTGTGGGAAGAGCCCACGGCGCTGGAAACTTTCTCTCGATCAGCATTCGGCAAACCATTTTGGCCCTGTCTATATTGGCTGTGAAGTTGTTGTCTTTTATGTGAATGTCATTGAAACCCATATCAAGCATTCTGAACATTTCGTCCACAACCCTTTTCGGACTCTTTTCCCTTACCTTGTGACCGAAGATGTTCTGACTGCAGTAGGTACAGAAATGATTGCAGCCCCGGTTTGTCTCCATATAGCCCACCGGATTCTTTCTGGATGCTATGTGGGGAGACTTGTAATACTGCAGATCATAGAGTTGCCAGGCAGGCATCGGCAGGTCGTCCAGATCCATTATCAGATCCCTTGGAGGAGTTGTCATGAGCTGGTCGCAGTCAAGGTATGAGATTCCGTTGATACCGTTCAGCGGTTCTCCTCTGCATATCTCCCTGAGTGTGTTTTCCCCTTCTCCTATCACAGCAATGTCAAACTCGCTTGCTCTGAGAACCTCCTCGGCAAGGGTGGTTACATGAACTCCCCCTGCAATCAGCACAGTCTCCGGACACTCCTCCCTGGCTATTGCAGCCAGGGAGAATGCCTCGGAAACAAGAGGTGTGGTGAAGGTAATTCCTATATAATCAGGGCTCCAGCTTTTCAGAAGGTCTCTGTATGCTTCAATGGGCCTGCCCTCAATCATAAGATCTGCGACCTTCACATCATGTCCGTCAAGGAGTACTGCGCCTGCAAGGGCGCCAAGGGTAACAAAAGGCGCAGATGTGATTGCCACCCTTATCTTGCTGTTACTGTATACATCAATCGCCGATGGGGGATTGACCATCAGGACCCGGGCCAATTAAGCTCCTTCCCTGAAGAAATCAATTGCCAAGCACAACCAGTCTGGCAACAGCTGTACTTCCGGCAGAACTGGCAACTACAGGGTAAATTCCTGCAGGCAGCCTTCTGCCGCTGCTGTCAACAAGGTTGAATGGAACATCCACCTGTCCTGATGAAACCTCGCCGTTGAATACAGTTCCCATAACTCTGCCTGAAATGTCCAGCACCTGAACAGTAAGCTGGCCTGCTTCAGGCATCTGACACCTGAAAACAGTGGAGGATGAAGCAGGGTTCATACCGGCAAATCCCATTGAGAATACTGTTTCAGTTTCCTGCTCTTCTGCAGAGAGAGCGCCGTAGGCCCATATCTCAACATCATCAAGATTCCAGCCGCAGTATTCCCATCCGCTGTCTGTGGTGCCCATGACCCACCTTATCCATACCTGAGGCTGGGTGTCTGCATAGCTGGATATATCGTAAACCTTCATACTCCAATCACTGTCAGTGATTTCATCGCTGCCGTTGGCCCAGATTGTGAACCAGGTCTGCTGATCTGTGGAAATCTGTACAGAAGCATGGTCGTACTGGCTGCTTTCTACTCCCAGCCATCTCTGGAACCTTAGATGGGTTCCGTAAAGACCTGAGCAGTCAATGGCTCCAGTGGTGAGATACTTCTCATCAAGATCAGGGGCGTAATCTCCAGCAAGATTATAGCCGCAGACATTATTACCTGTTGCTCCTGAAGCGGGGTCCGGGTTTCCATGGGAACCTCCCATTCCCTTGGGTACTCCCCATTCCCACTCAGTATCTGCTGTCCAGCCGGGATCAGAATCCATGTTCCAGCTGTATACCACACCTGCTTCACCTACAACCAGAACAACCTGAAGGGAAGTGTTACCGGTACCTGTAGTCTCATTTACAAAATCAATGTCAGAAATGTATACACCGTTCTCAAGTGAAGCAGCCTCGCTGTTTATTGAAGCTGTGATATTTACAGTCTGGCCGCAGGAAACTGTTCCTGTCAGAGGCCCTGAAAGGTCAAGCCATTGGGCTCCGTCACCTTCAACAGTGTAGGATACTGAACCGGAACCCATGTAGATCATGTTCCATGTCTGCGATGAAGGAGTAAACGGACCGCCCTGATCTCCCTGAAACACCATGTCTTCTGAAGGCGTGACAATCAGACCTGAATCAAAGCCCAGAAGTTTAAGACAGAAGTTGCCTGTGCCTGGATAGGGATTTTCTGACCAGTTCTGGAAATCATGCCATGAGCCGTCATTGTAGTAACTCTCTCCTGGTGAAGCAGAGGATTCCACTATTACTCTGGCAGAAGAGCCAAGAAGCACAGGGACATCTGCAGTTCGGTCGTAGGGATACTCACCGCCGGAAAAACTCATGGTAAAATAAACACTGTCGCCTGCTTCCAGTTCAAAAGGGTTGTTCAGTTCAACTGTATGAAATCCCCTGAATGTGCTCTGAAAATCCTGAGCGGTTATCAGGTCTGAGAGAACACCACCCTGAAAACTGCCGTAGAAAGAAGCTGAACATGTTTCCTGCTCTTTCGGGGTGAAAAAGGACATTGCGGTAATGAAGTGGTCTCCAGGGGCTTCCCAGGCGTTCATGACCATATCTGCTCCGGCAGTGAAAGTATCTCTCCAGCCGTGGTAATCATGGTAGTAGAAATGCTGATACTGGAGTCTTTCTGTATTCTGAAAAGATACTGCCCCCATAAATGGTTCACGGCAGCACCATTTGTCCCAGTAGCTTATGTAGAAGAACCCTCCAAAACCCCAGCCTTCTCCCCAGCTGTTCTTGCAGATCCATGCGCCAGGCTCCGGAGCCTGTGTTGCTTTGTTGTCGTCCCAGCCGATAATGGCAACAGAGTGATTGGGATCCATGGATGAAGAAGGAGGCTGATACTGAATATAATCCTGCATGAATGAACTGTTCACACAGTAACATGTGGCTATGGCACCGTGGGCCATTATTGCTTCCTTGACGGGAAGAAGGGAAGCAAGATCGTCCCCTGCGGTGAGCCACTGCACATCCTCCGGATAGTAGTGGTGGTACTCGGGATTTGTCAGGGAAGGAGGAGTGTAGTAAGACTGGCCGTCAATATCCCTCACAGCTCCCTCACCTCTGGAAAGATAAGCTGTGGCAACCAGATAGTCGCCGCCTTCGTGCGGGGTAAGACCACCGCTTCCTGAAGGAGGATCCATGTCTGCATTGTACCAGTTGTTGAAGCCGTTCCACCAGTCAAGATGGTATTCAGCCAGATCAGGTTCACCGATTTCGCCCTGCTCTTCCCAAACACCTGTGACAAGCAGATTCGATTCAATTGAAGCCATTGTTCCGTGGGTCCAGCAGGTGCCTCCCTGCTGACTTTTTATCGATGTAACATAGTTCTGGCCTCCTGCATCCCTGAGATCGAACTGTGAAGGGGCGGAAAACTGAATGAATGATGCAATAAGTAACAGAACTGCCATTTTTGCCTCCTGTTTGATGTTTGCAGGTACTACTGCCTTTTATATACTACAGTTATGAAAATGCTGGTAGCTGTTCCTGCTCTGAACGAAGAGGCTTCCCTTGAAGCAGTTCTTGCTGAAATTCCCAGGGAGATCTGCGGTGTGAGGGTAAACACACTGGTCGTGGATGACGGTTCAACTGACAGAACCGCTGAAATAGCTTCTGCTGCCGGAGTCAGTGTTATAAGTCACGGCAGAAACATGGGCCTTGGCGCCGCATTCAGAACCATGACTGGTTTTGCCCGTGAAAACGGTTACCGTTTCATGGCCACACTGGATGCGGACGGACAGTTCAATCCGTCGGACCTTGAAGAACTCTCAGAAGATGTGATAAGAGGAAAATGCGACTTTACCACTGCAAGCCGCTTTCTTGATCCTGCCCTTACCCCTGTGATGCCCGATATAAAGAAGTGGGGGAACCGCCGTGTGGCCAGGCTTGTAAGCAATCTCTCCGGAATCACCGTGAAGGATGCCACATGCGGTTTTCGTGTTTACGGCCCCAGAGCGCTGGATCGTGTTTCATGCTTCAGCAGGTTCACCTATACGCAGGAAGTACTGATTGATCTTGCTCGAAAAGGACTTAGAATAAAAGAAATTCCTCTGGTTATTCAGGGAGAAAGGGAACACGGTAAATCCAGAATAGCTTCAAATCTGTGTCGTTACGCTCACCTTTCACTGGAGGCAATGTACTCTGTGGCCCATGGTCACTCCCCATGGAGATTTTACGGAAGACCTGCCTTCACTCTGGTTGCTTCAGGGCTTCTGCTTGACCTGTTTGTTCTTGCCTGGTGGCTGTTTTCAGGGCGAATACACCCCTTTACCGCTTTCGGTATCGGCGGGCTTTTTCTTATCACTTTCGGTATACTCCTTCTGCTCTTTGCTTCAGTGGCGGATATCTCCGCTGCAAACCGTAAGATGCTTGAGGAGATAACTGCCTTCGAGACACAGCGAATAAGGGAAAAAACTGAAAGCGACTGATACATTTGAATCCTGCTGAAAAAAAGCTGAATGGTATCGGGGAGATACTGCAAAAGCAGGGGAACGCAGTTCTCTCCTTAACAGATCAGGAGCTGTATGATTTATGCTGTACTGATAATTCTTGCTGTATTGGTGGTTTATAAGATTATGTTCTCAAGAGCTGATATAACTCGTTCTGAAATGATTTCCATGGTGCAGAAAGGCGGAAAGCTGATTGATGTGAGATCGGCAGGAGAGTACCGAGCCGGTCATCTGAGCGGAGCTGTCAATGTACCTGTGGACAGTCTTCCTGACGGAATCAGCAGCCTGGGTCTTTCCAGTGACACTGTGATTATTCTCTACTGCGCAAGCGGTATGCGTTCAGCCAGCGCCAAGCAGATACTGAAAAGGGCAGGTTACACCAATGTTCTCAATGGAGGAGCAATGAGGGCACTGGCACAGTAACCTTTATCGCAGAACAGTAAACTTGGCGGAAGCCGGAGGCTGGCCTGAACAACGGGCATGAACAAGGTATACTCCTGAGGGTAGTTTTGCAGTTGACCACTGGAACTGTCGTGTGCCGGGTTCACAGTATCCGTCAAAGACAGTTCCGACATGTCGGCCTGCCACATCATAGATGAATATCTGCGCAAATCCTCCGGCAACAGTGGTTTCCAGAAGAATGGCACCGGTGGAACAGGGATTGGGAGAGGGCCAGCCAAGTCTTACAGGTGTTGAGTAAAAAGATCCGTTGCTGTATCCAGGTGTAGGGGTTTCCAGAACCCTCCACTCTCCTCCGTCAGGGTATCTTCCTGTGGAAATATCCGGTGTCTGGGCATCGAAAGCTATATCTTCAAGTGTTGAAAGAGCACCGGAACCTGCAACTGTTCTGCTCAGGGAAAAACTGCCGCCATCTCCTGAAAGCCTGAAGGGCATATGGTTTCCACCCTTCCAGTCAGCTCCATCTGCCCAGAAGAGCATAAAACCTCTGGCAGGTATCATGGTTCCCCTGGGAGGAGACCATGGATCGGCAGCGGCAGAATCCGAACCAAAGAAAACAAGAACCCCTGCATCAAGATCGTAAGAAGTTCCGTTATATAACTCAATCCAGTCAGATGTTCTGCCCCAGTCATCCTCTATGACAGCATCATTGACCGCCATGAATTCGTTCACGCAAAGACCTGTAAAATGAGACGGATAGAAGAAAGCGCCCATATCTTTCCTGGAACCGTCAGGGTCATTCATCTCAGGATTACCTGAATTGATGCACGGAGAATTCCACAGCGGGTACCCGTCCACTGTGAGCATTGGGTCGCCGGCAGTGTTTCCCTGGCCTGGAATCTGCCCTGAATCAGAGATGGACCATGTTACAGAAAGCACACCTTCACTCTGCAGAATATCCTGAACACACCCTTCAAAAACAGAGTTGTCTGTCCAGGCAAAACCGCCTCCCATTCCCGAAGTCTTCTCGTAGGTGTAGAGGCCTTTTTCACAACTGCGAAAGAGAAGATTATCACCGGTGAAGGAGGCGCCGTCCTTAACTGCAATCCCTATGGGACAATTGCTTATCACAGTGTTATTAACTGTTACCGTTGTTCCGCTTCCGCTGCCTCCGGTAGGAGCACCGATTGAGAAACCCTTGTCTGTGGAATGAGATACCCTTGTTTCACTTATTGTTACAGAGGAGGCATTCATATCAATGCAGTCTCCGTCAATATGTGAGACAACGCAATCCTTTACCTCAAACCAGCCATCTCTGCAAAGGTGAAACTCGATTCCGTCCATACTTGAAGCCACTGGATCTGTAAGCCATGAGAATTCACTTGATGTTATCAGTGCATCTTCTCCATTCTCCATGAAGAACAGCTCACCACGGTTGTGAATAAAACTGCTGGCATTGACAGAAACAGTGCCTCTGTGGAGCTTCACGCAGCTCCAGTTGTTCCTGAAAACACTGCCTTGAACTGATACATCACATCGGTGACAGGCAAGGGCGGCAAAGTCTGATCCAGGTGCTGAATCATATCCTCTGGCTCCGGAGATCACAGTACAGTCCATGGAGACAGAGCAGTTCTCAGCTCTGATACCTCTCCACCCCTGTGATGATGCCTCTGCAATGAGAAAGACAGAGTCTCCTGCCGCCCCCTCAAAGGAGATGTTCCCTAAACTGTTAACAGCGCCGTTCTCTCCGAAAAGAATCGTTACACCAGGCTGAACTGTAAGAGATCCTCCAGGGGGAACTGTGATTTCCTCAGGGACATAGTAAGGAGAGAGAGAACTGTAGAGAACAGTTGACTGCCCCAGAGTCCCTTCAAGAACTGAAGGCTCAACCACTCTGAAAGGATTATATCTGTCAGTTGCCTCTGTTATTCTCCAGCCGGCCTGCTTCTCTGTTTCAACAGTCCACCAGTAAAAACCTGGAGGAAGAGGCGGTATTGTGAAAACAGTATCTGTCAGACCGGAGTACACAGCTATGGTATCCGCAGCTCCAAGGCTGTCTCTGACCCAAACGGTGTACAATGCAGGATTCCCGGCAGGGTCCTGTGTGGGACTCCAGGTTATGTCCAGAGAGCCAGTGGTCAGGGTATCACTCCTGAAAGACCTGAACGGGTAGTACTTGATCTGAAACTGAATGGCCAGATCTTCTCTTCTGGATTCCATGTTACTCTTAAGCGAATCCAGCGCAGCAAGAAATCCGTCAGGATCGGTTCCGTCCAGCTTGTCTCTGGAAACCGCATCAATTAGCTGGTCTGCAAGGGAATCACACCAGAAAGAGAGCTTTTCATCTGTGAGCCAGTTATCGAAAACCGACTCCACAGAATCCATGAAAGCTTCTCTGAAGTACGGTACAGTAAGTGTTCTTGCATGAACAGGATTGTCGTACCAGTTATTGTTGGTACAGCCGCCGTAGGAAATGCCCAGATTGTCGTAAAGAACCTTATCGACATCCCACGGAAGCATTATCCATTTTCCGGAGCCATGCACATCCCTGTATAGATAATAGTTATGATAGTAGGTGCTGTTATTGGCAAAAGCTGCGTTAAGAGCAAGCATTCTAACAAGACCTGACTGGCCCCACATGGCAAAGGTGCTGTCCATGAACTCCTGAAAATCATCAGGAGAGCAGTACTCAATAAGAGAAATAAGCTCCACCAGATCATTCATTCCTGTTCCTGAACCGCTCTTCAGCGACCACAGGGAATCAACATCATCATAAATGTTCGTGCAGGCCCCGTCTCGCTGAGCCTTGTACAAAACCCCTTCAGTATCAAGGCCCACTCTTTCAAGGAAGGCTTCATTCACAGGCTCCAGCTGAACGAACAAACCCAGATACCTGCCGTTGACATACAGTTCCGCATGGGAGACTGTAAAACACGGAAATCCCATATCGTTCAAAACCCTCGAAAACAGCCAGGACCTTGCGTAGGAATGATCCAGAAACTCTGCATTGAAGTTCCATGAAGTTCTGCCCTGAAATGGCATATCCGAAGGGAACTCCACACGGTATGACTTCTTCCGCTCTCCTCTGGAGGAATCACCTCGAATGCGAATGGTGCATCTGTCAAAGACAACTCCGTCAACTGTTACCTCACAGTCAATGGTGATATTCTCATCCCAGTTATCCATCATGTAATCAAACTGGTCCTGATCACACTGAATATTGAACACCGGAAGAGCTGAAAAGACAAGGAGACCTATGAATGAAGATAACAACATAAAAAAACAGACCTCCTTGCCTGAGTTCTTATCGGGAAAGCCTGAGGGTTTCCCTTGCTATCATAAGCTCCTCGTTGGTGGGAATCACAAGGACTGAAACTCTGCTCTCAGGGGTTGAAACCACCTTGCTTTCTCCCCTGCATTTGTTTGCTTCCCTGTCAAGTTCAACACCAAGAACACCCAGTTTATCACAGATGAGTTCTCTAAGTTCCCATCCGTTCTCACCGATACCGGCTGTAAAGACCACGGCATCCAGCCTGCCGAGAGTTACCGCATAGGCTCCTATGTACTTACGAACTCTGTCAGCAAACATGTCAAATGCCAGTTGCGCCCTTTTGTCCCGTTCATTCCACATCTTGTCTTCTATGTCACGCATATCCATGGAGATACCGCTGACACCAAGAAGCCCGCTTTCCTTGTAAAGCATTTTCTTGATTTCTTCAAGGGAAACACCGTGATTCTCCATCAGTTCTATGAGAATCGCAGGATCAACATCACCTGAACGGGTACCCATCATAACACCGCAGAATGTGCCGAATCCCAGACTTGTGTCTATTGATTTTCCGCCTTCTACTGCTGTAAGAGAGGAGCCGTTGCCAAGGTGACAGGTGATTATATTGAGTTCCTCCAGTGGTTTCTCAAGCATTTCAGCTGTTTTCTGAGAAACAAACTGATGGCTGGTTCCGTGGAATCCGTACCTTCTGATGCCGTTCTCTTTATAGTACTTGTAGGGAATACCGTAAATGTAGTTCACCTCAGGCATGGTCTGGTGAAAGGCAGTATCGAACACAGCAACATTAGGTACTTCAGGGAGCTTTTTCATCGCTGCCCGTATACCCATGATGTTTGCTGGATTGTGAAGAGGAGCAAGTTCGCTTACCTCATCCAGCCCTTTGAGTATTCCATCATCAATGAGAACGCTTCTTGTGAACCTTTCTCCTCCGTGTACCACCCTGTGACCGCAGGCGCCTATCTGGTCAAGTGATTTCAGGGCGCCCTTTTCAGGATCAGCGATGATGTCCAGAACCATTCCAAGCCCTGTCTCATGATCAGGCACAGGTCTGCTGATTTCAGTCTTCTGACCTCGGCACTTGTATTTCATTCGTCCCTGCTCCATACCGATTCGTTCAATCAGACCGGAGGCCAGGGTTTCCTCTGCTTCGCTGTCAATGACCTGAAACTTGATAGATGAACTTCCGCTGTTGATAACCAGTATCTTCATTTCAGCCTCTTAATCTATGGAAAAATGATTATTGAATAACGCAGCAGGAACATAGCTTATTTCACAGCGGCTTTCAACCTTTGGAAGGCTCTTTTTCCTTCAGCGTTTCCATGAGAGCAAAAAGAAAGGCCCAGAGACATGAAAACCTGTAATTAGTTATAAGCGAACTTGATAAGGCAGCAACGGTCAATGCGGTAAATGATGCTGTAAGCCAAAGAGCCAGAAGGATGACGGTTTTGGAAACAGAAGAGAGAACAAGTCTGAAACTGTCTGCTATTCCCCTTGCGTAAAGGAGAGCGAGAAGTACCATTCCCAATAGTCCTGAGTTCAGAAGAATCTGAAAGAAACTGCCGTCCACATATGGTATGGATACAACTGAAAGCAGGTCAGGTCTGAAATACATTATCTCATACCCGTAGCCTGTACCCAAAAGCATTGTAAAAGGTGACGACTGGAGAGTTCTCAGTATCTCCCACCAGGAGAGAAATCTGGCCCAGAGGGAAACATCACCGGCAAAACCGCCGTCAGCGGTACCGCTCCTTGCAGCCACATCAGCTGCAGACAGAAGACCGGCAGCGGAGACAAATGCTATGGAACCTGCGGCGAAGACCGCCACAAGGAGTATTCTGGACACCATGGGCGCCAGTCTGCCGCCTCGAAAGCCTGTTCTGCTAAAATCAGCAATGAAAGATATCATAAATCCGGTGGCCACAGCTACCCAAAGCGCTCTGGACTGCCCGAGAAGAAGAGAGGCGCCCATTATCAGCACCGCTGCAGCTCCAGGGAGCACCGGAACCTTGTTTTCTTTCTTCCACAGGGCAATACCCACAAGAAAGAGTCCGAGCATTGTCACATTGATTTCTCTGGAGGTTACTCTCAAACCTGTTGTTGCCCTGACATATACCCCTTCTCCACCGACAAAGCCCTTTGCAATAACCCAGAGACCGGCAATAAGGGATGCCGCTGCGAAAGCTGCCGTGAGAAGCTTTATGTTTCTTTGTTTTCTCAGTAACCACATGCAGGGAAAGAAAAAGAGATAACCTGCCATTGATTTGAGGAAGAGAATTACCGTCTCAGGCTCGTATCCGCCTGCCAGCCCCCTTATAAAGGCAATGACAGAGAGAATCATCAGCAGTTTAATTACAGCTCCTGAAAAGGTTCGTCGGTAACCGCCTTCTCCGTCTGCCAGTGCAAAGAACCAGAGCATAAACACCCAGAGCATCAGAGCTGTATCAGGAGTTACTGCCAGGGGTCCTGCATAAACCCTCATTGAAGATAAGAAAACAGTGGTGAATCCCACCTGAACAAGAAAGAGCAGAGCTGTCGTCTCCGCAGCATAACCCATTATCATGAATGCAGTTATAAGAAAGGCTGCAATTGCTCCTGCCAGAGGAAGGGTTTCTGTGACTATCCCTGCTGCTGCAATTACAGAAATAACAGCAAGCCCTGCAACCGTAAGCCCTGGTTTCTTCTCAGATTTCAAAACCGGCAGCTTCTGCGACTGCACCGGCGCAGACTGAAGCCACCCACTCCAGCAGTCGGGAATCTTCCCTGGTGAACAGCGCAGGTTCGCGGGAGTCCAGATCAAGCTCTCCCACAAGAAGACCTCCTGCCATCACAGGAGCAACAAACTCGCTTCGAACACCGGGGCTGCATGACAGGTAATTTGATTCAGCACTCACATCATCAACGACAAACACCTTCAGAGTCTCTGCCGCCTGGCCGCATATTCCCCGGCCGAAACCTATCCTCACATGCTCAGTAGGCTGACCTGCAAAAGGGCCGAGAACCAGTTCCCTCTCTTTTTGCCTGTCCACGAAATAAAATCCCACCCAGTCATAACCTTTTCTTAGGTCTCTGAGAAGCTCGCATATCTTCTGAAGGGACTCTTCAGAAGAGAGGCTCACCACCTCAAGCAACTCTGTAATTTCCCTTTTCAAAAGATCAGCAGTCATTCTTCTCCTCCATGGATTCCAACAGCCTCCCGTCAAAGGAAAACCCTGTCAATTGAGCTTTTCCAAAAGAGAATCCACATCTTCCAGAGCAGATCGGGTCACTGTTCCGTCCCTGAGGAATTTTACTGTGCAGAACCTGCCGGCAACCTCCTCAGGGCCGACGATCACAACAGCAGGAACACCGCTGCGCCGGGCTTCGTCAAACTGACGGCCCATCTTTCTGCCTGATACATCCATAATTACCCTGAGACCTTTACTGCGCAGTTCAGCCACAAGGGAAGCAGCTTCAGGAAGCTCCTGCCGGGAAACAACTGCGACAAAGGCATCTGCCAGTGATGAGTTTCTGACTTTTTCAGGAATAAGATGATAAGTCTCCAGAAAAAGAGTCATGGTCAGAACACCCATTCCAAAACCCACACCGGATATTTTCTTGTTTCCAAAGAGAGCTGCAAGGTTGTCGTATCTGCCTCCTCCGCAGACAGCCCTTCTGTTCTCCCCTCCTGTGTCTGTCAGCTCAAAAACAATGCCTGTATAGTAATCAAGCCCCCGAACTATCCCAGGTGAAAAAACACAGCTTCCTGCTCCTGCTCCGTCAAGGAGTTCCTGAAAACGGCAAACTTCCTGAAAAGGCTCAGAATCTGCCATCAGTGAGACCAGCCACTCATCCTTCACGCTCTCGGTTGTTACCAGTCTTATGAGCTTCTCAGCCTGTTCCTCATTGCCACAGGTTTCAAGAATGAAGGCTGACCAGGCTTCAGGTTTCATCTTGTCCCTTTTGTCAACGGCGCTGAAGAGAGCGGCGGAAACACTCTCATCAAAACCAAGTCTGCCCATTGCATCTGTCATGAACCTTCTGCTTGACCAGCCAATTCTGTAGATGGATCTTTTCGCCCCCAAACGATCCATTATGTCCTGAAGTACAAGCATTACTTCCAGCTCCGCGGCAAGCTCAACTGTACCGAGAATATCAAGGTTGAACTGAAGAAACTCTCTGACTCTGCCTCTCTGGGGCCGTTCATACCTGTAGCAGAGAGGCATTGAGAACCACCTGACAGGAAGTCGCAGTTCACCGCTTCCTGCCACCATGCGGGCAAGGGAAGGGGTCATTTCCGGTCTCAGAATGACCTCTCGCCCGCCTCTGTCTGTAAAGGAGTAGCTTTGTCTTCCGATAAGTTCCCTGCCAGACTTTGCAGCAAAGAGGGCAAGGGGTTCCATAATAGGCCCGTCATATTCCTGAAATCCTGCCCTGTGGGAGCATTCTCTCAGCATGTCAGTTACATATTTTTCGATCCTGAACTCTTCAGGATTTCTCTGGCGCATTCCTCCCAGAGGCTTTGTTGACAGAGACATACAAGTTTTCTCCGCTTCCGGTGTTTGTTTTCTGAATGTGGTAATTATTCTAAGTTGCGGTGATAACAGCTGCAACCCCGCCAGGTCTACAGGGTGTATTCATCAGACATTTCCCCCTGGTACATAACCCAGGGCGCCACAGGATAGAGTGAACCGGCTGCTTCCAGCATTTCTGCCAGTGAAGGAACTATTTTCTCTCTAAAAACCTCAAATGGCGCTGCAAATAGCATTTCATGATTCTGTGTTCCGCCGAATCTTCTGTCGCCAGCGCATGGAAGCCCAATAATAGCTTCACCTGTGTTCATGGCAATAGCCATAGAGGAGCACACCGCAGCCTCTGCAACTGTATCACCCCTTGTGGCGCATCCATCTCGCCAGCTGTTGGCGTGAACAAGCCTCATTATCTGTGCAGGATTACCATAGACAATAACAACATCAGCATTGAAAGGCGCTGAACCAAGAGGAGCAAACTCAATGGCTCTGTACCTGGCTCCTGAATCTCCCAGCTTGAAGGTGTTCCTGAAGAACTCTCTGCCTGCCTCACTGTCTGCTGTGTACTTGCCCACAGCAGCAGTTCCATCAATGAACCCTGAAGGAGTCTTAACAAGTCCGGTGCAGGCAGCTCCAATGGCGCATACCATTCTTTCAGGAGCTCCTGATGAATACTTCCCCTGGTGACGGGCTATGGAAATGAGCTGACAGTTGTTCAGCTTGAGGGACAGAGGCTGTTCCGCAAGGTCGGTGCCATTTTCAGAGAGCCTTACTGCAACAGGATGTGTATCAAGTTTAAGCGCCTTGAAAAGAAGTTCTTCCATCTCATTCCGGTCCATCATTCAGCTTTCCTTTCCTGTATACAGGACTATTTACCGGTTCAGTCTTTCCGATATACTTCCTGAGAAGATCAGCCAATGCTGTTTCATCAGCAGGTTTCTCATTCAGATATTCAGAGCCGGAAACAGATTCGGCTCTCTGAAGCAGATCCTTAACGGATTCACTATTTACAGAAACTGCAAATGGACTCTGCATGAGAGCAAGGGCTGTCTCAGCTGCCCTTTCGGCTCTTCCTGAAAGAAGATCAATTTCTGCAAATGCCATAAGTATTCTGATCATAACAGGTTCTCTTGCTGATTCAATGGCTGTTTCAGCTGCCCTGTAAATGAATTCTGCAGCTTTTTCGGCATCCTTTTTTCTGATGTGGTAAAATGACAGTCCTGCCAGTGCCATTGCAATAAGACTGTCATCTCTGAGCATTTCTCCTAACTTCAGAGCCTCTGAATAGTGCAGAAGCACTGCATCTTCAATTCCCTGTTTTTCCTTGAGGAATGCAGTATTGAGACTTATCTCTGCCTTACCTCTGGTGCTTCCTGTTCTTCTGTAATACCCTGCTGCGCTGGCAAGATACTCTTCTGCCTGGTTGTAATTACCAAGTTCTGTCTCAATAACTGCCATCAGGCTCATTGCTTCCGCCGCGCTGTGTAAGAATCCTGCAGACCTTATAGAAGCCAGATAGCTGAGACAATATTCTCTGGCCTTTACAAAATTACCTTCTGCTCTTGCAAGAAGCCCGCTGTAGAGCCTCAGCTGCCACTCGCCTCTTTTGAAACCAAGAGACCGGCAGCTGGTTCTCAGAGCTTCAATTTCTGATTTAGCCTGAGTGAACAAACCTTTTTGTATAAGAAGCTTAAGCTGTCCCAGAGCAGCATTGAGAGCTTCCATTTGATATCCCGATTCCCTGAATATCTCTTCTGATCTGCTAAGATGCTCTTCAGACTTTGAATAATCGCATCTGAACATCATGATATGGCCTGCCATAAGCAGAACAAAACCTCTGTCCCTATCGGCAAATCTGCTGCCAAGACTCAAAGCTTTATTTATCATCCTGTCTATATCTGCAGCACAGTCTGTTCCTGAAGCCAGAACAGCCTGACTGGCCAGAATCACTGAATGAAGACCAGGTGGCATTCCATTTCCGGCCCCTTTGAGAGCTTCCTCCATCATACTGTATCCTGTTCTGAATCTGCCCCTTATGCAGCAATAGATTCTGACAGGTTCAAGCATCTGCCTCAAATACCTGAATCTTCTTTTTTCAACTGCCACTTTCCAGGCAAGACAGATGTCATCAAAAACAGCTCTTAAATCTTCCATACCTCTGGCTGACTCATGGCCTGAGGCAATCATTTCAGCGCTTGCAGAGGCTCTGGCGGCAAAATGCCTGCAGTGCATCTCTCTTGCCAGTTCCAATCCCTGAGACTTAATATTCTGTTCCTGAAGGATAAAATCTCTGGTCATTGAAGGAATGTGTATTCCCATATCGTCCCTGGCCAGAAAAGACCTGTCAACAAGGAACATCAGGGTTTCCAGGTCTGTATCGGATATTTCGTCTGCTTCCTCAACGCTGAAATGCCCTGCAAAAACAGTAAGCCTTGAAATGGCATTCTTCTCCCTCTCTCCAAGCTGTTCCCACGACTGCCTGAAAATTCCGGAAAGGCTGTCCTTATCTGAGATGTAACCATCGGTATTAAGAAATGACGGGTTAGCCTGAATCCTTCTGCATATAGCCGCAGGACTCATTAATCCGGACCATGAAGCGGCGAGTTCAATAAGAAGCGGCGTTCCTCCCAGCAGCAGGCATATCTCCTCTACCTGGGAAATCCGCAGTTCCGTAACGCCATGGGTCAAGCCAAGCCTTTCCGCTGCCTGAAGAAAAACTCTTGCCGCATCTGATGGTTCAGAAGGTGATGGCTTTTCTGTTGAGAGACCGCCAACAGAAACAACTGACTCTTCAGGCAGATCAAGTGGCAATCTTGCTGTGACCATTACGGTTATATTCGGACATGATGCGAGGAACTGCGAGATAAACTCTGCCTGCAACTTGTTCGCATTTGTAAGAATGAAAAGCATTGCAGAAGTTCCTGTAAAAGATATAATTGTCTCCTCCGGATTCCTTCCTGAAGGCAGTGAGAGTGCAGATGCTATACTAAACGGCAAAGATGATGGCTCCTGCTGGCAATCCACCAGGCATACACCTGCAGGAAACGAGAAATCATTTTGGCCTGCTGCCTGTATTGCAAGCCTTCTGCATCCGCTTCCAGGAATACCGCAAAGGGTAATGAGCCTTTTTCCGTTCTCTATCAGGGTTCTGATACGATTCAGTTCATCCTCCCTGCCAACGAAAGGAGTCGAAACCACAGGCAGGTTATTTATCTCTGCTGCGCTGTTGAAGGATACCCTGTTTTCAAGGGCAAATTCCCTGTAATCATCTTCAATATGAAGTCCTGCTGCTGAGACTGTAATGTATCCTCTTCTTTCCAGATGGCTCACTCCCTGGCTGAAAAGACCTGGAAGTCCTGAAGTCTCCGAATAGAACCACTCAAGGAAAACCTCAGGAGGATTCCACCTGTGAACTGATCTGAACCATGCCCTGCAGTCTTCCAGCGACACCGCCCCCAGCCTGACCGATACAGATATACCGCCAAACTTTACAGGTGTTGTTACTGCAGGCCTCTCAGTTGATGCGGCAACTGCAAACCAGCCGTTAAAACTGCTGCTGAAATCTGCCAGCAGATCAAGTGAGGCCGAATCTATCATGTGCATCTCCTTGAGAACCACGGCCATATTAACAGATGATCCCACAAAATCCATAAGAGCTTTTTTCAGCAGATCAGGCTCTGACGAACAATCCAGAGTTCCGGAAAGGGCCTTATAGGGTATGGATATTTCTCCGGAACCTTTCAGCATAAGTATTCTGTAGTTATTAAGGGAAAGGTATGCTGCTGCATCGAGGAATCTCCTCTTTCCTGAACCGTCAGGTCCCAGGACCATAAAGAATCCTCTGCCTCGATCAGCAACCTCTCTGGCAAAGGAGATGAATTCCGCAAATTCCTTTTCTCTGCCCAGAAGTCTGGAGGCGCTTCCTCCTGAAGAACTGATGCCGCTCTCATCATCTTCGCTTACAGTACAGTTGCGGCCTTTTCTCTTGGCAATAAATACACGCCTGTCGGCAGCATCAAAAATCTCTCTGGGGGAATACCCGTCCAGAGGAAACTGAGAAACCCCTACGCTTAGTGTGACAGAAAGAGGAGGGTCTCCCTTGAAAGGGTAATCGGAACATCTTTTCAGAAGTCTCTCTGTAAATACCTCAGCTTCCTTTTTATCAGTTCCTGGAAGCAGAGCGACAAACTCATCACCGCCGTACCTGAACAGGAAATTATTCTCCCTTGATACCTCCTTTATTCTCTCGCCGAATTCTCTCAGTATCTCATCACCGCGTCTGTGGCCAAAACCGTCATTTACACTTTTGAAGTGGTCTATGTCTATAATTGCAAGAGAAAACGGCCGTGAACCATCCACCGCAGATGAAGTAAGTTCTGAAAGCAGCCTGAAAAAGCTGTCACGGCATGAAAGACCTGTAAGGTTATCACGAATGATTTCGTCGCTAGCCAAATTAATGCAGCCTCCCTTACCATAACTCCCCTTGGATTTTACATACTAATAAGAGGCCCTATTGTCCATAACATGGCAAATCAGAGAATACTCTCTCCACAGAAGCAGGAGCGGTACCAGTAACCGAAAAGAATAGTTCCTGCAGATCACTGCCGGAAAGTTCGCCGGCAGTAAGGGTTATTTTCAGCTCTCCTCTGTGAATTATTCCGAATCGGCTGCAGTGGGCTGAAGCCACTGCAAGAGTATGGGTTGAGACAAGAACTGAAGCGCCCTGTTTTGCAGCGCCTTCAACAAGTTTCCAGAAAGTGGCGGATGCAGGAGGATCCAGGCCTACAAGAGGCTCATCAATAACATAAAGGTCAGGTCTTGCGATAAAAGCGCCGGAGAGTACCACTCTTTGTATCATTCCGTGTGAATAGGAACTGGATCGATTGTCTATCCACCCTTCCATTTCAAACACCTGAATACAGCTCTCTATTCTGGCATTCAGCACATCTCTCTCCAGACCTCTCATCCGTCCGGAATAGAGAAGATACTCTCTGCCGGAAAGATTGCTGAAAACAGTAGGCTCGTCAGGAACATAGACTATTCTTTCTCTGACCTTTTCAACAGGCATACCGTTCAGCAAAGCTTCTCCGCTGTGTGGAATGATGAGACCTGCGATGATTTTCAGAGTTGTGGTTTTACCGGCTCCGTTGGGCCCCAGAAGTCCGAATATCTCCCCTGACCCGACTGATAAGGATAGAGAGTCCACAGCCTTTCGGCTTCCGTAGCTCCGTGATATTCCCCTGAGTTCAAGGCCGTCAGAGTTCATCGCCACGGCCTATAAGAGCCTCTACGAATTCCCCTGCTCTGAAGGGTATTATGTCTTCAGCTCCCTCACCTACTCCTATGTATCTGATAGGAAGCTCAAGCTCCCTGGACATGGCGAATACTGCGCCTCCTTTGGCTGTGCCGTCAAGCTTGGTTACAGCCAGTTCTGTCACTGGAACAGATTCCATGAACTGCCTTGCCTGGGGAAGAGCATTCTGCCCCACTGTTCCGTCAAGGACCAGAAGAACCCTGTGTGGAGCGCCTTCCATTGCCTTGCCGGCAACCCTGTACACCTTGGAGAGCTCATCCATAAGCCCCTTCTGTGTGGGAAGCCTTCCTGCGGTATCAATAATAACTCTGTCATAACTGCCTGAAAGGGCTTTTCTTACCCCGTCAAAGGCGACAGCTCCAGGATCGGTACCCTCAGCGCTTCTGAAAACCTGAATGTCAAGCCGTTCTCCCCAGAGGCTGAGCTGTTCAGCTGCTGCTGCTCTGTAGGTATCAGCACAAACCATTAGAACCTGCTCACCTGAAGCTTTCCATGTACCTGCAAGTCTGGCTATGGTAGTAGTCTTGCCTGCTCCGTTAACACCTACCACCATTGTGATTTCAGGGGTATTAATCCTCTCAGGCAGTGAAGAATCAGGAATCAGCCCGATGAGAACCCTTGCCAGAGAAGACCTCCACTCTCCTCCTGACTCTCTGAAATCCCTGCGGAACCGTTCCAGAACAAGCTCTGTCAGTTCCCATCCCAGATCACTGCTCAAAAGGACAGCCTCTGCATCTTCCAGTGTTTCTCCATCAACACCAGGGTTGAAAACTGTCCCCAGTTTTCTTCCCAGAGCATCCCTGCTTTTTTTCAGTCTTTCTTTGAGATTCATTGTTCTGCCATCTCCTCAAGGCTGACGGAAGTAATCGTGCTGACACCCTGTTCTGCCATGGTAATGCCGTAAAGGATATCGGAACCTTCCATGGTGCGTTTGTTGTGGGTAATAACAATGAACTGGGTATCAGCGCTGAACTCCCTGAGTATAGCTACAAATTTATCTGTGTTTGCGTCGTCAAAGGGACCGTCAAGCTCATCAAGAACACAGAAAGGAGAGGGCTTTACAAGGTACAGACTGAACAGCAGCGCGACAGCTGTAAGGGCCTTCTCGCCTGCTGAAAGGGCAATAACATTCTTCAGTTTTTTACCGGGAGGACGAGCCATTATCTCAATTCCGCCCTCAAGAGGGTCTTCGCTCTCTATGGACCTGATATCCCCTTCACCGCCTCCGAAGAGTTTGACAAACATGCTGCTGAAGTTGCTGCGAACCTGTTCAAAGGTTTCCCTGAACCGCTGTGCAGCTTCCTTGTTTATCTCCCCAATGGCCCTTGAGAGCGACTCTCTGGCATCTTCAAGATCAGTACGCTGTTCCTTCAGATAGGTCAGCCTTCGATTGTTTTCCTCATACTCCCCAACTGCAAGCATGTTCACAGGCCCCAGCCGTTCCAGAGCGCCTGCCTCTGCCTCCAGCTTTCTTTCAAGTTCTTCAGAATCAAGATGAAGCCACTGGTTGTCTTCAGCTCCTATGGTATCCCTGATGCTTTCCAGTTTTGCTCTGAGCGAAGCGGCAGCGGCTTCCTTCTCTATCATTGCCGACTTGGATTTGCTTAGCCTTTCCCTTATCTCCTGAACATCTCTCTCCATTCCGGAAGACTTCTCCATAAGGGCATTGCGGCTTGCAGAGAGTGATGTTCTTACTTCTTCAGCTTCAGTTCTGTTCAAGGCAAGTTTCTCCCGCTGTTTTTTCAGCTCATCAAGGTTAATCTTCATTGAACTGATGCTTTTTGCTGCTTCTTCTGAACTGCCGGCAAGTTCCTCAACAAGTTCATCTATTCTGTCAGTCTCCCGCTGAAGCATCTCTCTCCGCTGACTTATCTCTTCTGTTCTGTGCCGTTTTTCCCGCAGGGTGAACCGGCACTGGTCCGACTGCCGCAACAATTCTGAAAGCCTGTTCTCAAGAGTGGAGAGTTCTTCTGCAAGGTCTCTCTCCTGAGAGTCCAGCATTGACATATCCTCTTTGAGCCTGGAAAGGTGATCAGCACAGGATGCATTGATTTCTGCAGAAGGTTTACGGAGGTTTTCAAGGGTTTCAGAAATAACCTTTACCTCTGATTCAGTTTTGAAAAGCTCCTGAGAACTCACCTCAAACTGCTTTCTGATGCTTTCCAGTTCCTTTTCAAGAACAGCTTCACGGCGACTGCTCTCAGCAACTGCTTCTGAAACCCTCCTGAGCTTTTCTTCAGTATCAGCAAGAACTGCTCTGCTCTCTTCATGAAACTCCCTCTTTTTTTCAAGATCGTCTCTGCAGCGCTGGAGCATGTCTTTCAGTTCAAGCTGCCCGGCCCCCTCCGGAGCAACACCGATTCTCACAAGACCTTCAGGACGGAAAATATCACCTTCAGAGGTGACTGTAACGAACCGGTTACCTTCTTTCAGCCATCTAAGGGCTGTCTCCCTGTCTTCAGCAAGAATTCCTCTGCTGAGAACACTGAAAAGAATACTGTTGGAGCATGATTGAACACACTGTGACAAGGGAACAGCTCCCCTGGGAAGATTCTTAGGCGAAAATCCGGTATCAACAGCCAATGTTGTTCCTGCAAGGCTATTCCGGTCATGAACAGTGTCCACAGGCAAAGCTCTGTCAAATCCTGTCAGAAACGCTCCTATTGCCAGACCCATTCCAGGAAGAGGTTCAACAAGGTCTCCAAGGGCGCCTTCATCCATTCCCTGAAGAAGCTCATCTGTCCTTCTCGTCTTCTCTCCGGCAACTGCTGCAGCTTCTGAAGCCCTCCGGAAGACTTCAGACTGACTGCTTCGAAGCTTTTCCAGTTCAGCAGCCTTTTCTTTCAGCTCTGAACCGGAAGCGCAGGCGCTTTTCAATTCTCTCTGGAGGCGATGCTCCTCCTGCCTGAGATTCCCTGTGCTCTCTTCAAGGAAACCGCGCTTTGCCTCTCTCTCAACTTTCCGCTCTTCAAGAAGATCTATTCTCTGAAGTCTTGCTTCTTCTTCCTTGACCCTTCTGATGTTTTCTTCCCTGGCTTTCTCCATGAGGCCGCTGCACTGTTCTTTCTGTTTCTTAAGAGCATCCAGTCTTCTGCCTGCAAGTTTTACACGGCCCTTCTGTTCCTCTGTTCTGGAACTGAGTTCAGTCTCCAGAGCTTCAAACTCTCTGATTTCAGGAATCATTGAGCTTTCCTCCTCTGAAAGGGCCAACATGTCTCTCCGGTAGATTTCTGTTCTCTCAAGTTCCCTTGCATTACGGGCTCTGTTCTCTGCAATACGCCTTCTGGCACTCTCTATTTTCTCAGAGATTACCGCTGATTCCCTGTCACATGAGGCAATGGCAGAATCCAGTTCTGAACATTTCCTGTGGGTTTCATCAAGTTTTCCCTGAACCAGACTGAATTCTGTACGCACCCCCTCAAGAGAGGTGCTTTTTGCTGAGAGGGATGCAGTGAGTTCTCCCACAAGGGCCCCTGCGCTGTCCAGCTCCGCAGTGTATTCCGAAAGAGTCTGTGAAATCTTTCTGGATTCTATAAGGGATACCGCTTCTCTGAGGGACTTGATGGTTCCGGTTATTTTCTCGTGCTTTCTAAAGGCGGAAACCTGTTTTTTCAGACTTCTGCAGGTTCCCTCCACCTCTGTGATTATATCTGCAAGCCGTTCCAGGTCAGCTGCAGCAGAGTCCAGTTTCAGCTCTGCCCTGTGACGCTGAATCTTGTACTTTACTATTCCTGCAGCTTCATCAAAGAGGAACCTTCTGTCCTCAGGGCGGCTGGATAGAATGGTTTCAACCATTCTGGTTTCCAGTATCCAGTAACCTGTTGCGCCGAGACCTCTGTCGACCACCAGGTCTGTTATGTCCATGAGTCTGCACTTTGAACCGTTTATGCTGTATTCGCTGTCTCCGGATCTGAACAGTCTTCTGGAAACGGAAACCTCATCATAGTCCAGATCCAGGGATCTGTCAGAGTTGTCGAATGTAAGGGTTACCTCAGCCATTCCAAGCTGTTTTCTCTTCACAGAACCGGAAAAGATTACAGATTCCATTCTGTCAGCTCTGAGCTGTTTGGGGCTCTGAGTTCCCAGAACCCATCTTATGGCGTCGGCAACATTGCTCTTACCGCACCCGTTAGGGCCCACTATGGATGATATTCCCTGTTGGAAATCAATTCGGAACTGGTCTGCAAATGATTTGAATCCAACTATTTCCAGCGTTTTAAGTCTCAATGCTCACCTCGTGAAGCAATGAATACTGCAACATAGGTAAAGAAACTGTATACAATAAGGGCAACTGATATCAGACCAAGGAGATCTGCTCCTTCGAAAAGGTGGCCGAAAAGCTGGTACTCAGGGAATATTACCTGCCTTAATATGTAGAGTGCAAGAAAAAATGTTGAGGCCTTTCCCCAGCAGTTTGCAAGTGGCGGTTCTGCTCCTGAAGACATGAGGATACCTCCAAGGGCAATAAGACCGTCTCTGCAAACAAGTATCCACAGTATCCATGACGGAATAAGCCCCAGGAAGACCATTGTAACAGCCATGACAGCAAAAGATATCTTGTCGGCAGCAGGGTCAAGTATTTTCCCCCAGTCACTGACTGTACCTGTTTTTCTTGCTATAAAACCGTCCAGAACATCGGTGAGAGAAGCAATTACTATGAACACCGCTGTCCACATTACAGAACCCCTGACAAGCATAAGCGCGGCAATTCCTGCAAGGGGTATGCGGGCAATGCTGATACAGTTTGCTGCTGTAAGAAATTTACCCTTTATCACCCGATGCCCCCAGAAGCTGTGACGCATGTTCATCTGCCCCTGCTCCTCCACCAAGAAGCCTGGCCAGTTCCTTTTGCCTTTTTTCCCTGGATTCCAGCCTGGTTACCACAGTTACAGGCATACCGCCTGCCTGATTTTTCTCAACTGCAAGGTGACAGAAAGCTTCGGCTGCAATCTGGGCAAGGTGGGAGATAACTATAATCTGCCTTGACCTGGATGCTTTCCTCAGACACTCTGCCAGCATGTGAGCGGTTTCACCTCCGGTACCGCTGTCTATCTCATCAAAGATAAGTGTTGACGAAGAATCCCTTCCAGCAAGTGCAAGCGCCAGAGCAAGCGCAACTCTGGAAAGTTCACCTCCGCTTGCCACGGTGTCCAGCGGCCCTTCCGGCATACCAGTGTTGGCTGAAAAGAAGAAAGCTGCCCCCTCTGCCCCTGAAGCAGAGAGTTCACTGCCTTCAACTGATATTGCCCCTGCAGGCTTAACAAGCTCTATTCTGAAAGATCCGCCAGGCAGGTTAAGCTCACTGAGCCCCTTTTTCACCCCGACTGCCAGTTCCGCACTTCCAGCGGTTCTCAAAGCGGTAAGTTCACCGGCCATTTCAAGTAGTCTGGAAGAGAGTTCAGAGAGCTGCTTCTCCAGCTTGATGATACGGTTTTCTGTGTCCTCAAGCTCCTGAAGCCTCTCTTCCACAGAGAGACACGCCTGCAGCATTGAGTCCAGCGTGCCGCCAAACCGTGATATAAGTGAATGGTACGAATCCAGGCGTGCTGTGATTTCCGACTTTCTTCCTGCGAGTTCCTCTTCCGGAGAAAGCTTTCTGCTCATCAGTGAAGATGCCTCGGCAGTTGATATTTCAGCCTGCTCAAGAAGTTCTATAATATCCTCCAGTTCAGGAGCATCCCGCCTTAAACGGCTCAGCAGACCTGAAAGCTGAGACCTGATTCCTCCATGGCCTTCAAGCACTTCTGAACAGCTGACGAAAAGACCTGCAAGCTCTTCTGCATGCTCCAGCTCCTTTTCCTGCCTGGTGAGGTTGAGAAAATCATCCTGTTCAGGGTTCAGCTCCTGAAAAAGAGACCTTTCATGAAGAAGAATCTCTCTGCTGCCGTGCCTTTCGCTCAGATGCGCCTGAGTCTCTTCCAGCTCTTTTTTCAGATTTCTGTACCTTGTGAAATGCTCTTCATACCGTTCCCGGAGTTTCATGGCTCCGGAGAATCTGTCAACAAGTTCCAGCTGCCTTGCTCTTTTGAGAAGAGCAGGTGTGGAACGCTGGCTGTACAGCTCTACAAAATCGTCCAGAGTTTCCCTTACCTCTTCCAGTGAAGAGAGAGAATCATTGAGAAACACCCGGCTTCTTCCCTGTACATTTATCTCACGGCGGACAGTGGTCTCTTCCCCTGAACTCCTGAGAAAAACAGCCTCAACTGAAGCTGTTCTGGTTCCAGGACGCACAAGGGATCTGTCTGCTCTTTTTCCTGTTGCGAGCATAAGGCCGTCAACCAGAATAGACTTGCCGCTGCCGGTTTCTCCTGTGATTACATTCAACCCTTCAGAGAACTCCATTGAAGTATCACTGATGGTCGCCAGGTTTCTCAGGACAATAGAGCGGAGCATTCCAGTGCAGTTCATCCTCTGAAACCCCAGCCCAGTTTGCAGCCGAGTACCGTATAGTGATCCCCGCTCTCTCCTGTTCTTATCACAGGGCAGCGCAGACCGGAGTCTCTTACAGTAATGGAATCACCTGCCTCCAGTGAACCGCATCTGGAAACACCATCAGCCAGTATCAGGGGAGCCTTTTCCCTGGCTCTTGTTACTGTAAATTTCACAACAGAGGAGAGGGGCACAACGATAGGTCTGATGGCAAGAAGATGTGGGCAAATAGCATTTATTATCACCGCTGGAAGGTTGGGGTGAAGTATAGGGCCTCCGCAGGAGAGGTTATACGCAGTTGAACCTGAAGGAGTGGAAACAAGAACACCGTCTGAAGCAATGGAAGCCACCTGCCCGCCGTCCACTGAGACGGTAATGTGAAGTATGCCCCCTTCAGGGCACCTGTTTATGCAGATATCGTTAAGGGCTCTGGCTGTGCTGCCGCCGCAATCGGCTTCTATCACCGGAAGTTCGCTGATTGAGTAGAGACCTTCCCTGATAATACCAAGGGCATCAGCCATTGATTCCAGCTCGCAGTCGGCAAGAAAACCCAGGTGACCTGCATTTACAGCCAGAACAGGCCTTTTCACAGGAAGAAGCTCATTCATGTACCTGAGAATGGTTCCGTCACCACCTGCTACCACCACTGCATCAGCTTCAGCAGGGTTATCGACAAGCTGAAGGCCGGCTTCAATAATGGTTTCCGCACAACTGTCAGGAGAGGAAGATCGGAGTGCGACTCTCCTAATCTTTTTCATCTGATGACCTCAGATGCTTCAGAACAGTACTGGCTATCCCTTCACCGGTCAGACCCAGTTCAGAGAGAAGCTCGCCGGTACTGCCGTGGGTAACGAATTTATCAGGTATGCCTATGGTGAGAATATCTTTTTCAGGAAAACATGACCGAAGCATGGATCCGAAACCCCCGTTAAGGGCTCCCTCCTCAACGGTAACCAGCAGTTTCTCTGAAGAAATCTTTCTTATTTCTTCCACAGGCGCCGGCTTTAGCCATACAGGATCAAATACACCTGCAGAGACAGAACTGTTACGGAGAATCTCAGAAGCCTTTACAGCTGCTGCTGTCACAGAACCGCAGGAAACTATCATCACATCGGTTCCCTGGCGCACCAGCTGCCCTTTCTTAAGGGTTTCTTTGTCTGGAAGGGGAAATTTCTCAGCAGGTTCCAGGCCTCTGGGATACCTTATTCCCACAGGAGATTTCAGGTTTCTTATCACTGAATCAAAGATAAGCTCCAGCATATCGCAGCTTCTGGGCGCGGCAAGTTCCAGACCGGGAACCGAAAGGAACATGGAGATATCATAAATACCGTGATGGGTAGGTCCGTCAGCTCCCACAACACCAGCTCTGTCCATCGCGAATATCACAGGCGCCTTCTGCAGCGCGGCATCGTGAATAACCTGGTCATATGCACGCTGCATGAAACTGCTGTATACTGCAACCACAGGCTTCAACCCTCCGAAAGCCATACCGCAGGCAAAAGTAACAGCGTGCTGTTCTGCTATGCCCACATCGAAAAATCTCTCAGGGAACTGCTCTGCAAAACCTGTAAGACCGGTTCCCCCCGGCATGGCGGCAGTTACCGCCACCACTGAATTGTCCCTGAGAGCAGCTTCAGTTACTGCACTGGAAAAGGCTGAGGTGAAAGACCTGCCGGGAGCCTTTACTGAAGCTCCGCTAACACCATGATGCGAAACAGGCTGACACTCTGCCGGCTCAAAACCCTTCCCCTTTCTGGTCACAACATGGACCAGAACAGGCCCCCGAAGTTTGCGCACTCTGCTGAGAACACCGGTAAGCGTGGGAAGATCGTGACCTGGCACAGGCCCCACATAGGTAAGCCCGAACTCCTCGAAAACCGAAGCTCTGGTGGAAATGGTATGCTTTATGGCAGATGAAACCTCATGTGCCGCTATTCGCATCCTTTCACCCAGAGAGGGCACTTTTCCAAGGGCATTCCAGATACCGTCCTTGAACTTGTTGTATGTATCATCGGTAAGGAGCTTGTTCAGATGTTTTGAGAATGCTCCTACATTTCGGGAAATAGACATCTCGTTGTCATTGAGAATAATTGTTATGTCTGTACCGTCAATGGACAAGTTGTTTAAACCCTCAAAGGCCATTCCTGCGGTCATGGCTCCATCGCCTATCACAGCAACAACCCTTTCGCTTCCGCCTCGGATATCTCTGGCTGAAGCAAACCCCAGCGCTGCGCTTATCGAGGTGCTTGAATGACCTGTTCCGAAACAGTCACACGGGCTCTCGGACCTCTTTGGAAAACCACTGATTCCGCCGCTCTGTCTGATGGTGTGAAAGAGCTCCCGTCTTCCGGTTAGCAGTTTCCAGGGGTAGGTCTGATGGCCTACATCCCAGACTATCCTGTCGAAGGAAGGATTGTACACAGAAAGAAGGGCTATGGTCAGCTCCACCACTCCAAGACTTGATGCGAGATGGCCTCCGGTATGACATATGACCTCAATGATTCTGGTTCTTATCTCTTCTGCAAGGTTTACCCTTTCTTCAAGGGTAAGCTTCTGTATCACTGAAGGATCCTTAATAGAATCCAGCAATCTGGTCATTATTTCCTTCTTTCGGGAAGATAACGGACCAATGCAGCAACTGCCTCCCAGTCACCTGGCAGGCCGCGAAGAGCACTGACCAGTTCTTCAGAACGGCTGAAAGCAAGTTCTGCAGCTTTTTTCTCTCCCAGTTCTGAAACAGGGTTCCATTTACCCATATCAGAGTCCTTGGCCACAGCCTTTCCCATCTCTTCCCTGGAACCTGTTACATCCAGAATATCGTCGGTAAGCTGAAAAAGCCAGCCTATATCATCCCCTGCTGCGGAAACAGGCTCAAGTTCGGATGGTTTCATTCCTGCTGTCAGAGCCCCGAGTTCCATGGAAACCCTTATCATCGCAGAAGTTTTACCTTTCATCATCTTTTCGGTCCAGGTTCTGTCAGCTTCAGAAGGATGGTACATATCCATAAACTGTCCTCCGGCAAGGTATCCTGCGCCTGCTGCAGAGGCAAGCTTCAGCAGCATCCACCGTCTGGTCTGTTCAGAAAGAGGTGTGGAAATCAGGGTTCTGAATGCTTCAAGAAGCAGTCTGTCACCTGCGTAAAGGGCAGAGCAGGTTCCGCAGATTTTGTGCAGAGAGGGTTTGCCCCTTCTGAGATCATCATCATCCATTCCAGGAAGGTCATCGTGAATAAGCGAATATGTGTGAATCATCTCAACTGCACACGCAGCAGGCAATGCCGCCTGGGTATCGCCTCCTGCAGCCCTGCATGACTCAAGGACAAGAAATGGTCTGAGCCGTTTTCCTCCTGCAGTGAGTGAATAAAGACAGTGACCTGCCTGAAGGTCATCCTTACGGAACAGCCAGGGAAGGCCATGAAAAGCCTTTTCCACCTGTGCCGCTGCTTCAGTAAGCCTCTCTGACAGTTTATCCGGTATACTCATTGACCCTCTTCAAACTTTTCACCGACAGATCGTCGTTCAGTTCAAGCTCCAGACCGTTTACCATTCGGTCGCCTTCTGCAACCGTAAGCCTGCTGTACTTCCCGCTGGTGAACCTTGCTATGGAAGAATTCATCTCCATCCCGATAACACCTGCAGAAGATCCGCACATACCAAGATCTGAAATATAGGCCGTCCCGCCTGGAAAAACCTGTTCGTCAGCTGTCTGAACATGGGTATGGGTTCCGGCAATAAGGGTAACTTTTCCGTCCAGATACCTTGCAAGGGCAATCTTCTCGCTGGTTGCCTCTGCATGAATGTCGATAATTCTTACATCCGCCTCTGTGGAATCAATAATCCTCTCGGCAGTTCTAAAGGGACAGTCTCCGGAAAAATCAGTAAAAACCCTTCCCTGAAGGTTAATCACCTGTATTCTCAGCCGCCCCTTCTCTATCACAGCCCAGCCCTTTCCAGGATTTTCAGGAGGATAGTTGGCCGGACGGATTACAAAAGGATTTTTCTCAGAGAGCAGTGAAAGAATTGAATCCTGCTTCCATATGTGGTTTCCGGAAGTTATTATATCAACTCCCTGCCTGCGAAGATCAACGGCAATGGAATCAGTTATACCGAAACCGCCGGCTGCGTTTTCACCGTTGACTATAATGATTTGATATTCTTCTGAATGCGCAGAAAGATAATCACTTACCGCATTCCGACCTGGTCTTCCCACAATGTCTCCAAGAATAAGTATCCGCATGGTCTATCTGGCCGTTTCAGAAGCTCTGAGTTCCCTTATGACAGTAACCTTGATCTGACCGGGATACTCCATTTCATTCTCAATCTTTTTCGCTATCTGCCTGGCCATATCAACTGCAGTGTCATCGTTCACAGCTTCAGGTTTCACTGCTATGCGAAGCTCCCGTCCTGCCTGAATGGCATAGGATTTCTTTACTCCCTCAAACGAGTCAGCCATTGTCTCAAGCCTGTGAAGCCGCTTCACATAGAGTTCCAGCGTTTCTCTTCTGGCACCGGGCCTGGCGCTGCTTACAGCATCTGCTGCCTGGACCAGAATGGCATAGAGGCTTTCAGGCTCCACTTCCTCATGGTGAGCGCCTATGGCATTGGCAACACTTCTTGGCTCATTGTATTTCCTGGCCAGCTCCATACCGACCATTGCGTGTGAGCCTTCAAGATCGTGGTCAGTTGCCTTGCCTATGTCATGAAGAAGACCTGCGCGCCTTGCAAGGCCAGGATCAAGCCTCAGCTCGCTGGCCAGAAGACCGCAGATGTGGGCCACCTCAAGTGAATGCTGGTACATGTTCTGACCGTAACTTGTTCTGTACCTGAGCCTGCCCAGATGACGAACCAGCTGAGGATGAAGACCGGTTACACTGGCTTCCATGACAAGCTCATTCCCCAGCTTCCTGATGGTTCGTTCCATCTCGTTGCGAATCTTTCCTACAACAGACTCGATTCTGCCGGGGTGTATTCTGCCGTCACTTATCAGCTTTTCAAGTGAGAGCCTTGCCACTTCTCTTCTAACCGGATCAAAACAGCTCAGCACAACTGCCTCAGGGGTGTCGTCGATTACAACATCAACACCTGTGGCTTTTTCAAAAGCACGGATGTTTCTGCCTTCACGGCCGATGATACGGCCCTTCATGTCATCGTTTGAAAGATTCACAACTGAAACACAGCTCTCCACAACATGATTGGCGGCACAGCGCTGTATGGCAGTTGCGAGAAGGCTGGCTGCCTTGTCTTCAGCGGTTCTTTCAGCTTCATCAAGAATACTTCTGGTTAGTTTTGCTGCCTCCATATCAGTCTCTTCACGGAGGTTGGAGAGCAAAAGCTCCTTTGCTTCCTCTCTTGAAAGCTGGGCAGCTTCTTCAAGGCGGGCGTTCTGCTCTTCAAGAAGCTTGTTGGCCCGCTGGTGCTTAGCTATTAGAGCCTGTTCCATCTCACCCAGGGCAGTTTCCTGCTGAGAGAGAGTTTCTGTTTTGCCTTCGAGATTCTCTCTTGTTCTCTCCAGCTGCTGATTCTGCCTGTTTATACTGTTTTCTCTGCGATCAAGCTCAGATTGTTTTTTTCTGAGCCTTTCCTGTACCTTTGCCCGTTCTTCCGCAATAACCTCTCGGCCCTCCAGAACAGTTTCTTTACGAAGGGTTTCCGACTCTCGTCTTGCTTCAGCCAGTATTCGTTCAGCCTCAGTGGTTGCTCCACCTATCTCCTTGTTTACAAGCATCTTGTGAAACAAGAGACCAAGGATGAAGGCTACCCCGGCGGCAGCGGCCGGAATAAGGTAACCCAGCATTTATTACTCCGTTTCAGGCGCGGGAGTCATCTATAATGATCAGCAGGACGGTTCCACTCCGGAAAAACCCGCGACACTTTTTCCGGAACCATCCCCTGAGGACTTATCCCCGGCTGTCGCTGCCGTCTTGAATCTGCTTCTGAAAGATGCCTGCACCTGGAGTACTGATATTCGGGGAATCCCCTGAAACGCCTTTTTTCTCATGCCTGGAGAGAGACTCTGTTTCTTCAAGGACCTTTTCTATCTTCCCTGCAAGTTTATTAAGAAACATCTGATGGGAATCTTCCGTCTCTTCAAGCTGCCCCGTCTTTGAGAACAGCTCATCAATGATATTAAGCGACGCGAGAATAGCCACCTTGGCTGTCGAGGTCATTGTGACATTCTCTGTCATCTGGCGCATACGCATATCAAGAAAATGGGCGATCTCCAGTATATAGGCAGGATCGCCCTCTCCTCTAATCGAATATTCCCGTCCGTAAATGTTAACTCTGGTATTATCAGGACGGTCAGTCATCGGTACTCCTGTCAGGGTTGTCTCTCAGTGAATTCAGCTGATTCAGCAGCCTTTCCAGCCTTACCTTCAACTCCGTTCTTTCGGAGAGAAGCCTGGCATAGTGAATTCTGAGAAGATTATAACCCCTGGAGTCCGCATTACCCTGCTGATACTCAAGCTGCTTCTCAAGGTCATCTACCTTTTCCCTGAGCCGCTGGTTTTCACTGTGAACCGAACGGTACTTGAGAATCAGCCTGTCTACCGCTTCAGTCAGCCTGTCGGCAGAACCGGTGACGGGCAATGTTTCCTCCCCCTCTCTACTGCAGTCCCCTTCGGGCTGCCTCAACAACTTTTTCGAATGCGGCAGGTTCTCTTACTGCCATATCCGCAAGAATTTTTCTGTCGAGCTTAACGCCGGCTTTGGCAAGACCGTTAATCAGAGTGCTGTAGGTCATGCCGTTCTCCCTTGCTGCGGCATTGATTCTTGTTATCCAAAGTTCTCTGAATTTTCTTTTCCTGTTTCTGCGGTCGCGATACTGATACTCCATCCCCTTTTTGACCGCTTCAGAAGCAACAGTATAGAGTTTTCTTCTGCCTCCGAAGTTTCCCCTGGCAGACTTGAGTACCTTTTTGTGCCTTTTGTGCCTGGCTACGGCATTTCTGACTCTGCTCATTGTTCAGTTTCTCCGTATTCTAAGGCAGCAGAACTCTCATGCGCTTTGTGTCCGCTGCTGAAGCGATGCCTCCTGCGCGCAGATTGCGCTTTCGTTTGCTGCTCTTCTTGGTTTTTATGTGGCCGGCATGACTGTGCCTAGTGCGGATCTTGCCGGTTCCTGTCTTCTTAAAGCGCCTTGCGGCACCTTTATGTGTTTTCATTTTGGGCATTCTTCTATTCCTTCTTTTTTGCCTGATCGCTTTCACGCCGGGGTGCCAGTATCATAGTAAGGAACCGGCCCTCCATTGCAGGTTTTTTCTCTATCTGAGCAATATCGTTCAGATCTTCCGAAAGCCGTTCAAGGAGGCTGAAACCCTGATCCTTGTAAACAAGCTGACGGCCTCTGAAAACAACAGTTGCCTTAACCTTGTGCCTGTGCTCAAGGAACTCTCTGGCGTGTTTCTTCTTGAAGTTGTAGTCGTGTATCTCGGTATTAGGCCTGAATTTCACCTCTTTCAAACCGCCGGATTGCTGCTTCTTTCGAGCCTCTCTCTCCTTACGGTTCTGCTGATACCGATACTTGCCGTAATCCATTATTCTGCATACAGGAGGATCACTGGCTCCACTTATTTCTACAAGATCAAGACCCGCCTCGGTGGCCATATCCATGGCACCGGCGAAATCTGTCACTCCCACATGGTCGCCATTCTGGTCGATCAGTCTGACCCTCTGGCTTCTGATTTCTCCATTCACACGGGTGGAATGCGCGATTTCCCCTTACCTCCGTTTCGGCAATTCAGGCCTCTCACAAGACTGGACGACTTCAGCCAGAGCACTTTCAACAGAAAAAATGCCTAAGTCGCCTTCGCCGTGCCTGCGTACAGCCACACTGCCTGATTCAGTTTCTCGCTGACCTATAACGAACATGAAAGGGACCTTGCCGGTCTCGGCGTCCCTTATTCTGTACCCTATAGTCTCGCTTCTGTCATCAAGCCGGCATCTTATTCCAGCTGAAACAGCTTTAGCATACACTTCCTCTGCGAAATCGGTTTGCGCAGAGGTAATCGGTAAAATAACAAGCTGAGCAGGTGAAAGCCAACAGGGGAAACTTCCGGCAAAGTGTTCAATAAGATTGCCTATGAATCGCTCCACAGAACCGAATAGTGCCCTGTGAACCATATAGACCCTGTGTTCCTGCCCGTCATGGCCTGTATAGTTAAGATCAAATCGGTTTGGAATGTTGAAGTCAAACTGAACAGTAGGGCCCTGCCAGTACCTTCCCAGAGCATCCCTGAGTTTTATGTCAACCTTGGGGCCATAGAAGGCGGCCTCACCGGTAACACTGGTGTACTCTTCGCCCATTTCATCAAGAGCCTTTGCCAGAGCCGGCTCCACCTCAGCCCAGGCTTTTGGATCCCCTGCATACTTTTCCGGATTCGCAGGGTCCATAAGTGACAGCTCTATTTTGTATCCGAAGCCGAAAATCCTCAGGAAGTAGAGAGCAAAACGAACCACATCCTGAATTTCAGAAACTATCTGGTCCGGCGTGCAGAAGATGTGCCCGTCATCAACGGTAAATCCCCTTACACGCATCAGGCCGTGAAGAGCTCCGCTTCTCTCGTAGCGGTAAACAGTGCCCAGCTCAGCAAGTCTCAGAGGAAGCTCCCTGTATGATCTTTTTGCGCTCTTGTACACAATGATGTGTCCAGGGCAGTTCATCGGCTTCAGGGCATACTCGCCATTCTCAACTTCAGTAAAGTACATATTCTCTTTGTAGTAATCATAATGACCTGAGGTTTTCCACAACTCTACAGGAGCAATGTGAGGAGTACTTACCAGCTGATAACCTGCAGCCCTGTGGGCATCCTTCCAGAGACCTTCAAGGTTTTCCTTTACGATGGTTCCGTCAGGCAGCCAGTAAATGAATCCCGGACCGCCCATGGCGCTTGAGCTGAAGAGCCCCAGTTCTCTTCCGAGCTTGCGATGATCTCGCTTCTTAGCCTCTTCCAGGAGTTTTATGTGCTCATCAAGTTCAGCACGCTCTGCAAAGGCAGTGCCGTATATCCTTGTAAGCATCTGGTTTTCTTCACTGCCTCGCCAGTAGGCGCCGGCAACACTCAACAGGTCAAAAGCTGCCAGAAATTTTGTGGAAGGCACATGGGGTCCCCTGCAGAGATCGGTAAAATCTCCCAGTGAGTAGAGGGATAATTTTTCACCTCTTTCATCTATATCTTTTATAAGCTCTTCCTTAAACTTGTCTCCTTTTGAGGCAAAAAGCTCCAGAGCCTGCCGGACTGTAACTTCAATTCGTTTAAAGGGAATGTTCTGCCTGACCATTCTCTTCATTCGATTTCTGATTTTATCCAGATCCTTCTCTCCGCCGAAGTTCGGAATGAGCATGTCGTAGTAGAAACCGTCTTCTATTGCAGGCCCCACTCCGAACATGGTTCCAGGATACAACTCAAGCACCGCAGCTGCCATGAGATGTGCAGCGCTGTGTCTGAGAATTTCCCTTGCTTCAGGGTCTGAAACGGTGATAATCCTGAATGAGCCTTCTTTCGGCACCGGAGCGGACATATCAAACACCTGTCCGTCAAGGGAAAAGGCAACAGCTTTCCTTTCAAGCCCCTTTGATATGGAAAGCGCCACTTCTCTGCCGGTGGTTTCGGGAGTAATTTCTGTTGAACTGTTGTCTGGAAACGATATACGAATCATTTGCTCAACCTCCTCCCGGGCTGCCTGGTACAGATATAAAAAAATGGTGGGCGATACTGGAATTGAACCAGTGACCTCTTGCATGTCAAGCAAGCACTCTAACCAACTGAGCTAATCGCCCGCCTCAATAATTCATTTATGTTACCAACCGCCAGCGAAAAATAACCATTACTCTTAAGTGCGGTCAAGGTCGGAAAAGAGGTATTGACCCCGGGCAATGGCTTTGTATATGATATGCCAATGTGTCAGAGCGGCACATACAGTTTTTTCTGAAAAGGGGTAAATTTTGAAACTTTTAGCAGTTCTTGTTTGCGTTGCAGGTCTTGCTTTCGCGTCAGGTACACTCAGCGGTGAAGCGGGCGGTTTCGGCGGAGGAGCCACTGCTCCTCAGACAGATGACGAGCTTGACACTTACGCCTACAACCAGTCAGAGCAGATGAGCAGCATCGGCGCTTCCTTCGGCAGCTACGCGACCATTGACGACTTCACTTATGGACCAACTGATGTCAGCATTGAGACATTCACATGCTGGGGCGTTACCACAGCTTCAACTCCCACAGAACTTGAGCTTTATGTGGTTGCTGACAACAACGGAGTTCCTGAAGGCGATCCTGTTCAGCAGCCCAGCGTATCCCTGACCTGCGATGACACCGGCTTCACCTATGGCAGCTACACAGTATGGCTCGCTGTGATGGATTTCACCGGCAGCCCTGTTGCGGTAACCACTCCCGTATGGCTCGGTTCTCACCGCGCAGGAGGCAGCTCTGACACCTGGTATCCAGTAGGAGGCACCACTATAACAGGTTCCGAGGGCTACAGAATTGAGTCTGCCGGCGGGTCATGGGTACCCTTCAGCAGCACTTCAATTGGTGAAGGCGACCTCTTCAAGACAATTGACGGAACAGCCAGTTTCCTCTCCAGGAACACCTGGGCAGGCATAAAGTCCAACTTCTAAAAGGTTATTTTCAGGCAAGGGGGAGGAGCGTCTCGCTCCTCCCCCTTGCGTTTGGCCCCATTCTTACCAGCCACAGTATCCAAGGTCTGCTGTATCTTGTTACCTGTGGGCATAATACACAGCATTCCCAACCTCTGTATTGA
>PDWJ01002240.1_pt1 | contig 41038 bp, 40 predicted proteins | sample 1430881 | NCBI WGS metagenome assembly PDWJ01 (sample SAMN01162460, study PRJNA174530) | Oral metagenome, whole genome shotgun sequencing project. | biome: Marine environment; feature: Marine mammal; material: Swab sample of the gingival sulcus; isolation source: swab sample of gingival sulcus...
TTGGAAGTTAGCTCTCAATCGCTTTATGATTGAGTTTGAGGATAGACTTTCTCAGTATGTTTAATTTTAAAACTTACACAGTTTGCTTGACAGTCTCATCTAATCAGCTAAGTAGGGGGCTTTCCACTTACCATGACATAAAATTACTCTAAGTCTCTTATCATATCATTTTTGCATACAGATCCCCTTCACCAATTTGTATCATAGACTTTTTATATAGTTTTAATGGTGGAATTACCCTACGTGACCTATACTCGGTATTAGCAACAGAACAGTCCTTATTTTATCATCATTTCAATTACATCATCGTAATCTAATAAATCTCTATTATTTTCATCATATATCCATTCCCATTCAAAATCGTTAATTGATATTCGTTGATTTACAGTTTCGTTCCACTCTACATTAAAGTTAAATTCTTTTAAAATTTCTACAACTTTTTTCCCTACATTAACTGTCACTTCATCATCATTATTATCAACTTTATTAAATCGGATATATAATTTATTCGTTTCAAGCACTCCTTCAAGGTCTTGTTGATGATAAAAACAATAACCATCAGACACAACATTTTTTTCCCTAAGCTCTCTTTCTACTTCTACTACTTCGTAATCTCCGTCACTTGAGGTATAACCCGCGTTATGAAGGGCAATAATATTATTTTTACACAAGGTATCAAAGGCTTCTATTAATTTTTCTGTGTCAGAAGGCTTTTTAAAATTTTTAGACTTTTCTTTATGCTTTTTAAATTCTTCACTAATATTCTTTAAAGCCCATTCTTCTGATATTTCTTCCTCAAATTCATTATCTTCAATTTCCTCTAAAATATTCTCTTCGATTTCTTCTATTGAGAAAAAACCCATTTTTATTTGAGAAACAATAGAATCATAAATAAACTCTTCATTTTCTGTCATTTTACTTCCTTTTCAAATAATTACTGTTATCAATCGAGCTATGTGTAGTTAGATTAGCACTTAACTTTGCAAATACACACCAACCTAAAAATTCCTCAAAAATTCTCAGAAGTGAGCAAGTACGAGCAACTAATTATAAACGGCTTTACCTGTTGTTTTTATGTTTCTAATACTTCTTTATTCCTTCAAATTTTCCATTTTCATCATAATATCTCCATTCGCCTTTTCGCTGTTCTGAATTTTCAAAACTTCCTATTTGCCATAATTGTCCATTTTCGTAAGAGTATTTCCATTCGCCTATTTCTTGCCCTGTTTCATATTTTCCTACACTTTGTAAGTGTCCATTTATATAATACTCTTTATTTTCTTCCATTGAAGTAACCTTATGTTTTTTAATCTATTTTAGCAATTATAATTTTTATATTTCAGGTTTATTGCCTTTTAATTGTTTTAGTTTCGTTCACTCTAAATAAATAGCAGCTAACAATCACTTATAGCCCTTAGTTACGATTAAGTTAGCAAGCGTAGATACCATTATCAAGGTCAAACCAAAGATATGGATTATCTAAGCTGAAAACTATATGCTTGAATTGCCTTGTAAGGAATGTGAGGGAATTGACTTGTGTCAAAAATAGACGATTTTAACGCTTTAATCGCACTTTCTTCTAAGGCTGGGTATCGAGGACTATTGATAACTCTAATATTAGTCGCTCTTCCTGCCTCATTGATTGTAAAATATAGTTTTACAATGCCAGTATATCTCATCTTTTTTGCCGATGTTGGGTAATCTAAATTTGCTCGATAGGGTAATCTTTTAATATCTAAGTCAAAGTATTTATAAGTGTATGTATCATTGGTAAATGCCTTTACCTTATCTTTTTGCAAGAGGCTTTGTTTTTCATTATCATTAAGGTCTCTTAGGCTAAAGTTAACATTAATTCTCTTCTTACCTTCAAATGGTTTAGTAAACACGTTAATTTGGTTATCATCAAAACATTCCATAAGATTATTGGCATACTTCTCTGAACTCGTGTACACCATTGTCACATTTTTGTTCTCCTGTTCAAGAGAAACAATAACATCATGACTTTCATTTTTATAATGTCCAGTTGGTATTTTTATGATGGCACTATCACATGATGGTTTATCAAGTCCGAATAGGTGCTTTTTTGCAGATTGTTGGGGTACACTTACACAACTACTTAAAAATAGACTACCACTCATTGCCAATACTATCGTTAAACACAATCCTTTTTTCATCACTCACTTCCTTACATTATCACCTGCCCAAACCCAAATATAGAAAACCCTTCTGTCAGTGACTCATCATGATGATAACAACGTTAAACCTTGCTTTTTTCCATTTGTTTAACCGCTTTACGCACCTTATCTCTGGCACGAGATTGCTTTAGACTAGATAAATAATCAACAAACAAAATACCATTTAAGTGGTCTATCTCGTGCTGGATACAAACAGCAAGCAAGCCTTCGGCAATCTCTTCAAATGCTTTTCCCTCTTCATCCAGCGCTTCTATCTTAACTTTTGTCGGACGCTCTACAGAATCATAAACTGTTGGCACAGACAAACAACCCTCTTCATACGGCTGTTTGTCTTCTACCAATGGCGTTATTTTAGGGTTAATAAACACTCGCGGGCTGTCCTGTTTTTCTGATAAGTCCATCACAATCAGCTGAATATGCCTATCTACCTGAGTTGCCGCAAGTCCAATCCCTTTCGCATCATACATAGTTTCTATCATATCTGCGATTAAGGTTTTAACCGCAGCATTGACCTCTTTAACTGGCGATGCAACAGTACGAAGTCGTGGATCTGGATAGTTTAAAATTGGTAAAACTGCCATAAAATTATACCCAAAAAAATACTTGCTAATATTATAACAAAACCTAGATTAACTTTTGAAGTTCAAATAAAAAAACCGCCACGCCTAAAACACCCTAGGCATAACGGTCCTTATTCATTAAAGTGACTTAAAAACTAATTCAAACGTATTTAACGGTTTTTGCCAGTTATTATTTCATAAATAAATAACACAATAATGGCACCAACTACTGAAATAGCCAAGCCCATAAATCCACCTTCTGCAGACAAACCAAGCATGCTTGCTAATTTGCCACCAACAAAGGCACCAACCATACCAAGGATGATTGTCATAATCCAACCCATGCCATCTGCCCCTGGTTTAAGAAAACGCGCTAATATGCCAACAATAAGACCTGAGAAAATAGAACCAATCATAATATACTCCCATATTTTTTAGATATTTAAGACCAGTGTAAACTAAATTGTTTTACTTGTATAATCTAATACTATAATTATAGTATTGTGTCTGTATTTTTAGCACAATTAGCAATAAAAAACCCCAAACTAAAAGGCTTGGGGTTATCAACATAGTACAATATAAATGGTGGCTCGAGGCAGGATCGAACTGCCGACACACGGATTTTCAATCCGTTGCTCTACCGACTGAGCTATCGAGCCATTTTGCTTTAAAAAAAGCATATATTGCTGAGGTGCGTATTAAACTAAAAATCCTTGTTAGTGTCAAGTCTTTTTGGCATTATTTTTAATTTCACAATAACTTTTGCCAAATATTAATTTTCAACCGCTTCTAAAAGTTTTTGTATGTCGCTATTTCGTGATGTCAACTTATGCACCCCTATGGCTGATTCAGCTTTTACCACCTGTCGTATAAATTGTGGTTCAATACCTCGATTTTGGTTTTGGGCATGCATCGCAAGATATTCTAAGCACTTACCTTGACTGTTTTTATCTATAAAACAAGCAATTGCACAAATTGGCTTATCATTAAACATACCAACATATAAGCTGCCTTGTTGGTTAGCAAAAATCTCCGACAAAATTGCCATTACTTCATCCGCGGTTTTATTTAAACGGTTGTTCACATCTTGGTATAAAGCCATATCCTGATATAACGCATGGATACGAGCCTTAAACTCACCTTGGTAGCTAAATTCACGCATAAGCTGCGTGTTAAAGTCATTTATTGCAATGGCTTCTAATGGCATGTTTTTTCCTAAAAAATTTTGTAAATGATGATGCTAATACGCATATTTTAACAAAAAAATGCGTTGCTTAAAGCAAATACAATGGTGTGTGTACCCTTAGTTTGATAATATATGCTTATTAATAAAGTTTTTAGGAAGTTTTTAACATATGAGCCAATCCGCCAACCCTTCTATGCAAAAGGCAAATCGCACTGCAACCGTAGAACGCAACACTGCCGAAACTAAAATTAAAGTATCAATCAACCTAGATGGTACAGGCGTTGGTACACTAGACACAGGTGTGCCGTTTCTTGACCACATGCTAGAGCAAATTAAACGCCACGGCTTAATTGACTTAGATGTAAAATGCGACGGAGACACCCACATTGACGATCACCACAGCGTAGAAGACGTGGGCATCACCATTGGTCAGGCATTTGCACAAGCAATTGGTGATAAAAAAGGCATTCGTCGCTATGGGCATTTTTATGCACCTTTAGATGAGTCACTGTCTCGTGTCGTTGTCGATATTTCTGGTCGTCCTAGTTTGCACATGGATATCCCTTTTACACGCTCACACATTGGTAGTTTTGATGTGGACTTATTTAGCGAGTTTTTTTATGGCTTTGTAAACCATGCTTGGATAACCTTGCACATAGACAACCTAAAAGGTATCAACAGCCATCATCAAATTGAAAGCGTGTTTAAAGCACTGGCTCGTGCACTGCGCATGGCGATAGAATACGATGAACGAGCATTAAACCAATTGCCTTCAACAAAAGAAGCCTTGTAATAAAAAAGTATGGTAATTTAGCTCCTTTATCAACCCACTTGCCTTAAGTTTAAAACTTAAGGTAAGTAGTTGGACTGGCACAGCCAAATACTTTAGCAAGTTCAACACACATGGCAAATAACTTTATAGAGAAAAAAAATGACAAAAGTAGCACTACTCGACTACGGTATGGGCAACTTACACTCGGCTGCTAAAGCATTAACAACCGTTGGGGCTGATGTTGTATTAACAAACGACCCAAAAAAAATTGATACTTGCGATAAAATCCTTTTTCCTGGTGTTGGTGCAATGCGTGATTGCATGCGTGGCATGACAGAAGCTGGCATTGATGAGGTTGTTAAAAAAGCTATATTTAATAAGCCAGTCATGGCAATTTGTGTTGGCATGCAAGCACTGTTTGAACATGCCGAAGAAAATAACGGCGTGGACTGTTTGGCGATTTTGGGTGGCAATGTGGTTAAATTTAAAGATAACCTAACCGATATCAATGGCGATAAAATAAAAATCCCTCACATGGGTTGGAACACACAAACCAATATGGACTTGTCACACCCATTATGGCGTGGCATTGATGATAACACCCATTTTTATTTTGTACACAGCTTTTATTGTGATCCAACAGATAAAACCATTGTGGCAGGCAGTTGCGATTATGGTACGCAGTTTTGCTCAAGTGTCATTCAAGATAACTTGTTTGCTACCCAATTTCATCCAGAAAAAAGCCATACCGCTGGTTTACAAGTGTTAAAAAACTTTGTGGCGTGGAACATATAACCACTTTCAAAGCTACGATAGAACATCGTCTGATTAAGCAAGGCAGTCAAATTTTTTATGAGGTTGATCACCAACTCCACTAGCCTCAAATATCTAAAAGATTATTAAATACACTAAACTGACTTACCCTGTGATATTCTTCGCTTTTGTCGATATTGCATCAGCATCAGCACAGTGAAAAAACCAACCAGTAATGCCAACAAGTGATAAAAATAGAGAACCACTTGTGATAATGATGCCCCCATCTGGTTTAACTGAAGTGAGGCATGGATACCCGAAGTGGCTGGAATAATCCAACGTACATATTGCAATAATTCAGGTAGTTGCGATACTGGCCAAGGATAACCACTCAAAAAGAAACACGGCAGTGAACTAAATATCAGAATTTGCAGGCTACGTTCTCGTTGACGAAACCACATACCCAAAACACAGCCTAACGTCGCAACCGTGAATGAATATAAAGCAAAGAAAAATAACGTGCCTCCCATGTTATGACCCCGAGCATAACCGTGAGAATCAAACACCCAACCATAATAAAAACACCCAACACTAAAGCTAATAACGCTAAAAGCCGTTATCCTTCCCAACCATCCAGTAACACTAGCAAACTGTAACCGTCTTTCTGCCCATGTACCGAGTAGCAGGGCTGTTCCCATCAATAATGTTTGTTGTAATATCAAAATAGCCACACCAGGTACCACATAAGCACCATAGCCTTCAGATGGATTAAATAATGGATCAATCCGTAACGGGACGGCTTGTGTATTATGGCGTGCTATTTTAGCATAACCCCCCCTCGCAACTTGTTGCTTGATTTCAATACCTGCCGACACAGTTGCCACCGCTTGTGTAAAACCTGTTTGTACATATTTATTGAGTAAAAAATAACCCGCATTGCCTAATATACTAACCTGAGCAGGCTTATTGGCATAAACATCTTGCTCAATATGATGAGGGATGAGTAAATATCCAGCAATATCGCCTTGCCACATGGCCTGTTGTGCTTGTGCTTCGCTAGTATAACTACGAGTACTAAGACGAGGGCTACTATTGCTATAACGAATAATATTATGCGATAGTTCACTCTTATCATAATCAACAATACCGACAGGAATATTCTCGACGACTTCATTTTGATAAGGCCATGGATAGAAAAATCCATAAACAATGGGAGCAATAATCAGCATGAGTAACACGCCCTTATCTTTAAATACTCCCACAAAAGTGCCAACAAAACCCGCCATAAATGAATGATGTGCCGTTGATTTTCTATTATCTATCGACATTAGCGAACACCCCATTTTAACGGATTGGTAAAAGCACGCTGACATAAAAAAACCGTAACCAACATACAGCCAGCCACACCTATTATAAAACCATAAATATAAGGCATAGCAAGTGCTGGCGGTGCAAGCATCTGTAGTTGTGCAACCTGAACCTTTAAATAAGGTGTCAACGGTAATATATTTGCCCAACGCTGTGCATTATCGGACATCGCAACCAAAGGAAAGGTAATACCCGCAAATGCGTATGCAGGTGCAGAGATAAATCCAGTAATCGACAGTCCAATGCGTAATGAATAAGCCAATAAACTAAAAATAGCCCCCAACCACAGTGATATCATCATCAATAATAAAAATAGAACATAAACCACTAAGATGGATGCCAAGCTTGCAGAATGACTATCAACCGCTAATATTAACACCACCGCACCCCATAGTGTGTAAGGAAGAAGCCCCCAAATTAATTTACCATTTAATGCCATAACCAACGATAAAAATGTTGCTTTTATTGTGCTTGCTTCTTTTGATTGATCATTGATAGCTATTTTGTTGAAGGTCTCATCACTCATATTTCTATTGGTGACCATATTTCTAGTAGCATTGTCGCTTTGACTCACTGACAGCTTAGAAAGACCATATTGATCAAAATCACTGACATAAACATCTTCAAAATGCCTAGATGTAGGCTTAAATTTAGCATGAGGAGGTAGATGTTTTTTTGCCTCAAAATCAGGAGGTGGTGTATCAGTGGTGGCACATTGGTACCAAATGCCCAAAGAATGATCACGAATCTCTCGCCCTATCGTCGTTGCTCCAATAATCATGGCCAATATGTGCAACAAGGCTGGCAAAACCGTCGATGCCAAAAACTGTTGATAATTGGTTCCTGCATTAAATAAACTAACCCGATTAATTGAAATGGGGGCATAACTAATACCTGCTTGCGTTGGGCTAACCCCTTGCTTTACCATCCGTTTTATCTCAATCCCTGCGGAGATAGTACCCACTGCAGATTGCACCCCACGCTGGACAATACCAGAATGCGTCCCATATTGGGCATTGACCTTTAGGATAACAGGGGCAGCTGTAGCACTGTTGATATTAGTAGCAAAATTTTTGGGGATAATGACCACACCATACACTTGCTGAGCAAGGATGGCATTATAAGCACCATGTTGATTGTTATATTGCTGTCTAACGGTTAGATCTGGACTTGTTTCTAAATAGTGAATCAGCATTTGTGATACTGGGCTATGGCTCTCATCAATAACCGCAACCGGAAGGTCAGTAATAAAAGGACGGGAGAAAATCCACCATACCAGAAATATAGTCGCACAAGGCAACCAAAACAGCATGGTAAAATCCCAACGGTTATGCCGCAAAAACCTTACTTCATAAATCGCACTACGCCAAAATGTTAACCAAAGACTGGTCATACCAGCCCCTACCTCTTATCATTCGTGTTATCAATTTGATGAGCGTTTGAGTTTTTATCTGCACTTGTTGCTATTGAATCGCTGAGCTTATCAAGCGTGACAACAACACTCATACCTGCACGCACCCGCTTATCCATCTTAATCGGGCGAGCTTTCACCTCAAACGTACGCACATCAAAATTATCTTCACTGTTGGTCGCTCGCCATGTGGCAAAATCTGCCATTGAGGAGCTATTAAAAACCTTAAACTCTACCTTGTAAGGTGAATCTGGTTTGGATAACGCAGGAATTGTACCCGTAAACGTTTGTCCAATACCCAGCTGCTGTAAATTGTCTTCCGTGACATTGAGTACCACCCATTGATCCTCAGGATTGACCAGTGTCATTATCGGCACACCTTGACCTATCACCTCACCAGGATTAACAATCAGATCATCAACAATACCAGAAATCGGGCTTTTAAGATTTGCCTCTTCTTGTGCAACCATTGCCTCTTCTATCATCGCATCGACTTTTGCCACTTGTGCCGTTGCTGCTTGCTTGTCTTCAACTCGAGCACCTTCAACAGCCATTTCATACTGCAACCGAGCTGCCTTCGCTTGATCACTACGAGCAATATACTGTGTATAAGCTTCATCCCTTTTTTGACGAGAGAATAATCCTTCTTTGTACAATCGATTCACTCTCTCATAGGTGCTTTTTGCCAATGCTGCTGCCGCTTCATTACCATCCCAAGCGGCTTTGGCACGACCAATATCTTGTGAACGTGCACCATTGTTCGCTTTATCAAGCTGGCTCTGTGCCATTGCTCTAGCGGCTTGTGCTTGTTTGATTTTAGCCGTAATCTCTGGCGAGTCCATCTCAATCAGCTGTTGACCAATAATGACTTCATCACCTTCACTAACCAATATTTTTGCAATTCGTCCAGGTACTTTAGCCGCGATGGCTGTTGACTGCATATCCATTTGACCTTGGATAATAGTCGGTTGCTCATTACTTGAGATGCTTTTTTTCAGTCCATAAACGACAAACAAGATCATGATAATAACAAGAATGACCATAATCACTATTTTGACCAATCTGGCTTTCTCGGGGGCTGTCATTTTTGTACTCATAAAAATAGATTCCTAAAAGGGTTGTCACTTTTTTATCAATGGTTTATCAACAGATTGGAGTATGATACTTTAAAACAAAACAACAAATGCATAGTGAATAAAATTAATAAAGAAAAACAAAGACAACAAGTGAAGATATATCAATAACACTGCAAGCAAGTTTGCCACCACACCAAAAATTAATCTTGTTCACTATATCTAAAACTAATCCAAAGGCAAATAAGGCAACCGAATGTCTGCTGCCGCCATATAGTCATTAAACGCAAATGGTGTTCCACAACTTTCCATCAATGCCGCAAGTGCCTGAACATAATCATTGGCAGCTGCCGCTTGCTCTGTGCGTGCTTTTAAATATTTGGTTTGAGCAGTGGTCACCTCAAGTGCTGTATTAACACCCTCAACCAAACCAAGCTGTTTTAAGCGTAATAACTCTTTTGCAAGCCTCACATTACCTTGCAAAGATAAATAATGGACTCTCGCATTTTCCACGGCTTTCCAATTTTTTTCAACGAGTAGCTCAATATTGTCACTAACTTCTATCTTGGTTAATAATGCTTGGTTCATTCGTGCATCACCAGCAGCAAGTTGTGCTTTTTTATCAAGCCCACCCCAAAGCTTCCAATTGGCAGACACACCCACAAGCCAACTAGGATCTTTATCAATTTCATGGATACCATAAACAGAAACCGTTGGTTTTATCCCTGTATCAGAGAACTGTCTAACATGCATCGCTTGATTATATTTGGCATCAACTTTTTTTAATCCTGGATGGTTTGCAAGGGCGATCTGCTGAAACGCTTCTAGTGGCGGTAATCGCTTTGACGAAACAAACAATGGAGATGTTGGTTTGATAGGGTGTGGACTTCTTAGTAATTTTTGTAATGCTGTTATGGCTAAATTGGCTTTATTATGGGCTTTAATTGCCTCACTTTTGGCATCTGCCAACGCCACTTGTGCTTCTAATCGCTCCTCTCTTGCGATTAACCCCTCTTCAAGCAAACGCATCGCTAGATGATCTGTTTGTTGCGTTGTCTGTAGAGCATCTTCTCTTAAATAAGCAGCAAAAATAGCAAGCTGTGCCGTAAAATAACGCTCAACTAACGTACTATAAAGCTTATCACTGTCTATCAGAGCATCCGCCTGAGCTTCACTGGTTTTATCATCAAGAACACGAGTTATTGCCTCAGTTCTACCAGCCGTATATACTGGCCAAACTGCTACTATATTGGCTCCAACCTTATTACCACTCTGCTGTAAATTATACGTATCAGGAAGTCCGCTTGATAATGGTGGCAAGTTTAGGTTAGGTATCGGAAAAGGTAAGCTATCGACAAACCCATTTACTTTGTTATCAATACCAGACTTTATCCCCGTCAAATCAACATCAGTATCTAAGTTATAATGCGTTGCTTGTGTTTGTAAAAAGACAATCGGCTGATTTAAACGCTCTGAAGCTTGTGATTGAAGCTTACTGGCTTCGATAGCAGCATGATTCGCTGCAAGTTTTGGGGATACTTTTGTCAGCACTTTTTGTGCCTCTAACAGGCTTAATTCATTAGGCAACAAAGATGGATTTAAATCCCCCATATTTGTTAAACTACTGGTTGAATAACTGCTTACCTCCTCGACTAAGGATAATTCTGTCGGCTGATCATCCCTTAAATCGCTACCATTGATTTGAGCCTCTGCCAATACATCCATCGGCATAACGGCTAACATCATGGTAGAAGCTATGATAGAGGTATTTAATAATGTCTTCTTTAAAAAACCACTGTTACAATTGTTTAGCAAGCTAATCTTGGGCATGGTATAAGACCTAAACGAATTTTTACTATCATTATTTGTTAGCATAGTCATTTGTTAGCATAGTAAAAGGATTCATAATCAATATCACTTTAGAATAATAAGGATAAATAACTAAGATAAAAGACATTCTCTTTTATTTTCACAAGCAAAACCATTTTCAAATGCTTGATTTTATCACGTACGTTAAACAACGGATACCAACTATGATAACTATCAAGTCACCGTCGATGATGACATCATACTTGATTACTATTCTCTTGATTACCATTTCTATAGTGATCAAGTATGATTTAAGATAATACGAGCTTAACACATAAACGTATCATAAGAACCAAAACAACGAAAGCAAGCTCAAAACATCAAAACTAAAGCAAATATGATAACACCATCGCATTTGTCAGACTGTATCAATAAACTTAATAAAACCAGTTTTTGAATATTCTAGACTATATTAATGCTATTTGCTGTAACATCTTCTGACAATGCTGGGTTTGCAAGATATGAATTAAGCAATATACAGGCAGAAATATCATCAATAGGATCTCGCTCATCATCAATCCAGCCATTTTCCCATGCAATTTCTCGTGCTTCACGAGAGCTTAAACGTTCATCATGCAACAACACCTGCACCGTCGATTTACGCTCCATCAATCTATGAGCAAGTCGTCTTGCAAATTTGTGTGCTCGTTTAGCAAGCATAGAACTTGACCCATCCATATTCAATGGTAAACCAACCACTACTTGATGCACCTTCCAAGTTTCTATAATGCCTAACAAATTTTCCCAATCTGGCTGACCATTATCCATCGCTAAAATATCAAAAGGTCTGGCATTTTGCGTCAAGGTGTTGCCCAATGCCAGACCTGATTTTTTAACGCCATAATCTAACGCCAGGATAAGTAAAGCCTCTGATTGTGTTTCCTCAAAACTCATATTGTTAAAGTGATTCCTTACCTTTTTTGTGCATTTTTTCTTCAATAGCACGCGAGCTCATTTCCATACGCATGGATTGGTTTCGTGTAAAAAATGCAATCATCCAATTGTAGGTGGTGGCAATTCGGTTTTTTGCCGTAGATAATGCGATAATATGAATCCACACCCATGTTACCCAAGCAATAAACCCAGCAAAACTTAGGCTTTCAATGTCTGCCACAGCTTTTAAGCGTCCTACCATTGCCATATCACCACGGTGTTTATATTCATAAGGTGTCATTTTTGCATTGCTACGCAATTTTTTACCCAAGTATTTGCCTTGCGACATCGCCACTTGCCCAAGTTGTGGGTGACCTTGAGGATATTTAACATCACTTTTACATAAAGCAATATCACCTAATGCATAAATATTATCATAATTGATTAATTTAAGGTTGTCATCTACTAGCAATCGGTTACCATGCTCAGTAAAGTCCTTATCTTGCAACCCTTCCACACGTTTGCACTGGACACCTGCTACCCAAATCATGGTTTTTGTCTCTATCTGTCGTCCACTAAATAAAGTGATGGTAGAACCATCATAATCTTTTACAGGGTCAGAAAATGTTATGTTAACACCATAACCTTTTAATTCTCGTTTTGCATATTGTTGCGATTTTTCGCTCATTGGTGCTAATAACACAGGATCAGCCGTAATGAGCTCTATACTGCCAGCAGTATTTTTAAATTCTGGATATTCACGGGCAAAAATGTCATTACGAATCTCTGACAACACACCTGCCAGCTCTACACCACTTGGTCCACCACCTGCAACCACAATCCTTAAATAGGGTTTACGCTCTTCTTCTGGTAAGGTTGCAGCATAGTTAAACTGATGCAAAAGACGATTACGAATTTTAATAGAATCACTTAATCGCTTCATGGGGAAGGCATATTTCTCAATGTTTTTATTACCAAAATAGTTTGGTTCAGAACCCATTGCCAATACTAAACGATCATACGCAACCTCACCATTATCTAAAATAACAACCTTTTTTTGGGTATCGACAGCCTGAAAAATACCCTGACGGTAGCTGACATTGTTGTGGTTAACAATATATTTACGTAAAGGATAACTGATATCAGATGGCGACAAAAATCCAGCCGCTACCTGATAAATTAAAGGCGGAAAAAAATTATAATCATGACGATCAATGATGGTAATTTTTTGTGACTTGTCTTTACCCAAGCCAGCCATTACCCTAAAACCACCAAAACCGGCACCAACGACTACTGTATGCATAAACACTCCAAAAAATGCCCCGCACAAATTAGTCCTTTGGCTGTGCTTATACCTCCTTGTAATCTAAACAAAAAATAAAAAGAACCTATTTAGAATAAAGGGGTTGCAGCTACTGACCAAGCATTAAAGCTGACCCATAAGTCGTCAATAAGAAAGAATCTCATATGCAGATTGAGCGGGATGTACAAAATAAATCATTAAAAAAATGATATGACACTCGGTTAAGCATTACCAACATCAGCACTCAAAAAATCTAAATTAAGCCCCATTTTTTCACCCGCTTTATGCCATCGTTTGTCATACGGTATTTTAAATAACAGCTCTAAATCGGCAGGGCAAACAAGCCAGTCACCTTGCTTAATTTCTGTCATGATTTGCTTTGCACCCCAGCTAGCATGACCTAAACACATCTGAAAATGTCCAGAAGCATCGCCCATTGCTATATGCTCTAAAATATCTCGGCTGGTGGTGATAGAAACGTTTTCGGAAATACCAAAAGAAGATGCCCAAACCGGTTGACCTGTATGCAATACAAAACCAACTTCTGGTGCGACAGGGCCGCCTGACAACGCCATCTCGTGGGTTAATGTTTTGTTTTGACAATCAATATCAAGATCTTCTAGCAGCCTACCCATTGTGGTATCTGCCAATGGCTTGTTGATAATTAAACCCAATGCACCTTGTTTATCATGGCGACAAATATAAACAACCGAACGATTAAACCTATCATCTGGCATTTGTGGCGTCGCAACTAAGAAGTGGTGAGCAAGATTTTTTGACATCAATTTTTTATACTTTAATATTTACAGGCGTATCTTTACATACATAAAGACCTAAGTCTTAGATTAGGGCACATTAACCCACTTTCAACTGAGTGGCTGGGAGAATAGTTAAAACAACAAGCACTTTATCGATTGGCTTCATTTAACAGGCTACGTGCGTGCTCACGAGTTACCTCGGTGATATGAACACCACCAGACATCCTTGCCAGTTCATCAACCTGTGCATCATCGCGCAACACTTTTAAAATGCTTTCGCTCTGTTTTTCATGGTGTTTTTGCACCAAAATGTGTTGATGTGCCTGTGAAGCAACTTGTGCTTGGTGAGTAATTGCCAAAAGTTGCTGGCGTTTGCCAAGCTGCCTTAATAGTTCACCTACCACTTGAGCTGTACCACCACTAATACCAACATCTACCTCATCAAATACTAACATTGGACGTGCATTTTGGTCGTTATCGGCACTTTTTGCACAAGTGGCTTGTAACACTTGCATCACCAACGCCATGCGAGAAAGCTCACCACCCGAGGCAATTTTATACAATGGTTGCATCGGCATACCAACATTGGCACTAAACAACAAGTCAATATCATCAAGCCCAACCGCATTAAAGTCATCTTTATTAGTATGACGCACAAATGTGAATTCACAACAAACATTAGGCAATGCTAATGGCTGTACTTGTGCTATTAATTGTTTGGTAATAGCAGGTGCCTTAGCTTTACGGGATTGAGATAACTGCTCTGCTAACGCTAAATAATGTTGCCATGCCGTTTCAATTTGTTGTTGCATGTCAGCACTGCTTGGCTGAGCATTTAATTCATCTAACTTAAGTTGCCACTCTTTGGCCGTTGTTACCAAATCACTGGCGGGCAGGTTATGTTTACGTGATAACCGATGAGCCAATGTCATTAACGTATCTAATTCCTGCAACCTTTGTGGGTCTGGTAATTGTTGTTCGGCATAATCTGCCAATAAACCTGTCGCTTCACTAATTTGTTGCTGTGCAAGGTACAATTGCTCAGCCACCTGCTCAAATGTATTACTAACAGATGATTGATTATCACACACTTTAATAGCACGCCCCAATAAGCTATTTGCGGCGGGCTCATCGGTATCGTTATCAAGTAACTGTAATGCCATGGCTGCTTCTTGCATCAATGCTTCAATGTTTGATAACTCTTCATGTTCTGCTTCTACACTGGCATAGTCAATACTCAGCAGGGGCTCTACATCAGCAAGCTGACTTTCTAACAAGGCAATTTTATCTAATCGGTTTGCATTAGCACTGGCGATTTCTTCAGCTTTACGTTGCAAACGTTGGTGTGTCAAATAGGCTTCACGTGTTTGCTCTGCCAATGCTGTTAATCCTGCCATGTTATCTAACCATTCCACAACAAACTGTGGTTTTAACAACGCTTGTTGGGCATGTTGACTATGTATATTAACCAACAAACGTCCCAAAGATTTTAACTCCGCCAAGCTAACAGGTAGCCCATTTAACCATGCTTTAGAGCGTCCATTACTGCTAAGTTGACGGCGTATTAACAGCTCTGCTTCAAACATTCGTTCATGCTCATCAAACCAGCGTTTTACCACCTCATTTTGTGCCACATCAAATTCGGCATAAACATCTGCACTTTCGGCACCGTGCCTCACCATACTGGTGTCTGCACGTTCACCCATACACAATGACAGTGCCTCTAACAATAAAGATTTTCCAGCCCCAGTTTCACCTGTTATCACATTAAAACCATCAACAAATCTAAGTTCATGCTCAGCGATTAACGCAAATTGATGTAATGTTAAATATAGCAACATGGTTTTTATTACCGATTTTGTGTTTGTAAATTAAAAATTGCACAGCGATTTTAGTTAACTTGCAGTTTACTATAAAGTTTACAGATATTCATCCAAAAGCCATGATAAAAAATTATTTCGACTTACCTAAGTATAATGAGCGAAATGAGAAAATTAGTGAACAAAATGAGAAAATGATACTAGGAAAACGAGTGAAGATGTATCAGTAATACTTCAAGCAAGTTTAACCTGACCACAAATTCAGTTCGTTCACTATACAGTTATTTTTTAACAATATCGCATCTATATTTTTTGTAAAAAAAGTATTTAATGAGTCGATTTAGTTACAAAATAATATGCTTTTTATGCCTTTTTTACAAAAAAAATGCCATAACACCCCTTAAACAAAGGCTTTTTTACTATTTGTAATAAAAATTTATGAAATAGTGTGGTAACATTAGGCTTATTTTTAATTATCTGTCTGATAAATATCAGACTTGGTTGAGGAACGTCATTTATGTCAGTGGCAGAATTTACTAACGTATCCGTTGTGAGTAAAGCAAATGTTTCTTATGATGGGCGTTGCAGTAGTCATACTCTTTTGTTCGAAGATGGCAGTAAAAAAATGCTTGGCGTGGTTTCGCCTAATGATGAAACCGTCACCGAATATCATTTTGCAACCCACACTTCAGAACGTATGGAAATCATTAGTGGTGAATGTGAAGTAAAAATTGAAGGGGAAGAAACCTTTAATAAGTATCGTACTGGTCAATCTTTCATGGTAGCAGGCGATAGTGGATTTGAACTGCGCACCAACCAGATTCTTCAATATATTTGCCATTTAGAACGTTAATCGCTTTAATCATAAAACTAAAAAATAACGATAGATACTTGATAAATGGCAAAACCAGTTTATTTTTATGGCATCCATGCCGTGCAATCCCTGTTAGTACATCGCCCTACTGATGCACTAAGCCTTTTTATTCAACAAGGCAAAGAATCCGATAACAGCATTGTTGAAATTGTAGCGCTAGCACAATCTTTTGGGGTAAGTGTTCAATACGCTGGCAAAGACAAACTTGCCAACATGTGCAACAGCCCACAACATCAAGGGGTTGTATTACACGCCCGCCCGTTAAGTTTTGCTACCGAAGCAACACTCAATAAGTTGGTTACACAAGATAACTGTTTACTGCTTATCCTTGACCAAATTACTGATGCACATAATTTTGGTGCTTGTATCCGCTCGGCAGTTGCAATGAATGTAGATGCCATTATTTGTCCTCGTAAACATACCGCACCACTCACCCCCACCGTCGCAAAAGTTGCCGTTGGTGCGGCTGAGTCTATCCCTGTTATTGCTGTGGGTAACTTGGCTCGTGCATTAACTCAACTAAAAAATGCTGGCGTCTTTGTGTATGGCACAGCATTAGACGACACTGCCAAACCACTCCATGAATGCGACTTTACTATAAAAACAGCCATTGTCATGGGGTCTGAGGGTGAAGGAATGCGTCGCTTAACTACCGACACCTGTGACCAATTGGTTTATATCCCAATGAGTAGCAATGTACAAAGCTTAAACGTGAGTGTTGCAACTGGCATGGCATTATATGAGGCGAATAGACAAAGGTTCTGACAAAATAACAATCAAGTTGTGTATTTATTCGCTTTCAACCATCTCTAAATATTGCTCATGCAATGAATGAAGCTTTGCATACAACTCTGCTAACGTACCATCATTTGTGACGATGTCATCTACTTGTGCTAATCTTGCTTGTCGAGACAATTGTTTTGTCATAACTGCTTTGATTTTTTCTTCTGTTAAGCCATCTCGTTTGCTTGCTCGTTCAAGTTGCAATTTTTCTGGTACATCTATCAACACAATGCGTTTGCACAAACTTGCCAGCCCAGCTTCTTGTGATTCAAGCAATAAGGGGGCAGAAATAATCACATAAGGTGACCCTGCTTGTTCTAACTCAGCTTTTGCTTGCTCTCTAATAGCAGGGTGTGTAATTGCCTCTAATTTTGCTAAATTTTTAGTAGCATGCTTACTATCAAACACTAGCTTTCGCATGGCTTGGCGATTAAGCTCTCCTTCTTTAGTTAGCACTTGCATGCCAAACGTTTCAGCAATTTTTTTTAATGTTGGACTGCCCTTTGTAACAATTTGATGGGCAATTACATCGGCATCAATAATTTCAATACCCTGCTCGGCAAACCAATCTGTTGCTGCCGTTTTACCACTGCCAATACCACCTGTTAGCCCGATTACTAGCTTTTTTGTTTTATCTTTTTGATTTGTCATCTTATTTGCTCTTTTTTTATATCATTTTTATAAAAAACTTAATTATTGTTTCACATGAAACATATTGCTCTATATGTTTTATAGCATAAACAACCCCATGTACCATGTCACCATTTGACCACCATACAATATAGCAACAATGGCTGCAACGGCAATAAAGGGTCCAAAAGCAAAGGGCTGGCTTTTACCATTTTTAACCATCAATATTAACCCTACCAAAACCCCTAACACAGCAGACAATAATATAACTAAAGGCAAAACACCCACCCCCAACCAGCAACCAATGGCTGCCAACAGTTTAAAGTCTCCCTGCCCCATACCCTGTTTTTTAGTCATTAAGTAAAAAACTTGATTAACACTCCACAAGCTTAAAAAACCAATTGCCAACCCCCAAATGGCATTTGTGGGCGATACAAATCCAGTAAAAAATAGCTGACTATTTACCAACAGCCCAAGTATCGCTAATGGGTAGGTAATGCGGTCTGGCAATAGCTGCGTATTCCAATCAATACCTGCCATTGCAATAAGCCCCCATACAAACACCAGTGCAGTCAACCCAACCCCTGTTATGCCCAGTTTATATATCACTAAAGCAGATAATAATGCCGTTAAAAGCTCGATTAATGGGTAACGCGATGAAATTGGCTGTTTGCAATAATGGCATTTGCCAGCTAACACTAGCCAACTGATTAGAGGAATATTGTGATACCAACTTATTTTTTGTTTGCAGTTTGGGCAATGGCTGGCAGGTTTGCTAAGGGTGAGCGTTTTGTCTGTTATTATACCGCTTTGCAGTTGGCTTAATCTGTTTTTACCAATGATATTAGCAAGGTCTTTTTCTTCACTAATAAAATGGATTGCCTCAACTCGCCATTCTTTGTGCATTATTTTTGGAACACGGTAGATAACCACATTTAAAAAACTACCCACACATAAGCCTACCAGTGCAAATAAAAACATGGCAAAAGTTTGGTTGGTTTGTAAAGAGATAAATAGTTGGTACATAAGCATTTGTGTTTATAAAAAATTAGCGTTAATATTTTATAACATATCACTCTAATGAATGAAACAAATCCATTTATCTGGATGTTGATACAAAACTCTACTTCACTGCATTTCTTATAAACGAGTGATTTCAAAAGATTAAAACGGAACAATAAATTGAAAAGAATAATAAAATTAAGTTTACCAATAGTTATAATTATATTTTATTTTCTAATTGAATATTTTTTATTATTAAATAAAGACTTTGGCTGTGGTTGTAGTTCAGGGTGTATTGGTTCATTTCCTACAAAAAAATCAATAACTATTGGTCATACTATAATACTCGTTGCTTTAACTATTTATTTAGGTAGTTCTCTAAAATCAAATATTATAACAACTGTTTTAAAATTATTTTCTATAATAATGTTTGTATTTGGAGTTTATGGAAACAGTTACTTGATTTATGATAAAGGATTTTGTGGAGAAGGTCTTTATAAAAGAATATTTTTGTATTCAACAAAAATTGGAGATTATGCAACAAATGACGGTTTAAATTTAGAATATCTTAAAAATGGAAAATTAAAAGGTAAAATGTTAGGGTTTATAGTCAAAAATAACAACTTAACAATTTTTAGAATTAATGAAACGCCTCTCAAACTAAAAACAAGTTTTTTGTTTTGGAAGACGGATATAAATGCTTTAAGACATCAATTGAACCATAGATTAGGAACAATACCATTATACACAAATCAATATGAATTTATTGGAGGAAAAGATATGAAAAAGGAAGATTTTGTGTCAGCGGAACTAACTATATATAATTTAAACAAAAAAACTACCTATAACACAGTGTATAAGTAATAGAGGTTTAGCTGCTTAAATAAAAATTCGTGAATTTTAACCCACAACCGACCCCATTTGAAAAATCGGTAAATACATTGCCACAACCAACCCCCCAACCAACACGCCCAAAACCACCATAACCATTGGTTCTAGTAAAGTTGTCATACTTTCTAAAGCATTATCTACCTTTTGTTCATAATAGTCGGCAATGTTATCTAGCATATCTTCCAAACTACCAGCCTGCTCACCCACACCTACTAACTGTATTGCCAGACTAGGGAACATAGCGGTTCGTTGCATGGCTGTTTGCAAATTAATACCAGATTTTACATCTTCCTTTATTTGCTGTGTTGCCACATAAAATTTATGGTTGCCAGTTGCACCAGCGGTATAATTTAACGCACCAATCAAAGGGACACCTGCTGTAAAAGTGGTAGAAAGCGTTCGGGCAAACCTTGCCACCACCGCATGATATACCACCGACCCTATTATCGGTAGTTTTAACAACCAAACATCCACTTTATTTTTAAAGTTTACATGGTTTTTGTACATTTTTATCGTACACCAAACAGCAATGACACTAGCTAACAGTAAAATCCACCATCGTCTTTGCAACCAGCTAGAAACCGCAACCACAAGTTGGGTAAACACTGGCAAATCAGACCCCAGCGACGCAAAAAGTTCTGCAAAAACAGGTACAACTCGCACCATTAAAATAATCATTACAAAAATTGCAACAATCACAACTACCAAAGGGTAAGTGAGCTCTTTTTTAATTTTAGACTTAAGCTTTTCATTTTTTTCTTTATAACTGGCAATACGCTGCAACATGGTTTCTAAAGTACCAGACTGCTCACCAGACTCCACCAACGAGCAAACTAAGCCATCAAAATATTTAGGATATTTAGCCAATGCTTGGGCAAAAGTTGTGCCAGATTGCACATCGGCTTTTATTTGCAAAACCAGTTGTTGCATGCTTGGTTTATCTAGTAAATCTGCCACAATATCAAAGGCATTTATGATAGGCACGCCAGCTTTTATCAAAGTTGCAAGCTGACGCATAAAAATGGCGGTATCCACGGGTTTAATACTGTTATTTTTGCCAATAGCAGCTAGCGTAAAAAAGCCTTTAGGCTTACGTTTTATACTCTCCACCCGTATACCTTGCTGACGCAATTGTGCTTTTGCCATTGCCATGTTATTAGACACCAATTCTCCTGCTATTTTTTGTCCTTGCTTATTAATACCAAAATAAACAAAAACCATTGCACTGTTATTTTTCATGCTAGTCCTTTAGTTATGTGCCCAATATTCACCCATTTGTCGTTATTATTCTGATACCACTCGATACATCTCTTGTATGCTTGTAATCCCCTGCAACACTTTTTTAATGGCAGATTGGCGTAAATCCTGCATCCCTTTTTGTTTTGCTAATTTTTTTAGTGTCATTGTGCCACTGTCACCACCATCAACCTTGGTTAGTGAGCCCGCCATAATCGCTTGCGCAATTTGCTCATCAATCGCTAACACCTCATAAATACCCACACGCCCTTTATAACCATCACGACAATGTTCACAACCTACCGCCTGAAAAATGGTTTGTCCTGCTGGTATATCCGCAGGTGCAAAACCCATTTCAAGCAAACTTGCGGCTGGAATATTTACAGGTGTTTTACAATGCTCACATAACCGACGTGCTAACCGTTGAGCAACGATGAGACTAATCGAAGTCGCAATATTAAATGAAGCCACCCCCATATTTTTTAACCTAGTAATGGTTTCTAATGCCGAATTAGTATGTAAAGTTGATAATACTAAATGCCCAGTTTGAGCAGCTCTAATGGCGGTTTCAGCAGTTTCTAGGTCTCTTACCTCACCAACCATTACCACATCGGGATCTTGGCGTAAAAAAGAGCGTAAAGCACTTGCAAAACTTAGCCCAACTTTTGGATTGATGTTAACTTGGTTCACCCCAGTAAGGTTAATCTCCACAGGGTCTTCTGCTGTAGCAATATTGCGTTCATCCGTATTAAGTATTTTTAATCCTGTATAAAGAGATACCGTTTTGCCAGAGCCTGTTGGTCCTGTAATAAGTATCATCCCTTGTGGTTTGGCAAGTGCTTGCAAGTATAATTTTTGTTGTGCAACTTCTAATCCTAGTTTATCAATTTCTAAAATTTTGGTAGAGGTATCTAAAATACGCAGTACTATTTTCTCACCAAATAAAGTGGGTAACGAGCTAACCCTAAAATCAATAGACTGATTGGTTGATTGTTTTGTATTTTCGTCCTCTTCATTAGGCAAACTGGTTGAAATAGATAACCTAATACGTCCATCTTGTGGAATGCGACGCTCAGAGATATCTAAATGTGCCATCACTTTTAAACGTGTGGTAATTTTGCTTGCCATTTGCACCGGTGGCGTTACCATGGTTTGCAACATACCATCAATTCTAAAACGTACACGATAATGAGTTTCATAAGGCTCAAAATGTAAATCAGATGCCCCCATTTGTATCGCATCGGTGAGCATTCTTTGTACAAACTTTACCACAGGTGCTTCATCCACTACTGTATCCAACAAGGTTTTATCTGCCAGCCAGTCGCTATTTTGTAGATCCTTATCTTTATTATCTAAATTGTCAAAGTATTCAGAAGTTGCCGATTGTGCATATAGCTTATCAATGAGTTTGGTAAGTTTGTCTGCCTCAACAACCACAATATCAACTTTTAATTGGGTGCTAAATGCTATGGTATTGATTGCTTCAAGCCAAGATGTATCTACCATTGCTACCGTCACTCGTTGACCATTACTCGCAATTGGTAAAACGTGATACTGCCTCACCAGTTTTTCATCTATCAAAGATGTTGGCAAATTCTGGGGCTCTATTTCATCAAGATTAAAAAACGGGCTAGCAAACTTTTGGGCAATAAATCTTGCTATTTTTTCACCATTTGCCAATTTGTTTTCTACGAGGTAATTAATTAAGCGGGTTTGGTTTGCTTTTATAGGCGGTGGTACTAAACATATATCTTTAGCTGATACAATATCTGCTTGCAAAAAATTGAGTGCCAAGCCACTAAGTTTTGGTTCTGTTGTTTTCGTGTTTATTACACTCGTTATTTTACTATCCATGTTAATCTCATCACCCACTTTTAAGTATTTGCTTAACTTTTTTCTTTTAGGTTTTTCCTTTTATTAGCATAGTTAAGCAACTTTTGTGTTGTATTTATCCATCATACCTTTACGTTAGCATAAAAAACTCATACATTCGAAACAAATCGATAGTTTTTTATCGTATTTATTTTTGTTATACTTGCCACGAAATAGGTTTTGGTAATATTTTATAAATTTAAATAGGTGATATATGCAATCTTGGGTCATTGGTAATTGGAAAAAAAACCCTGCCACACTTGCTGAAGTAAACGAGCTTACTACCTCTATAAAATCAAAATTTGTGCAAAAACAATCTGCTCCAAAATTCGATCCAACTTGTTACCCTCAACTTATGATTGCCCCGAGTACTATCCACCTTATGATGGCATCACAAAACTTAGAAAACACTAACATATTAGTCGGCTGCCAAGACATCAGTGCAGAAAGTGCCACTATTGGTGCTTATACCGGGGATACTTCTGCTCAACAAATGGTAAATGCGGGTATTTGCTGGACTTTAGTAGGTCACTCAGAGCGTCGATCATATCATCAAGAAACAAAAGACACCTTAATCACAAAAATGAATTTTGCATTTGAACAAGGGCTGGGCGTTATTTTTTGTATTGGTGAAACATTAGACGCTTATAACTTAGGCAAAACCATCCCTGTTTTAGAGGAACAACTGCAAGTTTTAAAATCATTGCCAACCTTAAGTAAGCATTTTAATAAAATAATTATTGCTTATGAACCCGTTTGGTCAATTGGCACTGGTAAAGTGCCTTCTATTGAAGAAGTAGAAACGGCTCACCAAGCAATCAAACAATATATTACTGGCATAAATGCCTCACTTGCCAATACCCCAATTTTGTATGGCGGTAGTGTTAATGCAGACAACGCAGACCAATTTGCAGCCAGCAAGTGGGTAGATGGTGCTTTGGTTGGTGGTGCATCACTCGATGCAGACAAGTTTTTGAGCATTGCAGACAGTTTTTATAAAAGCAAACAACAAGCACACTGCGTTTAGTTTATTGAAAGTTGACAAACTCATCTCCATTTTCTGTTATAATGCCCGACTGACTGCTAAATACCTCAGAGGAAAACGTGTTTAATATTTTACTAGCCATTCAAATTATTGTTGCAATCTCCATGATTGGGTTAATCCTGATTCAGCATGGCAAAGGTGCTGATGCGGGTGCTTCTTTTGGTGCTGGTGCTTCTGGTACAGTGTTTGGTGCAGCGGGTTCAGCAAACTTTTTGACTCGTGCAACTGCTGTTTTGGCAGCCGCATTTTTTGCCACCAGCATTTTACTGGCAATTTTGGCAAAAGGTCAATCTGATGACCAATATTCACTAGACGTACCAACGACAGCAGAGGTTGCCACAACTACTGAATTACCAGCGGCTGAAAAATCGGCAACAGCAGACAAAAAACAAACCGAAGGGCAATAGGCAACGCTTGAAATTTAGGTGTTAAGTCAGTAGAATACTGGCAATTCTGACATTAATAAGCATTATAGACGCTTCTATAATATAGCCAAAAATAGCCAATATGCGACTGTGGTGGAATTGGTAGACACGCCATCTTGAGGGGGTGGTGACGCAAGTCGTGAGGGTTCAAGTCCCTCCAGTCGCACCATTTTAAGACACATCCAGCCTTCCTTTATATATCCTTTATTCCTACCATTAACCTTTCTTTTTATCTTAAACGCTCTGACCATGCAAACTTTACAATACCATAACCACGACTATCATTTACAACGCTACCCTGCTACGGCAGACCAGTCATTACGGGCATGGAGCAATGCCGAATTATTGGCAGCAAACTATATATTTAACCAGCAACTGCAAACCAACCAAATCGTCTTATTTAATGACCGCTTTGGTGTTTGGAACTGTCTATTAAGTAATCAAGAAAATCAACAACAAAATGGCTCTAAACATATTAAAACCGTTGTGACTTATGCCAGCCAACAAAAAGCAATCACTCAAAATTTACTTGCAAACAAACTAAATGATACGATTAATGTCGTCAGTCCACTCAGTACACTAGAAAACCTAGAAGTTGCTTTAATTAAAGTACCAAAATCATTAGAACTCTTTGAACTGTTTTTGACACAAATACACAAAAGTGCCACTGCAAACACACAGGTCATCTGTTGTTTTATGACCAAGTACTTTGCAAGCTCTTTATTAAAAATTGCCGCACACTATTTTAACGAGGTAGAACAATCACAAGCTTGGAAAAAAGCACGACTTTTAATACTAAAAAAACCAAAAAGTCATATCAATTACAGCCCTCTCATTAATCAAATAACTTTTAATCAAACAAATTATCAGCAATATTTTGGTGTGTTCTCGGCAGATAAAATAGATATTGGTACCCAATTTTTATTGCAACAATTTGATGGCGTTAACCTCATGGTTAAAAATAAAGAAAACAAAATTTTAGATCTTGCCTGTGGCAATGGAGTGATTGCCAAAACTTTGTCTAAGCAAAATCCTAATGCCGAGTTTAGCTTAACAGACGACTTTAACCTTGCCATTGCATCTGCCAAGTTAAATTTAACAGAGGTTAATGCAAAATTTTTTTGGGATGACAGCTTAAATAAAATCGCAAGCGATTATTTTGATCTCGTGGTATCAAATCCACCCTTTCACTTTGAACATGAAAACAATATCGACGTTTCTCTAGAACTGTTTAAGCAGGTGCGTCGTGTGTTAAAAAACGGCGGTCGCTTTATTTTAGTCGCAAACAAACATTTAAGTTATGACACTCACCTATTGCCAATTTTTAAAAATGTACATGCAGTTGCCAACAACAAAAAGTTTGTGGTTTATGAATGCTCCTAACTTTTATCTAGTCTGCAAGATTAACAAAGCAACTAACTAAATAATACTTGACAAAGGGTATGACACACTATTATAATTCGCACCCTAAGTTGATGCGGGGTGGAGCAGTCTGGTAGCTCGTCGGGCTCATAACCCGAAGGTCGTTGGTTCAAATCCAGCCCCCGCTACCAATTTTATAGTCTTGATTGAATTGGTTATTTTGATTAATTCAATATGATTTAGCCCACCCGTTGTTTGTGGGTTTTTTTGTATTTGTATGTTCGTATAAACACCCTGTAATCTCCTATTTATGTTATAGTTTAAGGATGTTCATACAAACATTTTGTGATGTGTTGATTGCCTAACATACGCAAAAATATCAGCACAAAAAGTATCAGCTTTTTAATATTTGTTTAATAACTTGCTAGATAGATGGACAATAACATTGAAACTATCCACTAAAGTTGCCGAATTAACTAAAATAATCGCCCCCTCTGTTGCTGCATGTGGTGTGGCACTTTGGGGTATAGAATTTTTACCACAGGGTCGTCGTTCTCTATTGCGCATTTATATCGAAACGCTAGCAGAAAACAGAGAGACACAACAAATCACCATTGATGATTGTGCCGCCGTAACGCACCAAGTAAGTAGTGCTTTAGAAGTACATGATCCGATTGCTGGTGAATATGTGCTTGAGGTTTCATCACCGGGGCTTGACCGTGCTTTTTTCTCTGCTGAACAAATGCATGCATATATAGGACAAACCATAGATTTACGTTTAATCCATGCTGTAGAAGATAAAACAGGCAAACGTCGCAAAGTTAAAGGAAGATTAGACAGCATTAATGATAAACAGTTGCAACTAACAAACAAAGAAGCAACGTACCAAATAGACTTAAACAATATTGATAAAGCCAACTTGGTTTATCAATAAGCTAACACCATTTAAAAAGCAAACTATGAACCAAGTAAAATTTATTCAAAAAAACTTAAATGAAGCAATACCTTGCCAAGGCATTACAGTCCGTACAAACAATGCTAAAGAAATGACAGCCGGGCAAGAAAATAGCACAGCAAAAATTGGTAGCCTATGGCAGGCGTTTCAAAACCAGTTTGGTAAAAATATAAATGAAAAAACCCAGGTTTATGGGGTTTATCACAACTACGAAAATGATGTACATGGCGATTTTGATGTCACTGCTTGTTTTGCAGTAAATAAAAAAGATTTAACATCAGAACTGCCAACAATTACCATACCAACTGGTGAGTATCTTGTTTTTTCCAAACAAGGGAGTATGCCCCAAGCCGTGATAGAAGCATGGAACGAGGTGTGGCATTATTTTGAGCATGCTAATTGCCAACATAGTAGAAAGTACGATGTTGATTTTGAAAAGTATGTTAGTAGTAATACAATAGAAGTTTATATTGGTATTAACTAATTCATTAAGATTATATTTATTGCTTATTTACAAACAATTTTTTAGTTTCATTTAACATTAACCCAATCACTATCCTAAGATAGTTTTTAATTAACAAGCAGGTAACTCATGAGTCGCGAGATTTTAACAGTTGTAGAAACCGTCAGTAACGAAAAAGGTCTTAACCCTGAAGACGTGTTTGAGGCAATTGAACAGGCACTTGTTGTATCAACAAAAAAGAAAATATACACAGACCAACCAGAAGTAGCCATTCGTGTTGCGATTGATCGCAAAACTGGCGAATACGACACCTACCGCTATTGGACAGTGGTGGCAGATGAAGACCACGAAATGCCAGCACAGCAACTTGCCATTACTGATTTAGACCAAAATGAATGGGCAATTGGCGATGTTAAAGAAGAACAAATCCCTTCTATCGAATTTGGTCGTATTGCTGCCACTCAAGCCAAACAAGTTATCATCCAAAAAATCCGCGAGGCAGAACGTGCATTAATTGCTGATGCCTATGAAGACCGTATTGGCGACATGCTGTATGGAGAAATCAAAAAACAAACTCGTGATGGCTTTATCGTTGATTTGGGTGATAAAGCTGAAGGCTACCTACCACGTGATCAAGTATTGCCAGGTGAACAGCTACGTGTTAAAAATCGTATTAACGCAATTTTAATAGAAGTTAACCGAGAAAACCGTGGTTCTCAACTACTTTTATCTCGTACAAGCTCAGATATGCTGGTTGCTCTCATGCAAAAAGAAGTGCCAGAAATAGCCGAAGAAATTATCGATATTCGTGATGTCGCGCGTCTCCCAGGTACACGTGCAAAAATTTCTGTTAAAACAAACGACAACCGTATCGACCCTGTTGGTGCATGTATTGGTATGCGTGGTACACGTATTCAAGCCGTTCAGCAAGAATTAGATGGCGAACGCATTGACGTGGTTGTTTGGTCAGATGACCCAGCTCAATACATTATCAGTGCATTAGAACCTGCTGATGTTAGCAGTATTGTGCTTGATGAAGATATGAAAACTGCTGACATTATTTTTGCCACAAATGACCAACTGGCTCGTGCAATTGGCTCACAAGGTCAAAACGTGCGTTTGGCATCAGAACTAACTGGCTACAAACTCAACATGATGCTTGAAGAAGAGTATCAGGCAAAACAAGAAGCAGAAAATAAAGCATTTGTAGAACTATTCTACGAACGCCTAGAGGTAGATGAAGACCTTGCTCAAGCATTGGTAGAAATTGGCTTTACCACCATTGAAGAAGTCGCATATGTTCCCGCAGAAACCTTCTACGATATTGAAGGCTTAGACGATGATGCAATCGACATGATTCAAGAACGTGCTAAAGCTGCTGCCATTGCAGATGAGTTGGTTAAACAAGAAAACATGAAACAACCAAGTGAAGAACTGCTTGCTTTAGAAGGCATGACCACCGCTTGGGCATATAAATTAGCAGAACGTGATGTCATCACCATAGATGACTTAGCAGAACAAGCTGTATTTGATTTAGAAGATATTGAAGGCTTAGATGAAGCCACTGCGGGTCAATTAATTATGAAAGCCCGCGAATCTTGGTTTGATGAGTAATACCCATTTGAAAACATGCAAACCAAAAACAATAGAGAGAAAACAAATAGAGAGAAGACAATAAACGTCATCTCACTCAATTAAAACATTTTATATTTAAAAAGTAGGTAATATTAATGGCAGATAAAACCGTCAAACAATTAGCAGAGATGGTAAGCAAGACCGTCAGTATTGTACAGCAACAGCTGATCGATGCTGGATTGCCTGCTCGTGGCGAAGACGACCTCGTCTCTAAAAGCGAGCAAGAGCAACTGCTTGCTTATCTTAAACAAAGCCATGGACAACAACAAAAACGCCGTATTAGCCTAAAATCTAAAACGACAGGCACTGCACGTGTTACTGGTACATCTGGCAGAGCAAAAAGTGTTAATGTTGTACGTAGCAAAAAAATGACTTTTGAAAAGCCAGACCCCGCCAAAATTGCGGCAGAAAAAGTTGCAGCAGAAAAAGCAGCGGCAGAGGCAAAAGCAAAGGCTGAAGAAGAAGCACGCAAAGCAGAAGCTGCCAAAAAAGAGGCAGAAAAACGTCAGGCTGCTACGCTTGCTGCCATGAAGTCCAGCTTAGCCAAAAAATCAGATGCCAAGATAAAAAGCGAAGTTGCTAAAAAAAATGTTATTAAAAAAACAAAAGAGACAAAAAAAGCCGCAATAAAGCCTAAAAAACAAGAAAGCGAAAAAGCACGTAAAGAACGAGAAGCACGTGAGGCTGAAGAAGCTCGCTTGCAACAGATGGAAGCAGAAACTCGCCGTCAACAGGCCGAAGAGGCTCAAAAACGCACACTAGAAAAAATGCGAGAAATGGCTGGAAAATACTCAACTGATACAGTCCCTGATGCCGAAGTACGTAAAGATGAGCCTTTAGCCGAAGGCTTAGTTGGTCAAGCATTAGAAGAGTCTTTTGAAAAAGAACGCCGTGAAATCAAACGTGGCACCAATAAAGACTCAAATGGACGTAACCATCGTCGCCGTCGTCGCAATCAAGAAGAACAACAAATTAAACACAAAACACGTGGCTTAAAATCTTCTCAAGCAAGCCAGCATAAGTTTGAAAAACCAGTCGAAAAAATTGTCCATAATGTCGAGATTGGTGAAGAAATAGTTGTTTCTGAGTTGGCACAAAAAATGGCGGTTAAAGTACGTGAAGTCATTAAACTACTTATGAAAATGGGCGAAATGGTAAGTGAAAATGAAACCATCGACCAAGCAACCGCAAGCCTAGTGGTTGAAGAAATGGGGCACAACCCCATCCCAGTTAGTGACACTAAAGTAGAAGATGATTTACAAGAGTCTGTAAACGAGCGTGGTGAAAATATACAAACTCGCCCACCAGTGGTTACCATCATGGGGCACGTTGACCATGGTAAAACCTCATTGCTTGACAAAATTCGAGAGTCAAAAGTTGCCTCTGGTGAAGCGGGTGGCATTACTCAACACATTGGTGCTTACCATGTAAAAACTGACATGGGCGTTATTACCTTCTTAGACACACCAGGACATGCAGCATTTACTGCTATGCGTTCTCGTGGTGCCCAGGCAACAGATATTGTGGTCATTGTTGTGGCTGCCGATGATGGTATGATGCCACAAACCGAAGAAGCCATCGACCATGCACGAGCTGCTGGCACTCCTATCATTGTTGCTATCAATAAAATTGATAAAGACACTGCCGATCCAGATCGAGTATTAACCGACTTAAGTACAAAAGAACTCCTTTCTGAAGATTGGGGTGGCGACACGCCAATGGCAAAAGTCTCTGCCAAAACGGGACAAGGTATTGATGAGCTTTTAGAACTTATTAGCTTACAAGCCGAGATTATGGAACTTGAAGCACCTACAGAGGGTGCCGCACAGGGTGTTGTGATTGAATCTAAATTAGAAAAAGGTCGTGGTGCTGTTGCCAGTGTATTGGTTAAAAAAGGTACATTAAAACAAGGCGATTTAATACTCGCTGGTGAATATTACGGAAAAGTGCGTGCCATGAATGATGAAAATGGTCAACGTATTAAGTCAGCGGGTCCTTCTATTCCTGTAGAAATCCTAGGTCTGCCAGAAACACCCTCTGCTGGTAGTGAGTTCCTTGTTGTTTCTGATGAAAAGAAAGCACGTGAAGTTGCTGCCTTCCGTGCAAACCGTGAGCGTGAGCAACAACTAGAACGTCAAAACAAAATGCGCCTAGAAAACATGTTTGCATCCATGGGTCAAGAAGAAGCCTCTACCCTAAATATCATCTTAAAAACCGATGTACGTGGTTCACTTGAAGCAATCATCAATGCGTTAGATGAACTATCAACAGATGAAGTGAAAGTACGTATCATTAGCTCTGGCGTTGGTCCTATCACAGAATCAGATGTTACTTTAGCAGAATCAAGTGAGGCTGTATTACTCGGCTTTAACGTACGTGCAGATAATGCAGGACGCCGTAAAGCAGATGACGAAGGTATAGATATCCGTTATTACAGTGTCATTTATGGCTTAATTGACGATGTTAAAGCTGCCATGAGTGGCATGCTTGCACCAGAGCACCGTGAAGAGATTTTAGGTATTGCAGATGTGCGTGAAGTATTCCGCTCTAGCAAGTTTGGTGCAGCCGCTGGTTGTATGGTTGCAGAGGGTACAATTTACCGCAACAAACCCATCCGTGTATTGCGTGATGATAAAGTAATCTTTACTGGTCAGTTACAATCACTGCGCCGCTTTAAAGACGATGTCAATGAAGTGCGTGCTGGTATGGAATGTGGACTTGCCGTTAAAGGCTACGAGGTGCAAGTTGGCGATAAAATCGAGGTGTTTAATATCCAAGAAGTACAACGCCAATTGTAATTGCGAAATAAAGTAAGGTTGCATGGCAAGGCATACCAATATCCACATCAACTATCAGGTGGTGGGTACAAATAAGGTATAACCATTACCAAAGCCTTGGCAATGCAACCAAAAGTCTTGTTTTTTAACGAACCAACATCGCCGTTAGCTGCTAACTTAAAAAAAGAGGTACTGCCTGCGTGGGTGTCACTCAACCCTAGCAAAAACAATGATACTTAAGTAATTTGGTTGTAACACATCATCTTGATTTTGCATGTAATGTGGCTAGTGTGAATATAGAAGAGAAGGATATTTAGGCTAACTTTTTGCTCCTAAATATAATTTGCTCTGCTTATATAAATATAGACAGAGCAACATAACGTTATCGTCATATGATTGACATGCTAACGCATCAAAAAGTTCGGTAAATCTTCCACTTTTTCGCAGTTAAGCTGTTCCATCACTTGCTGAAACTCTCGTTGCAAGATAGCCGCCACTTGATCGCCGCCTTTTTTACCCATAGCACCTGTGCCATACATAAACGGACGACCCATAAAAGCAAAGTCTGCACCACTTGCCAAAACTCTAGCAATATCAGGACCGGTACGCATACCACTATCCATCATGATTGTGATTTTACCTTTTACAGCATCAACAATTGGCTTTAAAGTCTTAATTGTAGTAGGTCCTGCATCAAGCTGTCTGCCACCATGATTTGATACAATAATACCATCAATACCTAAATCAACTGCAGTTTGGGCATCTTGTACACTGGCAATGCCCTTAATAACAATTTTACCTGGCCAGATATCTTGGATTCCTTTAATACGATCAACCGTAAGCTTGCCGTCAAAAAACTCATCCATAAAGACACCAAGCTGTTTTAAATCCATACCGCCTGGCATATATTTTTCTAATGTTTTAAAGCGTGGCATACCACCGTTCAATAAGGTTTCAAATGCCCATTGCGGGCAAGTGAAAACCTCTAAAATATTACGGAGCATCATTTTTGGTGGCATACCCAAACCATTGTAAATATCTTTTGGACGATAGCCAAAAGTTGGCACATCGGATAACAGCACAAGTACACGCACACCACTATCCCAAGCACGTTTTAAGATGTCTTCACGGGTTTCTTTTTTCTTTGGGTAATATAACTGAAACCAAAAATTACCATTTGTGATTTCTGCAGCTTCTTCAATCGACATGGTCGTTACTGTCGATAACATAAACGGTAAGTTATAATCAGTGGCAGTTTTTGCCAAAATCTCTGGTGTTTTTGGCCACATCAGCGATTGCAAACCAACGGCAGTCACACCAAAAGGTACATTATATTCTTTACCAAACAGTGTTTTTTTCAGTGATGACTGTTTAAGATCGGTCAAATAATGCGGCATGAGCTCTATATTACGGATTTCTTGCGTATTTTTGGTTACATTTAAGTCGTCATTACATCCTTCGGTTAAATATTCATATGCAAAACGTGGCATACGTTGCTTAGAACGTATGCGTAAATGTTCAACACTAGGATAGTTCGTATTAATCGAAAATGTCATAATTATCCTCTTAATCTAATTTTAGCTATTTTTAAAGTCATGTTCTAAAGTAATAAAATCATACCAGATACTTCTTTAAAAATAGCAATAAGCATCAACACAAATACCTGTATTTCCATAAATGGCAACATCCCTTTATAAATTTGCGTTATCTTCTTTTCAGTAAGCGTAATACCTTTTAGAAAGAAACCAAAAGCTGATGTTAGAATGATGTTTGCAAACTCATTGCAGACAAAATTGTAAACCGCAATGGACTGATGCCTAATAGCCCAGATACTGGTAATAAAAGATAGGAACAATAATATAAGCAATCGCTACAAAATCAATATTGTAAAATACATGCCATTTTTTATAAAAACTAAAACACTGTACATAAGTTTAGTATACACATTTTTTATACGCTTACAATACAACTAATCAGATTCAACAACAAAGGGCAACGCACTCAAAGCTAAATTTTAGCTCAACAGGGGTTAAAAACTCTAAAAATTTTTTTATTTTTATACGAAAGTGCTACACTAGCAATAATAACGCAAATAAAATAAGGACAAAAAATGAACCAACGCCTACAACGCATGGCAGACCAAATCCAGCGTGAACTTGCCGTCCTCATCCGTGATGAAGTTAATGACCCTCGCCTTACAGGTTTTGTGACCATTTCTGGGGTTAAGGTTAGCCCAGATTTAGGCTATGCCGATGTATATGTCACCATCATGGAAACTCAAGTGGGTGATTCAATACAAGACATGGATAAAGACAACCATGCTAACAGCATCAAAGTGCTTAATAACGCTGCAGGTTTTTTACGTACCGAGCTTAGCCATACGCTAAAAACTCGTACAACCCCACGCCTACGCTTTCATTATGATGAAGTAACCGCTCATGGTAACTATATGATGGACTTAATCAGCAAGGCTGTCCGTCAAACAGATGAAAATGAGCAAAATAAGCTTGATTAACACTTTCCCAACCAACCTTAGAACCTTAGCTAGCCCAAATAGAATTTAAATGGCAAATCAATCACAAAAACTAAAAGTATCAGGCGTGCTTCTCATTGATAAACCAAAAGGCATGACCTCTCAACAAGTCGTATCTAAGGTTAAGTATCTGTTTAAATCACCTGCTCACAACAGCAAAAAAGCAGGACATACAGGCACGCTAGATCCTATGGCAACAGGTTTACTGCCTATCTGTTTAGGTGAGGCAACCAAGTTTAGTCACTATCAATTAAATGCCGATAAATCTTATCAAGCTATTATCAAGCTTGGCGAGCGCACAGACACAGGCGATGCCGAGGGAGAAGTCATTGCCACTGCTGATGTTCCTATCTTTACCAAGCAAGATTTAGATAATACCGCCCAACAATTTATTGGCAACATCATGCAAATACCACCCATGTATTCTGCCCTTAAAAAAAATGGCAAAAAGTTGTATGAATATGCACGAGAAGGGAAAGAAATCAAACGCCCTGCTCGCCCTATTACCATTAAAAGCCTAACCCTTGATAAAATCAGCAATAACGAACTTTTACTAAATGTAACTTGCTCAAAGGGTACTTATGTACGTGTACTGGGCGAAGATATTGCAAAAGCTTTGGGAACAGGCACGCTTGGGCATTTGACCATGCTCAGACGCACCGCCACAGGACATTTTGACATTACCAATGCCATAACGATTGACGAACTAGAAAGCATGGATTTTGACTACAGACTTAAACAGTTACAAGGGATAGATGCTTGCCTTGAGGATATGACAAGCCTAACCCTTGATGACAGCCAAATTACTCGCTTGCGTTTAGGGCAACGTTTAAATGTGCAACAGCAATTTGATGATTGTATTTTAACTTTGTTTAATACGGATGAAAAAAAACAAGCCGATATTCGTTTATTATCTCCTACTGGCGAGTTTGTTGGCTTAGGGTTGCTAGAAGCAAATGGACGCTTACAACCGAAAAAAATGGTTGTGTTGTAATCATTCATTAAATTAGGCGTGCCAATATCATCAAGGTTGAGCTTAACCTCACTGCAGCTTAATCCAATCAATAACCAATTTACAGCTTTCTGCCTTTTTATTGACGATTAAAAAGCTCAGCTTGTGCCTCTTCTAAAATCAGCATTTCAAAAAGCAATCTATCATCAAAAATTGGCACTCTCTACTGCGTATCGTGATATTCTGTATCCAATTTATTTTTGGGATTTACCCAAACACACCTTTGTTTGGTTTTTATGATATTTTTTATATAAAAAACAGTTTACTTAATGTGTTGATTTGTGCTTGCTTTTGGAAGTCCCACCCATTGAAAAGACCTTCTTAAAAATTCTTCTGCGTTTTCCTGAATCATCTCCCCATGGGATAAAATAATCTTCTTCGGCTTCCAACTAAGGATTTTTTCGATATGTTTTCTGGCTTCTTTTTTTCTAAAATAAAAACTTAAACGCCAATCTGCGGGCATTTTCCCATTTGGAGCAATTACACCACCAAGCTTGGCAATTTGTCTTTTAAAAAATGGAAGTGCCTCGGGTGAAAAATTTTCAATAAGATCTGTCACGATTAAAACTCTCGTTTTTTTATGAAAAAACACACATTCCTGCATGGCTGAAGATCCAGTGAATAGTAATTGGTTTATATCTTCTTCCCATGGTGTATTACTCATATCATCAAGAACACCATCAAAAGAAATATCATCTCTTTTTTTAATTACTTGTTTCGTACCATACATCAAAGAGTCAGGATAAGCTTTTTGCCACTCTTCCAAAAACAAATGATGAAGGTGGTTTGGAGCTATTAAGTATGTAACTTTTCCTAGAGAATCCACCTGATCTTGTAAATCCGGAGTTAATTTTATAGGACTATGTACCCAAAGATCACCATTTGATAGCACAACAATGGTCATACGAGTAGTGAATGGAAATGAGTAAAAATTTACGGCTTCCCCATCAAATATCCATACATTTTCATCAAAATTTATCATATTATGTTTATTGTTTGATTTCATTTTTAATTAATAATTAATTTCATTGTAATAACAATTCTAAAAATATCCATTTTATTGCGATAATGTTTTATTCAACCAATAAGTAAGAGTATCCAAAGCCCCGTCTGCAAAAATCTTTTCTCCATAGAGAAAAGCATCGAAGGTTACGATATCATTATTTTTATTGTATTTACTATCAAGCAGTTCGTGATTTGCGTCTTTTAGTAAATAAAGTTTGTAGTTTGTTTTACCATTTTCTTTAAAGATTTTTTCATACACTGACATAGAATTTTGCACATCGACATTGATATCTTCCTCTCCAAAAAGCCCCAAAAATGGAGCTTGAATTTTAGCAATGCCTTTTGTAGCATTGGCTGTGTGATTTATGTATGCAAAGTTAAAACGTTCTTGTGACATTGGCTGCCCATACTCATAGCTTTTCACATACTTCTGGTAACCAGCATAATCATTGGCAACAACAAATGCATCACTTTTTTTGATATAGTCTAGGTATTTTTGTGTTTCTGCTGCACTAAAACCCTGCGACTTAGCATATCCAGTTTCGTAATAAAGGTGCTGATCCATCCAGTCGATGGCACCACCAGCGACGATATAGAAATCCACTGGTGCGTCTGCAAGTGCCAGCTCAGATGTTACCCAGCCACCTTGTGAAAAAGCTAAAGTTCCAATGGCTTCTATTTGAATGCTTTCTTTAATAGTAGGGATGGCTTGTAATACTTCTTCGGCTCTATCTTTCATAGATTGCTCAAGCCAATTTCCACTTGACGCTCCCACTCCAGCTTTGTCATAAGAAAAAACGGCATAGCCTGAATGTAACAAATGATTGATAATAAAATTATATCCACCCTGTAACGTCTGATCAGCTGCCCCATCACCATGAATAAATACCACGACTTTATGGGGTTCTTGCGTATTTGGTAAATAAAGTGACCCTGCGAGCGTATTTTTTCCAGAAGAAAATGTGATGTCCCTGATATCCGATGCCTTGATTTCCATTTTATCTAAACGATATAGGCTAAATATAAGCAAGCAAATACTGACCAATAAAATAGTAAAAAGAATTATTTTTTTCATAGTGTTTAGATTAATATAAAGGCTTTCGCATATGAGTCACCCCACTAACACCAATCATTTTTTTAATAAATTTTGGCACTTTTTCATGGGCGGTTTTTACAAAGCCTAATCTTTCATACAAAGCTTTTGCTTTAGGGTTTTCATCAATAACATCTAAATGAACAGCCTCGTATCCCTGTGCTTTTGCCCAAACAAAAAACTCATCAAACAAAGCACTCCCTACGCCTTGCCCTCTAAAGTTTTTATCAACAGCAACGCCATCCATCAAAAGTTCTTTTTTTGAAACAGCTTTTTTGTGAAAAATAAACTCAGACAAAACAGCTTTATAGACACCCCTAAAAAACCCAAATTGTTTGATAAAATCAGAAAGGGTTGGGCTAACTAAATTTTCTTTACCGATATGAAAACCTAAAATTCCTACCAGTGTATCTGCTGAATAACAGCTAAAACAATAATTTGGATTTAAGCCTTTTTCTAAAAAACCAGCAACGGTTTGTTCATCACCTATTAGCTTTTCAAATTTTCTTTTAAAAGCAGAGCTGTATAACGCAGCTACTGCTTTACGGTCTTTTTCTGCAAAACCCTTTTTAATAGTTATTTTTGACATAATATTTTACTTTAAATATTGGTAAATTCTAAACCCATCTTCTAACAGATTTTTTGTATGCTTCAAATGTATTGCCAAACTTTTGTTGTAAAACTTCTTCTTCTGGTTTGATTTGAAATTGTGTCATATAAAGCACAAAACATAGCACCCAAAACAAAAGTATCATTTTACCAAAGAAAAATACAATCGCTGCAAGCACCAACGCCAAACCTAAATACATCGGGTTGCGAGTGTAGTTGTAGATACCATCAGATACAAGAGCACTTGCATGATGCGGAGCTGTTGGATTGACGGTCGTTTTTGTTTTACGAAATTGCACCACACCCGATAGTGCTATGACAGCACCAATAACAAAAAAACATAAGCATAATGTTAAACGAATAGAAAAATCCCAACTGCTTTGTGATAAAAGCCGAGCGCTTCCCCATATAAGTAAGGCTGTTATGGCTCCTATCACTACTGGTGGGATTTTTAAGTTTAAAGTTTTCATGGTTTTAAAAGTTAAATAAGTACTTTTGCTAAATCTTTTCGTGGTGAAAAAGGAACATTTTTTGCATATCCTATTCTTAAAATTATAGACGGATATTCATTATGTATTGGTAATTGTTTTTGTAATTTTGATGAGAGTGACTCTATCTCACAAGGTTGGTTGCAAAAGGCGATTGCAATTTCTAATTCAGTGAATTTTAATAATAGTTTTTGTAAACTTACACCTAAGTAAATCCATTCTTTAACAGTATTTGACTGAGTTGTAAACAAGACAAAATGTGATGATGAATCAATTTTTTCTGTGTCCATTTTATTTTGTTTTGTGGCTGTGAGAAAAAAATTAATTATTCTTTTCCCGATAAAGTTAGGTACAGATGGAGAACCCATAACCTCATAAGTAAGTCCATTTTGGTGTTTATCCACCTCTTGTTTATTAAATCGAATCCAAGAAATTAACTCTTTTTTAAACTGAGGGTCATTCATTTGGATTTCATTTCCTTTAAGGATATTTTCTTTTATTATTTGGAAATTAGGATTCCCATTTTTGAAATAATAAATACCAATATCACCTTTTTTATGCAGCTTCTGTAATTGCATTAAAGTATCATTATCTATACTTTTCCCAGTATAAATATTTCTATTAGTTTGTCTTTTTTCTATTTGTTTAAATAAAATATTTTTGCTAATTGGAGTTTTTTCTAAATTTATTTTGATGATAGTTTGACTTGTTTTATCAATTATTTCAATTGTATAACTATACCCATATTGGCTAGCTGCCACACAAATATTAAAAACAGCACAACCCAAACTAATATAAAGTTCACGATGATTATAATCTACAACTGGTAACTCCTGATTAAGATCTGGATAAACCTCAATACAGTTTTCTTGGATTTTAAATTTCCAAGGCTGGGTATTATGCCCAGATGGAGCCTTAGTGGCATACTCTATCATTCTAAGAAAATCTGTTTTTTTAGTCATAATTTTTTAAAGTGAGTTAATAAACAGTCTCATTATAACAATAAACTAAGAGTTTTTACCTTTAAAGAGAGTGTTAAATTTTTATTTTTCTGGTTGCATATTTAATTATCCATTGAGTGTTTTTATTTTCGGAACTTTGATATTTTTTGATAAATTTTACAGCTTCCTTTTTATTTACCTTTAAATAATCGGTCAGATTATTGGCAACTGATTTTTTAACAAATTTTATATCATCTTCCATTAAGTTTTGTAAAATATGAAAAACAGGTTTTGGATTTTGGATAAAAGTCTCCAGTTTTGTCGCCCAAGGGAGTTTTGGTCTTAATCCTTCAGAAGCCAGTCTACGAAGATGAAAATTATCTGATTTTGACCATTTTTTCATTATTCCCACAGTTTTTTGGGGATATTTTCTTATAAATGCTCTAATCGCATATTCTCCGGTATTTCTTTTGGTAATTTCTTCAATAGCTTGTATTGAAATATCAAAATTATCTAAACCATATTTTTCTACAAATTTTCCAATAGGCATAATCCAATAAAACTCTTTAAACATTCCTGTTTCGTTAGGATTTTCTTCGCCCAAGATTTGCATCAATATGTTTACCGCTTGAGGGTAAGAATTTGGGAGCAATTGCTTTAACTCTTGGGCATGAAGTTCAATTCTTTTTGTGTAACCAAGATCTACACATTTTTCTTTGATATTTTCAATATATGTTTTGCTATCAAAATCTGTGTAAACCACCTTTATTTTTTCTGCTAAAATTTTGGCAAGATTATCTCCAAAGTATTGTGTTATACCTTTATCTTGAGTTGTTTTTTGCTTTTTCATAACTTTTTAATTGCTTAAATTCAACTTTAAAATGCAGTGTTTTATATTAGCTACATGAGGAAGGTAAAATATGCAGCATTGCATGTGGAATTTCAACTACCTATCAAAACGACTGTAAAAATATAAACACACCCCACTCAAAAATGAAAATAACAAATATCAGCCATGTTTACTACCATAAAATTCATCTTGTTGTTAAAAACACCAAGCAAAAAAAGGGTAGCATCTCGCTACCCTCTCTTTTTTATTATAACTATCAAGTTAAATATGCAATTAGAAGTGCATACCAATACCTGTATTACCTGTAAACTTACCTTGGGTATCGACTGAACCGCCCACTTTAATAACCCAACGACCATTATCCGATAATTTAGACAGTCCAACTGCAGCTGCCCCTTGACCTTCACGATAACCCAAACCTCCAGTAATCATTGATTTACCAGGGATATAAGCTTGTGGTAAGCTTGCAAGTGCCGCTGTGGAGGCAATACCAGCATCTGAATCATCTGCAGCATCGTCAATCTTATCATTTAACTTGTCACCAAGATTGTTCAATTGAGAGAAATTAACCGCATCGCCTGGTGCCTTACCCGGTGCAACATTATGGATTTGGTTA
>PDWJ01001027.1_pt1 | contig 41009 bp, 28 predicted proteins | sample 1430881 | NCBI WGS metagenome assembly PDWJ01 (sample SAMN01162460, study PRJNA174530) | Oral metagenome, whole genome shotgun sequencing project. | biome: Marine environment; feature: Marine mammal; material: Swab sample of the gingival sulcus; isolation source: swab sample of gingival sulcus...
ACGGCTTTATGATTGACCAGTACAATCCAAAGGTGAATCTGGTGATTGGGGCTACACATAACACCCTTGTTTCTGTACTCACTTTTGTTTTACCATTGTTTCATGGTATTCACTCAATGTGTAGTGTGGTAGTAAGTATTTGTCGATCAAGTCGGTTTTTTGCATGGGCTTTCTCCATGTTCAAAAGGATCATTATTTTCCAAGTCCCTAAAAACTGACTTTCAATTCAAGGAAAAGTTGATCATTTCCGCCGTCAGGATCATTTTTCAGTTCGTCTTTGTAGGAGAAGAGATGCCGGTTGAGCAGTTCCAGAGTGATGCGGGTATATGTGAAGCCGCTGTATTCAATCGGACAACATCAGAAGTTCCCCATACAACAATCTGACGGCCGGTTTTGATATCCAGCTGCTTTGCAGGGCTTAGCTGCAAATAGAGTTCGCGCAATTCCACGTTGGTTTCGTAGGTATCCAGTACCTGATCCGCAAAGTATTGTGAAAAAAGCGACATGGACAGCAGTGCGCTGTCCACGTTTTCTGCCATACGATTGGCTGTTTTTTCTTCTTCAATCATGGACGACAGGTAGTTGAAAAAGAGGTCAATGTCTCTGCGGAGGGCAGGCGTATCCGCTTCAACTTTGAACACCGTATTGCCGAGTAGTTACAACAACTGATGCGGCACAAACCCCGGCTTCTGCTGCAACCCGCCGCATTGAGCATTGGCTGAACCCTTTTTTAAAAAACAGTTTTCTGTCCAGGAAACTTCAGTTTGTCGGATTGAAGCCAAGGGAGGCGATTTCTTCAGGCGCAGGCAGATCCTCGATGCGGGAAAGGCCGAAAAAACTGAGAAAAAAGGGTGTGGTACGGTAAATCAGCGGCCGGCCCGGCAGTGCTTTCCGTCCGGCAATGGCAATCAGTTTTTTTTCCAGCAGCAGGCGGATGAGGCTTCCGCAGTCCACTCCGCGGATATGTTCCACTTCATTTCGGATCACCGGCTGTTTGTAGGCAATGATGGCAAGCGTCTCCAAGGCTGCTTTGCTGAGCCTCGCCGGTACCGGGGTATGCAGTCTTTCGAGAAAGTTAGACAGGTGTGCCCGGGTTCTGATCTGATACCCGCCGGATACAGGGGCAAGAAACAGCGCCGAGGCTTGCGCGTCGTAATAATCCGAAAGCTCCTTTATGCCGCGCTGGATATCTGCAGCGGAAAATTCGGGCAGGAGTTTTTCAAGCCGCTTGATCGAAAGCGGTTCTGACGCTGAAAACAGTAGACCTTCAAGTATCTGGCGTATCCGGATATCGGTCATGTCCGTGCTTTTTTTGAAAGAAAGGAAAAGATCCGCAGCACGCCCGAAGCCCGTTGTCGCCGCAGGCGTACGAGATTCTGCTTGGCCATCTCCAGCAGCGCCAGGAAGGTGATGATTTGCTCGTTTAAGGGAACCTCCGGCGGCGCCAGTTCGTGAAACCACCGCATACGTTTATGGGTGAACGCATGCATCACTTTCTGTATTTGGGCTTTGACAGACAGCCGTTTGCCGGCTGTCTGAACCGTATGGGCCGGCGGAACAGACCGAATCGCATCGGCATAGCTCAGCGCCAGGGTGAACAGGTCACAGGGGGCCAGGTGCCCGGCAGGCGCAGGCGGGGTACCGGCAGGCCGTGAAAACACCTCCCGGCCGAGAACCGGCAGGGTGGAAAGCTGTTCTGCGGTGTGCTTCATCTGCAGGTATTCGGCAAGGGGACGCACCAGATCCATGCGGGGGTCTGCGACGTCGTCTGTATCCGCCACCGGCCGGGGCAGAAGCAGGGCGGATTTGATCTGAATCAGCGTCGCTGCCATGATGAGAAAATCACCGGCCGGTGACACCTGTGTCTGCTCCATCCAGTCCAGATACGCCAGGTACTGATCCGTGATCAGGGCGATGGGAATGTCATGAATGTCAATTTCATGCTTGCGGATCAGATGGACCAGCAAGTCCATAGGACCTTCAAATATGTCCAGTTGTATATGATACCGCGCTGTATCCAGCATGTGTCCGCCGTCTCTGTCCGGCTGATCAGATCGCCGTGATCCCGATTGCCTGCCTGAGTTCATCTAACACCACACGGCTGCGTTCCCGTGCTTTGGCGGCGCCTTTCTGGAGCACGGCCTCGATTGCGTCCGGGTTCTGCATCAGGTCTTCAAACCGCCTGCGAGGCGCTGAAAGATGGGCGTTAAGATACTCGAACAGATGATTTTTCATCTCCCCCCACCCGATACCGTCCGCATATCGCTGCCGCATGGCCTCAACCTCTTTTTCAGAGGCAAAGGCCCGGTAAATCTCAAACAGGGTGCAGCCCTCGGTTTCCTTGGGTTCACCCGGTTCAAGGGAGTTGGTTTTGATCTTCATGATCAGCTTGCGCAGTTTTTTTTCAGGCACAAAGAGGGGAATGGTGTTGTTGTAGCTCTTGCTCATTTTTCGTCCGTCCAGGCCGGACAGAACCGCCGTGGACGGGTCGATCACCGCTTCGGGCAGCACAAAATGCGTCCCAAAGAGATGGTTGAAGCGTCCGGCAATATCCCGGGCCATCTCGATGTGCTGGATCTGGTCTTTGCCCACGGGGATCTTGTTGGCCTTGAACATCAGGATGTCGGCGGCCATGAGAACCGGATAGCTGAACAGTCCCATGGACACGCCTTTATCCGGATCTTTGGCTTTCTGCTCCTGATTTTCGGTAACCGCAGCTTTGTACGCGTGGGCGCGGTTTAACAGGCCTTTTGCCGCAACGCAGTTCAGTATCCAGGTGAGCTCCATGATTTCCGGTATGTCGGACTGCCGGTAAAAAAACGCTGCGTCCGTATCCAGTCCCAGGGCCAGCCAGGTGGCGGCCACCTCACGGCTGGCTGTGTTGAGCCGTTTGGGATCCTGGCATTTGATCAGGGCGTGATAGTCGGCAAGAAAAAAAAAGTATTCGGCATCCGGGTGTCTGGATGCCTCGATGGCCGGACGAATGGCGCCGACATAATTCCCCAGATGCGGGGTGCCGGTGGTGGTGATGCCGGTGAGGTAGATATCTTTATTCATTTACAATCCTTAGATGATTACAGGGGAAAAGACAGGTGCGTCCCTAGTTACGGACTCTAACCTAACTGATATACAGGTCGGGAATCAAGTCTTGCTTTTTTATCCCCCTTAACGCCTCAGGCGTTTGCCGCCGTAATGGCCTGGTAACAGGCCCGTGCATACGCCATTTCATCTGCCGGTGTAGGCAGCTGACCGTTGAGCTTTGCGTCCAGGGTGGCATCCATCAGAGTGCGGTAGACCGGTCCGGCAGGAATCCCCATTTTCTGAAGATCCTTTCCCCGGATGGACAGCCGGATATGCCGCAGCCGGGTATAATAATCGGAAACAGTTTTTTTGATTGTCTCATGTGTGGTGAACGCCATGAGAAAGAGCAGCACCTCGGTGGGAAAATACTCAAGTTTTCTGTAAATGGTGGCGTTGTCCGCCGGGAGGTGATGATTCAGCCAGTAAAGGGTGTTCATGGCGCGAAACCGGTCTCTTGAAAGCCATTTGCCGTACCGGGGAGGCAGGTTAAACCGTGTGCAGATTTCCCGGGTGGTTTTACCGTCCACATATCGCAGCAGGGCCATCAGATAAATGGCCCATTTGTCAATGCCGTTTTCAACAAAGAGCAGTTCATGCCAGGCAATCACTTTTTTGCAGGCCTCCAGGTGCGCTTGCAGTTTTGGGTCTAGTTTGAGGCCCGGTTGAATGATGTCGAGAAGCCCGAATTCATCCAGTCTTAAAAGCGCAGGGATCGGGTTCTCCTCTTCTAAGATCAGCCGGAGTTCCGTGAACACCCGGTTGCCGCTCAGACGCTTGAAAAAATCCATTTTGATGGCATTGTCGATCAGCCTGCGGGTCAGTTTGCCGATGGTAAATCCGAACCGTTGTTCGAAGCGGATCGCGCGAAAGACCCGAGTGGGATCCTCGACAAAGCTCATGTTATGAATGATCCGGATGGCTTTATCCTTGAGATCCCGCCTGCCGGAAAAGAAATCGATCAAGGTGCCGAATTGCCCTGTGTTCAGCTGAATGGCCAGGGTGTTGATGGTAAAATCCCGCCGGAACAGATCCAGTTTGATCGAGCTCATTTCGACAATGGGGAGTGCGGCAGGCATCTGGTAATATTCCATACGGGCGGTGGCAATGTCGATTTTGTAGCCGCTGTCCAGTTTAACAACGGCGGTGCCGAATTTTTCATAGGTGTGCACACGTGCCTGCAGGGTTTCGGCAAAGGTTTTGGCAAAGACAATACCGTCACCTTCCACAACAATATCGATATCATCATTTTTTTTACACAGCAGCAGATCCCGCACAAACCCGCCCACCACATAAATACCATATCCGAGACTGTCGCCGATCTGTCCTGCAGATTCCAAGAGCCGGATGCGGTCTTCTTGTATCCGCTGCCTGATGAGATGAATGATTTTTTTCTTCCGGCCATGAATCGAGTCTGTTTTCGGCATGTCGGACCGGTCTGCCTGTTGGCGGTCGATATTCTGATGAATCAGCAGGTTGAGCAGATCCGTCCGGGTGACGACGCCGATGATGGTTTGGTTTTCGATGATCGGTAAGATGCGCTGTTTGTGGTCCATGATCTTGGCCTGGATTTCCATCAGATCGGAATCTGGCTCAGCCCAAACCCATTCCGTATTCATATATTCCCTGACCGCCACTGTGCCGAGATCATGGTAGAGGGCTTTTTCAATCACCTGTCGGGTGATGTACCCCTGCAGCGGCGGATCTGCGTCAAGTGCATCTGTAATGAGCAATGCGTTGATATTGTACCGGTTGAGCAGCTCAGCGGCAGCCTTGCAGCTTGTGTCCCCGCGGGTATGAATGGGAGGTGTGGACATGATGGCCCGGACGTTTTTTGTTGTCTGTACATGAACGGCAAGAAGACTGAGCAGCTCTTCTTCGACCTGGGCCAGGGTTTTGTCCCGGACAGACGCAGATGCGGCGTACGGGTGCCCGCCGCCGCCGATACACGCGAGAATGGCCCCCACATCGACTTCGGGCAGGCGGCTGCGACCGATCAGGGTGATCTTGTTCTCCATCTGGGCGATGATAAAGATTGCATCCAGATTTTCCATCCGGACCATTTTGTGGGTGAGAAACGAAAGATCGTTGATATACCGGTCCGAAACAATTCGCGAAAAAACAATGTCAACGCCGTTGATCCGGTGGGTCGTGGCGGTCTGAATCATGTCATTGAGTACACTGACCTGAAATGGACTCATTTCACGCGCTGTCAGGCTGCTGATGGTGTTCAGGTCCGCACCGAGGCCAACCAGAAATCCGGCTGCGGCAAAGTCGCGCTCCGTGGTCGAGGAAAACAGGAACGATCCGGTATCCTCATGGATTCCCAGGCACATCACGGTGGCTTCCTCGGGTGAAAGGGGAATCTCTTGCTGGCGGATGATTTCGACCATGAGCGTTGTGGTGGCGCCGGTTTTAGACACCACCTCCAGGCTCCCGGACAGATCATCCGGGGAAGCCGGGTGATGATCATAGATGTGTATATCCGGCGTGCAACGCGCCAGAACAGGCTGGATCTGTCGTAATCGTTCCGGCTGGCGGCTGTCCACAAGCACCAGGCGGTCAATGGGTGCGCGGGTGAGCAGCTCGGGGGGGGCGGGTTGAAAGAGGTGTGTCATCGAGGCGATGAAAAAACTGCGGATATTCTTTTCCCCTTTATCCGGCAGCACAACGTATGCGTCAGGGTAGAGTTTTTGAGCGCAGAGCAGTGACGCAACCGCATCAAAATTAGCGTTGATATGCGTTGCAATCAGCGTCAGCGGTGTTTCATATGATGTGGTCTCTGTGCCCACAGTACAGATCCTGTTGCTGTTGGGTTCCCGTTATCAGTAGTACGGAAATGTGCCATGGCATCGGCCATGGATCGATACTGTTCCAGAATAACAGTGTAGAAAAGGGAAAAAGTCAATAGAAGGGGTGAATTTTTCAGCAGATCCGGGAGATTTTTCCGGCGTTTGGGCGAATCTCATTGAAAAACGGCGGCTAAAAGTGTTAGAAAAACGAAATCCTCATGGCAGGTTGCAACAGCGCTGCGGTGAAACGCGCGCTAGTGGCTGACCTCAAATCAGGCAACGGATCTCTTGAAGTTCTGTGAATAGGGTTGACACGCGATGACAAGCCCCTTGAAAAAATATGTATTCGGCCCGGTTCGGTCCCGGCGGCTCGGCCGTTCGCTCGGGGTGGATCTGGTGACCGCGAAGACCTGCACATTTGACTGCGTTTACTGCGAGGCCGGGCGAACCACGGATCTGACATTGGATCGCAGGGCCTATGTACCGACCGAAGCGGTGATTGCAGAGATCGCCTCTGTGTTGTCAACGGACATTCCCCTGGACGTGGTGACCTTTTCAGGCGCCGGTGAACCGACCCTGCATGCGGAGATCGGAGATGTGATTTCAGCGATTCACGCTCTGCGTCCAGACCTGCGGGTGGTGGTGCTGACCAATGGGTCGCTGATGGGCAGCGCGCAGGTGCGGCGCAGCCTGATGAACGCCGACCAGGTCAAGATTTCTGTGGATGCCATCGGGCCGGATGCGGTTGCGCGGATCAACCGTCCCCACCCTGATTTGGATTGGGAACAGGCACTCGAAGGGATCCGCCTTTTCTGCGGGACGTTTGGCGGAGACGTCAGCATGGAGGTCTTCATTGTTCCCGGCATCAATGACACGCAAGATGAATTGAAAAAAATTGCGGATTATCTCAAACCGCTTCAGATCGCTGAGGTGCAGATCAATACCCTGGACCGGCCGGGTGTCGAATCGTGGGTACACCAACTGGATGCCCGGCGACTGGAAGAAATTCGCGCTTTTTTGGGCGATCTGGCCGGTATTATCGGGGCACCGGTTAACACAGTCGCATCGCGCGGACCGGTATGTCTGAGTGGCCTGACATCGGCAGATGTTCTCGAAATGATCCGGCGGCGGCCCTGCACGGCTGAAGATATTTCAAAAACGACAGGTGTTTCGGAAGGTCGCGTCAAACAGGTGTTGGGTGCCCTGGTGGCCGCCTCTGTTGCACAGTGTGAGAAACAGGTCAGGGGTACTTTTTACTTTACTCGATGTTAACACTATATTATGTGATAGTTTAATAAATTTACCGAAAGCGTCAACGAAACCATTTCATGGCCTCAGTGAAGCGTCAGCAAGGAGATCGTCAATGCCCGTTTATTTATGGGAAGGAAAAAACCGGAAAAATGAAGTCCGCAAAGGCGAAATGGACGCGCCGAATGAAGAAGTGGTCCGTAACAATCTGGCAAAAATCAAGATCCAGCCGACCAAAATAAAGAAAAAGCCAAAAGATCTGTTTGAAAACATTGCGTTCCTGCAACCCAAGGTGACTGAACAGGACGTCATTGTCTTTGCACGTCAGTTTTCCACCATGATCGATGCGGGTCTACCCATTGTTCAGTGCCTGGATATCCTCTACACCCAGCAGGAAAATGTGACGTTTAAAAAAGTGATCAAAAACATCAAAAAGGATGTGGAGAGTGGTGAAACCTTTGCCGAGGCATTGAAAAAATATCCGAATATTTTCGATACCCTGTTTGTGAACATGATTGCAGCCGGTGAAGCCGGCGGGATTCTGGATGTGATTCTGCAACGGTTGGCTGCCTATATGGAGAAAATGGCCAAATTGAAAAAACAGGTCAAGGGCGCCATGACCTACCCGATAATAACGATTGTGATTGCCGTGTTGGTGGTGGGGGTGATTCTGGTGTTTGTGATTCCGACCTTTCAGAAAATGTTCGCTGATATGGGGGCTGCGCTTCCCGGTCCGACGGCCTTTGTTGTATCGCTCAGTCATTTTGTTGTGGAGAATATCCTGTATATCGTTATCGGCATTATCCTGTTCATTGTGGCTTTCAAACGGTTATATGCCACCAAACGTGGAAAAGCATACATGGATGATCTGGCTCTGAAACTGCCGATATTCGGTATTCTTATCCGTAAAGTGGCGGTAGCAAAATTTACCCGCACCATGGGTACCATGCTGTCCAGCGGGGTGTCGGTGATAGACGGGCTGGATATTGTGGCAAAAACCGCCGGCAACACGACGATTGAAAATGCGATTTACGACGTCCGCTCCGGCATTTCTGAAGGGCTTCCCATGGCAGACCCCCTCACAGAAAGCGGTGTGTTTCCGTCCATGGTCTGCTCGATGATTTCTGTCGGTGAATCCACCGGCGCCTTGGATACCATGATGGTAAAAATTGCCGATTTTTACGACGATGAGGTGGATCAGGCCGTCGAAAATCTGACCGCCATGATCGAACCGTTCATGCTGGTCTTTCTCGGGGTGGTTGTCGGTGGGTTGGTCATCTCCATGTACCTGCCGATTTTTACTATGGCGTCTCATATCAACTGATCCCATGCACGGAAATGATCTGACCCGGAAGCTGCGATGGTTGATGCGCTTTCGGGTCTTATTTGCTGTTGTTCTGGTCGGCTCCACTTCTCTGGTCCGGATCTGGAGCGGGGGACCGGAACCGGCGATTCCGTTTTTGTATATCTACGGATTTTCCGCAGGACTGACCTTCCTGTCTTTCTGTTATTACCTTTTTGACTTTTTTTGTATGTCACAGCGCGTCATGGCCTATGTCCAGGTCCTCGGTGATACGGTTGCCGTATCCTTTATCGTTTTTATCACCGGCGGGTCAGCGAGCGCATTTTCTTTCCTGTATCTGATCGTGATTATCTGCGCCAGTATGCTGCTGATGCGGCAGGGGAGTCTGGTCACAGCAACGGCGGGCTCTCTCCAGTACGGGGTGATGCTCGACCTCGAGTATTTCAGGATCATTGAACCGATTTTCAAGGTAAACGGTGCCGAAGGACTGACAGCGCCGGACGGGCTCCAAGTGCTGTATCGGCTGATGATTACCATTCTTGCCTGTTATGCGGTGGCGATATTGAGCAGCTTTTTGGCAGAACAGGAGCGGAAGGCAAAACGCGAGTTGCAGCAGATGGAAGCGCATATGCATCGGATGGAAAAGCTGGCGGCAATCGGGGAAATGGCCGCAGGGCTGGCCCATGAGATCAAAAACCCCCTGGCGTCTCTTTCCGGTGCTGTGCAGATGTTAAGCGAAGACAGTGCCTGCGATCCGGATGCCGATGCGCTTATGCACATTGTTCTTCGGGAAGCGGACCGGCTCAGCAACCTCGTGAGCGATTTTCTGTTGTTTGCAAAACCTTCCAAAGGAAAGGCAAGGATTATCCATCTTACAGAGAGTGTGGACGAGCTGATTCTCCTGTTTTCAAAAGGGCTTGGTGAAGACAGCAATGTGCGGATAGAGACGCGTCTCAACGCAAACGCCACCGTGAAAATAGATCCCGGGCACCTGAAGCAGATTCTGTGGAATCTACTCCTCAATGCGGCGGATGCCATGCCCGAGGGGGGGACCATCAAGGTTTCAAGCTGTCTGTTAAAAGACGGTGACGTGAGTCTGCGGATTTCAGATACGGGCTGCGGCATGCCGCCGGAAACCGTTTCGAATATTTTCGATCCGTTTTTTACCACAAAACCCCATGGGGTCGGGTTAGGCCTGTCCATCGTTCATCAGCTGATTACGTCCTATGGCGGACGCCTGTTCGTGCAATCGACACCGGAAGCAGGCTCTGTCTTCACCCTTCGGCTGCCACCGCATCCGGGTGATCCTGCCTGATCGAATAACCGTTTATCATGAAAGCGGATACTGGCGCCTGCAGCGGATTTCCGCCCCTGTGAGACACGGGACGGCTTGCTGGAAAAATGGGTAAAGGTTGACCCGGTACGGGAAATAAGATAGCAAAGACAGTCTGAAACAAAATTATCGGATCCTGTCCAGGGTTCCGGGAAGCGAAGATAAGGATCGACACGCAATGAGTTCAGAAGCATTGATGGCGTCGGGTAAGGCCACTGAAACGGTCATGGCTGTGAGAAAAGAGAAAAACGAGGCCCTGAAAGCGGCAGGGGTGCCGTTGTATCCCAACGATTTCGTCGTGACCCATACAGTGGCTGACGTTCAGGCGCTGATTCCCGAGGGGGAAGGTGGCCTTCCCGCCGATACCCCCGAGGTGGCGGCTGCGGGCCGGATGATGAGCATTAATCGTTTCGGCAAGGCGGCGTTTGTCCGTTTTCGGGACCGAACCGGTCAGATGCAGGCGTACGTGGCAAAGGCCGGTGTGGGAGAGGCAGCATATGCGGTGTTTAAAAAACTGGATATCGGTGATATCATTGGCCTGACAGGTTCCCTGTTTCAGACCCGGACCGGTGAATGGACCCTTCAGGCATCCGGCATCCGTCTGCTGTCAAAAACGGTCCGGCCCTTGCCGGAAAAGTTTCACGGATTGAAGGATCCGGAAAAAAGATATCGCAAACGGTATTTGGATCTGATCATGAATGCGGCGTCAAAAGCGCTGTTTATGAAACGCAGCCGCATTATCCAGTCCCTCAGGGCGTTTTTATTGGCACACGATTATCTGGAAGTTGAAACTCCCATGATGCAGCCCATCGCAGGGGGGGCAGAGGCGACGCCGTTTGTCACCCATCACAATGCCCTGGACATGGATCTCTACCTGCGGATTGCACCGGAACTGTATCTGAAACGTCTGGTCGTGGGCGGATTTGAACGGGTGTTTGAAATCAACCGGAATTTCCGGAATGAAGGGGTCTCCACCCGGCACAACCCCGAATTCACCATGGTGGAATTCTATCAGGCCTATGCGCGGTATACGGACCTGATGGACCTGACAGAAGACCTGTTCAAACAGATTGCCATGGATGTGGAGGGGCGGACCACCGTCTCCTATCAGGGACACACCATCGACTTTGGAGTGCCCTGGAAGCGGATGCGGCTGTTTGATGCGCTCGTCGAGGTGGGCGGGGTGGACCCGGCGATATTGTCTGACCGGGAAGCGTTGCTTGCATTCGCACAGGCAAAAGGGGTCACGATCACCAAAACGGACCGTCTCGGGAAAGTACTCACCAAACTGTTTGATGATCTGGTGGAGCCCAACCTGATTCAGCCAACCTTTATTACCGAATACCCGGTGGAAGTTTCCCCGCTGTCGCGCATGAGTGATGAAAACCCGGCTGTCACCGAGCGGTTTGAGCTGTTCGTCGCTGGTCGGGAGATTGCAAACGGGTTTTCCGAATTGAATGATCCGGAGGATCAGGAACAGCGGTTTCTCCAGCAGGTGGCGGACCGGGAAGCCGGCAATACCGAAGCTCATTTTATGGACACGGATTATGTGGAGGCCCTGGAATACGGACTGCCGCCCACTGCCGGCGAAGGCATTGGTATCGACCGTCTGGTCATGCTGTTCACGGATGCGGCGTCCATTCGGGAAGTGATTTTGTTTCCGCATATGAAACATCGTTAAAGGATCTGCCGCTTGCCGGAATTCACTGCCGGAAAGCGGCGCGTATACGTATGCCATTTGAACTGTTTATTGCCGGAAGGTATCTGCGGGCGCGAAGGAAGCAGACCTTTATTTCGCTGATAACCCTGCTTTCTGTTGCCGGGGTGTCCGTGGGTGTCATGGCCCTGGTCATCGTGATCGCCGTCATGACCGGCGCTGAATCAGATTTCAGGTCCAGGATTCTGGGTGTGGAATCGCATATCATGCTTATGCGGCATGGGGGTGGCATTCCGGATCCGGATGCGCTTGTGGCGGATATCTGCTCTGAAACCGGTGTGTCAGCGGCATCTCCCTTTGTCTATTCCCAGGTGATGCTTCGCTCTGCCCGCGGGATGACGGGTGCCATGCTGAGAGGGGTGGATCCGGCTTCTGATGCCCCGATGATCGAGGGGGTGGATCCAGCTGCTCTTGAAACCGCCGGATCGGATGAAGGCCTGCCGGGGGTGCCGGGGATCGTGATCGGCCGGGAACTGGCCGCGTCACTTGTCGTCGCACCCGGAGAGATGATTCACCTCATGTCTCCTAAGGGGATATTGTCACCCATGGGACACATTCCCACCCTGAAACGGTTTAAGGTGACTGGCATTTTTGAATCCGGGATGTATGAATACGACAGTGCCCTTGCCTATGTTCATATTACGGAAGCCCAGAACATACTGCGGTTGAACCACAAGGTGACGGGTATCGGTATCTGGGTGTCGGATCTGTACCAGGCGGGTGCGGTGAGGGATCGCCTGGCGGCCCGTTATCCGTTTCCCTATTCGATCCGTGACTGGATGCAGATGAATCAGAGTCTGTTTTCCGCACTCAAACTTGAAAAAACAGCCATGTTTATCATCCTGACCCTGATTATTCTGGTGGCGGCATTCAATATCGCCAGTTCGCTGATTATGATGGTGATGGAAAAAACCCGGGATATCGCTATCCTAAAAACCATGGGTGCGGACAATCGTCTGATTCGCCGGGTGTTTATCTGGGAAGGACTCATTATCGGCGGCGCGGGGACCTTGTTCGGTCTGATCGGCGGTGTGGCCGGCTGTTTTATCCTCAAGCGGTATACGTTCATTCGGCTGCCCCAGGCATATCCGTTCACCACGCTGCCCATCCAGCTGGAGGCATGGGATGTGTGTATGATTGCCGTATCTGCCCTGCTGATCTGCTTTCTGTCAACACTGTATCCTGCATTTCAGGCATCGAAGCTCGAACCGGTGGAGGCGATACGCTATGGCTGACGCACACCCGTCCCTGCCGCGGGTTTCCTTATCCGATGTATCCAGGGGGTACCGGGTGAGTGGCGAACTGGTGTCCGTGCTTGAACAGGTGACGATTGACATTCCCGCCGGCGACTCGGTTGCCATTGTCGGAGAGTCGGGTATCGGCAAATCGACGCTGCTGCAGATTATCGGATCCCTGGACCGCCCGGATACCGGCTGTGTGCGTCATGACGGGATCAATCTGAAAACCCTGGGGGACCGGGAACTGTCCGCCCACCGGAACCGGTTTATCGGGTTCATGTTTCAGTTTCACCATCTTCTGCCGGAATTCACCGCACTTGAGAATGTGATGATGCCGGCATTGATTCAGGGCGGCCCGTCAGAGACGGCAATGACAGACGCCCGCAACCTGCTGGCACGTGTTGGCTTGTCTAAACGCCTGCAGCACCGGGTTACCGAGCTTTCCGGCGGTGAACAGCAGCGCGTGGCTCTGGCCCGGGCACTGGTCCTGAAACCGAGGCTGTTGCTTGCGGACGAGCCCACGGGAAATCTGGATCATAAAAACAGTGAAGCGGTGCACGATCTTCTGTTCGCGTTACATTCAGAATTTCAGATGACATCGGTCATCGTGACACATAACCGGCTGCTGGCTGAGCGAATGCACCGTCGTGTATCCCTGGCAGACGGCAGGCTGGTTGAAGTGGAATAAGGACGACCTTATATGAAATACTTCCCTAAAATGGGTATTGCGGTATGGTGTTGTATCACTCTGCTGGCAGCAGTGGGAGCGGCCGGGTCCCAGAACGCGGGACCGGGAGTGGTGGTACTGCCGTTTCAGGTATTGAGTGACAGCGGCGAGATGCCAGCCGATTTGGGCGATCAGATCGCTGAAAAAATTTCAGAAGCCCTTGCCTTCGGCGGCGCACGTCTGATTGCCGTGGACCTGTCAGATCAGGCAAAAACAGGAGACCTGCCGGTGACAGTCCGCAGGGCCCTGGGAAAAACCTGGCAGGCAGATTACCTGATTTCCGGTATGCTGGTTCGCATGCAGGATGCGCTGCATCTGGAAATAGAGCTGCTCCAGACAGATGCCGACGTCAGTCCCGTGGTCTTCTCTGAGACCGCCGGCAGTATGGCGGAACTGTCCGGTGCTGTGAGCAAACTGTCGGATCGTGTCATTTCCCGGCTGTTTCCCGCTGAACGGATTGTGCGCATCGACATCTCCGGCAACCGGCGTGTCGATGCCCCGGTGATCGAGCGCGCCATATCGACAAGACCAGGGGATCGGTTTGTGCCTGCGCAGCTCACGGCGGATCTGAAAGCAATTTACAAACTCGGCCTGTTTTCCGATGTCCGGGTGGAGGCGACAGATGCCGAAACTGGCAAGGAGGTTTCGTTTGTCGTAAAGGAAAAACCGGTGATCCGTCAGATCAATATCACTGGAAATGACGCCATTGATACGGACAAGATCAAGGAGGTCCTGTCAGTCAAAGCCGGCGGTGTCCGAAATGACGTTACGCTGCTCTCCGATATGGAACGTATCCGGTCCCTGTACCGGGAAAAGAACTATCATCATACCCGTGTGAACTATCGTTTTCTGTCCGTGAAAGAGGGCCAGGAAGACCTTGAGGTGGTGATCAGCGAAGGCGAACGCCTGAAAGTGGAAGCGATTATTTTTGAAGGCAATACGGTGTACACGGCAAAAGAGCTGTCCAAATTCATGCAGACAAAAAAACGCGGTTTTTTTTCCTTTCTCACCGGTTCCGGCGAGCTTAAGCCCGAAGTGCTCGAGCAGGATATGGATCGGATTGGTGGGCAGTATTACCGGGAGGGGTATATTAATGCGCGTGTTGCTAAACCCGAAGTGGACTATACGGATGCAGGGATCCGGATCAAGGTGAAGATTGAAGAGGGGCCCCGGTTCAAGGTGGGCAACGTCAGCGTCGAGGGGGACTTGATCGAGCCGGAAGCTGTTCTGCTTGAAGGGCTGAACATCACGGACCAGGTTTTCTGCAACCGGGAAATCCTGCACCATGACGTCATCCACCTTTCCGATCTTTACTCAGATCAGGGATATGCGAACGTGGATGTGTTTCCACGCCTCATCCGGCGTCCGGAGGAAGGTGTTGCCGATGTGGTGTTCATGATAACAAAGGGGAATCAGGTCTATTTTGACCAGATTCTCATTACGGGAAACGTGAAAACAAGGGACAAGGTGATCCGGCGACAACTGTCCGTATATGAGCAGGAACGCTACAGCGGTCAGAAGCTCAAACGGGGGATCCGTAACCTGAATTATCTGGACTATTTTGAATCGGTCAATGTGGATACGGTTCCCGGAGAAGATCCGGATACCTTGAACCTGATCGTTGAGGTGAAAGAGAAATCAACCGGCGAGTTCAGCTTTGGCGGTGGATACAGCAGCCAGGACAACGCGTTTCTCTCGACGTCCATTGCCCAGCGGAATCTGTTCGGCCGCGGTCAGACCCTGAATCTCAAGGCGGAGGTTGCCGGATCCAACAACAAGTATACGTTCAGCTTCACCGAACCCTGGCTGTTTGATATTCCGTTGTCCGCAGGATTTGATGTGTATGACTGGGACCGGGAGTATGCCTACTATGATAAGGATACCTTGGGCGGTGGTTTTCGCATTGGATATCCGGTTTTTGACTTTACCCGTGCCACCTTCGCCTTTGCCCATGACATGTCTAATTTCACCCATGTGAAAACCGGCCGGACCACACAGAAACCCGGACGTGAAGTTTTGTCCCGGGTCAGCGGTTCACTCCGCTACGATTCCCGTGACAGGCAGATCAATCCCACACGCGGCTTTGAGCACCGGGGCGTGCTTGAGTATGCCGGAACGTTTCTGGGCGGTGATATTGAGTATACCAAGTATCGCCTGGAAAGCGCCTGGTTCAGGCCGGTCTGGGGGCCTGTCGTGGGGATGATTCACGGCGAAGCCGGTTATATTGATATCCGGTCAGATGATACGGTTGATTACGAGCGGTTTTACCTGGGCGGTATGAATTCCATCCGCGGTTACAAGTACCGGGACATCCATGTGGAAGATCAGGATGGATACACGGTGGGCGGGAATAAATACTGGCAGGTCAATGCGGAGCTGACCTGGCCCATCGTGGCGGAGATGGGATTGATGGGGGTGGTGTTTGTCGATACCGGCAATGTCTATTATGATGGCGACGCTGTGGACCCCGGCATTTTTCGCTCGAGTGTGGGCGGTGGCTTCCGCTGGTTCTCCCCCATGGGACCCATCCGGTTCGAATACGGCTATATCCTGAATCCAGCGCCGGAAGGGCGTGAAGGCGGCCGATGGGATTTCACGATGGGGGCGGCATTCTAAGTGTCCAGAAACAAGAACATAACTACATGGTTAAACAGGATTGTTAAAAGGAGAAAGCACCATGCGTAAGGCGATGATCGGTATTGTGTCAGGACTGCTTGTGATGGGATGCGCGCTGTCTGCCGGGGCTGCGGACATTGCGAAAATCGGCGTGATCGATTTCCAGAAAATACTGAGCGCTTCGGAAAGGGGAAAAGAAGCCATGGCCGAGCTGTCGGCCAGAGGTCAGGAAATGGAAGCCCGTCTGAAAAAAGAAAGTGATGTCATCGAATCGCTTCGGGAAAAACTCGTGCGCGAAGAACTGGTGATGGACAAGGATAAACGCGAGGAAAAAGAGCGGGAAATCCGTATCAAGATCGGCGATATCAAGGCGCTTCAGAAAAAATTCAAGGAAGAGATTAAAACCATGGAAGCCGGATTTTTGACTGACATCAAGAATCAGGTGATGAAACTGGTTGAAACCATGGGAAAGAAAGAAGGTTATCTCCTGATCATCGAACAGAACGAAGCCGGAGTCCTGTATGTGCCGGAAACCCATGATATAACCGACGCCGTGATCCAGAAATACAATGACTGGTATAAGAAACATAAATCCTGATACGTACAGATTGATCGTGTGGATAACTGAGTAGCCCGGGAGAAAACGGACATGAAAACGTATCCACTGGCAGTGCTCGCAGAAAAAATTGCCGGTACGCTCTCGGGTGATCCGGCATACCAGATACGGGGTATCGCTGCGTTTGACGATGCAGGACCGGATGCCTTGACCTTTGCGGATGGCCCGGCCTATCTGGCCCGCGTCCCCGAATCAGATGCGGGCGCGGTGATCGTGCCGGATACGTATACCGGTGAGGGCCGGCGACTCATTCGCTGCGCATCACCGCGTGCGGCATTTTATGCACTTGCCGAACTGTTTCAGGAAGCGGACCTGTCGGCGACGGGGATTCACCCCACAGCTGTCGTTGGCAGCAATGTGCGGCTGGGCCACGCTGTTTCCATCGGTCCGTATGTCACCATCGACGATGATGCAGAGATCGGCGACCATGCGCGGATCATGGCACATACCACCATCGGGCGATCTGTCCGGGTGGGAGAAAACGGCCTGATCTACCCCCATGTCACGATTCTGGATCAGACCCGTATCGGAGATCGGGTGATTATCCATGCCGGGACCGTGATCGGCAGCGACGGGTTTGGATTTGTCCCTGAAAATGACCGGTGGCGGAAAATACCGCACACGGGAATTGTCCAGATCGATGACGATGTGGAGCTGGGCGCGGCAAACACCATTGACCGGGGCACCTTTGGCCGGACCTGGATTCAGGAAGGAGTGAAAACGGACAATCAGGTGCACATTGCCCATAATGTGACCGTGGGCGCCCACACCCTGCTGGTGGCTCAGGTGGGCATCGCTGGCAGCGCGACCATCGGCCATCACGCCATCCTGGCAGGAAAAGCCGGGATAGCCGGTCATCTGAAGGTGGGCGACCGGGTCACCATAGGGCCAATGGCTGGGGTGACCCAATCGATTCCGGACCATTCGGTGGTGTCCGGCGTGCCGGAAATGCCCCATCCGCTCTGGCTGAAAGTTCAGCGGATACTCCCGAGACTCCCCATGTTGCGAAACCAGGTGCGGGATCTGGCAAAACGACTCGACAGGCTTGAAAAAGGAAACAACTGAATACATGATACACCCAACAGCAATCGTCGATCCGGGTGCGGAAATTGATGCGAATGTGGAAATCGGTCCGTACGCGGTGATTCACAGTGATGTGTCCATTGGTTCAGGTACAACCATCGGGCCCTTTGTGACCATTGACTCCCATGTCAAGATCGGTCAGGACTGTCACATTTATCAGTACGCCTCAATCGGTGGGGATCCCCAGGATTTAAAATTTCACGGGGAGACCACGTATCTGACCATTGGCAGACGAACCACCGTGCGGGAATTCGCCACCATCAACCGGGGAACCGGTGCCGGTGGCGGGGTCACGGAAGTCGGCGAAGAAAACTTCCTCATGGCCTATGCCCATGTTGCCCATGACTGCAAAACCGGAAAACGGGTGATCCTTGCCAACTGCGCCACACTGGCCGGTCATGTGGAGATAAGCGATGATGTGACCGTGGGCGGCCTTGCCGCCGTGCATCAGTTTGTCCGCATTGGAAACCATGCCTATATTGGCGGGAAATCGGCTGTGGTAAAGGATATTCCGCCGTACGTGATTGCTGCCGGCGACCGGGCGACCCTCCACGGTCTGAACACGGTGGGCCTGCAGCGAAACCAGTTTTCAGATACGACCCTGTCACAGCTCAAAAAAGCCTACCGGATCGTTTTCCGGATCGGGCTGACCCTGAACGAGGCGGTCGAGCGCGTCCGGGCAGATGTGGCGCCCACGCCGGAAGTGATGCGGTTCATCGATTTCATCACCTCGTCAGAGCGGGGCATTACCCGCTGATGGTATCGGCTGACAACTGAACCGGGTAGACATGATGGGAAAAACCATTGGACTGATTGCGGGAAACGGCCAGTTTCCGGTCCTGTTTGCCAGGAAGGCCCAGACGGCCGGCATGCGGGTGGTTGCTGCCGGTTTTCGGAACGAGACCAGCAAGGCACTGGAAGACGCGGTCAGCCAGATGAAATGGCTGCATCTGGGCCAGGTGAGCCGGCTGCTCAACTATTTCAGATCCGAAGGGGTAACCGAGGCGGTGATGGTGGGCGGTATCCGGAAAACCCGGATGTTCACGGATGTAAAGCCGGACTTGAAAGCACTTGGCCTGCTGCGTACGCTGAAAACCACCCACGATGACGGCATCCTCAAGGCCTTTGCCGTCCTGCTCGAAAAAGAGGGGATTCGCATCCAGGCCTCCACGGGAATTTTGCCCGAACTCCTGGCGCCGCACGGCTGCTGGACCCGCGCCTATCCGAATGCGGCGCAGCAGTCAGATATCTCGTTTGGCTGGGAGATTGCCAAAACGATTGGAAAACTCGATATCGGTCAGTGCATTGTGGTGAGCGGGGGGAGCGTGCTGGCCGTGGAGGCGATTGAAGGTACCGATGCCGCCATTGCACGTGGCGCTGGCTTTTCTGACGGGGATGCCGTTGTCATAAAAATCTGCAAACCCCAGCAGGATCGCCGCTTTGATATTCCGGCCATTGGCATGGAAACATTGAAAACCATGCAGCAACACGGCGCCCGGGTGCTGGTCATTGAAGCCGGGCAGGCCGTTGTTTTTGACAGAGCAGCCATGATTGACTTTGCCGATGAACAGGGGATCCGTATTGTGGCGCTTTCCCCGGACGGAGTCCTGCCTGACAGGCAGGGGCAGTGACCATGGGGCCCGCAGCACAATCCTCCTCCCGGACGCGTCCGCTGATCTTTATGATTGCCGGAGAAGCCTCCGGGGATGTTCATGGGGGCGCACTGGCCCGAGCGCTGCTGGCGCGTCTGCCGCAGGTCCGGCTGGCGGGTGTGGGCGGTGATGCAATGCGCAGTGCCGGCGTCAAGACCTGTGTGGATGCGAAACACCTGTCTGCCATGGGCGTGACCGATGTGCTCATGCAGTGGCGGGTGATTTTTCATGCGCGCACGGTGGTCAAACACGCCCTCACAGCCTCCCGGCCCGATCTGCTGATTCTCATCGACTATCCGGGGTTCAATCTCCGGGCGGCGGCATTCGCAACATCCCTTGGAATACCGGTTCTCTACTATATCAGTCCCAAGCTCTGGGCGTGGAAACCCGGCCGGATCGAGCAAATGCGGGCGTTCGTGGATCATACGGCGCTGATTCTGCCGTTTGAAAAAGAGATCTACGCAACCGCCGGTGTACCAGCAACCTATGTGGGCAATCCCCTGCTCGATTACCGGCATGAACCCCTTCAGGCGGTGGATGCACCGCCGGGAAATCGTATCGGCCTGCTTCCCGGATCCCGGAAAAGTGAAGTGAGCCGCCATCTGCCGGTGATGCTGGGCGCTGCTGCCATCCTGCATCGCAGCAACCCGGATCTTGTGTTTTTTCTGTCGATTGCCCCGTCCCTTGACCGCGACTGGGTGGCTGATCGCCTGCCGGCGGCCACGGATCTGCTGCCGGTCAAACTGGTGACGGGCGGAAGTGACGCCCTGTTTGCCTGTTCAGATCTGGTGGTGGCCGCATCCGGAACCGTCACCCTTGAAGCGGCCGTCGCCGGCATGCCAACGATCATCATCTACCGGATGTCGGCGGTGAGTTTTATGATGGCCCGCCGGTTTGTGAAGGTCCCCTATGCCGGATTGGCCAACCTGATTGCCGGCCGGGAGGTCATGCCCGAGCTGCTTCAGGATGACGCCAATCCAGCGGCTGTCGCGCGCATGATTGCTGACCTGCTGGCATCACCGGAGCGGCTTGTGCGCATGCGAACAGAACTGGCGGATGTCCGGCAGCAGCTGGGCCAGCCCGGAGTGGCTGCCCGAACCGCTGATCTTGCCCTGTCTCTGATACGGTGACTGCCGTGTATGTGAATAACGGCCATGGACCGATCTGGTTTTTCACCGAGGTGTGTCCACAAAAAAGAATGAAAGTAATTTAGTCTGTTATATAGACTTTCCTATAAAATTAACGGGATGTCATCCATGAAGTTTTTTACATTGAACAAACGCCTGTCCGACCGGCATCGCAGCATCCTTTCGCTGATTTCCGTGCATCAATACCGCCTGGGAATTGCCATGCTCTGCATGCTGCTGTTTTCGGCGACCACAACGGCAACCGCGTACCTGATAGAACCGGTTCTTGACGAAATTTTTGTGAACAAACGAATGGACATGCTGCTGCTGCTTCCCGCAGCGGTGATCGGTGTCTGTTTTTTCAGAGGCCTGGCCATGTACGGGCAGGAATATTTCATGAACTACGTGGGCCAACGGATTATTCGTAACCTCCGGGATCGGGTTTACGCGCATCTGATGACCTTGCCGGTGGCGTTTTTTCACCATGAAAAAACCGGTGTGCTCATGTCCCGGATCACCAATGATGTCAATATTATCAAAAGCATGGTCTCAACCGCGGTCACCAGTGCCCTGCGCGACTGTTTTTCCATTATCCTGCTGGTTGTCTTTCTGTTTTATCAATGCTGGGATCTGGCCCTGGGGGCGTTTGTTATTTTACCGGTCGCCTACTATCCCATCTCTTTTTTCGGCAAACGGGTCCGGCGGATGAGCACCGGGTGCCAGGAATCCATGGCAGACATGAACGCCTTTCTCCATGAAACCTTTGCCGGTAACAAGGTGGTCAAGGCCTTTAACATGGAGACCTATGAAACGGGACGGTTCTGCGACCTTACACGCCGGCTGTTCCGGCTGGAATTGAAAACCGCCATTGCCAAATCCCTCTCGTCTCCGGTGATGGAGTTTCTGGGGGGTGTGGGCGTGGCGTTTATCATCTGGTTTGGCGGGTCCCGCGTCATTCACGGGATCTACTCCCAGGGCGAGTTCTTCTCATTTTTGGCGGCCGCCATCCTGCTGTATGATCCTGTGAAAAAACTTTCAAAGGTCAACAATGCCATCCAAGAAGGTCTGGCCGCAACCGACCGTATTTTTACCCTGCTTGAGCGGGAAACAGATGTGAAACAACCGGTGCATCCGGTAACCCTCACCCGCACGCATGCGCATCAGGTACGCCTTGAAAATGTTTCGTTCCAATATGATCGTGATCCTGTGCTCAAGGAAATCAGCCTTTCTGTGGAACCAGGAAACGTGCTTGCCCTGGTGGGGATGAGCGGTGGCGGGAAATCCTCACTGGTCAGTCTGATTCCCCGTTTTTACGATGTGACAGGGGGCCGGATCCTGCTGGATGATACCGATATCCGGGATCTGGCCATCGACGACCTGAGGAGCCGCATTGCCATGGTCACCCAGGAGCCGATTCTGTTCAATGATACCATTGCCAAAAACATTGCCTACGGCAAAGCCGGTGCCACCCAGGCGGAAATTGCCGCAGCGGCGAAAGCAGCCTATGCCGCCGACTTTATCGAAAAACTTCCTGAGGGATACCATACGGCGATTGGTGAGCTGGGAAGCCGGTTGTCCGGCGGGGAAAAACAGCGGATCTGCATTGCCCGGGCACTGATCAAGGATGCACCGATTCTGATTCTGGACGAAGCCACGTCCTCGCTGGATGCAACGGCTGAAAAAGTGGTGCAGAAAGCCCTGGACAATCTGATGCAGGGCAGAACCACCCTTGTCATTGCCCATCGGCTGTCAACCATTGTGAATGCAGACCGGATCGCCGTGATCGAGAATGGGGGGATTGTCGAAACCGGTACCCACACCGAGTTGATGGCGAAACAGGGGGCCTATGAGCGGCTGTACCGGATGCAGTACCAGGGAGAGACCTGACCGGCCCGCACGGTCCGGGCGGAGGCTGACCGGAAAACAAAAAAACCGGCCGTTAAACGGCCGGTCTCTTCTAAAGCAAGTGGAGCCGACGAGCAGATTTGAACTGCTGACTTGTTGATTACGAATCAACTACTCTACCAACTGAGTTACGCCGGCTCAAGCACAGCCAAAATAATGATTTGAAGAAAGAAAAGCAAGAAAAATGTTCAACCGATTGCGGGACAGCCTGGTGGAACAAACGCCGGTCACGAATTTTCAGGGCTTTGTCGGATCTGACCGGGCCTTTCTGCTGGCAAAAGCGGCGGCAAGCGGAAAACGGCTGTTTGTGATCATAGTCGATACGGTCAAGCAGGCGGAACAGCTGCTCACTGACATCCGTTTTTTTTCAGAAGACGTGGGCGGATCAGCGGTTATCTTTCCGCCCTATCATGTGGTGCCGTTTAAACCGGTTTCCTATCACACGCATACAGCAGCAAAACGACTGGGCATTCTCTACCGGCTCAGCGCTGGTGAATATCCGCCCATCCTGATCCTGCCCGCTGAAACATTGCTGCAGAAGGTGATTCCGAAACAGGCGCTCCAGGCCTATGCGGAGCTGGTGATGGCAGGGGAGGAGATGGATCTTGACGCGGTCATCGGAAAACTGGTTTCCGGCGGGTATCAGCGCGTGGGGATTGTCGAGGAATCCGGTGATTTCAGCCTTCGCGGCGGTATCCTCGATATCTTCATTCCCCTGTATCCGAATCCGGTCCGCATCGAGCTTTTCGGCGACACCGTGGATGCCATGCGCTTTTTTTCCGTCAGATCCCAGCGAAAAATTGTCGATATTTCGGAAGCGGTGATCGTCCCCGCCCGGGAAACGATCCTGCCACCGGAACAGCTCAGCGAGGTGCTGCACCGGATGCGGGTGCGGGCATCTGAGCAGGAACTGCCGGTGGAAGCGGTCCGGGCCATGGTGGATACCATCCGGGAACAGGGGATGTACCCTGGGATCGAGAGCCTGCTGCCCCTGATCTATGATCGCCTTGACACCGTGTTTGACTACCTGCCGGATCAGGCGAGCGTGATCTGGATGAATCCGGATGATCTCACGGATCAGGCGGAAAAATTTCAGAACCGTGTGGCGGCCAGTCATGCGTCTGCCGTGAATGAACAGCGCCTCTGTGTTCCCGTGGCGGATCTTTTAGCAGACTGGGATCAGGTCCTTGAAAGGCGTGAGTTGCCCGGCCATGTGACGTTTTCTTATCAAGAAGGGCCTCTGGCCGGAATCGGCAGCTCAGATGACCGGTGCTCCCGCACTGACGCAAACGCGCCGGGCAGTATCGGAAACACGGCAATTACCCAGGCACTGCGCCTGCACCACGACAGGGACGCCCTGCTCAAACCACTGGCTGACTGGTTGACACAACGGGTATCAGAAGGGATGTCCCCCTTGCTGGTCTGTTCAACCCTGCCCCAGGCAGAACGCTTGAGAAATCTCCTTCAGGCGTACGGCATTGACCCGCTGCCGCCGGCGCAAACCTTTGAGGCCGCAATGAAACGGGCAGGGCGCACGGCCGCTGTCCAGTTCTGCATGGGCCGGGTCTCGTCCGGTTTTGTCTGGGCAGATGCCGGTGTTGCCCTGATCACGGAAGATGAAATTTTCGGGGTCAAACAGCGGCGGCGTAAAGCGGATAAAGCGGATGCCCGCTTTAAATTTCTCAATCTGAATGAACTGGAACCCGGTGATATTGTCGTGCATGTGGATCAGGGGCTGGGGCGGTATCATGGCTTAAAAAAACTCACCGTGGAACGGGAAACCAGCGATTTCATCGAAATTGAATACAAGGACGGCGACCGCCTGTACGTTCCCATGGAACGGATGGAAATGGTTCAGAAATACCTGGGCGTGGACGGGTATGCACCGGTGCTCGACAAAATGGGCGGGGTGACCTGGCAGAAAGCCAAGGCCAAAGCCAAAGCGGAAGTGGAGAAAATTGCCGGTGAACTGCTTTCCCTGTACGCATCCCGTAAAGTGAGAAACAGGAACGCGTTCACCCATCCGGATCATTTTTTCAGGGATTTCGAGGCGGCGTTTCCCTATGAGGAAACACCCGATCAGCTGACCGCCATTGATGCGGTTCTGGCAGACATGACCTCGGAACGCCCCATGGACCGGCTGGTCTGCGGGGATGTGGGGTACGGAAAAACCGAAGTCGCCATCCGGGCCGCGTTCAAGGCGGTCAGTGACAGTAAACAGGTGGTGGTCCTGGTACCGACAACGATTCTGGCAGAACAGCATCTACAGACCTTTAAAGCGCGGTTTGCCGGGTATCCGGTAACCGTACAGGCGCTGAGCCGGTTCCGCTCGGCAACAGCCCAGCGGCAGATTGTCGCGGATATAAAGGCGGGCACGGTGGATATCGTGATCGGCACCCACCGCGTGCTTCAAAAGGATATCGCATTCAAGGATTTGGGGTTGGTGGTCATTGATGAAGAACAGCGGTTCGGGGTCAAGCACAAAGAAAAACTCAAACAGCTCCGCAACCTGGTCGATGTGCTCACCCTGTCGGCAACGCCCATCCCGCGGACCCTGCACATGGCCATGACCGGTATCCGGGATATCAGTGTCATCACCACCCCGCCAGAGCAGCGTCAGGCCATTGTCTCCTATGTCTCGGAATATGACGACACCCTGATTGCCGATGCCTTAAGAAAAGAGCTGGAGCGGGGCGGTCAGACCTTTTTCGTGCACAATCATATTCAAACCATCGACAAAACAGCCGATCATCTCCGGAAACTGGTGCCGGAAGCCGCGTTCGGCGTTGCCCACGGCAGCCTGTCTGAACGGGAGCTGGAAACCGTGATGCTGGGGTTTGTGAACCGGGACATCGATGTGCTGGTCTGCACCACCATCATCGAATCCGGGCTGGATATACCGGCCGCGAACACCATGATGATCAACCGGGCAGATCGGTTCGGGCTGTCGCAGATATACCAGCTCCGGGGCCGGATCGGCCGGGGGGACGAACAGGCCTATGCCTACCTGTTTGTGCCCCGGGATGTGGCGATTTCCAAAGATGCCCGCAAGCGTCTGAACGTGCTCATGGAGCATACGGGCCTGGGATCCGGTTTCCAGATTGCCATGAGCGACCTTCAGATTCGCGGCGCCGGCGCAGCCCTGGGCACCTCCCAGACCGGTCATATTGCCGCCGTCGGGTATGACATGTTTTTAAAACTCATGGATCATGCCATTGCCGATCTCAAGGGAGAGACCGTGGTCGCGTCTCTGGATCCGGAAATCCATGTGGATATGGCGGCGTTTATTCCTGAATCGTTTATCGGTGAAATCGATCAGCGAATGCAGGTGTACAGACGGCTCTCCCGCCTGGGGCAGCTCAAGGACATTGCCGCCATCAAGACCGAACTGATTGACCGGTACGGACCCCTGCCCGAAGAAGCAGAGCATATGCTGCTCAAAATCATGCTCAAGGTGCTGTCGGTTCAGGCTGGTGTGAAACGGTTGGACCTCAAGGGAAACTGGCTGGTGCTGCAGTTTTCCGAACGCCATCAGAAAAACCCGCTGGGGATCATGAACCTGCTGGCCGATTCACCGGACCGCTTTCAGCTTACCAGGGAAAACCAGATGAAGGTGCGTCTGGACGCCAACGTGTTCATGAAGAATATCCTTCAGACGAAAACCGTCTTGAAAGAGATAGCCGGGCATGTTAACAATTAACGATTTGCGGAATGGGTGGCTTGCGCCACGCTGTCTGTGCGGGTAGTGGGCCGTGCTTTTTTGCACCTGCCTGCTAGAGACACTACCGAAACAAAACATCGTATAATCCATGACTACTCAGGATTGCTAATGAAAAAAAGAGTTTTGATAACAGGTATATATGTGATTGGGATGGTTGCGGCGCTGGCGTCTGCTGTCTGTGCGGACTGGTCGGATCGTATTGTCGCTGTTGTAAACGAGGATGTGATCACGCGCTCAGAGCTGGACGCACGCCTGTATACGATCAGTCGGGGCGTCTCTGCCACGGATACCGGCCAGTTTTTCAAGTTGCGCACCCAGGCCCTGGATCTGCTCATTGATGAAAAACTGACAGTTCAGGAGGTGGACCGCCTGGGACTGCGCATTTCAGAAGATGAGGTTGACGCTGCCCTCGAACGGGTGAAACAGATCAATTATCTGACCGATGAAACCCTCCGCCAGGAACTGGCCGCGCAGGGCCTGTCCCTGGCCGCGTACCGGGAACAGCTGCGAAATCAGCTGCAAAAACCCCGATTGATCAACCGAGAAGTGAAATCCAAGGTGATCGTGACCCGGGAGGATATAAAGCGGTATTATGAAACGCATCCGGAGCACTATGGCGGAAGCACGGAATACCGCATTGGCATGTTTCTGGTCCGGTCTCCGGTGACAGCTGACCGGATGAATGAGGCGGGCGTTCCCAAAGAACTGGCACAGGTGCATCAGGCGCTTGCGCAGGGAGAATCCTTTGCATCCCTGTCCCCGGACGAAACGCTTGTATTGAAAAAAGACCTTGGGTTCATTTCGGAATCCAGTCTTTCAGCGCCCTTGAGAGCGGCCCTGAAAGGGCTGGACACAGGCGGGTTTACGCCAGTTGTCTCAACCGATCTGGGGTACCAGATACTGGTGGTGCTCGATACCCGGGATCTGCCGGGAAAGGATCTTGACGCGGTGTCTGAATCCATATCAGATATCTTGTATCAGGAGATGGTAAACACGGCGTTTGTAAGCTGGCTCGAACAGTTAAGAGCAAAATCCCATATTCAGATTTATCAATAAACAGATGCCTGATGCTCATCTGCGTCAGGACGAGAGGCTGCCTGGATCCTGTGATCAGGAGGTGTAAATGACGCTGCGAGAACGAAACAACGTACTGCTTGAGAGTACCAAACGGCTGTTACGCCGGAACGCGGTGGCCCACCTGCGTAAAATTGTCAATAAGACCCATGCGGCAGATCTGTCCAGCCTGTTTCGGTCCCTTCCGTTTGAACAGCAGATAAAACTGTTTGAAATGATCGAATCCCAGGACCAGAAAGGCGTACTGCTTTCCGAACTGGATCCGGAAGCGTTTCTCAACATCTTAGAAAATATGGAAATTCCCTCTCTGATCCAGATTCTCGATACCATGCCCAGCGATGATGTCCGCGAGTTGATCAACCGGCTGCCCGAGGAGACGGCGGATCAGATACTGGACCAGATGAACACGGAAGGCTCCGAAGAAATTGAAGGCCTGCTCCGATACAGTGATGACACAGCCGGCGCCATCATGACCACCGAGTACATCGCGTTTCAGGAGAGCATCACGGCCAGAGAAGCCATGGAGTCCCTTCAGAAGGAATATATCGATGTGGAGATGCCGTTTTACCTCTATGTGGTGGATGAATATCAACGCCTTATCGGCGTGTGTTCCCTCCGGCAGCTAGTGGTGAATCCGCCGGAACGTCAGCTGAAAACCTTTATGTCCACGGACATTGTCTGGGTAACGACCGAGATGGATCAGGAAGAGGTGGCCCGGATTGTGGCCCGGTACGATATCCTGGCCGTGCCGGTCGTGGACGAAAACAATACCCTGGTCGGTATTGTCACGGTGGATGATGTGATCGACGTTCTGCGCGAAGAAGCCACGGAAGATATTTTAAAAATGGCGGGTGTGGGCGAGGAGTTTGTCGAAACCCAGACCATTCTCCGGAGTACACGGATCCGTCTTCCCTGGCTGTTTGCCAGTTGTGTCGGGGGGATTTTCGCTTTTTTCATTGTGGGTAAATTCGAAGACACCCTGATCAAGGTGGCCTATCTTGCCGCGTTCATTCCCGTTATCATGGGCATGGGGGGGAATATCGGCACCCAGTCGTCGACCATTGTGGTCCGGGGCCTGGCCACAGGACGGATTCTGGTCCGGGATTGCTGGGCTGTGGTGGGAAAAGAGTTGTGCGTAGGCCTGATTCTCGGGCTTTTTTACGGACTCCTGGTGGGGAGCGTGGCCCAGTTTCGGTATGATCAGATCCGGGTGGCAGTATCGGTGGCCAGCGCAGTGCTCTCTTCCATGTCGATTGCCGCGCTGGTGGGATCCCTGGTTCCCATGCTCTTTGCGCGGATCAATATGGACCCGGCGGTGGCGACCGGGCCGTTTGTGACCACAGCCATCGATATTATCAGTATTTACTGCTATTTCATGATCGCCACCACGCTGCTGGCCCTGTGACACCATGACCGGATGGACCGCACCCTCTCTCCTGCTTCGGCGGACAGAATATGGGGACTATGATTACATTGTCACCCTGCTGACAGAAGACCGGGGAAAAGTGACGGCAGTTGCCAGGAACGCCAAAAAAAGCGTGAAACGGTTTGGCGGGGCCCTGGAACTGTTTTCCCACCTCACGGCCAGCCTGCGGCCGGTAAAGCGGACAGGCGCCATGCCTGTGCTCCAGGAGGTCTCCATCGAAGACGGGTTTTCCGGTATCCGCTCGGATTTCCGTCTGACCGCCTATGCCAGTTTCTGGGCCGAACTGGTGAATGCCTGGCTGGAGCCGGCGGTTGCCCATCCAGCCACATTTCAGGCCATGCGCAGGGCCCTGGATCAGCTGAACCGAAAACAGGGGGATCCGGGGCAGGTGAGTATCCGGTTTCTCATGCAGTTTTTAGGCGACATGGGTGTGGCACCGAATCTGGAGCGGTGCGCCGCTTGCAAACGGCCGGTGGATCAGCTCCAGACCCCGCTGGTATCCGACACCCAGGGCGGCGGCTTTCGCTGCCGAGCTTGCGCCCCTCCGGCATCGGACGGCATGATGCTGTCAAAGGGGACGGTCTATCAGCTAAGGTGGCTTCAGCACCCGGACCGGCCCATCGGAAACCGCCTGCGGTATTCCGAGGCCACCTTGCGGGAGTGCCTGATGTTTGCCGAGGCATTTGCCAGCTACTATCTGGGACGGCCCCTGAAAAGTTATCATTTTTTGAAAGAAAGCAGACACCGGTGTCCTTGATGACAAGAGAGACGGACGGCGGAGCCCCCCTGACACTGGCCCAGGGAGCGCACATTACCGCATCGGCGCCAGTCCGGGTTGATATGGGCGGCACCCTGGATATGCCGGCGTTCTATTTCCCGCTGACCCATCTGCGGCCGCTGACCGTGAACCTGGCGGTCTCCCTGCGTACACAGGTGGAACTCACCGCCTGGAAATCCGGGGAGAACCGGATTGTCTCACGCGGCTTTGCCCCGGTAACCTGGCCGGCCGGAACTCTCAGGAACGATCACCCACTGGGCTTCATCGCGGCAATCCTGGCCGCGTTTCAGGCCTCAGGTCTCCAGGTCACCATTGATTCGGCCGCACCGCCCCGAAGCGGCATGGGCGGTTCATCCACCGTGGCCGTGGCACTGGTTGCTGCCTTGTATCATCTGAGCGGCCGGCAGGAGATGGATGACACCCTGCGCAGGGATATCGCGGCTGCCGCCCACGGGATCGAGAGCAGCGTACTCGGTATTCCCTGCGGCATGCAGGACCATCTGGCCGCAGCATTCGGGGGCATGCATGCCTGGTATTGGCAGGGCATACGGCCGGGGGGCGGCTATCGCCGTAAACCCCTGATACCGGCGGCGGAAGCGGACCGCTGGTCATCCCGGCTGCGGGTGGCATACCTGGGTGAACCCCATGATTCAGCGGCTGTGAACTCGGTCTGGGTAACCCAGTTTCTCGGCGGACGCTTTTGCGCTGAGTGGGAAGCCATAATTCGCTGCACCCATGCGTTCTGTGCGGCTGTGGAACGGGGCGATGTGCCCAGGGCGGCAGCGGCCATGAATCAAGAGACTGACATCCGGTGCAGCCTGACCCCGGATGTACTGACGCCCCTCGGGCGCTTATTGACGGATGCGGGGCGTAAACACGGATGCGGTGTCCGTTTTACCGGCGCCGGTGCTGGCGGCTGTTTGTGGGCACTGGGCGCGGAGGGGGATATCTGCAAGATGTCCTCCGAGTGGGCGGATATCATGAACAGCAGCGCCGACGCCGGGCAGATCGACTGCCATGTGGATCTCTCAGGCGTGACCGTCGCTGCCTGAAAACAGAACTGCCGGTCACGGGTTGCTACAGCAATCCTTGGCAGAAGATGCACGGAGGCGGCATCTGTTTCAAAACGATCATACGATACGGCGGGTTGCCGGTGCGGAACACCGCGTACCGCGGGCCTGACATGGGGGATGACGAGAGGATATGACATGTATTTTCAGGATGTGATTTTAACACTGCAATCGTACTGGGCAAAGCAGGGCTGTATCATCATGCAGCCCTATGATCTGGAAGTGGGGGCCGGCACGTTTCACCCCACCACACTGCTGCGGGCCCTGGGTCCCGAACCCTGGAACGTGGCCTATGTGCAGCCGTCACGCCGTCCGACAGACGGCCGTTACGGGGAAAACCCCAATCGGCTCCAGCATTACTATCAGTTCCAGGTGATCTTGAAACCCTCCCCGAAAGATATTCAGGAACGCTACCTGAACAGCCTTGAACACCTGGGCATTGATCCCCTGAACCATGACATCCGTTTTGTGGAGGATGACTGGGAATCGCCGACCCTGGGTGCATCCGGCCTTGGATGGGAAGTCTGGCTGGACGGTATGGAGATCACCCAGTTTACCTATTTCCAGCTGGCCGGCAGTATCGAGGTAAAACCGGTGCCGGTGGAAATCACCTATGGCCTTGAGCGGATTTCCATGTATCTCCAGGGCGTGGATAATGTGTTTGATCTCAAATGGAACGATCAGATTTCCTACGGAGATGTGTATCACCAGCAGGAAGTCGAACAGTCCGGATACAATTTTGTGCATGCGGATGTGGACATGCTGCTGGATCTGTTCACTACCTATGAAGCAGAGTCAAAACGCGTGGTGGCCGAAGGCCTGGTGCTGCCGGCCTATGAATTTTGTCTCAAGTGTTCTCATACCTTCAACCTGCTCGATGCACGGGGGGCGATCAGTGTGACGGAACGCACCGGTTATATCGCCAGAATCCGTACCCTGGCGCGCCTGTGCGCCCGGGCTTATGTGGATCAACGGGAAGCCATGGGCCACCCCCTTTTGAAAAAGCAGGCTGTCTGATCAATCGATTCGCCAGCCCCATGTCCCCTTTATCGGGAATATACCGGAGCAGAGATATGCAGACCCTATTAATTGAAGTGAGAGCCGAAGAAATTCCGGCCGGGTACATCCGGCCGGCCCTGGCGGCGTTTCAGGAAAAAATGACCACCGCGCTTGACGCTGCCCGTATTGACCACGGTGCCATGCGCGTATACGGCACCCCCCGGCGGCTGACCCTGCGGGTGGAAGGGGTGGCGGACACCCAGCGGGCCCAGGAAACAGAACTGACCGGGCCGCCAAAAAAGGTCGCCTATGATGCTGACGGCAACCTGACCATGGCCGGACAAAAATTTGCCGAAAAAGCCGGTGTGCCGGCAGCTGAACTGACCGTGAAAACCACGCCCAGGGGCGAATACCTGTGCGCGCGGGTGTCTGAATCGGTTGCACCCACTGGCCCGATCCTCGAAGGGATCCTTCCCGGACTGATCCTGTCACTGCCATTTCCCAAATCCATGCGCTGGGGGGATCTGAGCGTCACCTTCGCCCGTCCCATCCAGTCCATCCTTGCCCTTCTGGGCGAGGAAATCCTCTCGTTTACGGTCGGTGATGTGACAAGCGGCAATACCACGGCAGGTCATCGGTTCAAAGCCCCCGGCCAGATCACCATCCCGCATCCGGATGCCTATGTGGACGCACTCAGAAACGCCTGGGTGCTGGTGGACATGGATGCGCGCAGGCAGTGCATTGAAACAGCGGTCACGGATGCGGGTGTAAACGCCGGCGGTGCGGTGATTCCGGATCCGGCGCTGCTGGATACCGTGACACAGCTTGTGGAATATCCCCAGGTGATTACCGGCGCGTTTGAACCGGAATTTCTGGACGTACCCCGTGAGGTGCTGATTACCTCCATGCGGGAGCATCAGAAATACTTTGCCGTGTCAGCGGCAGACGGCACCCTGCTGCCTGTTTTTATTGCCGTGAGCAATATGCCCGCAGATGACATGTCCCTGATCCGCACCGGAAACGAACGCGTGCTGCGGGCCCGGCTGTCCGATGCCCAGTTCTTTTTTCACGAAGACAAAAAAGACCGGATGGAGGACTGGGTGGAGCGGCTCAAAGGGGTTCTGTTTCAGGCAGACCTCGGGTCTGTGTATGACAAGGTCGTGCGGGTCCGGTCCCTGGCCGGCCAGCTGGCCGCGCTTGCTGAACTGGATGCAGAAGATACCCGTGATCTGGATCGGGCGGCGTTGCTCTGCAAGGCAGACCTGGTCAGCCAGATGGTCTATGAATTTACAGACCTTCAGGGAATCATGGGCCGGGTCTATGCCCTCGAGGCAGGCGAACATCCGGGGGTTGCAACAGCCATTGAAGAACATTACCGGCCGGTCGCTTCCGGGGCTGAACTGCCCGCATCCCGGGTGGGCAGCCTGCTGAGCCTGGCTGAAAAGCTCGATACCCTGTGCGGGTGCTTCAGTGCGGGCCTGATTCCCACCGGCGCATCCGACCCCTATGCCCTTCGCCGTCAGACCATTGGCCTGATTCAGATTCTCCAGCATGCGCACCTGCGGTTTTCCCTGAGCGATCTGGTCAACAAGGGCCTTGCCGGCTTCATGGCCCCGGATGCGGAGGGGTTTCTTTCCGTGCAGCAACAGGTGCTGGGCTTTGTCGCGGCCCGGCTGACCCATCTGCTGGTGGATCAAGGGCATGCGAAAGATGGGGTCGCTGCTGTGATTGCCGCGTCAGCAGATCGTGTTCCGGATGTCAATGCCCGGGTCCAGGCCCTGGAAGCCTTTAAGACCCATCCGGCGTTTCCGGCCCTGTCCATCGCCCTGAAGCGGGTGGGGAACCTGATCCGCAAATCCGGCCAGGCCGGAGGCGACGCACCGGCGGCCGCCGTTTCAGAGGCCCTGTTTGAGGATCCCACCGAAGGCCTGCTGCTGGCAGCCATAGAAAGCGTGACAGAACAGGTGAACGCAGATATCGCGCGCGGGGATTATCCGGATGCGCTGGCCGCCATTGCAACCCTTGGCAAACCCGTGGATGCGTTTTTTGAAGCTGTGCTGGTCATGGCCGAAGATCCCAAGGTGCGGGCCAACCGGCTGGCCTTACTGAAAAAGGTGGCTGATCTGTTGACCCCCATTGCCGACTTTACCCAGCTGGTGACCGGTTAGACACCGGCTGCTTGCAGGCGGAGCCGCCAGATGATAACGCACCTGTACGCATAAGCAGAGACAAGGAGGATGAGATGGCAGGTTTTGATCCCAGTAAAGACAAGATGCTGAAATCCTGGAAATGCGAAGAAACCGGTCTTGTGGTGGCCATTCACCAGTATGGCGACGGTGAGCCGAAACTGCAGATCGGCCCGCGGATTCTGAAAAAAAAGGACGGCACGGATCGCGCCCCTGTGAAAGCCGGGCGGCTTTCCATTGAAGATATCACATGGCTCTATGACACGATTGACGACATCAAGGATGCTATTGAATCCTTTGCCGATCCCCTGGCCTGATATTCCGGAGTGACCCGCTTATGGTTTCCCCCCTGCACACGGTAACAGACCCGGATGCGCCTGTTGTGACGGCCGATCCGTCAGCCCTGGGTCACCCGGCTTCAGACGTGGGGGTGCTTGTGTCCACCCAGCCGGATCTTCAGCTATTTCAGAACTGCGTTGACGCTGCTGGGTGCAGAAGCCGGCGGTTTCTCATGGGCCAAGCCCTCACAATCGACCGTCCCGACGGCGGCGGCGGGGTCGTGCTGGGTCCGTATATCGGCGCTCCCTATGCGGCCATGCTGCTTGAACAGCTCGTTGCCTGGGGATGCCGGCAGGTGGTGTGCCTGGGATGGTGCGGCAGCCTGGTTCCGGATCTTTCAGCAGGAGACGTGATACTGGCCACCGCTGCCTGCTGCGATGACGGGGTGAGCCGGATCTATACCGGACACGACTGTCCTGAGATCCTGTCAACCGGAACAGATGACCCTATTTTGCAGGCGTATTTACGCGCACTGACAGTGCCTGTAAAAACGGGCTGTATCTGGACCACGGACGCCCTTTACCGGGAAACACCCGCGCGTATTGACGGGTTCAGGGACAGCGGCGCCATTGCGGTTGACATGGAAACCGCCGGCCTGTTTGCCGTTTCCGCGTTTCACGGGGTTCAGCTGAGCAGCTTGCTGGTCGTATCCGATCAGGTGGGAAACCGGACCTGGAAAAAGGGATTCAAAAAACAAGAATTTATCGCGCACCGGAAACAGCTGATCTCCTGTCTGGCGAACTGGAGCCTGAATGCCGAGTACCGGGACAAGGATGGAAACAATGACGCCGGATGAGATTCGTCAGCTGGTCCAAGAACTGGAACGCTTCAATGCCGCCTACCGTTCCGGAACACCTGAAATTAGCGATGCCGCCTATGACACCCAGGTAGAACGTCTGCGCGCTGCTGCACCGGATCATCCCTTCCTCACCCGTGTAGAGCCGGAAGTCATCACCGGAAAAATCGAAGTCCGGCACCCGGAACCCATGCTGTCCCTTGAAAAAGCCTATACGGTTGACGCCCTGCGCCGCTTTGTGGATCGGGTGGAGAAAACAGCCGCAGAACTGGACCTGCCCCCGGTGATCTACCGGGTAACCGTAAAACTGGACGGCCTGGCTGCCCGGGATGACGGCACGGTACTGGCTACCCGCGGCAACGGCCGGACCGGATATGAAATCAGCAGCGTGTTTGAAAAAGGCGTACAGATAGAAGGGGGCAAACGGGGCCAGGGCCTGGGTGAGATTGTTATCGACAAAGCCTACTTTGAAACGCATCTGTCCGGTGTGTTCGAGCATCCCCGGAATATGGCCGTCGGGATTGTCTCCGCAGACACGGTCAACGTGAATGCCGCCGCTGCCCTTGAAGCCGGTGCGGTGCGGTTTGTTCCCTATACCCAGCTGCCGTCCTGGACCGGCGACGGAACAAACTTGCTCGATACAATCGTCTCACTCTACGAGACCATGACCGCCGCGTCCGCCTTTCCCCAGGACGGGCTGGTGATCGAAACATCAGATCCGGTTCTGCAGGCAGCAATGGGCGCCACCTCCCACCATAACCGGTGGCAGATCGCGTTCAAACAGCGCGGCGAAACCGTGGAAACCACGGTCGAATCTGTGGCCTGGCAGGTGGGCCGGACCGGTAACATCACCCCCGTACTCAGGGTCTCGCCCGTATCCATCTCCGGTGCCACCATCCGCCGGGTAACCGCCCATCACGCAGGAATGGTGAAAGACCGGTGCATTGGCGCCGGCGCGCGGATCGAAATTATCCGCAGCGGAGAAGTGATCCCCAAACTCGAAGCCGTGCGCCATCCGTCTGACACCGTTGACATCCCCCATGCCTGTCCCTCCTGCAAATCCGCCCTGGAATGGGAAAACGATTTTTTGAAATGCCGAAATCCCCACTGCCCGGCTCAGGTGGTCCAGGGCCTGGTCCACTGGTTTAAAACCATAGGGAATGCCGACTGGTTCGGTATCAAAACCGTGGAAAAGATCGTGTCCGGCGGATACACAACCCTTGAATCAGTCTACCAGATGACGGAAACTGATTTTCTGGACTTAGGCTTTGGACCGGTTCAGTCAGCGAACCTGGACGCTGCCATCACGGCCAGCCGCAGCAAACCCATTGAGGACTGGCGGTTTCTGGCCGCCTTTGGTATCCCGGATCTGGGAACCGGAGACAGCCGCAAACTCCTTGCCCGTTTTCCCATTGACCGCCTGACAGATGTCACCGCCGATCAAATCAAGGACATCCACGGGTTCGGAGCAGTCACCAGCCAGCGGATCGAAAAGGGGATCCGGTCCATGCAGAATCGCATCCGGCACATGATCGACCTGGGATTTTCCCTTGAATCCACCCCCATCGCACCAGAAACCCCGCAAATTGATTCTCCCATTGCCGGTAAAAAAATCGTGTTCACCGGGAAAATGACCGCCGGAACCCGGGAAACCATGCAGGCCGCAGCCAGGGCCGCCGGCGCCATTGTTCAGACATCGGTCAGCGCAAAAACAGATATCCTGGTCTGCGGCGAAAAGGTTGGCGCCAAAAAAATCGAAAAAGCAACCGCCGCCGGGGTCACATTGATGACCGAAGCGGATTACAATGACCTGGTAAAAGATTAAAAATCCTTGCCTTCGGCGGGCAGGGGGATGATCCCCCTGCACCCCCATGTTTTTTAAATGAAATGACAGATGAATTCTTCATTTGAATTACGTTTGCCACCCGCAGATATCTTAATAAAAATAAGAATAATTATTTACATTAATATGACGGCATGGTATAGAATAAAAAATCAAATAAAATGAAGGGGTAAGAATTATCAATCAGCTGAGCGTCGTTGACCGCGCTTACCTGGCTTAACCCTTTTTTCGTTTTACCAAATAAAATTTTGCCATTTCAAAAGACGCGTCCCACAAATTGATTTGATACAGTTACCCTTTTGGAGAAATTTCTCATGAGAACGCTATTCGTATCGGTTTTTGTCATTGTGTTTTCACTGTTAAATCCGGTTACCCTGAGCGTTGTGTTGGCCCAGGACTGCCCTGCAGGGTACGTCTATGAGAACGGCCAGTGCATCAACGCAGGTGGCTGGTCAGAACCGGCCGCCTGCAGGTGGGTATGCGGACCAGGGTTTCGGCGAATAGAGGATACCTGTGTGCCCATACCGGTGGCAGTGTATGAATTCGAAAACAACACCGCAGATTCATCGGGCAACGGTTATGACGGTATCGGGCACGGGGATCTTGACTATACATCGGTATCAGATGGAAATGCGGCTGTTTTCAATGGGCCTGACACCTATATTGGGGTCGAAAACAGCGAGCATTTTAACTTTGATCGTTTTGACCGGTTTTGTATTTTTGCAAGGATCAAGCGGGACAAGACCCGGTCAGAGCATAATATTGTATCCAGACAGCAACACGCGCCAGCGACCCCCGAATGGAAGCATCAGCGTGGATGGCGTCTGTATATCGACAGCAACAGCAAGATCGGTTTTATCATGGTCCATTCCTGGACCTCGCGAACGGACAGGAATTTCATCAGCGTAAAGACGACCCGGCGATTTGCGGAAAAAGGCCGGTGGTATGATATTGATCTGGTCTATGACGGATCAGGGGATGCCTCGGGGATTCGCATGATTGTGGATGGAGAAGATCAACCCATCCGGATCGTTCAAAACAATCTGAGCGACACCATTCAAAGCGATGCGCCACTTGAAATCGGTTCAGAGAACAACAGCTCCCGGATGCTTGCGGGAGCGATTGACCGGCTCAGCATCAGCGGTTTGTGCGGTCTTTCGGTGTGCGAAGGCGTAGATTGTGAGGGTCGGGGAACCTGTGTTGATTACCAGGGTCAGGCAGCCTGTGCCTGTGATGCGAATTACACCAATGACGGTGATCTTTCCCGGTGCATTCATACAAAGGTCACCGATTGTGCGGACGCGGCGCCGGCCCATGCGACGTCCAGTGTGTTGCCGGTCGAGGCGGTCTATACGGATGAAAACGGATGGGAGATCCCCGCATGCAGCTGGCAGTGTGATGAGGGGTACCGCAGAGAAGGAGATACCTGCGTTCGCAAGGGGTCCTGGATTTATACCTATGATGCGGATTTTGATGAAGGGATACTCGACCACACCGAGCACAACACCGTTCATGATCAGCTTGCACTGGAATCGGGGATGAATATCCTGCCCTTTATCTGGGTTGCGAACTCTGGTGAGGGGACCGTATCCAAAATCAATACCCTCACGGGTGAAGAACTGGGCCGCTACCGCACCGGTCCCTCGACCGGGACCAATCCGTCCCGGACAACGGTGGATGCCCGTGGAGACCTCTGGGTCGGTAACCGGGATACGGCATCTGCGACAAAAATAAATCTTTATCCGTATGATAAAAACGGAGACGGGGTGATTCGGACATCAACGGGTCCGGATGATATACTTCCCTGGGGAGAAGACGAGGCCATCGCGCTTTATGTCACGCAAACAGACAGCGGTCCCCGGGCTGTTGCCACCGATGCGGAAAACAATGTATGGATCGGCGGCAACGGTCAGCATATGGGGTATTATGATGGGAACACCGGTGAAAAATTAAAAACCATCCCGATTGGCAGGCCGTGTTACGGTGCGCTGATCGATGGAAACGGCACACTCTGGATATCGAACAAGACGTCGGGTTTGACGCGAATTGACGATCCTTCGGGCAATCATACGATTCATTCGTTTTCCACTAACGGGAAATGGGTGTACGGGCTCGGTATTGACCCGGCCGGTTATATTTACACCTCCGGATACACGGATAATCGACTCAGGAAGCTGGATCCTCAAACAAATGACTGGATTTATGATGTATCCATTTCTGGCGGTGATCAGGGCCGGGGCGTTGCCGTGGGTGCTGACGGAGATGTCTGGGTGGCGCATACGGGAACAAACCGGTTGACCCGCCATGATGGTGATACGGGAGCACTGAAGGCAACGGTGATGACCCAGGCCGGTCCGACAGGTGTGGCGGTGGATTCAGAAGGAAAGATCTGGACGACCTGTCTTTATGCCGACAGTGTTCAGCGGATTGATCCTGTGACGAACGCAGTGGCGTTTACCCAGGACGGCCATGATTATCCGTATAACTACAGTGATATGACGGGGTATATTTCAAGAAATATCACCTCTCGTAACGGCCGGTGGACGGTCATCTGTGACGCTGAGTACACAGGTGCGGCCTGGGGCCTTGTTTCGTGGAACAGCCGTGAACCCAGTGGAACCCGGATACAGGTGAAGGTGCGCTCATCGGAAGACCAGATCACCTGGTCCGCGTGGGTTGAAGCGGAAAGTGGCCTTCTCATCAGCGATCTTCCGGCGGGTCGTTATATTGAAATCGAGACCACGTTCACGATACGATCCGGCGAAACCTCACCGGTGCTGTATGATCTGACCGTATCGTCACCGCCGGCAGGATTTGTGAACACAGCGCCGGTAATCTCCTCCACACCGGTAACGACAGGTGAGGAAGGCACTGTATTTGCGTATGCGGTAACTGCCGTTGATCCGGAAGGCACACTCACCTACAGCCTGGATGACGCTCCTTACGGAATGCGCATTGACAGCGAAACAGGGGCTGTTTCATGGATGCCGGATGCCTATCAGGCCGGGGACCATGGGGTAACGGTGCGTGTGAAAGACAGCGCGGGTGCGTTTACGCTTCAACATTTCACGATCAGCGTTTCGGATCGTTTTGACTGTAACAGCGGGGAAACACGATCCTGCGGCAGTGATGTGGGGACGTGCGCGTCTGGTACGCAGGTTTGCGTCAGCGGTTTCTGGGGTGATTGCGAGGGCGCCATTGGACCTCAGCCGGAAATCTGCGACGGGCTGGACAATAATTGCAACGGTTTTCCGGACGATGGCCTGACGCCGCCGGATGCGGATCATCAATGCGGGGTCTGTTCGGGGGCAGTCAAGGTGTGCAGCGGTGCTGGCGGCTGGGTCGAACCGGATTATACAGGGCTGCCTGGATACGAGTTTCCTGAAGTGAGCCGGGATGGCCTGGATAATGACTGTGATTGTACGGCAGACGAGGATCCGGACCTGATACCGCTTTCCATTGATGTGTCGGATCTGCAGACCGATTTGCAGCACCTTTCTGTCAGCGGTACGGTTGTCATCGAGATCTTCGGAACCGGTGGTCTTCCCGTGGACGGAACGTATACGGTCCTGTTGTTTGAAGACGTAAACGGCAATGAGACATATGAGCCGGATACGGACCGGCAGCTTGCCACATCAGCGGTTACAAATGCGCCTTTTGCAGAGGAAGTCATTGCGGTTTCCGTGGATATAACCAGCCCGGTTCTGTTCCGGGACAACCGGATATTTGCGTTCATTGACAACACCAATACGATTCCGGAGTCAGATGAGACCAACAATATGTTCCATTCCGGTCCGGATTGCGATGAAACGCCGTCATCCTGCCTGGATGTTTCCGCCTCATTTCTGCGTGCGGTCCATTCGGGAAATCCGGATTCGGAGACCTTTTTCGTACGGCTGGGTAACAGCGGAGATGCGGTGATCCCGGATCAAACCCCTGTCGCGTTTTATGACGGCAGCCCGGATGAAGGGGGCGTGCTTCTGGGGACCGCTCAAACGGACAGTCTGTTGAGTCCCGGCGAGTATACAGATCTTTCTTTTATTTTTTCCAGTCCGTCTGCCGGTATTCTGACGATTGTCGCTGTTGCCGATGACGACGGGACCGGCCAGGGCACCCTGCAGGAGACCGACGAGACCAATAACCGTGTTTCCCGTGTGTTCAATATCGGCAACAATCCGCCGGTGCCTGATGCGGGACCGGATCAGACGGTCCGGCTCGGGGAAACGGTGACACTTTCTGCGGAGAACTCTTCAGATCCGGAAGGCGACGCGCTTTCCTTTTTCTGGGAACTAACGGAAGCGCCAGACGGCAGCACTGCGACAGTTTCGGATGCATCATCGGA
>PDWJ01001345.1_pt1 | contig 40980 bp, 37 predicted proteins | sample 1430881 | NCBI WGS metagenome assembly PDWJ01 (sample SAMN01162460, study PRJNA174530) | Oral metagenome, whole genome shotgun sequencing project. | biome: Marine environment; feature: Marine mammal; material: Swab sample of the gingival sulcus; isolation source: swab sample of gingival sulcus...
CAGAGGAATTGCTGACTGACTTTTATGGACAATCTCCCTCTGAAGCGGCGGTTATCACGGCCAATAACCAATTGGTGACACAGATTGACCCCGCGCTGGGTCTCTGCCAAGGCATGGTCATAACTGTCTCCCTTGCTGCCTGCTGAAGGTTCTATCCCCGCCTCGGCAAGCCGCTCGGTGTAGCGGATGGAAACGTACCGCGAGATCCTGTCCGGAAAACCCGGGGCGGTTCAACCTGATTGCCGACAGTGCCTTGTACAGTGCGAAAAATTTCAAGGCAATGAGTGCCATCAAATGGATTGCACGGGTACCGGAAACATCGAACCTGGCCTGTGACGTGATTGACGTACTTGCACCGGAAGTGATGCGCAATCCAAACCAATCCACGTTTCGCAATCTGGAGGTCGAATATGGCGAAGTTCGCCAGCGTTGAGTCGTGGTCTTCTCACCACAAGCTCATCAACGGGCGCACAAAACCATCGACAAAGAATGCGGCAGGCAGAGCAATGCCGAGTTGAAGGCGTTCACCAAACTGTGCAAAAAGGATTTTACCTGCTACGCCGATGCCCACAACGCACTGGCGATTTCGAGAAAACGCTGAAACCATGCTTTCCTGGCAAGATAGAAATCAACATTACTCCCTAAAGGCCGCCCAGCGTAAGACCGCCAGCCGGACTATTTCGACTACCGCATCGAAGGCGCTATCGCATCAAACCTCCAGGAACAGACTCGCTGCCTACAACGCCAAAGCTGTTTCATGCTCGCCACCAATCAACTCAACCAGAAATCTTATCGCATGAAGAATTCATTGCCGCCTACAAAAATCAGCAGAAAAGTCGAAGGCAGCTTCCGTTTCCTCAAAGACCCCATGTTCATGGCTTCAACGCTGTATCTCAACTCACCCGGGCGCATATTATGGCACTGATGATGGTGATGACGTTGAGCCTGCTGGTGTACGCTGCACTGGAGCACCGTATTCGAGAACGATTGAAAGCACATAATGAGACCTACCACTAATAATAACTTTTTCAATAAGTTTTTAATCATTTACACGGCGAATATGCACTACTATCTCTGATCCAATACCATTAGGTGTCGGCCATGTATTATTACCGTCACAAATGTATACGGCTGGCTGAATAACACTACTGCCATTAACAATATCAAGCCAGTGAAAACGATACACACCTTCAGTCATACCTTTAATGCCAACCTGGTTGTTACCAAGGCTTGAAGAGTAAGCTATATAGCTATTACCTGGTAAAGCTAATACATATTCAGTGCCTGAAAATGCAAGCTCATCATGTGGGCTCATGCGGTTAAAATCAGTAGTTTCCATAAATTTAGCTGCACGGCCTAACATCTCAAGATCCTCAACAGGCGAATTAACAATATCCATCTTCTGGATCATGACGTAAGCACCACCCATAATTATAGCCCAGACTCTTCGACGTAAATCCTGTCCTGTACCTGATTTACCATAGGGTATTTCTGACATATTAAGGTTATAGCGCCCTGCTGCATCTTTCCATGCTTTTAGCATTGCTTTATGTAGGCTCTTTGGGCTGATATCGGCATCATACTGGATAGCAAATTGATCAATATTAGGATCATTCGCAAATTCACTAAAATCAATACCAGGTAGTTTATGAACCGCAATCACATGCTTATTGTCATCTGTTTCTCGAATGACTTTAGCAATATTTGAAATCCGTGTTTCTGTGAAAGCCTCTTGATATTCCTCCGCAACAACCCAAATAAGATTTTCATGGTGTTCAAACTTATTAACTAATGTCACTATAAAATCACGCTCAGCTTGTGGTACTGAATCATATGAATCGCTAAGCTTATGCCAAAATTTTTTCCAAAATGAATTAGAAGGCCCCCAAATACGTGCGCCATCATCATAAAAGAAAAAAAAGATCAAAATTCCATTTTCATCCATCTTTTTAAACCAAGTTTCCCATTGGTCTAAAATATTATTATTTATTCCATTTTTTGGGTTATGGTTGACAAAAGGGTTATGAGTAAAATCACCATCACCACCATGCGATCGGATTGCTTGGAAATAAATGCTTTTCGCTCCGGTTTTTTTCAGTTTTTCAAGAATAACATCTTGATCGCCATCACGAGTGCCATCAGGATTGAGTTTACCACGATAAAGAAAATCCTCTGGATCACCAGGGCCAGCAATAAAATAGGGTCTACCACCCGCCTTAATGAGCCATGCTTTATTTTCAGGATCAACTAAAATCTGATGTGGCAAAATAGCACCTGCACTAAAGCTTATTAAAGATAAAAAAGTCAGCAAAAAAAAACAACCAATCTTTCTTGAGATGCTTTTAAGTATGGTATTTATTTTCATAAATATGCAAAATAAGCTCTAAGCTATTTATAAAACAAAATTTAGCCAACAGATCTTCGCTGACCAACGATCAAGAAATAGATACCTGGAGTTGATGCAACAATAGCAAACATATGAGCCATTAGAAAAAAAGCGAGTGCTTTTGACTCAGAAATACCAAATGCAGTACATACTAAAATAGCAGTAAACTCACTAAACAGCCAACCTTCCAGTAAAATAGCGAATTTCCTTAGGCATTGGCTAATAGCAATAGCTGCAATAACAATTGTGATAGGCACATCAACTGATATGGCCTTAGCACAAGATACTAAAATAAAAATTTGTAATATCTGGCCTATGAGGGTAAGTGACAAGCTTACAAAGACAGATTTAGGATCTTTTGCAAACAAAAGATATTTCCCATAAAATTTTTCTAGAATTTTGCGAAACTTTACAAAGTGTAAGTATTTCAATAAATTGTAAACAGATTGCTCTGACATTGATAGAAAAAACCCAAGGATAACAACCAGAAAAATGATACTGGAAATAATAATTATTTCCATAGATTGATTAGAAGCAATAAACTTGAAAAATATAATAACAGCTAACATGGCAAGTAAAATAGCTGATATAATGCCTAAGATTTTTTCAATAAATATTGATGTAAAAACTACGGATGCCTGTCCGTGTCTCGAGCTAATAACTAGTGCGCGAACAGCATCACCACCCAAGCTTGATGGGAAAACCCGTTGTATAAAACCTGCCTGATAATAAGCAATCAGTGCAGTAGAAAAAAGAACAGGCAGCTTTACTGAGCGCATAATTAGCGACCACTTGAGCGCTATCAAGCATCTATCTATGGTTATAAGTGTAAGTATTATTACTGCCCAAAACAAAGATATTGAAGTTATTGATTTCCAAACAGATAAAAAATCGATATAAAGCCATGCAAGAATAGCAATAACAATTATTATTAGTAAGCGCCATAACTTATGCGCCATCATCGATTTTATTAGATGCTTGTATTTCACTATATCTTTTTGGTGATTTCTTTATAACGATTGTTATATAGTGAATAACCAACAAAGTTAATCTTCATCGGTACCATATGACGCGGTAAATTTTTCATACAATACCGGCGAATTTCTCTTTCAGCATCTTCACAATTTTTTCCTTTAGCTAATTTTATCAAAGCGACAACAATTTGTCCTAGTAATGGATGTTGCTCTCCTATTACAGAAACTTCAAGCACAAAATCCAGTTTAATTATTTCCTTTTTCACATCAACAGGAATAACTTTTTCCCCACCTACATTAATAATTTCATCTTGTCGCCCTAAAATCTTTATCCACTCACCATCCTTTTCAACAAGATCACCTGTGCATATCCAACCTTCATTATCTAAAGGTGATGGGTAATTTAAGTACCCTAATATTGAAGTTGATGAACGAACCCACAAGATATTATTTTGATCAACCTTAATATCAATTTCATCAGATTTAAAATGTATCCATCTACTATTTCTGTCACGACTTACTGTTCTCGGAGAACCAAATTCGGTTGTACCATATTTTTGAATAATATGAGGCCCTGGTAATTTTTCTTCCAGCAGACTCAAGGTTGTATCATCCATAGGCTCAGCGCCATAGGTTACTATGCGTAATGAGGATAAATCGTAATCTTGATACGCGTTTGTCGAAAGCATAAGCCTTAAAAAAGAAGGTGAGGTCGGCAAAACCTCAACTTGGCACGCCTCTATTAATGCACAGACCGTATCCGGATCTCTTTTTTTTGAAAGAACTAAAGTTCCTCCTGCCATCAATGTATAAAAAGCTGTATCAATGCCTGCAATATGATCAAATACTAAAAAAGCCAATGTACGATAAGGCTTACCTAATTTATAAAACTTACTTAAAAGGCGCTGCACTTTATGTACTGCTGCCTTTGGCTCTCCAGACGAGCCAGAAGTAAAAATAATTAACCCAGGCTCTTCTTCCTCTTTCAATTGTTTAAGAATAGAATGATATTCTATTTTATCGGTAATTTTAATTAAATATTTAACTGAATCAATACCCAGATCCAGCACCCAGTTAGCAGTGGCTGCTTGTATATATTTCTCATCATTAGAGAGAGATTTAGGCATCAAAGCGACCGTATTTGCATTAGCCCAAGCAGCAATAATAAAAGCCAGGCTATGCAGGCTATAATCAGCAGAAAACGCAATTACATCACCACTTTTGACATCACAGCGAGATATTACATTACTCCAATGTTCACAAGCACTAATAAGATCTTGATAGCTAAACTGATTTCCTTCAGTATCGATGAGGCATAAGGTATCAGCAAATTGGCTAAACCTACTGTATAAATCATCAATACTAACTAAATGCAGTGTTTTCACTTCAGCTAACACCGCCAAGGTATAAGGTTTGTCCCGTCACAAAATTACTCCTTTCAGATAAAAAAAAGTCCGTAATATTAGAGACATCTTGATATTGCCCTAAACGATGAATTGACTGGTGGGCTATTAGTGAATCAATTTTTTCTCTCGGTACATTACGGATAAGATCCGTAGCAATAGGAGTTGGTCCTACAGCATTAACTGTAATATTAAATTGAGCCAACTCACGCGCCATTACTTGTGTTAAGGAAACCACCGCAGCTTTCGAAGCAGCATAAGCAGCTTCACCTTCAAGTTTTAACGGTGTTGCAATAGTGGCAAAATTAATAATACGTCCAAATTTTTGCCGAACCATACTCTTAGCGGCTTCTCTGGCAATAGTGAATAAACCAAAAACATTGGTTTTGAATATTGACTCTACTGAATGAGTCGGAGTCAACAAAGTATGATTCATAAGCGCTATACCTGCATTATTCAGAACAGCGCTTAATGTCCCAAAATGAGACTCAGCTTCTCTAACTAGGTTAATTGCTGATTTTTCATCTGTAATATCGGAGCAAATATGATGATAACCAGATAACTCAAAATCTACTGGCTCCCGACTACATCCTACAACTTGGTAGCCTTGACCAACATAATACTCTGCTAAATAGCGTCCAATACCTTTACGTGTACCTGTTATGAGCATCAACTTAGGTCTTGGCACAACCATCCTCCAATTTTATAGCAATAAAATTAACAAGCGATCTTACATTACGATACGGACTAGAGCGCTGCGACATCGCCTTCTCATCAGCAAGATTTACTCTTCTGCCAAACTTTTCTTCGATCTTACGCTCAATCCAAACAATCAATCGCACTAGCGAAAGAGAATCTATGCCCTCCTCACCACCAAAAATATGGCTATCAGCATTAATCAGCTTAAGTGAGTCATACTCAAGCTCTTCATTGAGCTCTTCGAGACCGCTTTTTACGATATAAAAAATTTTATTATTCATCACTATTTTTAAAGAGTTATTTACGCCGAAAGATTATTTTTGCAGGATTACCTTGCAAAATTACGTTGTCCGGAAAGCGCCTGTTAACTAAACTATTAGCAACAACAATTGTGTTATTACCCAAGTATGAACCATCCAATATAACTGAACCGCCACCTACCCAAACATTATTACCAATTCGTATTCCTTTAGATGTATGACCTTGATCCTCTATATGAACATCAATCTTTTCATAATTATAATTACTTGCTGTTATAATTACATTTGGGCCGCAAACAAAATTATCGCCAATAAAAATACCCTTTTCACCAGATGAAATAAAACTGCCTGACGCAATTCCACAACGATTACCAAAATGTAAAGTGCCCTCACTGGCCTTGAGCTTTGTAAATGAGCTAATTACACATCCATAACCCATTTTAATATTATGTGATAACTCTACTTCAGACTTGGGGCTAATTTTTGCTTTAAACTTAAAGTAATAAATTAAACTTATAAGCCACCCTGGAAAGAGAAAGCGCTTAATCAATACCCAAACTTTTATTGGGCGAGCTACCGATAAATCATTCAAATCTAGTCTCCTTATCAGATCTGCTGATAATCTCCAGATTAGGAAACCAAACTATCTTTAAGTTATTAGCTAAACAAAAAATCATCTATTAATCTGATTCTTGAGCCACTTTTTTATGTAAAGATAATCACTCTGGCTTGTTGAATTTACAGTTAGATATAACCTTTATCTTTATACCAATTACCTGTGTGATATAAACCTTCATCTATACCAATCTGAGGTTGATAGCCAAGATCCTGCTTAGCTTTATCAATCTTAAAAGCTCTAACTTGGCGAAACCAGTCAACACGGCGTGGAAATATTGGTGGCGTAATACCAAATGGCTTACATACCCTTTCACAAATGTGACCTATAATGATTAATGGTAGGATTGGGAAATGGGGGATAGCCACCTCTACACCGATGGCGCGGCCTACTCTTGTAACTAACTCTTCGATAGAAAAAAATTCTTCATCTCCGATGATATATGCACTATTAGCACCCACTCCTAGCTGCATTACCAGCATAAACGCATCAACCAAGTTATCGATATAAACTGGATGATAGTAAGTACTCCCTCGACCAAACATGGGAAATACACCTTTCTTCACTTGCTTAAAGATCATCAGGAAACGACCCGGATCTCCAGGACCATAAATAGCAGTGGGACGCAAGATAGTATACTCCATACCTTGACCCACATACTCAGAGACAACAAGTTCACCCTCATATTTAGTTTGTTGATAGTAATCAGCAGGTGCAATAGGTGAAGTTTCATCTCCTGGTGGTGAATCAATATGTCCATGTACACCCTGAGTGCTGCAATAAATAAACTTTTTTACCCCAGCTTCTAATGATTTTTCTACAACGACTCTCGTCCCATCCACATTAACATACCTGTAAACAGTATCAGGAACATCAAGCTCTCTAAATGCAGCAGCTAAATGCATCACAACATCAGCACCATAGACACCTTTTGAAACAAGCTCAGGATCTACTACGCTACCATAAAAGATCTCAGCGCCTTTTTGCTCAAGCTCTTTATCTGCCAAGCCAGGCTGTTTATCAAGAACAGAAACATTATGCCCTTCTTGTAAAAGCCTCCCTACAACTGCTGTACCCGTAAAACCTGTACCTCCGGTCACAAACACTTTCATTTTTTATATAGCCCCCCCCTAAAGTACAAATTTACATTGATCTAATCTTAGTCTATAGCCTATAACTTATTAAAGTTAGAGTTAAATAGTGTAGTCACGAGATAAAAAATAAGCGATTGTATTGGTAATGAAAGGATTGCATGTGACACACTCACATCGCAGACATGCTATATCAGACAAAGTATGGGCTTTGCTGAAGCCGCACTTGCCCGGACAATCCGGGCAATGGGGTGGCGTCGCCAAAGATAATCGCCTATTTATCAACGCGGTTTTCTGGATTATGCGCACGGGTGCCCGGTGGCTGATGGACCGCCTGATTACGGCGACTGGAGCAATACGCACCGTCATTTTATCCGCTGGCGCGATAAGGGCATTTGGGAAAAATTGCTGGAAGTCCTGATTGACGAGCCGGATTATCAATGGCTGATGATTGGCGCCAGCCATTGCAAGGTCCACCCGCATGCGGCGGGTGCAAGGGGCGGAAATCAGGATAGGTCTCGCACAAAAGGGGGCTTGACACCAGGAGACATCTGGCCATAGATGCACAGGATATGCCGGTCAGAATTATTATTACAAAAGGTAGCCGCGCAGATTGCGCCCAGGCTGGCTGCCTGATTGAAGGGGTTCACGCGAATCATCTTCTGGCCGATCGCGGTTATGACTAATTACACTATTTAGCAGAATTTCATACTATTTCTTTTTTTAACAGCAGCAATTTCATCTGCTCTTTGCTGTTTTGACCAACCCAATGTATCACCCATCATATTGGCGCACCAAATAACCAGATCATCTGTTAGTTTTCCCCGTTCTGCAAAACCTGTCCGGCGTAAGACGATATCCTCCAGGTGCATTGCCATTTCATGCTTTACACTATAGTGACTCAAAAGATAAAAGAGAAAATTATTCTTATCATTATTGATAGGATAAGGTTCTTTTAGCACTTCCCGAAGAGTTATACCTAAAATTTCCGCCATACGCTCTTCATCTTCTGAAAGAGAGCGCCCCAACTGTTGCGCCACTTCTTTTACCAAGATGGTAGTATTACTAAAACATGTAGCACCTGGCAGCAATCGAGTTGCAGTTGAACACGGCGGTGCTTTCCTTCCTAACTGATTGAATACCAAATTAACAACATGCTCAGCAACAAGCCGCGCACTAGTATACTTAATACCAAAAACACTGATCAGCCCATCTACACCATCAACATATTTGTGATTAATGATAGTATCACGATGCGAACGATGAGCTTCGCTATTATTAACACTATCGTCTGTAGGCGTTAAACCACTATAGCAGTACAGCACATCACGTAAAGCCAACTCAAGTGCTGGATAAGCCGCATTAATCTCGCAGAGAAATTGCTCAATATCTTCCAAAGTAAAGTAATATTTATCAACATCACCAAAAAAGGGTAAATGGCTGGTACCTATTACCGAGCAATCATACCAAGGTATTACAAAAAAAAATCGCTTTGTCTGGCCAATCAACGCATCGGATTCCCGCTTACTTGTTAAACCGGCTGCATATCCATTAAAGATTTGGCGCGTTACAAGATTCATGCCCTTAGTCAAACCAGCATTTAAAGCCTTTAGCTGCCGTTTGCCTCTTCTGAGTAGATTATTAACCCAAGGGCCTGATGCATTAACAACTAAACTCCCTAAAATATCTAGCTCAGTACCAGATAAACGATCTACAGCATGCACCCCTTGAATTCGAGTATCACTACCGATAAAAGTATTAACCTCCAAATAATTTATGACATCAGCACCAACATGATAGGCATCTTTAACACATTCTAAAAGCACACGATTTGCATCTAACATCTGCGCATCATACCAGAATACACCTCCTGTCAAACCATCTCGAGATAGCTCAGGAATCATTTCTAAACACTCTCTGCATGACAAAATGCCTCCTGGTAAAGAGTACTGCTCGACAAATAGTCCACTATTACGATCTAGGCTAATAAATTCATATAATTTAAGAGCAGCCCAAAGCGCTTCACGCCCTCGGGTACCATGTCCATACGTTGGGATCACAAACTTTAGTGGACGAATTAAGTGAGGCGCTATTCTTAGCCAATTTCGTTTTTCCCGAATATATTGGCGCACACGCAATACATCAAAGTGTTGTAAGTATCGAAGCCCACCATGAATTAGCTTTAGGGAATTATGCGATGTCGCATTTCCAAAATCTCCTCGTTCGAGTAATGCTACACGTAATCCTCGAATTGCAGCATCTCTCGCAATACACGCACCATATATACCCGCACCTACAACAATTAAATCATATTTTGTACGATCAAATTTAAGTAGATCTCTTTGCATCTACAGCATTTCCTTGTATCTATCATACTATTGCTTTTGAGACAAAACCTATAAGGTGATGGCCTGATCCTCTCACCCATTGACGAGGCAACACATTAAAGAAATCAACAAATAATTTATTGTAGAGTTTTGCCTTAATACCAGTATGGGCTTTTGTCCTGACAGGAAACCGCTCTAAAATAATATTAACTGTTGCAAAAGAACCTAATAGTTGACGAAACTCTTTCACTGTATATTGACGAAAGACCGGTGCATCAAGGTGATCAATTTTTACTCGCATAATCTTATGCAGAATGTTCAGCCATGAATGTCGGTTTACCGTCATAATAATCGCCTGGCCACCTGGCTTAAGCACACGATAGATTTCATTAACCATGTACTGTGGGCTTGGTGTAAAGTGCAATACTGTATGGCAGTAAACTAAGTTAAATGAATTATCAGCGAATTGCATTCGCTCACCATCCATCACCTCGAATTGCCCATTTAAACCACGCTGGCTAAAATTAGTGCGTGCAAGTTCAATAGAATGCTCAGCAAGATCTATTCCAAAAACATCAGCCCCACCTCGACTAAACCGCGACAGATCATTCCCAACACCACAGCCTACATCCAAAATTTTTTGGCCTGGATAGCCATTAAAGTCTACAATGAGTGGCAAATAATGTAGTTTTTCAAAGCGATAAATTTCAATCTCTTCAAAAAACTCTTTTGTTCCTGGCTTACTTTTAGCAACTTGCCAGTCATGAACATGATTATTCCAATAGTTTTTTACCTCTTCTAAAAGGTCTTTATCAAATTTTTTTTCCTTCATTCTTATTAAACCTATAAATAAATTTTTATACCAAAAACGAGTAAATATCAATGATAGCGCATAAAATAAGTTTGATATTTAATACATTAATAATAACACTAAATAACCCTCAATTATAATATCGAGGAGCTAAAAAATCTGGCTCACTTTAGAGTTGGCTATCGTCACGGACTGGCTCACCTTCCTGCGCATTGATGATCGGTGCTCTTTCGCCACTTTTGCCGAGCCGGGATACTACGAAGATCATGTCGCTTGAGGGTAAGGTGTTCTTAATCCCCGAAAGAGACATTAAACCAAAACTAAAAACTTCTTAATTCGCTATCAACGATAGAACCCATAAAAACTGGTACGCACTAATTTACTCAAGTGTTACTTACTAAACATAAAAGCTTTGACATCTTCTCCTTATAAGCTTGTCGTGAATATTTTTCTTTGTATAATTGTTTCGCATTGGCTACTTTCAGTTCTCTTTTTTCTTTAGATATTAATGCCTCAGTAAGTCCTCTGGAAAAATCATCTGGCTCCGGTTTTACTAGAAATGCAACATCATCATTGAGTACTTGAGTATGTGAGTAGATATTTGTTGCTAACAACGGTTTACCACTATCAATCTGTTCATAAATCTTGAGAGGTGTATTAGTACCTTTGATTCTAGGTGATACTAGCAGCGATGCTGACTGAATAGCTTGTTTAACAGTAGATTGAGGGACTCGACCAGCAAACCGGCAATATTTAGTTAGGGCCATCCGATCTACCATCTCCTGATAGTGCTTTACTTGTGCAGTATTGCCGCCTAATATCAGTAGAAATGATTCTGGTATGGTATCTTGTCTTTTTGCAAAAGCATTCAATAGCAAATCAATACCTTGATAAAATTCAAGCGTACCAGCATATAAAATCATATGCTTCTGCTCTGATACTGCTAAAAAATCATAATCACTATTCTCTTTTTTATCTCTAGTAGTATTAACAGGCTGAGATAAATTTTTAATTAAAACAGGCTCAAATATTGAGTTTTCAATCAAAAAGTGCTTATCTTTATCTTCAATTAGTTTATCAGCATATTCAGCTAATGCAGGACAAATAGTAATTACCGCATCTGCAGTTTTTATAGAGCTATTTTCAAGCCACTCAAATAGCTTTATTAATAGTTTAGAACGTGTAAATTTAAAATTTATTAATTGTTGTGGGAGGCTGGAATGCATATCATAGACTAACTTTATATTAAAGAGACGCTTTAGAAAATAACAAAAGAATACCGCTTCCTCATGAGCATGGATGAAATCATAACGATTACGCACCAACAAACCAGTTGCCCGCAAACATAAGCAAATATCGAGAAAAAATTTTAGTAGTGAAGGGCCTATTTTAACCTTACCAAAAATACCAAAACGCGGTATCCGAATAATACGAATATTAGGGATATTTATATCTTCACCTTCACCGTAAGTAAGCAGGTCAATTTCGACACCAAGCTCAACAGCAACTAAGGCCCTGTAATATACGCTATAAGGTGTTCCTCTAGGAGTAAAAAACGGCTGCGGCGAGATGACAAGAGCTTTCACTTTATTACCTTCTTAGGCATTAATTCTCAGGCATTAATTAGTTTTCAAGTTTATTTATAGATTAATGTAATATGTTAATAGTCTATTAATATATACTGATAGGAGTTAGAAGCCAGAGCAACTATACTAAACTATTTTGGTTGTGAATCAGTTAAGCATGGTTTCAAATGACTCACTGTTAACAACTTTATTAATAGCTTGACTTTTCAGCACCTCTTTAATTGGGACAAAATCAAATTCTGTTAGAAGTCGGCTTAATCGATCCTTACAACGCGTTAAGTTTGTATAGTGACGAAAAGTGGATAACCAACCAGCTTTTATTCGTGGTTGATCCGGGTCAATCTCCCAAGGATGCAAGTAAAAAATAAATGGCCGGCATTCTGAATGATTAATATAAGACAGCCCAATCCGTGTCACTATATAAGGATATATTCGAAAATAACCACCACCCGCCATAGGGAGGTGATGTCCAAAAATAGAAATGGTTGATAACGGAAATTCAATTATTGAACAACCGTTTTTTGCAACCAAACGATATGGCCATCGTGGACTCCCTGGAATACCGTAACGATCATGGTGAACAGGAAAAATACTTGAATCATAATAAAACTCTAGCTCAGTGAGAATATTAATAGCCCATAATGACCGTTTAGTAATCGAATAACTCGCTGCTCGATAACCTAATATAGGTTGTTGTACTTGATCTTCCAGGCACTTTTTGGCACGAAGAGTCTCTTCATGAAATAACGCTGGAGTTTGCTTGTAGACAAGCTGATGGGAGTAGCCATGGCAAGCTACCTCATGGCCACAAGATGCAATAGCTCTAACTAGAGCAGGAAAACGCTCAGCAACCCATCCCAGTACAAAGAATGTTGCTCGTATATCCTGTTCATCAAATAAATCTAATAGCTGGTAAGTATTGTGCTCGACACGCGGTATAAACCTATCCCAGTTTACAGGATCAATCTGCCGAGAAAAGGCAGCAACATGAAAGTAATCTTCGACATCAACCGTCATAGCGTTGTGCATAGACTACTCCAAAGACTTTAAAGGTTAAGTAACTTTAATCAAGACTACAGGCTCCTTAATAAATTTAGTTTAAGGGGCTGACACTTAATATTTTGTTTCAAGACTGTTTTCAAGTATTGGAGAAGTTGTTTTGGAGTTCCTCCATTGAACCTTCACTCATACTCTTTTAAAAAAGTTCAACGTATTGCGTAGAGGCAAAACTGCTTATACCAACAACACTATGATTAATTATCGAGCTAAAAAAATCTCCTAAAACTAATACTAAACCTAATCAGGTTATGTAAAAATCAATTGTAATAGTAGCAAAGCTTGCATTAGAATATTCAGTCAATTTATTAAGGTTAGCAAAAGTATATGCTGCCTTATTATCCTGTACTGTTGTTCCAGACATATCACCTAAGTTGTAGGTAATATGCATATTTTATTAGTAAATAATAATTTAAGATAATCTTCTTTCCCACTCCAAGGCCGTTTTCACAATAAACTCTAAATCATCATAGCGTGGCACCCAACCCAACTGTTTGCGAATTTGGCTCTGATCAGCAATTAGCTGAGGTGGATCACCCGCACGGCGACCTTCTTCACGTATCGGAATAGCGGACCCGTGTACTTGCTCAATTGCTGTTATCACTTCCCGAACACTGTATCCATGCCCATATCCGCAGTTAAGCGTAGTGGACTTATTACCAGCACGCAAGTAACTCAACGCCTGAAGATGGGCATCTGCCAAATCCTCAACATGAATATAGTCACGCACCCCGGTGCCATCCCGTGTAGGAAAATCAGTACCAAAAACTGCTAAATAGGGCCGCTTCCCCAAAGCCACCTCGCAAGCCACTTTAATTAGTAGCGTAGAATTTGGTGTTGAATGTCCAATCCAGCCTTTTGGATCAGATCCGGCAACATTGAAATAACGCAATGTGGCATAACGCATATCTGTTGCTTCACACAAGTCATACACTACATGCTCAGTCATAAGCTTAGAGCGTCCATATGGATTGATCGGGTTTGTTAAAGTAGTCTCAGTTGCAATGCCCCCTTCTGGTATACCATAGACTGCTGCCGTGGATGAAAAAATAAAGAAACTGACATGCTCTGCCTGACAACATTGAAGCAGATTATTGCTCTTGCATGTGTTATTTTGATAATATTTTAAGGGATTTTCTACTGACTCAGGGACAGATGTATGAGCTGCAAAGTGTATCACAGTGTCAACTTCATACTCTCGTAATAAATTACTTACGAGTTCCTGATCTCCAATATCTCCTACTACTAGCTTACCATAAAGCACAGCATCCGCTGATCCGGTAGAAAGGTTATCTAAGATTACAAGCCTTTCACCCGCTGCACCAAGCTGGCGAACCACATGGCTACCGATATAGCCTGCACCACCAGTCACTAGAATACCCTTACCCATTGTGATTCCCTCCTTTTAGTAGCGCATTAATTGCTTCCCGCGACTTACAAATAATTTCTTCCAATGCGCTCACCCGTGCCTCTAAACTTGCAGGTGTCTGGTTCCCAGAATGAATTTTAAGATCATTTGTTTGAGTGGATTGCGTATTAACCTTGTCCAACTGTACTGCAGAGGCGGCTGTAATAGTGGCATTATCCAGCTTTTCATCATAATAATCTTCAAGAAACTCTTCTTTTATCTCTTTGATGACAAGGCTCACTAACTCTTTTGTTATAGTATGCACCTCTTCTAGGCACCCTACCAGCAAAGCACGATCACAAAGGTTTCCTATTCGACGAGGTATACCGGCAGAATACTCTTGAATTAAATTATAAGCTTCAGGTGTAAATACCGGATCACCTTTCCACCCGGCAACATTTAATCTATGTTCAATGTATTGCTTCGTCTCATTAAGCTCCAGTGAGCCTAAATGACATGATGCAATAACCCGCTGTCGCAGCTGTTCTAACTGACCAGACTGGAGTGTCTTTCTAAATTCAGCCTGTCCTACCAGAAAGCTTTGTACAAGTGATTTATGATTAACTTGGAAATTAGTTAGCAATCGAAGTGCTTCCAACCCATATTTGTTTAAACCCTGCGCCTCATCAACAATTAGTAAGGCGCGTTTCCCTTGACGCACTTGATCTGTTAAAAATGTTATAAGCTCTTGCTGTAGGACAGCATTCGATAATCCCTTGTGAGCCAACCCAAAAGCTCCAGCCACTATTGAAAATAAATTGTCTACATCTGACTGTGCATTAACCACATGAGCTGTGATAATCTCGTTGTTACCCGCTAGCTCTTCAAGCAGCGTGTGAATGAGGGTTGTTTTACCAGCACCTACTTCACCAGTAACTATAATAAAACCCTCACCTTGACGAACACCATATCTTAGGTAGGCAAGAACCCTTTTATGCCCAGTACTACCAAAGAAAAAACGCGGGTCTGGACTTAAGCGAAATGGCTTTTCTTGGAGATGATAGAAGCTTTCGTACATAGAAGTGATCAGGATCCGACATTTTTAGGTCAATAGAAGATTTAAAGTCACATTTTCCATCTAGGCCACCTACATCTAGAGTCCCAGATAATGAAGAGAGGCTGTTGTACTATGTAATACAAGTGCTATCAGCGCCATCCTTTCTTGCGCCGACAAGAAGACTTATTGAGAATCATACCAATAGCCTTATCTCTATCTAACAACGAAAGCGCTTCCTGGAGCATACTAGGTGAAGTTTTACCTTCCTCGACTACAACCAGATTTTGTCCTGCATGCGCTGCAAGCTCGATCGACAAACTGGTTTCCAACAGTGGAGGAGTATCAAACACAACAATGCGGTCATGATAATAATTTGAAAGCTCAATAGTTAAATCCCGCATCTTCCTACTAGCAAGCAATTCAGGGGAGGCACGAACTACCTGGCCGGCTGGTATCAGTTTAAACTTGGGGATATCAGTACTCACGATAATATCGCGCAATGCTGTGTGTGATTCCAGTAAAATATTAGTTAACCCTGGTGCTTCTGTTAGTTTCATGAGCTTAGTGAGTGATCGCCCGACAAGGTCGCCATCAATAAGAAGCACTGTACTATCGCGTCCCATGGCAATACTCATTGCCAAATTGAACGAGGTAAATGTTTTTCCTTCTCCTTTGACAGCACTTGTTATCGCAATAACATTTGCAGACTCAATACGATTCTTACCAGACTCGCCTGCTATCTGGAGTAATGGTCGTTTTAGATGTCGATAATCTTCAGCAAGATTAGTATCCATAGTGGCCACAGTGAGGTATCCCTCTTTTGCTAAAGACTCCGTATCTAATACTAATGTTTTCTTTTTTTTGGGGTCAATCTGTAATTTTTTATCTGCCTTCTGAATGGTATTAGGTTGCCACTCTATACTATCTTCACTATCTTCCTCAATCTTTGAGGATTCAGATGTAGGCAGAAATAATGTAACCGCTTTCTGTGAGAAGGACTCTTGCGTTGCCACTAACTGCGTCATCGCTTTTTCAATACTACTGCTCATACTAGATGTTCCAAAAAATGAATTAAATCTTCACTATTTTTCAATCCAATGAATACAGCAAAACCATGAGCAAGCAACATCAATATACCAATTGATCCAAATGCAACAAAATCAAAAGTTTTGTATAAACGAGACTGCAATGTTGGTGCTCTTGAAATAAGGCCAATGACTGGATATTCCGATAACTCGCTCAATGCACGCACACCCAGAATTGTTGGCCAAAATTGTGCCAACAGAAATGCCAAACCTAAACCTCCTGCTATACCAGCGGCAAGCACTCCACCAGTCATAAGAAAATACTTTCTTTTTATACGTGAAGGATCATTAGTTATCCGGGGAGGATCAATTATCTTAAACTTCAGGTTTTCTCCTGACTGCTCAACATTACCTGATATATCAGCTGACTCCTGCCGTGCAACCAACACATCATATCTTTTTTTAATAATATCATATTCTTGATTGAGTCGTTTCAACTGTAATTCTACTTCTGTCAGCCTTTTTGTCTGCTTCTGCAATTGCTGAATCTGTTGTAGCGTTCTATTACGCCTAATAGTTAAAGCAGCTAACTCAGTATCAATTTGTCCTATTGCAGCCTCAAGTTGTTGATACACTGGATTCGGCATAACTGGATATTGATTTATTTGTGGTTGCTTTTCTAATTCAGCTATCTTCCGCTTTGTAGTAACGATTGTTGGATGTCTTTCAGTAAATTTAAGCCTTAATTCACTTAGCTGAGCCTGCAATTCATGGAGCCTGGATTGCATGGGTGTCAATACAAACTTGCCATCTGATGATGTTGCCCTTTTTTCAGCAGGCACAGAAGCAAGTTGTTGTTTTAAATTGCTACGCTTATACCTGGTCTCAGCGATTTCCGAATCAATTTTATCAAGTTCTGATTGTACTTTTTGCAAACTATCAAAATAGCTAACCCCCTCTGAGGGCAATTCGTTAACGTGCTCTCGTTTAAAATTTGAGATACGAAGTTCCGATGCAATCAGCAACTCTTGTTGTGCCTGCACCTGTCGAGCAACAAATTCGTTTGCTGCCTTAGAATCACGTAGACCTTCTGCTATTGTTTTCTCGGAGAAAAGATCAATTAATGCACCTACAACCTGCTCAGCATGCTGGGGATTTTTATTTGAATAGGTAATGATAAAAAAATCAGTGTATTCGCGGCCGACCTTTTTACGCTGAACACGAACACTCCGCTCCAGGCTTGTCAATACAGCATCTAACTGCCGGGGTGTTTTTGCCTGTTGATCTAATCCAACGATACTCGCCACTTCCTTTAGATTAGGCCGGCTCACTAACTCTCGAGTTACTACCCGAATATATTCAGTATTATTTTTTTCTACAGCCAAACCTTTGAGCAAGGGTTTTAATACAGTAGATGTATCAACGTATATATTAGCTTTCGCTGTGTAGATGGTGGGGGTACGGAACACTACAACCCAACCAAGACAAACAAGGATCCAGGCTGCAGCCATGGCATACCAACGATATCGCCACATGGCACGAATGTGCAGAACAATCTGTTCAATAATTGTTTGCATAACAAAAAAACATATACCTTTTAAAACAAAGGTCTACCTCATTAAAACCAAGCTTCCGGAATCGTTAGGACATCCCCGGGCAACATATCTACGTTAGCTGAAATATCACCATCTCTAATGAGATCATCTAATTTTACTTGGAAAGCCTTCTGTTTTCCTGAAACGGTACGCACGATAGTTGCTTTGTTACCATCAGCAAACTCAGTCAAACCACCCACTGCAATCATGACATCAAGAAGGGTGATTTTCTCACGGTAAGGTAATGATCGCGGCTTGGTCGCCTGGCCTATAACACGAATTTGCTCGCTATAGCGCCCTATAAACTCTTGTATTTGCACCGATACTACTGGATTAATGACATAACGTGCTAATAACTTCTCTATTTCTCGGGCCAACTCATTCGCTGTCTTTCCACTCGCCTGAATATCTTCGACAAGTGGTGTCGTGACTTTGCCATCAGGGCGAACAGTTACATCAACAGACAGCTGTGGAAGATCCCAAACAAATACCCTAAGCTTATCGCCTGCTGCAATAATATAGCTTGAGGTATAATCTTGGTATTTCGCAGGCGGCAATGTATCCAGATTACTACTCGAACAACCAATAATCAGGGTAAAACCAAAAATCACCTGCGTAACACCCACCCATGATCGCAACAATCGAAGTATAGTCACGATTTTCATTTCCCCTTATATATCAAAGTTGGCCTTCTCAGCTAGCGTGCCCCCTTTCCCAATAAAACCGTATGCACGGTTTGAACCAAGATGTTTAAGTCCAGGAGCATACTATAATTTTTCATGTAGTATAGATCGTATTGTAATTTTTTTAGTGCGTCTTCATCAGAAGCGCCATAGGCATATGAAACTTGAGCCCAACCTGTAAGTCCTGGCTTAATTTTATGGCGCAAACTGTAGTATGGAATTTTCGCTGCCAGCTCAGTGACAAACTCTGGACGCTCTGGCCGAGGACCAATAAAGCTCATATCTCCCTGAAAAACATTGAATAGCTGAGGGATCTCATCAATACGATACTTTCGCAAGAACCCTCCGATCCTTGTAACTCTTGGATCTCCACTGCGCGCCCATTGCGCTTTACCATCTTTCTCAGCATCGACTTTCATTGTTCTGAACTTTAATAGCGTAAAAACCTTGTTATCTTTACCTACTCGTTTTTGTCGAAAGATAATAGGATCATGACCACCTGATTCAATATAGATAGCAAGCATTGCTAACAAAGCTATTGGCAGTGCGAATATCAGGACAATAAAACTAATAACGATATCAAGCAGCCTCTTACTAAAGCTTGTGGTCCTTTTGATAAGGAAGTCATCAGAAAAAATAATACAACCAGGATTGAGATCATTCACATTAACGATACGCTGTTGCCATTCATGAAATTGATTGACATCTAAAACGCGAAGACCCTTCATTTTACATTCAAGGAGATCCTCAAGTGGAATGGATTTTCGCCGATCATCAAGTGCGATGATAACCCCGCTGGCTCGGTTGGTTTCACAAAGTTTTGAAAGTGATTGTCCTTCCGCTAAGGCAACCGTGTTCATCGAATAATCTTTATCGTTTTTATTCAGTGAGACAAATCCAACCAAATCAACATTATTAAACTTCGTATTCTTTAAAGCAGATGCCTTCTTACCTGCGCCCAGCACCAAGAATCGATCTCGAAAACTCCCATTTTCTATCATTTTATAAAACACCCCGCGAAGAATTAGAATACCAAAGAAACCCAGTGTTAATGCAAGCACAAAGCTACCATCCTCAAATGAGGATTGAGGAAATAGATAGAAAAACAAGAAGATAAGCGCAACCCCAATCATGTAGGCTACCCCAAAAAGAAGCCATTTTTTTGTATTTTGGCTGTTTATGTCACGCAAGTAAAGTCCAATCCCAGCCATAGTACACAATATTATGCTGGCTGATAAAACACTTACAAGAATGACTGATATATGCAATTCATTTTGATGTATATAAATAGTACTTACATATGCAACTAAACAAAAAACCATCACCAAAAGTACCATTTCCGCAACAGCCAATGCATGTAGCGTTTTTGGTAGAAAAAAACGTATATCTTTAAACTGCCGGACAAACATGTTGCTGGTCTCCCGCATTGAAGGTTATCTAAATAAATCATTATTTTTATTTTTTTATTTAATCAACAAAAATAAATACTTAATAATAAAATTTTAAATATTAACATAAACTTAAAAATACTACATATAAGTAATCATGCAAACTCATTTACACACGAAATATTTTTTATTATTAAGTAGTAGTTACACAGTTGACGCTCATTTGGTAGGCGAGATGCGTTTCAGACCACTATATGTTGTGCTCAATCCTACCAACTGCGTAACTCCTAATAAGTACAGATATTATTTTGCATAATTCATGCCAAAATAAAAAAACACTGTACAAATAAAACCCGACAAGTTATACTGCAAGTAACAAAGAATCATTCCAACAATGATTTGTTTATGTCATTCTGGAGGGTGTTGATACGCTCACAGCAATAGAATAGCGAATAACCATTTGCGTTTTGCGTGGCGCTACGTGCCACACAGTAACCGTGAAGCGAGTTACCTCAGCATAAAGATGATTTTGCTCTTTGCTATTTACGACTCACCCATCACTCCACAGCTATACTATTTATAGTATAAAAATTAATAAGTTAATATAAAAAACCTCGATTATAAATCGAGAGGTTGGCGATCCAGGTCAATTTGAAATTGACTATCATCGTGGATTGGCTCACCTTCCTGTGCATTGATGTACCCATCAATCATCTCATTGACAATCGCCCCTGAACTGACAGCACAGTACTCCCGCGCCCACAGAGGCCAACCCCAGAACTGTCTACGTAAATGTGGAAACCCCTGCAACAACAACCGAGAACTTATGAAAATCATATTCCATCGCGATCTGGCGAATCAAATCCCGAATCTGCTTCGCTGCAGGATACCAAAACACCCGCTTGCGGTACTTCGATACCCCGATCAGATAAACCCTCAGGTTGTGCTTGCTATAATTGCCCTGTTTACCATGTACATACGCGGCTTCGTAGCACCTCCCTTCGCCTGAACGCGAGGGGTTTTTTAATCCCCAAAGGGAACTAGGAATTACGCAGTTGAGGTTAGTGTGTAAAGCGGGTGAACCAGATAAGTCCGAACGGCGGGCCGGATGATCATCATTTTGGCCTTAAACCAACTGACGCCGAGGTGATAGCAATACCGTTCCAAACGGAGGAAGGCACGTAAGCACAAGCTGATCGATAGGGTCGCACCGGGCACGGGCAGCGCGCACCTGAGCGCGTTCCACCCCACAGAATTGCTTAACTCCCCGGTGATAGTGTTCAATCGTCCAGGCATAACCGGCAAAGCGCACGCGCATCAGCGGGGTCATGCTCAAGTCTTCGGTGTTGCAACCAGAAAGTTGATGTAATCTTCGTCTGTCACTTTAGCTCGGTTCATTCTGCTTTATGTACGCCATTTCGAGAACTGTGTAACTCCTAGGGGACATAAAAAACCGGCAATCATACAAGATATGATTATTATTCCAAGTTATTAATTTTGATAGTGATTGCTAGAAGATAGAAAGGCGAAACGGGTAGCGGTAACAGTATTATTGCCTCGGAGTATCTAGTTGCCCCTTGTATACTAAATCGTAACAATCGTAAATCAGTGACCACTGATTTAGCAGCAGGTTGCAGGAACCTTGCTTGACTGTGATGGATCTGCAACAAGGTGACAGGGACGTTAAAGACCCGATCGACTCGACACCTAAATGAATAGAAAGGTACCCGGTTAGGGCTTTTTTATTGAGGCGACTCATCGGCCCGGTATCCAACGAAAAACTATAAATCGGGCCAAATTGAGCCGCACTACATTTAGAAATACGCTAATCCGGCCAACCATGAGCCAGAAAACGTCAATAATCCCAAGAGAATGCCACAGGCAGGCCACAAAAGACCGCTCAGAACGTTGTAGCAGAACGCCAGGATAAGCTACGCCTCATATGCACATTTGGTAACATTCAAGATACACTGTTTACTGAGTTTGATAGGGTGACTCAATACCCTCAAAACTCGCTAACACTATCAATTTTAGAGAGTGTTAGCATATAAATAGAATATTAGGTACAGATATCTATTTACTTCAGAGAGCAAGAGGCTGTCATGGCGGTATGCATGCGACATGGTGGCAGTGGCACTGTTAAAGAAGTCAAGTACAGCGGTCAACGGCGATATCAGTACCAACAATGCCATCCTTGGTGATCGCTGTATTCATGAGGACTTGGTGATTAAGCGGGCGTTGGCGGTCATTCTTTATGCCTCGGGCAAGGCCTTGTTTACTATGCTGGGACATATTTTGGGGTTTCACGCTCATTGACTTATCGTCGGATTAACGGCGAGGCAGAAAGCACGGTGATCCCTCTTGTTTCAGGTCACATCACGGCGCTGAAATTCGATGCGATGTGACACTTTATCGGGCAAAAAACAAACGATGGCTCATAAAGCCGTGGATCCGGACTGTGGCCGAAGCTTTGACCACTTCAGATATCTTTCAGCACTATCAGAAAACTTTGTTTATCTATCGTTGGTTGAATACTCTCAATACAGTAATTGGGTTACTGGCCAAATAAGGTCGAGTTCAAGTGCGGTATTTGCAACACGCTACAAAACTAAATCACTATCACCCCATGAATTGGCAACAACTGATCATTAGTTTACTGCGTCTCAGCGCGCTGCTACCACTTTCAGTAAACCATATAATTGGTAAAGTGCTCGGCGGATTGCTATGGATTTTCCCCAACAAACTGAAAAACATTGCATTAAAAAATATATCTTTATGCTTTCCTGAACTATCGCCAAATGAGCACAACCGGTTATTGCGTCGAAACTTGATGGAAACTGGTAAAAATCTGCTGGAAATAGGTGCATTATGGCTATGGTCAGGTGAACATGTGTTATCGCTTGTCAAAGAATCAGATACCACAGAGAGAATACTTGCCAAAAGAGCTCAATTAAAAAAAGGTGCGATTTTAATTACCCCACATCTTGGCTCTTGGGAAATGGCCGGGCTCTATTTCTCTAGCCGCTTACCTTTAACCATTTTATATCGTCCTAGCCGATTAGCTGGTTTTGATGCTATTAGCTGTCAAGGGCGAAGCCGACTCGGCGGCCAAGTAGTTGCAACCAATATGAAAGGAATTCGTACTCTGCTTAGAGCGCTACGTCAGGGTGAAGTGCTAGGTATTCTTCCCGATCAGGATATGGGTGGTATTGGCGATGGCGAAAGCTTATTTGCACCTTTCTTTAATGTAACTGCAGGGACGATGACGCTAGTCTCACGGCTGGCGCTAAAAACAAAAGTGCCTGTATTCATCACCTGGGCCGAGCGATTACCCTACGGTCGAGGCTATATCATTCACTTACATATATTGCCAAAAGTAACCACTGCTACATCACTGGGCGAATCAGTAGCAGCGCTTAATCAGGGTGTGGAAACTGCGGTTCGCAGCCTGCCTGAGCAATATCTATGGGTTTATAAACGCTTTAAGACACGCCCTCCAGGTGAACCCAAACTGTATTATTAAGTTTACATTTCTCCAACCTGCTCCTGATGCGTGATGCACGAGATAATCAGCATCCTCAAATACTAGAATCACAAAGATGCACAGAATCTACCATCAGCCTGTTCACTGAGCTCATCGCTTCAAATTACTGTCGTATGTACTGCAAGTGGACAAACCACAATAACGACTACTGCTATTAAAGAGGACAATCTCAAGGAATCATTTCGGTAAACTGCCCAGGCTGGAGAACAGTAATCACTCCACCCCAAGTACACATCAGTGTTGAGGTATTATTAAGAGCAGGCATATTACCTAATAGCACTGCGGGTGCGCCCGCTGTCCATGGTGTGGTTGTTACAGGCACACAAGGTACTGGCGTCAAAACGCCTGCGGCGGCGGCTGTTGCCGTGGCCACAGCCGGGTTGGTAGGTGTATTACACATACCAAATGGCATGATATTAACCATTGGCTTATAGTCCATAATATTGGCAGCGGGCATATTGCTAGTCATCACACGATTAATCGGCAATACAGTAAGAGCACTGGGCGCAAGACCGAAACTACACTTTAGCGTTGCACCATTACAAACATGCGTGGCCATAAGTACACCTATATCAATATCAGTCGGTGAATTGCTATGTCTTGACTATAGCGTAACTCATAAAATTTGTGGAGATTTTATTAAATGTATTTTGTGCTTAAGTTAAGTAACTAGTCAAAAGTTATCTCGTATTTTGATCCAGAGTGATTATAAGGTGTTTTGGATTTTGGCGTATAGGTACCGGAAGCTGGGGTAAGCGTTGGATGGTAGCCATTGGTATTTGTTGGATGGTAGCCATTGGTATTTGATTGTGCGCCAGAGGATTTCGATAAGGTTGCGTTCGGTGCTGTAAGATGGTAGCCAATGCCAACCGACACCGCGGCGCAACCAGTCCAGGAAATGGGTACCTGAAACGCCTGGCTGGTGTGAATGGGGGCATTGAGTACGACCAAACAGCATTTTCCCGTGCGAGCGGTTTAAGCGGTAAAGGCATTGATGGTAGCGATGGTGGCCGAGGTGACGCGCCCGATCACGGCTTGAGGGCCGCTTTGGTTGATCGGGTTGAGGAAGCCCAGTACATTCACACACGCTAGCGGCGTATGGTCCGGTGAGCAGGTGTCTGCCGGAGTCGGGTGAACCCGCTCGTGCGCCGCCCGGAAGGCGGCTTCGTCACGTGGACTTTTCAGCGGTCACCGACACTATTTCCAGCGATTAGGTTTTATGGGCTTTTTCTGACGATGCGGTGTACCGCTTGTCGGCTGGCCTGCTTGGCCGTCGCTTGCTCTGGCTGGGCGTGCGCCTGTTTGGTTTAAAGTGAATCTAATTGTCCGCCCAAGTAATATTTTCGGTCGCATCACTCTCAAACATGGATCAGCTTACATCATTCGAATAAGTGCGTAGATTACAACCATGGTACTGTTTGGCTACCATTGTTAGCGTCGCACTTACCTATCACCCGATGGGTTTTCTGCTGCGGCTATCAACACAACTTAATCATTAGCCAGCCTAATGACAGTGCCAAACCTACCCTTTATGCACCAGACTATCTGCCTGTACATAGCAATCATACCCCCACTTGGCCAGCGCTTGGCTATCATTGGCAAGTTGCTGATTCAGAAAACTCGCAACAGCCGATTGGCTCTCCACAAACTCTTGCAACCCGCGTGTATCAGAAACACTAGATGCTACCTTGATTTGCGCTAGTCCCAAATCAGTATATTTTTTCAAGCTATTCATCTGGAGCTCGGCAAAATACGCTATTTGTCCAGCCAATGCCTGGTTAAATTTCACGACAACTGACCTGTAAGCCTCGAACGGCATCGTTACGTGTTTCATGGTTACACCTCAAGTCTATCCAAATAATGATACTTACATAACTATAATGAAAAATATTGCGCTGCAATATTAAAATTTCAAGATACCCCCATCAAGCTAGATAACCCCTGAAATCTCCAGGTCAAATGGATATAATTGATATTAGGTGGCGAGCGAACACGCCACCATATCGGTTTTGTTCAAAACAAGGATAACCACCATGCGTATCGGTACCACGATTACTGAGTATATCATCGAAGAACAACGGCAAATCAAAGGCGCATCTGGCGATTTCACCTCGCTGGTTAACGATATCGTGATTGCCTGTAAAGCTATCTCCAGCGCCGTTCGTTACGGCAGCTTAGTCGGTGTCCTGGGCACTGCTGATACCGAAAATATTCAGGGTGAAACCCAAAAGAAACTCGACGTTATCTCTAATAATCTATTTATCAAACGTAACGAGTGGGGTGGCCATGTCGGAGCGATGGCTTCTGAGGAAATGGCTGATGTTTATCATCTACCAGCCCAGTACCCGCGCGGTAAATATCTGCTGGTATTCGATCCGCTGGATGGCTCTAGCAACACGGATGTAAATGGTGCCGTGGGCACTATCTTCTCTATCTTGCGTCGCCCCAACGATAGTACTGGCGAACCTACTGAAGAGGATTTCATGCAGCCTGGCGACCGTCAGGTTTGTGCAGGCTACGCCTTATATGGTCCCTCATCAATGATGGTATTAACCACCGGCCACGGTGTTAATGGTTTTACGCTAGATCAGCGGATTGGTGAGTATATTCTCACCCATCCAGAGATGAAGATTCCTGAGGATACTGCCGAATTCTCTATCAACTCTGCTTACTCCAGGTTCTGGGACGAACCCATTAGTCGCTATGTTAATGAGTGCTTACAAGGCAAGGAAGGCGAACGCCAGAAGGATTTTAACATGCGCTGGGCAGGTGCAATGATTGCTGATGTTCATCGTGTATTGTGCCGTGGAGGTGTATTCCTGTATCCCGCCGATCGCAAGATTCGCTCTAAAAACCATGCAGGCAAATTGCGGCTAATGTATGAAGCCAATCCAATGGGCTTTATCGTCGAGCAGGCAGGCGGGCTGGCTAGCACAGGCACCCGGAGAATTATGGAACTCCAGCCCACCGATCTACATGAGCGCTGCCCTGTCATCATGGGCTCCAAAAATGAGGTTGAACGTATTATTTCCTATCATCTCGAAGCTCAATAACTGTCTTGAATGTAACCGTTTCCTTTCTCCATCAGTTACAGTTGGAGGCAGCTTAGAACACTGAAAGCAAGCAGGCTGTAACTGATGAGTCATAAAAAACCGATTTATAAAGGCCGTGTGTTTCAAAGAACATACATATTGCAATCAACAATGTATACTTGATAGGCTATGCGTTCCCAAACATAAAAAACCACTTATCAATCGCAACGAATCTGAAAAGCCCTCCGAAGGTGGAAGATCTGTACATGGAACCAATACCTGCTATCATCGATCCGCTCGCTGGCAAATTGCAACGTATTGAGGATCTTGCTAAAAAGCTTGTTTATATCAAGTGGAGTCGAGAGTTTTTCGTATTATTGTTGCGCGCATCACAGGATGTGTTGTCGCTAGCTCGTCAGCATAAGGAATACAAACAAATTTCGGCATTGGCTGAGCAGCTGGAAAAACAAATTAGTGAATGCCTAAAACGTGGTGAATTACCCAAAGGCGCAGGGCGGGAGCGCCTGATTACCCTTGCCGATGCCTTGTGTCGATTGCTACCCGGTGAAGATGAGGGCATGGTTGCTCCTGAAGGCCTCAACTCCACAGGAGAGGCTCGTACAATGCCGCTGTTTTCCCGATGGAAAAGTAGCTGGACACCTGAAATCAACAATGATCTTCCAGAGAAATCTGCACTACTTTGGCTGGTTGCACCGCAATCGATTCATGAACTTGTTCGCAAAATCGAGCAACGAGGTGGTTTCAAGGCACAATTTCTCTCTGGCTTGAATGAAGCACACAATCTATTAGCACAATCCGAGGCCCCTGCTGCCTTGATCATTGATCTGGACTATATGCCGGATCGACAAAGCACTCCCCAAGAAATTGCTGCATTGCGACAGGCATTACCCTCTGATATACCGCTATTTTTTTTAGCAGACCGCGGTGATATCACCGCTAGAATTGAAGCCGTACAAATAGGTTGTTCGGGCTATTTCACCAAACCAATAGATATACCAATACTGCTGGAAGCACTGAATGAGCGGATACTAAAACCTCTCTATCAACGCATTCTGGTGATCGATGACAACCTGTCTACGGCACGTGAGATTGCGCGTCGATTGGATAGCCAAGGGATGACAACACAGGTACTTGCCCAACCTTTGTTGATTCTACAGGCACTTTACAATTTTCAGCCCAGCCTGCTGATTTTGAGTCTGGATTTGAAGGATATCAACGGCCTTACTCTGGCCCAGGCCGTTCATCAACATGAAGTGTTCAGAGAATTACCCATTATTCTGCTGTCAGAACAAACTGACCTGGGGCAACAGCTTTCTGCCGTTGGCTTAAGTGGTGAAACGCTGCTTAGTAAACCATTGAATCCAGAATTACTATTTGCCGCTATTGCCAAACAATTGCTACAGAAACGTAATCTGTATCGAAAGCTTGGCCAAATTAATCATTATGATGCAGTCAGCGGTCTCTACAATCGACCATATTTCCTCAATCAACTGGAGCGAGCGCTGATTGCAACAGCCATTGGAGCACAGCCTGTAGCCGTTATGTTGATTGCCTTGGATAACCTGCGTGCCATTGAGAATAATGATGTCACAGCAGCCGATGAGATTCTGGAGCAATCAGCCAAGCGTTTAAAAGCCGCTTTAGGTCCAGATACAATTGCTGCCCGTTTCGGTGATGCTGTTTTTACCGTTCTGTTAGGCTTTGAAAACCAAAATGCGCTCTTAACCACTGCACATGCCGTGCAATCCAGCCTGGAAAAGGAGCGCTATCCTTTGCTTAATGGTGGTGATGCCAGGCTCCGCACCAGTATAGGTATCAGTATCTCCAGCGCAACCATGTGCGAAGCGGCGACTCTAATCCAGCAATCTGATCTGGCGTGCAGCATGGCACGTGATGCAAAAGATACCCGAATCTATGTTCACCACGGACCTTCTTCCAGCAAAGCAGAAACGGAAGACACTCGCCAGCGACGTTTGCTAGATGAGATACGTGAGGCGGTACAACAGCAGCGCATGAATCTGCTTTTCCAGCCCATTGTCTGTCTACGTGACAGTAAGTCCGAGCGTTATGAAGTTTTATTGCGAATGCGTAATCATGAAGGCTGGGAAATTCTGCCGGAAACCGTTTTTGGCCTGGTTAAGCGCCATCGTATCGGTATGGTGCTCGACCGCTGGGTCATCGCCCATTCAATTCGTATACTGAGAGAACGACAAGCGCAAGGGCAAAAAACCATCCTCTTTATCAATATATCGCCCACTATTGTTCAGGATGAAGAGCTGATTAGCTGGCTACAAAATGGCTTGAGAAAAACTGGTGTCCCTGCGGCCAGCCTGGTCTTCGAGATCACCGAATCCACAGCTGAGCTGAATATGCAGGCTTTCCAACCCTTTTTGTTAAAACTTAAGGAACTGGGTTGCGGCATCTCAATTGATCGTTTCAGTGGCCATGAACGTGCACAAGTGCTGGCTCGACGTTTACGGGCTGATTACGTCAAGCTCAATAATAGCTTTACTCAAAACTTGATGGATGACAGAACCAGGCAGAAGCAGCTGACCCAGTTAACCCAAAGGCTTGCCAGCCTGGGGATATGCATCATTATCATTGGTATCGAAAATGCCAAAATCCTGTCTGCATTATGGACATATGGTATTGACTATGTACAGGGCTTTTTCCTGCAAAGACCGCACACTGATATGGCTTATCAGTTTGACCGCACGATTTCGTAACGACATTGCGAGTAGATCTTTCAACAGGCTTACTTGATGCTGCCCGGTATCTTGTCTCGCCTAACCAGGATGAGCGCCCTGCCGGAACGAGCATTGACCTGATTGTGATACACGGTATCAGCTTACCACCAGGTCAGTTTGGCGGGCCATGGATCAATCATTTGTTCACGAACACCCTTGATCCTACTATCCATCCCTACTTTCAGAGTATTGCCGAGCTGCGTGTATCAGCACACTTGTTCATTCGCCGTAACGGTGAGCTGATACAGTTCGTACCTTTCCACTGTCGAGCCTGGCACGCTGGTGCGTCAGTGTATAAGGGTCGTCGTCGTTGTAATGATTTCAGTATTGGTATCGAGCTAGAGGGAACGGATCATATGCCTTATGATGATCGCCAATATCCTCAGTTAGCTGCTGTCATTTCGGCCCTGCACCACGCCTACCCGGCAATGACTCCCCAACGACTGACAGGTCATGCGGATATTGCGCCTGGCCGCAAGACTGATCCTGGACCTGCCTTTGACTGGATGCGATTGCACCGATTGTTGGGTAATGTCTAATCATTTGCCTCAATGTGATCAAAATCTTTCTGCCAGATAATACATCCACCTAAGTGTGTAAAACACCTCACTACCCAACGCCCATTCTCAAGATGTCGCCTTATCACTTTGTTTTAAAAACTAAAGTGCCTTACAACTCTCATCCATCCAATAGAGCTTCACGATAGTGTTTAAAGTAGTAACTATAGCGCAAACACTATAATAAATTGGAACAATTTATAGTGATAATTTGCGCGTTAAAACAGATGGATATAGCGAAACCAATTAATCAAACTCAATTGGTTCCGCTATATTTTATTCGCGGAGCCGAGCCGCGAGGATGTTAAAGCGGAGCAAGCGTGCTTGCGAGGCAGCAACACCGCAGTCGGCTCCAGTGACGTGTTGCGGCGCAAGCCGGCAGGTGACTGGAGCATCGTAGCACAGCTCCGCGATTGCCGTCGGCAACAAGGCGATGATACGTGCAAATATTTAAAGATCGGTAATATGCTGATATTAAAGCTGTAGAACCAACGCTCCGCTCTGCCTCCATGGCTTGCTATTTTGCTGCCTATCGTGCTGCTGTGGTGTTGGGATCAAGCAAGCCCATGGCATGCGGCTATTCGTGGTGGTCTGTTCGGTTTGGGCGCTTTTGGTTTTGGTATCTATTGGATTTACATCAGTCTGCATGATTATGGCAATGCGCCAGCGCCTTTTGCAGTATTTGCAACCTTTCTTATCGTGCTAATCATGGCACTATACCCGGCGATACTGGGCGGTTTAATCGGGCGCTGGAAGTTACCTCCGGGTTCACTGCGCTGGCTGGTCATCATTCCAGCACTATGGACCTTGTTTGACTGGATTAGAAGCTGGCTGTTTACTGGATTTCCCTGGCTGGCATTAGGTTACAGTCAGATCGACACCCCCTTGGGACAGCTTGCACCCTACCTGGGCGTATTTGGCATTGATTGGGCAGTATTCTTGAGCGCTGGTTTATTATGGACACTCCTTAATAGTGATCGCTGGAAAATGCGGGCTGTTTGGTCAGGCGTATTGGTCGTTTTGTGGCTGGGTGCCTGGGCACTAGGACAGATCACTTGGAGCAAGCCGACAGGATCACCATTACGCGTTGCTCTGGTTCAAGGCAATATCTCCCAAAATCAGAAATGGCTTGCTCACTTTCAGCGTGAAACCCTGCAGCGCTACCAGCAACTGAGCCTGCCTGAACAAACCGGTAGCGATGTCATTATCTGGCCGGAAACGGCAATTCCAATCTTTTATCAGGATGTACAGCCCTATATTGCTGCATTGGCAGCAGGCGCTGTTCAGAATAATGTTGATTACATTTCGGGTATTCCGACTGGCTCATGGGAAACAGGTGTTTTCCACAACAGTGTATTGAGCATTGGCGCCACACCCGGCTTCTACCACAAAAACCGCCTGTTGCCATTTGGTGAATATCTACCACTGCGCACATTGCTTCTGTTTTTCCGCGACTGGGTTGATATACCAATGGCAGACTTCACGCCGGGTGATCGAAATCAGCCCTTGCTACGTGCAGGAGGACAACCCGTTGGTGTTTCAATCTGTTTTGAAGCTGTTTTTGGCAGCGACATCCGCTTGGCGCTGCCTGATGCGACCTGGTTGATTAATGTCAGCAATGATGCCTGGTTTAGAGATTCCACCGCCCCCCATCAGCATTTGCAAATCGCACGAATGCGTGCCTTAGAAACAAGCCGCTACATGGCTCGTGCCACGAATACCGGTATTTCTGCGATTATCAATGAGCGCGGCCGTATCACTGCTCGTGGAGCACAATTCGAGACACTGGTAGTACGCGGTAACGTTCAACCACATCATGGTCTTACCCCCTATGCCCGATTTGGCGATACCCCGATCATACTTTTAACACTAATGCTGTTAGCAGTCGGCTTTTGTGTCTCCCGACGACAAAACTCAACCACAATATGATCGGAGCTGAATCCGTTTCGTAAAAAAACAATAAAAAAGTTAAGGATAAGAATTCATAATTTATGCTGGAAAATGCAATCACCAAATGTATAAAGCTTCCTGAACTATGTATATAGCTTTTTGTTTTAAAAACAAACTGCATATATCTTAAAAAATTATGGCGTACTACTACTATCACGATATATCATTGTTATTTAGTACGTATTCTTTTGTGAATTACAGCAAACTATATCTTTCGTCGAAAGTGCTTGTTCAATACAACCATACCAAGTGTGTACCTATATGAATCTTCAACAGAAAATCAGCGCACATCCTGAAGTCACTTTCCAGGAACTTGAAGGTGAGTCCGTTTTATTGCATCTCACCGAAGCAAGATACTACGGCTTGAATGATGTAGGCACACGCATCTGGCAGCTCGTAAAAGAGCACGGCAGTCTAGATGCAGTATTTGAGCAAATATGCCAAGAGTACGCTGTCGAACCCCAACAATTGAAGGTTGATCTCGAAAATTTGGTAGATGAGCTTGTCGATCAAGGTCTGGTGATACTTGAACCAGCCACACCATCGCGGCGATAAATGTGATTGATGGAAAGTGTAATATAATGCACCCTGTGCATAGCCTGTCATGGCGACAGCATTGGCATCGCTTCACGATGCTTGGCCTGTCGGATCAAGCCTTATTTCTCAAGCTGTGCCTATTACTCATATTGGTTTCCTCACTACTTCGCCTGTTGGATTATCCGCGCACCCATCGCTTACTCACACGATTTATCCCCAGTAAGCCAATACCACTTCCCGGACCAAATAAAAACGCTTTTTACTACGCGAAAAAAGTTGGCAGCCTCTCACGAATTGCTGGTTCTTACTTACCGGTTAATAGCTCTTGTCTACGGCAATCACTACTTGTCTGGTGGCTTCTGCGCCGTAGAGGATTACTCGCAAAGCTGTGCATTGGCGTTAGTAAACACCAAGGATTTTCTGCCCACGCCTGGGTCGAGCTAGATGGATATCCCATCAATGATAATGCTGATATCTCTAAGTATTTTGCGGCCTTTGATCGAGTGAACTGATAAAATATATGTGTGGCTCAAACCAGCAAAATGACCCAAAAACCACATACTGCGTAGTCTGAAGAAGGGCGCTTATACGATAATAATTTAGGGGCTGACACCTTATTCAGTAAAAACTCAACCTCGAAAAACAGCACAATAACATTAGGCATTTAGCTTGCAACCTGCCTTTGGCAGGGAGTCACACAACCATCTTTAACGAACAAAACGCGATCAGCCAAGGCCAGGCTAGCCGGTCGATGTGTAATCAAGATAACCGTTCGATTTAATAGCACGGGTTGACATTCTGATATAAAGGCGAGTTCTCCTTCAGGATCAAACATTGCAGTAGCCTCATCGAGAACCAGAATCGGTGGATCCTTTAACAGTGCCCGAGCAAGCGCAATCCGCTGACGTTGACCACCAGAAAGGCGAATACCCTGATCACCAATAACAGTGTCATAGCCCTGCGGTAGACCCTGGACAAAATCGTGCGCCTGTGCAGATCTCGCAGCCCGCTCGATTTCACGTTGATCTGCATCAGGACGGCTATAGGCAATATTTTCACTCACGGTGCCGTTTAGCAAAAGTACATGCTGTGCAACAAGGCTAATCTGGCTGCGCAAACTGGCGATACTGACATTACAGATATCAATACCATCAATGAATATACGCCCTTGATCTGGATCAGCAAAACGCATGAGCAGATAAACAATTGTACTTTTTCCAGAACCATTTTCACCTGTTAAAGCAATGGTCTCTCCAGGCTGAATATCCAAACTCACCCCGGAAAGAACCCGCGGCCGGCCTGGATAAGAAAAATGTACGTTCTCAAAACGAATATAGCCTGTAACAAAACTTAAAGGCGGTTTACCCGCATCATCCGGTTCCGGCTGTACAGCAAAAACATCAATTAACCGTTCGGCCGCTCCCCGTGCAACTTGAACACTACCGTAAACGTTAGCGAAACCGCTTACAGGTCGCGTGAGCAATATACTGTATAATAAAATACTAACTATGTCAGATGGTTGCAAAATACCACTTTGAATTTGTAACGCCCCTAGATATAACAGCAAAAGTAAGCCTAACCCGGCAATACAATGAATCGATGGTGCTAACAACGAATTAATTAAAAGTTTTCGTTTTGCGATACTTAAAAGTTTGGTATTGCTGCGTTGGAAACGATCTGATTCATGCGCTTCGCGGTTAAACGATTTGATCGCAGGAAGCATACCGATATTTTCTTCCAGCGTTGAGAACATCTCTGCATGTGTATGTATCCATTCGGAAGATAAGGCTCTAAGATGACGGCCAACCAGCTTCATACATAAAAGGAACAAGGGAATCAGCAAGCAGGCTAAAACCGCGATGAGCGGGCTAATCTGAAACAGAAGATAGAAAGCGCCAATAAACGTAATCAACAAAGGCAGCAATCCCACCAGGGTACTCGTAACAAAGTTACTGATATGTGCTGCATCATTGCCAAGCAATGCCAATACTTCCCCCTGGCGCTTGCTGTGAAAATAGCCCAGCGGCAATGATTGCAAATGATCGTAAAGTCGAATGCGCAGATGAGCGAGCATAGTCTCGCCCGTACTGCCCAGTAGATAGTGATTGCCAACGCTGAGGCCACTTTGTATCAGCAGCAAACATACCCACAAAATCATCAAATCGAAGGGTATCCAATGACTCGAAGCAGGTGTCTTAAGAATCCGGTCGGCAAACCTGCCGGCAAGCCAGGGATTTGTTAACGCGATGGCGCTCTCACCCAGCATCAAGATCACAGCCATTAGTAACACACGGCGGTGAGGGGTGACATAAGAAAGTAGATTTCTAAAGTGTGATTGAGTCACAGATAGACCAAGTAATTTTCATTCATACCTCTATATTTCAGTGTATTATTGAAAATAAAAACACATCGAAAATGAGCCAGCGCCCAGGCTAGGTATTACAATCTTGCAGCAATCACCTAGCCTGGATGCGGCTGGCTGTGTTGGTACGGGCATTATATGTTTTAGCAGCCTTGACTTGGATACTTATCAATGCATCGTTCCTTGGTCACGGCGACTAGCTGGCTTATGGATATACTATCCAATATCCAGGACGTGGTCGCTGGAGAAATGATCTTATGTTTTCCCTGATTGATAGCCACAACCACCTAGACGATGCCAGCTTCGATGCTGACCGTGATGCCGTCTACCAACGTGCGCGGGATGCCGGTGTCACTATGCAGATTTTGGCGGCTGTCAGTGCTCGACTTTGGCCAAAGCTTAAAACAGTAGTCGCCCAATATCCGGGGTTGTATCCCTGCTATGGCCTACACCCGGCCTATCTGGCTGAACATTGCTATAAGCACCTTGACATGCTTGAAGAGTGGCTGGAGCGAGAACATCCGGTAGCCATTGGCGAATGTGGCCTGGATTACTACCTGCCCGACCTTGATCCTGAAGCACAAATTACCTATTTTACCAGCCAATTGCGGTTGGCTCGTCGCTACGATCTACCCGTTGTGATCCATGCGCGCCACACTATCGATCAAGTCATCAAATATCTACGACGATTTTCAGGAGTGCGTGGCGTGGTCCATAGTTTTTCCGGTAGCGCATCTCAAGCTCAACGTTTGCTGGATATGGGCATTATGCTCAGCTTTGGTGGGCCAGTCACCTACCCTCGTGCAAGCCGCTTGCGAAGCCTGATCCGCGATTTGCCATTGGATAGCTTTCTGCTGGAAACAGATGCACCTGATCAGCCTTTAAGTGGCCATCGTGATGAGCGTAACCAACCAGCGCTACTACTGGATGTACTGTCCTGCATTGCTGAGCTACGTCACGCTGATCCTGCTGAAATTGCCGAAGCAACAACAACCAACGCGCGTCGATTGTTCGGAATCTCTGATGTCCCATCCACAGGCACGCACTGAAATCCTGATTGGTACTGAGGGTTTGGCGCGGCTACAGAAATCTCATATATTGGTCGCTGGATTAGGAGGGGTTGGCGGCTATGCTGCTGAAGCACTGGGTCGTGCAGGTATTGGGCGCTTGACTTTGCTTGACCATGATACAGTGGCGCTATCGAATCTCAATCGTCAATTGCTTGCGCTGCATTCTACGCTCAATCAAGCCAAGACTGATGTGATGGCAATCCGACTGCGTGACATTAATCCTGCCATTGAACTCAACCTGATTGGTCGGTTTCTCCAGCCTGATGATGCAGCGACACTTGTTGCCGCAGGTTATGATTATGTCGCTGACTGTATCGACAGTATCGCCTGTAAAGCCGCATTGGTCGCGGCCTGTATCAATCAGAATGTTCCTGTCATTTCGGCGCTAGGCGCCGGTAATTGCCTAGATGCCAGTCGGGTGCAGGTCGCGCACCTCAACAAAACCCGGGTTTGTCCACTAGCGCGTGAACTACGTCGTCGGCTACGAACACTTAAAACATCAATGAATTATCCTGTGATCTACAGCGATGAACCGCGCCGCCCACCATTAACACATCAACCGCCCAATAGCGATACACCCGGGCGGCCACGCGCAATAAATGGCACAATCTCCTACCTTCCAGCATTATTTGGCATTATGTTAGCGGGCTACATTATCCAGCAATTGCTGGACGATTAAATAAATTTAACTTTTAGAATCAAAATATTGAAAGCCAATTAAAGTTTTTGAATCACCACCATACTGTGTTTACAATCTCAGCATACCCGGCCTCACTCTGTAGCGTGATAAAGCAGGATTCAAAATTCAAGCGACACTGTTGTGTATCATTAGTGATACGATTTAATGCCGCCAGATTAGTAATACAACAAAAATATGTTATTTTTTATGCAGAATAAATTTACATATAACTTATTGACGTAAATCATTTTTATTTTTATAGTAAAATAAATTCAAAAATTATGTTGACTTATACCACGATTCAATATATTAATATTGCTTATGACATATGTAACTTAATTGTTTCCTGTGTTATGTAATGAGTCGCATTGATAAAGGCAACCTACCTGAAAGGGTATGTGACGCAAAGCCTCTGACCTAACTCCTGACTCATCAGGATAAGGTAGCAGGGCTGCTAGGCGAGTACATTATTGTTTTGGCCAGTGCAAAGCTCATTTATCAGGTCGCATTGATAAAGGCAACCTACCTGAAAGGGTATGTGACGCAAAGCTTCTGGCCTAACTTCTGGCTCATCAGGACACGGCAGCAGAGTCGCCCACAGCGATAAAGAGCAACGGGGTTTCAATGCAAGTTTAAAAGCTAAACTGCTACGAGACCCCAAAGATGTTTAATATTACTTTCGCACTGCTCGCATCATCCTCAAATATCACGAAAACATTAAATCGTTATATCGGTTTGTTTCTTTTCCTGTGCTTTTATAGTACGCAGTCTTCTGCAGGGCAAATTTCTTTGGCATGGGATCCGGTAGATAGTTCTGCTGTTGGTGGCTATTATGTTTACTATGGGCAATCAAGCCATAATTACACAGCCAACATTGATGTTGGTAAAAAAACAAGCTACACAATCTCAGGCTTAGAAGAAGGCAAGACTTACTATTTTGCTACGAAGGCATACGATGCCGACAAAACAATAGAAAGTGATTTTTCCAACGAAGTCAAAGTAGTTATTAGCGCAACACCAACCCCTCAAACGTCAACGAAATTATCATTGATCGACAGCGCCACGAATCAAGATACGGGTATGGTCATTCAACAAGGCAGTCGCTTCTACATTGACGAACCGGGTATTAAGCAATTCAATTTGGCACTGGATAGTTATCCAGCAGCCACTCGAAGTGTACGGCTCACCCTGAATGGAGCCATTCATAGTTGCCAGCACAACAAACGGCACTACACCGTTACTAACTCACTTTTCTGATACTTCGACAGGCAGTAACCATACATGCAATTGGGATTTCGGTGATGGCAAACACGGTGATAGTTGCACTGTATTAAAATCATATTCAGTCCCAGGAATATATACTGTAAGCCTGACAATCACTGATTCAGCCGGTAACAGTAGCACCAAAACCAAAACTAACTTTATCACTGTCGAAGCACCAGAACTGCCACCCGTATCCAACTTCAGCGCCGCACCACGATCCGGTGAAGCACCATTAACGGTTAATTTTAGTAATGCTTCAACTGATACAGCTACAAAATGGTCTTGGATCTTTGGTGATGGTGCCACCAGCACGTCACAAAACCCAACACACACCTATACCGAAGCTGGCACTTATGCCGTTACCCTAACAGTTACTGGTTCAGGTGGTTCAAATACAAAAACACAAACCGGTTATATCACTGTCACAGCACCTGAGCGCGACTCTGTAAAACTATCATTAATTGATAGTGCCACGAATCAAGATACGGGTATGGTCATTCAACAAGGCAGTCGCTTCTATATTGACGAACCGGGTATTAAGCAATTCAATTTGGCACTGGATAGTTATCCAGCAGCCACTCGAAGTGTACGGCTCACCCTGAATGGAGCCATTCATAGTGCTCGGAATCTGTTACACTCGAAGCAGGCAAGGTCAAGGTTGATAATCACTGGCTAAGAGTCTCTTTCAAAAAGACCTTTGTTGATCCTGTGGTCGTCGCTAATGCCCCCAGCTCCAGTGACGGACAACCGGTAGTAGTACGCATTCGTAATATTGACAGCAGTGGATTTAGCATCCGGCTACAGGATTGGGATTATATGAATGACTCGCATACGGCTGAAACGGTTGGCTACCTGGTCATGGAGCGTGGAACTCATACTCTATCCGATGGAACACAGATAGAAGCCGGTCAAATCAATGGCAATACCGAATACCAGGCAGTCAGCTTCGAGCAACCCTTCCAGGTCTCCCCGGTAATGTTGGCAACGGTCGCCAGCTTCAATGAGAGTGATACTGTAGCAATACGGCTAAACGACATTGATACCAATGGCTTCATAGCTGACTTGCAGGAACAGGAAGCGAACAGGCAGACCCATGCAATGGAAACAATCAACTATATCGCTTGGGAACCTTCAATAGGTATAGCTGGTGGCGTTGCCTTCGAGATTGAACGCACTGATAATGTAGTCTCACACCAGCCTGTCAATATCACCTTTATGACCCCTTTTAACGAGTCACCTGTGTTGCTTGCCAATATGCAAACCCGAAATGGCCGTAATACCGCAAATGTGCGCCATGACTCAATGGATATCTACGGCGTTAATGTGCTTATCAGTGAGGAGCAATCAAAAGATAGCGAAATGTGGCATCCTAACGAAGTTGTAGGGTATATGGTTTTCTCAACACTGGATTGAGCAAGCATAAGGCAATACCAAAACAATTCTATCAATGCCATCATTCTTGAATACGATGAGTGTTGAAGCAATCTCAACGATAACCCCGTAGTGCTCTGCGGGGTTATCAATCTCACAAACACAATAGTTTTGGAATAGGTGAAAACATGAAAAGGTCTACAGTATTAGTTCTATCGATGCTGCCCTCACTTGCGCTGTCTGCACCTGCTATAAACTCTGTTTCTGGAGACAGCATTGACGATGGGAAACAAATCACAATACATGGCTCAGGGTTTGGGTCCAGTGGGCCAAATATCATTTTGTTTGATGATTTTTCAAATAGTCCTGCTGGGTCAGTACATCCAGAAAAGGCAACAGTAGGGGCATGGAATAAATCTCAATGTATTACTTACACAGATAAAGCTTTATCTCATGGCCAAGGCATCAGGTGTATCGACAGCCAGGGTCAATTAACAAGTGTTGTAGCCTTTCCTGTCACTCAGGAAGTCTTTATTAGCTCTACTGTTTATATTCCACCAAACTATAAATTTCCCTCTGCATCGTCGCCGAAGACTTTTCCAGACAGATCCGCCTTAAAACACTTTTGGTTACTTCATAGTGCTAGCGGCTATAAAAAGTCAACAGAACCGGATATAGCAATTCCGACTTACACTGGAGCGAAATTCTATCGGGTTGCCAGTAATGATGGTGGTGGCTTATCAACTTTTGATACTGGCAAGGATGTTGGTTGGGCCTGGGATATACCCATGCGATGGACTTTTTGGGCTAAAGGCAATGGAACAAGCGCTAGTGGAACAAATGGTATGTTTCAGAGCATTAGTAAAACAGGTGGGCATATTAGCAAAAGCTATGAAAACTACAAGGCCTGGTTCAATTCAACACATAGTGTTAAAGGCTGGGATAGAATAAATATTATAGGGTATGCCAGGAGCGGAGCCAGCTTTAATGATGGCCACAATTGGGTTATCGATGATGTTTACGTGGCAACGGGTCCAAACGCAGCGGCAAGAGTAGAGATTGGCAACGCTGCAACTTACAGTGCCTGTACTAACCTGGCGCTTTCAACACCAGTGAAATGGTCCAATACTTCTATTACCACAACGGTACGCCAAGGAAGATTTACAAATATTGAAGATGCTTACCTCTATGTAGTGGATGCAAATGGAGTCGTTAACACTAATGGCTTTCCCCTAAAATCCGGGAACTTTAGCAGCAAAACACTCTTGCCTCCCCCTAATCTGAGACTCATTAATGATACCGGATCAAACTAGAACATTTGGTACATGATGTTGGGGATACAGAATATATACTCGACTTCATGGTAAATGAAGCATTAGTTAACTAACAATAGAAACTCTAAAAAGTCATTCAAGTCGTGCCATCATCACTAACGAGTAAATCGTCCCCCGTGAAAAACGCTCTAAACACTAATATGACAGCGTAAACTACACACAATCCGCTCTCCAAATTGCAAGCTTGCAACGGTATGATAGTCAAAAG
>PDWJ01001910.1_pt1 | contig 40950 bp, 34 predicted proteins | sample 1430881 | NCBI WGS metagenome assembly PDWJ01 (sample SAMN01162460, study PRJNA174530) | Oral metagenome, whole genome shotgun sequencing project. | biome: Marine environment; feature: Marine mammal; material: Swab sample of the gingival sulcus; isolation source: swab sample of gingival sulcus...
AAATTTTTAGACTTCAAGCGTTGAACAAATGCGTCAACTGTTAAACTTTGTCTCATACCTCAAGTTTAGTTCATTGCATTCTATATTTCGAATTGCTGCTGTGATTGTCCATCCATTGAGATTTATAGGGGAATCTGTATTATTGTAGATTTCGAAAAATTCGTCTTCTGGTTCTTCAAAACCAAGACCAGATGCAGGATCAGCATTCACTTCTATTATCAAGATATCGCTGGCTTCTGCATTTGGTTCTGCCATGATTGAGATTGGCAACAACAATAAGGCGAATACCCCCCCGAAAAAGAGCACTTTGAAACGTTTCATGGTAACCTCCCTGTGAGTAAGTTGGCAGTAAAACAGAACTAATAAATTGTACCATGAATGTCAGTGAAGTTTGGTTAGGATTTGGTTGTAAATATGGGTATCAACGGCCGTTTCTCACCTCACTATTTCTCCCCACAATATATGCATACGGCATGGCGCGTGTGTTGCCAGCTATTCCGATATTCCCCTGAGCATCAATGGCGATGAGGCCACACTGGCCACCTACCCTTTCCTCTGGTTGGTCTAAGGGAAAACGCGGGCGTGTCAAAAAAACAAAACCGCGCAATCTGGCTGAACGCCTTGACAGGCATCGTCATGAAGTGTTAGCCTTTGCCTGTAATTTTAAGGTGCCATTGGACAACAACCTGGCTGAACGAGACATTCGGATGCTTAAGGTTCAGTAGAAAATATCTGGTTGTTTTCATAACCGAGATGGTGCGAAAGATTTCTGTACAATCTGCAGCCACCTCTCCAGCATGCGCAAGCAAGGGGTTCGTGTTTGGTCCGTGTTAGGTTCTGTGTTTTCTAGCAAAATCCTTGTACCTGTCCTAACCCCTGTATAGGTATGCTGCAAAAACAGTAATTTACAGCTTATGGAAATGTGATGATGAATGCAATAGAAGTTCATGATTTAACAAAAGTTTACTCGGTAAAAACACGAAAAAAAAATGCACGCTGGTTTTCTGCATTTCAAAGTGAAACCCATCATGTTACTGCCGTAAAGGAGATAAACTTTTCAATCCCAGAAAAGGCAATAGTTGGCCTGATTGGCCCAAACGGAGCAGGTAAATCAACGGTGATTAAGATGTTGTGTGGCATTTTACATCCTACGTCAGGCTCCATTAAAGTGCTTAATTACATACCACACGCACAAAGACAGCGTCTAAACAAAAATATCAGCACTATCTTCGGGCAGAAACCACAACTTTGGTATCATTTACCTCCTACCGAAACATTCGAAGTAATGAAACACCTTTATCAAATAGATCTCAAAACCTTTACCGACAATTATCAATATCTAAGGGAGATGTTAGATATTGGTGCCTTTGAAGATAAACCGGTACGTAAGTTGAGTCTAGGCCAGCGTATCCGTTGTGAAATTGTTGCCTCTTTGTTGCACGACCCTAAATTAGTTTTGATGGATGAACCGACAATTGGGCTAGATTTAGTTACAAAAATTGCGATTCGTCAGATAGTCAAAAAGATTAACCAAGAAAAGAACACAACCTTTGTCATAACCAGCCATGACATCAACGATATTGAAAAGATGTGTGAACAGTTAATTGTCATCAATAGTGGCACCATAGTGTTCAATGGTGACATCAACACCTTGAAAGAAAACTATGCCACACATAAATACATTCATATCATCACAGATGACCGCGATACGCTCGTAAACAGCCTTCCGACAATTCCCATTGAACAAAAGTCAACGAATGAATTTGTGATACGACTTGATAAACAAGATCACCTTGATACGGTTGTGACGCAGCTTATGCAATTAGATGAGAAAGCGGTCTTTACCGTGCATGAATCGAATCTGGAAGACATCATTCATAAAATTTATGTTTCAAATGGAGAGTAACTAACGATACTACGCCCTTCACCAAGAGCCACCAGATGCCTCTCACACCTGACGACGCTTGGCACGTCTATTGCAACGAGATAAGTGCCTATTTGTAAAAGGGACAACAAATATGACAATGTTGAGTGCTTATTTATACGTCACCAAAGTTGAGCTAAAAAATCAAACACGTTATGCAACAGAGACCATTATCCGTTCCTCGCTCGTTTTCATGATTTTACTCATTTACTTACAACTGTGGTCTTACATCTATTCCCTCGACAACAGCCAGATGAGTCATCTACTGCCTAAAAACAACATGCTTTGGTATATGTATCTTGTGGTTGTAGCAGAGTTGGGGCGTTTTCGCCCCGGCAAAGAGATCGAGACCGACGTCGTTACAGGCAATATTGCCTACTTGCTCAATCGCCCCTACGCTTATTTACTTTACCAATATTTTAAACATGCTGCTGGAGCTATTTTCAGAACGGTAATGGCTCTTGTTTTTGGTTTGGGTCTTGTATTATTGCATACAAGAGAATTTATCTCCATATCAGGAACAAGCTTACTTATATTTTGTATCTCTTATATCTTTGCTCAAACAATTGACTTTTTGATCCATGCCATTATTGGTATTGCGGCGTTCGTCTTAGAGGAAACAAACATTTTGCGGTTGTTGTGCCAAAAGCTGGTTTTTTTAATTGGTGGACTCTTCTTCCCCCTCGATTTTTTGCCTACCTTTTTGCAAAACATTTCAGCAGTTTTACCTTTTCGCCTAACCACTTACGCACCAGCAATTATTTTGGCAAACTTTGCCAACGTAGATGTAGCCAATATCATACAATCCCAAATAATTTGGATTCTCATTCTAATGGGCTGCCTGATGTTACTTTACCGAATCTACAGCGCTAGAGTTACGATTAACGGAGGGTAGTAAGATGGATTTAATAAAACTGTTTTCCGTGTTGGGATTAAAGCGAATTGCCACTTTTCAGCATCGAATTTTCTTGACAATTTTATATTTGCTCGTAAATAATCTTGTATTTATCGTATTTTGGTATGTCATTTCAACAGTGACCCCAGTTTTTAGTGAGGAAGTTGCTTTTACGGATACCATTTTGATTTTAGCTGTTGTTACGTATGCCTTTGGTCTTACTAATATGTTTGCCCCTGAATTGGGAACAACCTTGGCTCGTTTAGTATACAGTGGTGGCTTAGATTCTTATCTTACATTGCCGCAGAATCCATTCTATCTGTTACTGCTGACAAGATTAGATGTGGTGGCTTTCTCTGAAGTATTGCTTGGGTTTGCGTTTTTTGCTTTTTCGCAACAACCTTCATTCTCGCAAACTGTTCTTTTTGTTATCGTTGCCACAATTGCCGCTGCTAATATATTGATTTTGCAGATGTTTATAGGTGGCTTAACATTCTTCTTAGGCAATGGTGAGCATTTAGCAAAATTGTACATGGGTTTTTTACAAACAATAGCCATATACCCTTTAAACGTTTTGGGTCCATATGTTGTCGTCATTTTACACACAATCATGCCTGTGGTGCTCATCTCATACCTGCCATTCCAAATACTAAGCAGCGACCCTGTTTACCCTGATTATCTTTTTTACATCGGCGGATACCTATTGCTCACTGGTATTCTAGGCTTTATGAGCTTTACACTATTCAAAGTTGGTTTGCGCAGATATGAATCGGGCAACTTATTTACACAATTAACATAAATCCACCATAAACCCAGAAGTAATACCACCCACGAATCGCAAGAAACGGCATCTCACCGCCCCATACAACCTGCGCATTTTAGCGGCAATCGATGAACTGCCCCATGTCAAATGGACGCCTATCTCTGACGAGAAGAACTCTACGCCTCCCTAATTGCCAGGTGGCGCAAACAGCGAGAAGCAGGCAAGCTGGCGGCACTGGAGCCGCAGAAGCGTGACTCCAAAGTCGATGAGCGCGGCCAGCGCTTCGGAAAAGTCGCCCGTGGCGCTTTGATTTTGAGGACGCCGACACTTGTATGAATGGTATGTTTGCGGCTTTTGCCATTACGGACAACCTGGACATGTCCATTTGCATCTCATGCCTCTTGATGTCGCTGCCTGTATGCTTCGACTTCAGCAGCCAAAGTTGCTTCCAGTATGTGTTTAGCACCTTGCGGCATAAGCTCATCCAAGGTTTGTTTGGGTACGGGCTGCGACCCGACCTGTACAGTTGTCAAGGTCAGGTAGTGTGTATTGCGGAGAATGCTATTGTGGAAGGCTGTCTAAAAAGACCTTGGCGAAGGTAGAACCGTGGTGTTAGCCTTCCACAATTAAATGTGGTCGTGTTGTCGGTGAAGTTTGGGTAGGATTTGGTTGTAAATATGGGTATCAACGGCCGTTTCTCACCTCACCATCTCTCCCCACAATATATGCATACGGCATGGCGCGTGTGTTGCGAGCTATTCCGATATTCCCCTGAGCATCAATGGCGATGAGGCCACACTGGCCACCTACCCTTTCCTCCAGTATGCGAATGGCCGCTTCACAGGCAGCTTGCGCAGCTAACCCCTCACTCACCAAGTCACAGACACGCTTGCTCAGGATGACTTTCATGATCGATTCTCCTTGTCCGGTGGCACTGACGGCTGCGGTCCAATTGTCAGCATAGCCACCAGAGCCCACGAGAGGGCTGTCACCTACACGGCCTGGCATTTTGTGGCGCGTGCCGCCTGTTGAGGTGGCGCAGGCCAAATCCCCTGCTGCGTCCATCGCCACGGCACCAACGGTATCGCCAAGTGACCCTACATCTGCATAATCATCATCGCTGTGGACGATGAGTTCTTCAACGGCACAGCGGGGAAAGCCGATTTGATCCGCGAAGGCGTCAGCCCCGGCACCCACGAGGAAGGTGTGTTCGGTGTCGCTCATGACGCGGCGTGCCAGGCTGATGGGGTAGCGCACGCGCTGGATGGCAGCGACAGCTCCCATGTCGAGCGTTTTGCCATCCATAATGAGGGCGTCCATTTCTACTTCACCTCGTTTGTTGAGATAGCTGCCCCGCCCAGCATCTAAGGCTGGACAATCTTCAAGGACGTGAACGGCCGTTTCTACCGCATCTAACGCCCTACCACCAGCCTTCAACACAGCATGCCCCGCTAAAGCGGCCTCTTCACAGGCGGCACGCCCCACACCAATCTGTTTGGAGCCAAGCTCCCAAGCCCCAGCACCACCATGCACGACGATTGCCATATTGTTCATGTAAGAATCTCCAAATTTAGATTTGCAAGGTTGCAGATGGTGATTTTACCTTGTCCCTTTGCCACCCTGCCACTTTGGATCTTTACTCCCCTGCTGCGCGGATCAATTTTAAAATTACCCTTGACATGGATGGGGTATTTGGTAAAATCCCGGTCGCTGTAATCCTCAGTAGCTCAATGGCAGAGCATGCGGCTGTTAACCGCAGGGTTGTTGGTTCGAGTCCAACCTGAGGAGCTGAGAGGTGATAGGGTGAAAACTCTATCGCCTTTTTTGTTTGCTTGGTACAATTTAGGGAATTGTGAATTGTGAAGTTTGAATTGTGAAGTTTGAATTGTGAAGTTTGAATTGTGAATTGTGAAGTTTGAATTGTGAAGTTTGAATTGTGAATTGTGAATTGTGAATTATGAAGTTTGAATGATTACGTATTTGCAATTTAACACTTATTGTTTTTAAGGTGGTTATTTTATGACAAAAAATTACAAACCCGTTGCCCTTTTCATCTTGGATGGCTGGGGGATTCGGGAAAAATCGGAAGGGAATGCAGTTGTTTTAGGCAGCACCCCAAACTATGATAAATGGAATCGTGAGTTGGAACGCTCTGTGTTGGATGCCTCTGGTGAGGCTGTCGGTTTGCCGGATGGGCAGATGGGCAACTCTGAGGTGGGACATCTCAACCTGGGTGCTGGCCGCATCGTATACCAGGATCTGACGCGCATCAATCTGGCCATCAAGGATGGCTCTTTTGCCAAGATTCCAGTTTTGGTTGACGCTATCGATAAAGTAAAGGCTAGTGGTGGCAATTTGCATGTCATTGGCTTGTTTGGTCCAGGTGGCGTTCACAGCCACAGTGATCATATGTATGCCATTCTCGATATGGCAAATGAACATGGGATCGACCCGGTGTTGCACCTCATCACGGATGGACGTGATACGCCGCCAGAGAGCAGCGAGGGATTCCTGGTGCCGCTAGAAGCGTACCAGCAAGAGAAGAAGGTGACGGTGGCTTCTGTAAGCGGCCGTTATTACACCATGGATCGTGATAAACGCTGGCAGCGCACGGTGATGGGATATGATGTGATCGCTAAACACAAGGGAAATGAGGGCAAAACGGCCGTTTCTGCTCGAGCAGCTATCGAAGCCGCCCACGCTGAAGGGATAACCGACGAGTTTATCATCCCTGTGGCCATCGACACAGACCGCGATGTGACTATTAAATCTGGCGATACGGTTGTTTTCTACAACTTCCGCGCCGACCGGATGCACCAATTGGTCACAGCCTTCTCGTTCCCTGAATTTGATGGCTTTGAGCGCGAGTTTATCACCGGTTTGAACTTGCTCACCATGACCAACTACAGTGACAGCTACCCAGTCCAAGTGATATTCCCAGAACTTGAACTGGTTAATGTGTTGGCTGAGGTTATCAGCAAGAAAGGCTTGCGGCAGTTCCATGCGGCTGAAACTGAAAAGTATGCCCATGTGACCTACTTCTTCAATGGCGGTGTGGAGACCCCATTTGAGGGCGAAGAACGTCATCTGGAACCTTCACCGAAGGTTGCCACCTATGACCTCCAGCCGGAAATGAGCGCCCTTTTGCTCACAGAAGCGATTCTCAAACGCATCGAAGAACATGATGATGATTTTATCCTGGTCAACTTTGCTAATCCAGATATGGTGGGACACACGGGCGTGTTAGAAGCAGCTATCAAAGCGGTAGAAACGGTTGACGAATGTGCTGGCCGTTTGGTTGACGCCGTTGTGGCGAAAGGCGGCGTCGCTTGTGTGACCGCTGATCATGGCAACTGTGACCGGATGATCGACGCATTCACCGGTAATCCACACACGTTCCACACCATTCAGCCGGTGGCTTTCTTTGTCATTGGTTATGATGGTTACATCAACCTGGTGCCACGTGGCAAGTTGGCTGACGTTTCGCCCACGATTTTGGAACTCATGGGGCTGGAACAACCAGCAGAAATGACGGCCAAGAGTCTACTGAAGCACGACGGAGCCTAAAATATAAGGGCAGAAGGTGGAAAAATTCTGCCTTCTGCCTTTTGCTTTCTGCCTTTGTTATGATTGGAAATGGGAATGCGTTTCGGGCGTTTGTGGCAGAATCGGTTGCCGTGTTGCAAGATGTGAAGGCGATTGATTATTATCAACGGCCGTTACCCGATCCACTTGACGACAAATTTGCAGAGATGGTGGCCGTATTCCAGTCAACCACAGGTGAACTGCGTACCACATTTGCTGAAGCGTTCACCGACAAGCAGCGTGCCTTGTTTGGCATCTATGGTCATCGGGCGGCGACGTTGGCGGTGCGTGAGGAAAATCGGGATAAACTGCTCAGTGGGCTGGTTGGCGCGGCCATCGCCAATTACACTATTCCCGATAAACGTAACTTAGCTGTGAGTTTGGCGGTGTATCATTACTGTGCGCGAAAATTGGGCATGAATACCGTCGATTTGTTTGACAAGGCGGCTGCTGTGGCCAGTGCAGAATTTGCACCGATTGCAGCACAGTATGGCCGTCGTTCTGACGTGACGTTGAAAATGTACGGCTGGCGTGAAATCAAAACGCCGGATGGTGTGAAATATAAGTTTGATTGGTAAGATAGGCATGATTGAGGAACAAGAAAGTGATGTATGAGTAATTATGATCCCAAATTGGTTGGAGCGGTAACTGATAGGGGTTTATATCGCCAGGAAAATGAGGATGCTTTTTGGCAGCCAGATAGAACGACACCTGTGAATTTAGGGGCTTTGTACATTGTTGCCGACGGTGTGGGGGGGCAAGAACATGGCGGAATTGCTGCCCGGATGGCTGTGGCTGTGTTGTCTGATGCTTTTTACCGGGCGCGTACCCAAACTCAATCAATTCCCCAAGCATTGAAAAACAGTATTGAACAGGCCAATCAGGCTGTGTTTGACGAAGCAGCGGCACGTGGTTTACGCATGGGCGCTACCGTGGTAACGGCCGTTCATCATGAAGGAACGCTCTATATTGCCCACGTCGGGGACTCCCGCGCCTATTTGGTTACAGAGGATGAACTAAAGCTGCTGACCTGTGATGATTCGTTGGTGCAGCAGCAGTTGAATGACGGTGTCATTACCCCCGCAGAGGCGGCACAGCATCAGTTCCGAAATCTAGTCACGCAAGTGTTGGGCAATAAACTTGAAATTGATGTGCATTTGGCGGAACCACGCCCATTTTCTGCTGGAGAAACGTTGATTCTCTGTTCGGATGGGTTGAGTGGCGTGGTGGAGTCAGATGAGATGTTGAACATTGCCCAGAACTATCCAGCCTCAGCCGCCGCCGAACAATTGGTTGAAGCCGCCAAGAAGGCCGACTCTCAAGACAATATAACGGCCGTTGTGGTGGCACAATCCTCTGCTCAATCCCCGCTCGTCGTGCCTATTCCCGACGCTCCCCATAAATCAGAAAGAGTGCGCAGTGTCTGGTTATGGGCGGGCATCCTCATCTTTTTCCTGGTAGTCACGGCGCTGCTGTGGTGGCGCAACCTGGGCACAGGCGAGGAGAGCGCCGCGCAGATGGAGCCAACAACGTCACCTGCGTTCGTTGTGGCGGATGATGACGCCGAACTGCGCTCCACGTTGCCCATGACGATGACCGTGACACCGGAAACGGCCGTTATCGAAGAACCAACGCCGCTGTCCGAAGATGAAGCTCAACAAGTCGCTGTCACGCAAACAGCTGTGCCCACCGCCACGGCCACACCAGAACCTACCGCCACACCTGCCGTGGTGGGGTGCGTAAATCCGAATATTTTGGCAGTTTATGTGTGGGAAAAAGAAGATTTAACACCAGAAACCTGTGCGGCGGCGATTGCTTCCGTTTATTTGGATGCTGGAGAACCGATCCTTATCTTGCAGCCAACGCCAGAAACGTTAGCTGGTTCCCAAACTTGCACAGATCTTGATTTTGTTGAAGTGCAATCTCAACTAGATGAAACCATCCAGGGTTGGGTTCTAGAATCCCAAATTTTGCCTGAAGAAGAATGTCCATGAGCGATTTACGTCTACAGCCAAGAGATGAATTGCATATTACCGCTCTGCTGGCTCAAGCCATGCCCTTCAACTTCTCTCCAATTTTGCGGCGCGAAAACGGGATGAGCCCATCTTGGGGGGAACCTGAACGTTAGCAGGCTAATTCATCTATGCCCTTAACTAAAAACAAAACACATCATCAAAGCAAAGTGAGGATGGAGCCTGTCAAAGCTGGGGCTGCGGCACGCTCAGCCGACACCACAAGTTCACCCCTCGTTCCCTATCAGCGAAACGGCTATGCCCCCCTTTTTTTGTTGTGGATCATAGTCATGCTGGGCGCTTGTCGTGGGGAGCCTGAGCCACGCCCCACATTGGCGCCTACGGCGGCAGCAGTGCAGACCTTTACTCCTCTGCCTACCTTATCACCGACGCCCTCACCAACCGCCACCCTTGTGCCCACGGAAACAGCCACGCCTGTTTTGCAGTATCCCACAGCCACCTCTGCCCCTTCGGCAACGCCGCCACCGACAGCAACCAGCCAGGCTGTGGGTGTGGAAACGGTGATCGGCTACTCTGTCGAAGAACGGCCGTTACTGGATTACCGGTTTAACAACGGCCCCCACCACATCGTGTTGGTGGGCGGCATTCACGGTGGTTATGATTGGAATACGATTGCTTTGGCCTATGCACTCATTGACTATTTCCGAGAGAATCCGCACGAAATTCCTGCGGCAGTTACCTTGCACATTGTGCCCTCAGCCAACCCGGATGGTATGGCCTGGGTTGCCCAAGAAACGGAAGCAGGGGATTTTGCCGATCTCGTTTCGGTGCCTCAGGCTGAGCTACTGCCCGGACGGTTTAATGCAAATGAAGTGGATCTCAGCCGCAATTGGGATTGTCAATGGCATCGATCTTCATATTGGGAAGAGCAATGGGTAAGTGGTGGCCGTGAACCTTTTTCAGAGCCAGAAACCCAGGCATTGCGCGACTTCTTGGTGAATCAGCCAGCAAACGTTGTGGCTTTTTGGTACAGCGGTGCCAACGGCGTTTTTGGTTCCGGCTGTGGCACTCTGTTTGCGCCATCAGTAGAAACAGCCCGCATATATAGTCTGGCTTCTGGTTATCCTGTGTATGAGAAATTTGATGACTATTTTATTTACGGCAATGCTGTGGACTGGCTGGCACGAGAGCAAATCCCTGCGTTTATGATTGCGCTCAAAAGCCATGACGATACCGAGTTTAATGCGAACCTGGATGGCTTGCGTGCTTTGATGGCTGCGTATCAATAATTTTGCGAAAATCTTATCAACCTACACGCTTCGGTGGCCTAATTCACCTGTTGGCTGATTGGCGAGGAGTTCCAGGGCATGGGGTAGGATAGGGAGCAAAACGTCCATATTTTCACGAACAGCTTTAGGGCTGCCCGGCAGGTTGATGATCAGCGTTTGCTTGCGTATACCGGCAACCCCTCGGGAGAGCATCGCATGTTTGGTTATTTTGAGGCTTTCAGCACGCAGCCCTTCAGCGATGCCGGGCGCTTCACGTTCAATGATTTGTCGGGTGGCTTCGGGGGTCACATCTCGTGGGGCAAAACCGGTGCCACCCGTGGTGAGAATGAGGTGGACACCATCGTCACACCATTGGCGTAAAGTAGCGGCAATGATTGCTTTTTCGTCAGGCACGATTGTTGGTTGGCTCACCACCCAATCAGTAGCATTCTTGATGATTTCCGCAATGAGTGCCCCACTGCGATCTTCGTACTCTCCCTTTGCCCCGCGATCACTAACCGTTAAGATACGAATGTTTGTCATACAGTTCTTAATCAGTTCTCTCCCACCAGTGCCAGCCAATCATCATTTAGGCCGCTGTCGGTGACACCGTAATAAACGTGGATGGTGTCGTTTTCGCGCAAGGCCAAATCGTACCAGGTGTTGTCTCCTTTCTCCCGGCGGCTGATGATGGCCATATTGCCATGCCATTTGATTTTTTGCAGCTTTGGTTGTCCTGTTTCTGCTTGGGAAATGGCGTAGTGCCACAGTTTTCTGGCTGATGATTTGGTGACATTTTGGATGAGATTGCCATTGCGCAAATCACGAACGGTGTGATACATGGTGCCTTTGCGCTTTTCACTTTGGACAATCTCTACCCCTGTTCGTGGCGGTTCAACTTTTTTCTTTTTGGTGCGTGAACTGTTGCCATTTTGTTTGCCTGGTTTAGGGGCTGGGGGTAGGTCAGTTTGAGAAGGTGTGAAATCAGCTAATGTTTCTTTTTGCAGACTACGCCTGACTAAACGGACGACTTCATCACGGACGGCCAGGCTGGTTTCGTCATCATCACGTACATAAAATTGATAGTTGTCAATTGCGTAAGGAATTTCTTGGCCTGGCTGCACGTTGATGCGCACAACTTGTTTCTTTTTGGAAGGCAAGGTGTCGATGTGAATATCTGGTTCTGGCGTGATGCGATTAGAAACGGCCGTGTATAGTTGGTCGATGGCTGTTTTGGGATCGCGCACCCCAACTGGTTCCTCTTTGGGGTCTGCGGAAACGCCAACATAAATGGTGCCGCCGTTGGTGTTTGACATGGCACAAATATCCCGTAAGACACGATCTTTAAAGCCTCCCCGTTGTGCTAGACTGTGGTGGAATACCTGGACAATTGATTCGCCTTCTTCACGAGCGACCTGCACAAAGTCAATCGGGTTTGCTGGCCCGCGATAAGGGCGTGTTAAGGAGAGGTCGTTACCTTTTAGAACGTTGGCCAGAGAGTCAAAGCTTTTTTCTTCTAGTAGAATCTCGGTAATGCGGTCGCCAATGCCCAGGTTTTTTGAGGAAGAGGGATGCTCTCGGGTGAGCCGGTGGGCATCTGAACTTTGGATGCAGCGCATGGGGCGCGGGTATTCAGGTTTTGACCCGGAGAAAAAGCGGCGGGTGGTATAGCGTCCCCGTTTTTCCAGGTCTGTAACTTCCAGCACATGTAGATTGGGGTCTTGGGTGTAGGCGATGCGAGTTTGCCCCCCAATGTCTAAACCACGCATGACAACGCCATGATTGGAATTGGCATGCGCAGCGATGACGAGCCCCCCAGCGTCGTTAATGACACGATATGCGGTGAGGACATCGCTGGTAGCTCCCACTGTAGAACTACCTTCGCTTAATTTGTCTGGGGGAATGTTGAGGGTGAGCAGCAAATGTTCCAGGTAGTTGGTGGGTGTTTCTGAGGGGAAAATGCCTAGAATGTGAAACCCGAAGGTTGCGGTAAATTCAAAACCTGGCAAAACCAGGATTTTTTCTAGCAATCGGCGATATTCATCTAACCGCCGTTTTTCGTCGGCATGCATGCGCTCTAAGCTTTCCAGCATCAGGAGCTGTTTGATCTCCTCTTTCATGGCAGCAAAACCGGCCACTGAGTTGTGGTCAGTGAAGGCGATGATATCGAGACCCCGAATTTCGGCTTGGCGCAGAATATCTAAATATGAGACATCTGGTTGTTGATAATCGTTGGATGCGGGTGTATGTAAATGAAGATCCATGCGCCGCCATTGGCGCGATGGTTGATTGGATTTTCTTCGGCTTGAGCGCTTAGCCACTATGTTCTCTCTCTGCTATAAATTTTTCTAGTTCTCCAGACAAGTCATTGGGGGGGAAGGGTTTCAGTAGAAAACGATCCGCTTCACTTTCCAGGGATTCGACTTCAAGGCGACTATCGCCAGAGGCCATGATGACGACGGTGTTTGGTGAAACGGCCGTTTCGCCAGCACGGATATCTCTCAACAAACTTAAGCCACTGATGCCACCAGCTAGATGACAATCAATCACAAAAGCATCTGCCCCATCTGCCGCCGCAATTTTTGCTTCTTGAACGTTTCTACAGGCAATAACCCGGTAACCTTCAAATTCCAATAACATCTGCATTAAACTAGTATTCGTCATATCATCATCAACTAGGATGACTGTTTTCATACATTTCTCCCAAAATATAAATTCTGTGAAGAACGGTGCAAACGATAGACAGGCAGATTAACCCACAGTTTGCCCCATATCGATTGTTGACTATTGTATTGCCCTTAGGTTTCAGACTTTGTTTCAAAGGGAAAAATCAATCATCACCCAAAGTCACAATCCCACGGATGATGCCAAAAATAGAGATGGCGATCTTCAAGATTTCCATCGTTTTGAACTCTGGGGGACCCCCTCGTTGTTCTTCTGCGGCACGCGCCATCAAGTAAGAAGTTCCAACACCTAATAAAGCACCGATAAGTGCGCCACCAATGAGTATTTGAATTTTCCAATCTAAATTGATTCGTGGCATGGTTTCTTCGACTGTATCGATTGTAGTTCCGACTGTTTCCATTTCTGACATTTATGAACTCCGTTTGAAGTAAGTTGCAATCCGTTTTAAGAATGCGCCCATGTAGGCGATGGACTCATTGAAACGAATCACTTGGTTTGCGACTTGAGGGGCAATCTTATTTGTTTTCGTTTGGACGTATTCGATGAGGTTGTCCATTTTCCAGAACAACACCTGGAATTTACCGCCTTGAACAACTGTGGATTTGTCAGCTTTCCGCCGTTTATTTGAGACGTAAATTATCCCTGCCAATAAGGCTGGCGCAGCAATCATCACAATAATCAGGGGAATGGTGAATAGGATGATCACAATGTCAGCCAATCCAGATATGAAAGGGAGAATATCCCAATTGACATCTTCGTTGATGAACCGGTACAAAACCGCAGTGACCATAAGCACGATGATGAGTACAGCAATTACACTAAAGATGATAATCGGCATTGACACATAAAGTTGGTTAAATCGTTTTAACGCAGCCTCTCGTGCTTTTTGCCTTTCGCTCGGCTTAAATGGTTTAGGCGGGCGCTTGTAGGGTGTCGTTTGTTCTATCATAACTCAGCACCAAATATTTCTGTGATTGTATCACAATCCCTAGGTTAACCGGAAATTGTTGCCTGAGTAGGCATTGACGACTGACGATGAAACAAAATACGGAATTGCATCGTCAGTTTTACGGTACGGTCAGGAAACGACTTTGTCGTATGATTTAATTTCCGTTCATAGACCCTCTAGGAATAATTTCCTTTTTTACAGATGGTCAGGTCACTTGAAGCGCATCCGTCAATTCTGTAACTTATTCATGGATGCGCATGTAGAGGGCAAATCGAAAAATAATCCCAAGATCTTCTCATCCTTGCGCTGCTTGTTAAGGTGGACATGACGTCGGCGTGCTAGGCAGCGTTTCGCCAGTGGTGGGATCTGTGCATTGGCAGTAGGTAACGTTCTCAGGAGAGCCTGCCCACATGAAGTAGTTGACGGCTGTTTGGGTGCAGGAGAGGTCTGGTGTGGTAAACGGCCGTTTCCATTCCACGCCAATCCCCTCACCAATCTCTTCAGACACTAAAAATACGCGAACATTACGGCCTATATGCATTTCTGTCCGCATCGCTAAATTAAACGCCATACAGGGGAAAAGCAACACCACAAACCACACCAGTAAAAAAATAGCAATCAAGAATCTTTTCAACCAACGAATCATAGCACATACAAAAAAGGGATGAGATTGAGCCATTCAATCGCATCCCGCTAAATCCAGCATGCAAAATTAAGACCTATTCAGCGTCACTCATGGCAGGAATATACAGCAGAGTGGTATATTCTTTGATCATACGAGTCATACTAAACTTGGGTGCATTAGACCGAATGGATTCGCGCATGATCTCTACCCAGCCTCGAGGTACATCGTCATGATCTCGGTCATAGTAGAGAGGGACAATTTCATCTTCCAATATGCGATAAATGGATTCCGCATCTTCATTGTCCTGGATCTCCTGGTCTGTATAATCGATATTTTTACCGATAGCCCAGCCGTTAGCTCCATTGTAACCTTCAACCCACCAACCGTCTAAAACACTGAAATTAGGCACACCATTGACAGATGCTTTCATGCCGCTAGTGCCGCTCGCTTCACGAGGACGGCGGGGGGTATTGAGCCAAATATCGACACCTTGTGTTAGATAACGGGCCATGTGCATTTCATAATCTTCCACAAAAGCAACACGTCCACCAAGCTCATTGCTTTTTGCCAGGCTGTAGATCTTTTGAATAAGACGTTTGCCAGGATCATCTGCTGGGTGTGCTTTGCCTGCAAAAACAAGTTGAACAGGGCAGTGTACGTTAAGCAACAACGCTTTAAGACGTTGAATATCACGGAAAATGAGGTCAGCACGTTTATACGTGGCAAAGCGGCGGGCAAAACCAATCGTGAGCGCATCTGGATCGAGCAGCGTGCCCCCATTCATCACTTGTGTGGCATCATTTACGCCGGCCACCCAGCGACGCCGGGCGCGACTACGGAAGAAATCCATAAGTCTCCGTTTGAGCATCAAGTGCAAAGTCCACAATTCTTTGTCTGGCATTTCAGATAGGCGACGCCATATGGCTGGGTCGTCCTGGGTGTCCATCCATTGGGGGCCAAGGTATTTGCTATATGCCTCACTAATCTCGCTACTTACCCATGTGGGCAAATGGACACCGTTGGTAATGCCCATAATGGGGACATCATTAACGGCTTTTTCTGGCCACACATCTTGCCACATTTCACGAGAGACTTCACCATGCAGTTGGCTCACTGCATTCGATTGACCGGCTAGTTTCAATGCCAAAACGGTCATGTTAAAGGCTTTGCCCCAGTTTTCTTGATGTTCGCCTAAAGCCATAAACTCTTCACGGGTAAGGCCTAGATCATTCCAGAATCCGTTGAAGTAGCGTCCTACAACCTCAAAGGTAAAAGCATCATGCCCGGCAGGAACTGGGGTGTGGGTGGTGAAGACAGAGTGTTTGGTCACATAGGCTTTGGCCTCTGTGTAGCTCATGCCTTCCCGTATCTTGTCGCGGATAAGTTCGAGCAGCAAGAAGGCGGAATGGCCTTCGTTCATGTGCCAAACGGCGGGTTTGAAACCCAGCGCACGCAGCGCACGGACGCCGCCAATGCCCAGCAAAATTTCTTGGCGGATACGCATTTCACTATCGCCTGAGTATAGCCGGGCAGATAGTTCTCGATCCCAGGGGTCATTTTCATCGACATCTGTATCGAGGAGATAAAGAGAGGTGCGGCCAACGTGAAGATGCCACACTCGTGCATACACGTTTCGGTCGCCAAGATAAACACTAATGTGAAGCTCTTTATCTTCTTCTAAACAAACTGGAGCTAATGGAGCCTTATTGATGTCGAGCTGTTTGTAAACAGCTTCTTGCCAGCCATGGGAGGGGATTTGTTGGCGGAAATACCCTTGGGGGTAGAGGAAGCCAACGCCTATAAATGGAAGCCCTAAATCACTGGCTTCTTTGGCATGATCACCGGAGAGGATACCGAGACCGCCAGAATAAATGGGCAGTGAGCTGTGCAGCCCAAATTCAAATGAAAAGTAGGCGATGATTTGGTTGGCCAGGTCGGGATATGTGTTGGGAAACCAGGCATTGCTGCTTTTGACTCGTTGGTCATATAGCATCATGACTTTTTCATAGTGGCGTATGAAGGCGACATTTGAAGCGGCTGCTTCAAGTTGTTCTGCTGTCATTTCTTGTAACATTTGCACAGGATTGTGCTGAGTACGCCGCCAGAGAGGGTAATCAAGGCGTTTAAATAGATTTCTTGCTTCAGGGGTCCAACTCCACCAGAGATTATATGCAAGCTCTGGAAGCCGGTTGATTTTTTTAGGGATTTTTTTATCAAAGAAACTCATAGAGCTATCCTTCGTGACCGTCTAACAATGAGTCCCCGTTTTTCATGGGTTATGGTCACTTGAAGCGCATCCATCCATTTTCTAACTTGTTTGTAGATGCGCACTTACTATTTTTTGTAATGTGGCGTATGTTTTACTGTGCCACAATAAATCATCTGTTTTTCTCTCTAATTGGTTGATGCGTCAACCAATTTCGGTGAAATTATAGCATGCTTAAAAGAAAAACCGCAATGGTATGTTAGGTACATATGTTGCTGGTTTTTCTAATTTGTATTCAGTTTGAATGATTATTTGGGCTCCTGGAATAACGCTTTATTCTGGCAAGGGTGTACTTTAAATCAGGTGGGCTGTGCCGGTGCGTTCATCTCCCCATGATGAGGAGATGTGGCTGAAAAATGGATCGTATGTGGAGGCTATTTGCGGCCAATTAAAGTGGGAAACGGCCGTTTTCAATGCCATTTTGTTCGCTTCCATCCTATTGGGTGACTGTAAATATTGTTTGAGCAGCCGGATTAAATCCTGCTGGCTTTCGTATAGACAATCTGCGTGATGTGCTTCAGGGATAAGTTCTGGGTAACTCAGTCGCTTGGGCAGCAAGGGAAAGGTCTCGCAGTAGATCGCTTCTAAGATGCTGATGCCAAAAAACTCGTGGTGGGCTGTGGAAATAACGAGGTCGGCTTCCCAAAGCAGCTGCCGGTAGGTTTCTCGGTCGGCGTGGCCAACATGAATGATGTGGTCAGCCAAGGTTTCCAGGGCAGACTCGAAAATGAACGGCCGTTTGCCATACTGTTGCCCGCATAACGCGAGACGGAAGGGGATATTTTCAACGGAAACGGCCGTTAAAGCGGCAAAGAAGTCATCGGGATTCTTGTCATACTCCCAGCGTTGGTTCCAGAGAATGAGGGGAGGGAGTGACGCCTGCTGGGTGCTGAATGATGAGCTTGTGTTGTTGGGCGGGGGATCAAAGCGGGAGAAGTTGATACCGACAGGGAGAACCCTGGATTTTGCTTTGAGCTTTTTGATGCTGTGGAGTTCATTGTATTCAGGGAAATGTTTGAGATAGTTGGGCAAGGCCTCAAACCAACTGTCCAGATGGTATTGGGAATTAAAGACAACAGCATCAGCCGCCAACATGGACGCATAGTTAATGAAAACGTAATGCTGATCCCGTTCGCCCCGCTGGCGGCGCATTGGCCCGATGGTTTCGTCGGCGGGCAGGGGATAGGTGAGTTGGTTTTCGTGCATGTATAGCACCACGGGGATGCCTGCGGTGTGGCGGCGGGTGAGGGCGAGAAAGGTAGTCAGGTCGAGCATGTCGTCGGCGAGGATGAGGTCAGGATAACGGCCGTTTGCCAAAAAACGCCGTGCCAACGTGACAGCGCCCCCATGCATGCGCCACTTCCAAAATCGATCAGGCAGCGTCAACAAATCAACATCATGCACACTGTGCTGCTGAAAACCTTCCGCCCACGCTTGGTGGCTGCCCCCATGATAAGGGGAAATGAGCGTGATCCTCATAAAAATAAGCCTCAACACGGTCAAGAGAAAGACAACTTCTCCCTTGATCCCCGCAATTTCTTGCTAGACACCCTTTTTTAGACAATTTTTGACAATCTGTAGGGGGAAAGATACACTAATTGTGAAAAATCTCATAAACAATTTTTCGCCCCAAAATTCACAATGGATTATACTAGTTCTACACCTTTTCAGACAGGAGAACCATAAATGGGTAACGCCCCAGAACTGTTTTGGGACGCAGAGTACGCAATTGCTATGGCTTTAATTGAGCAATATCCAGAAAAATCGCCAGAGGATGTTGGTCTTCAAGAAATGGCAGAAATGATTGAAACGTTACCCGGCTTTAGTGATGACCCTGCTCTGGCTACTGAACGAATCCTAATGGATATCCAAATCGTATGGTACGAGGAGGCAGTTAACTTATGACAATGCCAACCACAGGTGCATCCGATGCCACCGTTCCCGAAGAACTGCAAAACAATGTATGGATAACCAACATCGCAAAACTGTTAGATCCCGCCTATAACTGGGCGCGAAGAAACTCAGTTTGGCCGATGACATTTGGCCTGGCCTGCTGCGCCATTGAAATGATCTGTACAGCATCAAGCCGTTATGATCTGGCTCGTTTTGGCATGGAAGTTTTTCGGGCAACTCCCCGTCAATCTGACTTGGTGATCATCTCAGGCACAGTGACAAAAAAAATGATTCCTACCATCGTGCGCCTTTACAACCAAATGCCTGAACCGCGCTACGTGATGGCCATGGGCGCCTGTGCCTCCGGCGGCGGTCCCTTTAAGGAAGGTTACAGTGTCGTCGATGGCATTGATAAGTTCCTGCCCGTCGATGTGTATGTGCCTGGCTGCCCGCCAACGCCCCAAGCTTTGGTTAATGGGTTAATTGCCTTACAAGAAAAAATTGATCAGCAATCTATTGCTACGGCTCCCTGGTATCGCAAAGATGATCCAACCGCAGAAATGGTACCCATCCCGGTGTTAGGCCCCGATTTGATTGATGTGCGTCAGATCGACACGATTAAAGCAGAAGCCAGGAAAGCCATCTTAGAAGCTGAAGAAGAAACGGCCGTTACTGAACCAGCAGCGGTCAGCTAAACAAAACGAAGGAAACCCCATGAGTGCAGCAATTTTAGAAGCCCCACCGGCCGGAGATTCCCCAGACACTGTGGTCGATCCCGTTGTGGATGCTATCCGTCGATTAAAAGAACAATTTCCCGATGCTGTCACCGACGATCCGCGTGATGGCTACGAAGGTCTCATGGTCAATGCAGACCAATTGCCCCAAATCGCACAAACCTTAAAAGACAAGCTAGGCTTCAACTACCTGTCCAGCGTAACCGGCGTAGACCAGCTTGAAGATGGTAAACTAGAAGCTGTCTACCACACCTACAGCATCGAAAAAGGTGGTGGCTCAGTGACCCTCCATGTGCAAGTGGATCGGGATAATCCCGTGATTCCGTCACTCGTGCCCATTTGGCCTGGGGCTGATTTTCAGGAACGGGAAGCCTTCGACATGTATGGCATTCAATTTGAAGGTCATCCCGACTTGCGCCGCATCTTAACCTGGGAAGGTTTTGATGGCTATCCCTTGCGCAAAGATTGGCAAGAACCCTTCTTTGAAGATACCCATAAACCATTTGGCAGCCGTTGGCCTGGGGGTAACGCGGTGCATCGTGCAGAAGAAGCGAACCCTTACGGTAAAAACGTGCAATATCCTGCTGGATGGGTGCCCACAGGCGAGGAATACGATGTCGAGACAGATGTATACGACATAATGGAAGGTTCAACCGGGCATTCTCTTGACAAAGCCACTCATATGAAAACCGATAAGCTCACCGTCAACATCGGCCCCCAGCATCCCTCGACCCACGGCGTGTTCCGCATGGTCGTGACCTTAGACGGTGAAACCATCGTTGACCTCAAACCTGTGATGGGGTATTTGCACCGCAATCATGAAAAGATTGGAGAACGCAACACCTTCTTGGGCAATATCCCCTACACCGACCGCCTCGATTACCTTAGCTCCATGGGCAATAATCATGGTTACGTCCTGGCTGTTGAGAAACTGCTTGGTTCAGAAGTGCCCGAACGAGCAGAATGGCTGCGTATCCTCAATGTTGAGCTAACACGCATCTGTAACCATCTCTGGGCGCTTGGCTTTTTGATGAACGATTTGGGTGCCTTGCAAACACCTATGCTCTATTTCTACATCGAGCGCGAATTGATTCTAGACTACTTCGAGACACTTTCCGGCGCACGAATGATGTGTAACTACATGCGTTTTGGTGGAGTGGCCTACGACTTGCCAGATGATGTTCGTGGCCAACCGACCATGGATTTCTTAAAGGAATTGGTCAATGAACGATTGCCAGCCTCATTTGAGCAAGCAGATGCGTTGTTGACTTACAACGAAATCGTGCGTGCCCGCAGTATTGGTGTTGGCTTCCTCTCCCGTGAGGATGCCATTGCTTGCAGCATGGCTGGCCCGATGCTGCGCGCCAGCGGTGTCAACTACGATGTGCGCCGGGCAGATCCCTATTCTTATTACAACCAGGTAGATTTTGATGTGCCTGTTTTCTATAACGGTGATATTTACGACCGGTATCGGGTACGCCTGGAAGAGATGAAACAAAGCGTGCGCATCATTAAGCAAGTGCTGCCCCACCTGGAAGCGACAGCCGGCGCTCCCATTAGTGGCCGGCCACAATATGCGATTCGTATGCCCAAGGCGGGTGAAGCGTATGGCCGTGTTGAAAACCCAAAGGGTGAGCTAGGGTATTACGTCACGGCGAAACGGCGTAGTTCTAATCCTGAACGGTATCATGTACGCGCCACGTCGTTTATTAACCTGACTGCGCTGGGCAAAATGTGCATCGGCCACAAAATTGCGGACGTGGTGGCGATTCTGGGCAGTATTGATATTGTTCTCGGAGAAGTTGATCGGTAAATTATTTGAACCGCGAAAAGTGCGGAGAACGCAGAGAAAGGTTCGTTTGCGTTTAGGACTATCCTAACTTAGGAGAGCGTATGTACGGAGTTGGATTGATTAAAGGTTTGGGCGTTACCCTCAAGCATTTTGTTGATTCCTATTTGGATGACATTTACTGGATGGGGCGCGGCGGACGTTATTACAATGATGACGCGATGGAAGTGCGGCAAAGCTTGAAGGGGAAGGGCGTCATCACCGTGTTCTATCCTGAAGAGAAGTTATCTGTGCCAGAGCGATTTCGTTTTGTGCCTTTCTTGGTAACGGATGAACCTCCCCCCGGACAAAAATGGGGGCATGAATGGTGTACCTCTTGTGGTATTTGTGCTAAGGTTTGTCCTCCGCAGTGTATCTGGATTCAACGGGGCAAACAGCCGAACGGCCGTCCTAAACCGGAGCCAGAACAGTTCTATATTGACATCGATATTTGCATGAATTGTGGGATGTGTGCCGAATTTTGTCCATTCGATGCTATCAAAATGGATCATGATTATGAACTAGCCAGTTACAGTCGTACCACTGCTCATATTCATGACAAAGAACGATTGAGTAAGCCTATCAGTTACTGGCGTGAAATTGCTCCTAAAAAGGCTGATGCGGAAGCGGCAGCACGTGATTTTGCTTCTAAAAACAAGAAGAGGAAGAAGCGTAAAAAAGGTGACGAGGCTGACGAACAAGAAGCTCGCATTGAGGAAGCTAAAGTACGCCAATTGTTGTATCGGGGGGAGTATTACTGATTTTGTAAGTGGTAATCTGTAAGCGGTTTTGGGTATACGGAATACAGGTTATGACTAACTGAGACACAAATTTTAAGGGACTGGAGGCGGTTCAATCCTTCAGTCCCTCTTTATCTTTAATAGGGTGTGATATGTCAAACAATATTTCTGAACAAGCTGTGATGGCGGCTTTATCGACAGTCATCGAGCCAGAGTTGCATCGTGATCTGGTTTCTCTAAATATGATCCGCAATCTGGAAATCAATGGCAATGATGTTTCTTTCACCATCATGCTCACCACGCCAGCTTGTCCTTTAAAAAGCAAGATGGAAGGGGATGTGCGGGCGGCATTGGCTCAAGTGGAAGGTATTGGCAATATTACTGTTAATTGGGATGCAACTGTGCCTCCTGATAAACGAATTGGTGGCCAAATTGGCCAAAATTTTTGCAATACAATTGCCATTTCCAGTGGTAAGGGGGGCGTCGGTAAGACCACGATTTCTGTGAATCTGGCCATTGCGTTAGCACAGGAAGGAGCCAGGGTTGGTTTGCTGGATGCTGACATTCTTGGACCCAATGTGCCTATGATGATGGGGGTGGACAAGATGCCTTCTCCCCGTGACCGTAAGATGATTCCTGCCGAACGATTTAATGTGAAGTTTATCTCAATGGCGTTTATGGTGAAGCCTGATCAGCCGTTGATTTGGCGTGGCCCTATGCTGCATAGTGCTATTCAACAGCTGCTTACGGATGTGGATTGGGGTGATTTGGACTACCTTATCATTGACTTGCCTCCTGGAACAGGGGATGCGCAGTTGACTTTGGCGCAGGTGCTGCCTCTGACGGGGGCAGTGGTGATTACGCAGCCGATGCAAGTGGCGGCTACTGATGCGCTGCGTGGTATGAAGATGTTTGAAAAGCTGGATGTGCCGATTTTGGGTGTTTTGGAGAATATGAGCGGTGACTTTTTTGGCACTGGCGCCGGACAACAGTTAGCTGATGAATATGACTCGCATTTCCTCGGTTCGATTCCGCTGGAAGCGAATGTGCGTGTGGGGGGAGATGCCGGTGAGCCGATTGTGGTGGCTCATCCTGAATCACCAGCGGCTGTAGCTATCAAAAGAACGGCCAGGGATGTTGCTGCTCGGGTAAGTGTGCTAAATTTAAGCAGCCATGATGACAATTTTATTCCAATTGATATGGTTGGCTAACAAGCGTATGCGGTGCCTGGGCATTTGTCTGACTTGAGTTTTCGCGGAACGGCCGTTCTGCGGTAAAATAGTTCTAAACGGGAGGCCAGCTCATCATTGGGCTGGCTTTTCATTAAGTAAAAGATTCGACCTGGAAAAGGTCTTGGAGAGACTATATGACGGTGATGGCCACAGAAAAGACTAATGTTGTGGGCATACGTTTCCAAAAACTAGGTAAACTTTATCATTTTAAAGTCAAGGATAATCGTGAGCTGGAAGCTGGTGATCATGTCATTGTAGAAACGAAACGTGGACAACAGCTGGGCCAAATCATTGCTTATGTGCCATCAGAAATGGTGCATAAGCAAAAGGGGATGCGCTATGTGCAGAGAAAAGCAAATCCGCGCGGCTCTTGGGTTACATTTCACTATACCACTGAGAATAAAAGTTTAGATATCAACCCTCTCAAACAGTTGTTGAATAAATCCTTGCGCACGCGAGTGGAAATGCGCTTAATCGGGTCGCGTGATGTGGCGAAAATCATGGGAGGCTTTGGTGCTTGTGGGGCGCCGCGCTGCTGTTCTACATTCCTGACAGAGTTTAGCCCTATCTCAATCCGAATGGCGAAGGAACAAGGCGTTTCCCTTAGCCCACAGGAAATTACTGGGATGTGTGGCCGCTTGCGCTGCTGCCTGGTCTTTGAGTATGAGCAGTATGTGGAGGCTAAGAAAACCTTGCCCCGCGTGGGGAAGATGGTCGATACGCCTTATGGTGAAGGCAAGGTGCGCGATGTGCGGGTGCTGCGAGATTCGGTGGTGGTGGTGATTGATGGCGAGTGGAAAGAGGTTTTCCGCCACGAGTTGGAACCGCTGGATGAATTGCGTGCCTTGCAAGACAAAGCGGCAAACGGCTGCGACCGGCATGAAGGTGGCGGCTGCGATTGCGGGCTTGAGGCGGCACTATCTGGTGTCACTGGTCAGGTTAAGGAAACGGCCGTTTCTGAGGCTAAAGAAGTCGCACCCAAACCTCAAGTCCAGCCAAAACCTGAAACCCGAAAGAAGCAAGGTTCAAACAGTCGTCGCAGCCGACGAGACCGCCGCAATCATCGATATTCTCGTCATAAACAACGAAAGCAAAATCCGAAATCAAAAAGAAATGAATAAAACACGTGAAGATGCCTGGACATTAGTTTGTGCTCATGTACAAGATGCTGGCTTAAGACGGCACATGTTAGCTGTGTCGGCGGCTATGCGCTGGTATGCTGAAAAATTAGGCCAAGATGCGGATTATTGGGAGATTGTGGGTCTGATTCATGATTTTGATTGGGAGATTCACCCCAATTTAGATGAGCATCCGCTCAAAGGGGCAGATATTTTGCGTGCCCAAAGTTGGGATGAGGACACAATTCGCACTATCTTGTCTCATTGCACGGAAGGCACTGGCGTTGAGCGTACGCAGCCGATTGATTTTGCGTTATTGGCCTGTGATGAGATCACGGGCTTACTCGTTGCCACAGCCTTGGTGCGGCCTTCCCGCGATATTCGGGAGGTGAAGCTGAAATCTGTACGGAAAAAGTGGAAGGATCGCCGCTTTGCTGCTGGTGTGGATCGGGATCATGTGATTGCTGTCACTGAGGACTTTAGCCGTGTCTGTTTTGCTGGCGCCCTGGAATTGTGGGACCATATTGGCAATGTTTTAGCTGCCATGCAGAGCGAGGCTGAGGTGTTGGAATTAGACGGCCGTTTGGCACAATAGCATAACGCCAGGTGGGTTAGAAAATCATTGATGGAGATTGAAACCTTTTCGGTCTCCCGGGAAGTATCATGTCCAGTCGGGAAAATTTAACAGTTGCTGAGGCGTTAGAAGCGGTATTGGCTGGGGTGTCTGTGTTGTCTGCGGAGTCGGTGCCGATTTTGGATGCGCTGGGCCGCGTTCTGGCCGAACCTGTGGTGGCCAGGGACAGCTTGCCGCCATTTGCTAATTCCTCAATGGATGGCTATGCCCTGCGTGCCGATGATATTGTCAATGCGTGTATGCAAACGCCAATCACTCTTGATGTGGTGGGTGATATTGCGGCAGGCAGGATGTCAGGCACTGTGGTGACAACTGGCACAGCGGTACGCATTATGACGGGAGCCCCATTACCTCCAGGAGCCGATTCAGTTATACCGGTGGAAGATACGAGTGAACCTTGGCGGGATGAGGAACGGCCTTTACCCAAACAAATAGAAATACGCAGAGCGGTGCAACCGGGTGACTACGTGCGCGGGATTGGCGAGGATATGCTTGCGGGAACGGCCGTTTTGCCCCAAGGCCATCTGCTGCGTCCACAAGAAATTGGCGTGTTAGCGTCGCTGGGCAGGAGTAAAGTGAAGGTTATACGTCGTCCTCGCGTGGCGATATTAGCCACCGGTGATGAGCTCTTACCAGTTGAAGAAGCCTTGCAGCCTGGAAAAATCCGCAACAGCAATGGCTATGCTCAAGCCAGCCAGGTCAAAGCCTTAGGCGCAGAACCGATATTCTTGGGCATTGCCCGTGACAAAGAAGAAGATGTACGCCAGAAACTGCAAGAAGGGCTGGATGCCAATGTTGATCTCTTCGTAAGCTCGGCTGGTGTATCTGTGGGGGCTTATGATGTCGTGAAATCCGTCTTGGTTCACGATGGTCAGGTTGGTTTTTGGCGAGTGCGTATGCGTCCAGGAAAACCATTGGCTTTTGGTACCTATGCTGGCATTCCTTACATCGGTTTGCCCGGTAATCCCGTATCTGCCATGGTCTCATTTGAGAGATTTGCCAGAGCTGCCATTCTCAAAATGGCGGGGCACAGCGCAGTGGAGCGTCCTCAAGTCACTGTGATCTTACAAGATGTGATTCACTCAGATGGCAGAGAAAGTTATGTACGCGCTGTCGTCTCCCGCAATCAACAGGGAGATTACCTGGCTACTACGACAGGCAGTCAGGGGTCACATATGATGACCTCTTTAGTGCAAGCCAATGCCTTGCTGATTGTTCCTGAAGGAGTGGAATTCGTTGGCCGGGGTGAAAAACTAACTGCCTGGATGATTGATTGGCCGGAAAACGTCTTTTGAATTGTCAAGAAGCGATAGTGCGCAGCAATAAAAAAAGCCCCGTCAAAGCGGGGCTTTAAATTTATTATTCGCCTTGAAGTGTCCGGCTGAGGAGATCGTCTTGTTGGCGACGATATTTTTCACGATTACGGCGACGCTTTTTGTTTTGTTTGCGTTTGCGGCGGGGCATTGGCATATCGTCACCCATCGCCCGACGGAATGCGATTTCCATGGCATTTGGCATTTCAAAATCTTCTTCAGCTTCGATTTCAGCCTGGAACTCCTGCACATTGCCGACGTATTCGTTTGTTTCTTCAGCTTCTGGCTTTTCAAGCAGTGCCTTCACACTCAAATCAATGCGGCGTTTGCGCCGGTTAAAACCAAGCACTTGCACTTGAACCTCATCACCCACAGAAATGACTTCTGCCGGATTGTTGATGTAGTCATGGCTGAGTTCGCTGATGTGAACCAAACCTTCACGTTCAGCTCCAATATTGACGAATGCACCAAAGTTCTCTAAACGGGTCACGGTTCCTGTGTAAATCTGGCTATCTTTCAAATCTTTCCAATCAACAGCCAAAGGCTCAATCATGGTAAGCATCAGTTGGTTACGGGACGGATCAACTTTGTCCACCCAAACAGTGGTTTCGTCGCCTTCTTTCAAGACATCAGCAACACGGTTTACATGTTCCGTACCTAACTTTGAAATGTGGATCAAGCCATCGACACCGATACCCACATCGATAAACGCGCCATAAAGCTCAAGACGCTTGACAACACCTTTGAGCTGCATTTTGGGTTTTAATTCACCAATGCTCGTTGGTGTTACGGGTGGGGTTTCCACCTCAGGTGTTGCGGTTATATCACTCATAAGACTCTCCTACGCAGGGTTTAATCAATTTGCGCTCTGCGCGGACGGACTAACTTCCATAATAGTTAATTTTTCATCAAACGCTGGGGGCAGAACACAGTTAAATTTGTAAATAGACAATGCATAATTATAGCAAGGGGAATTGGTGTGTCAATACTGATCTGTACTAAATCTCAAGGTGATCGCTCACCTTATGTAAATATAAAGCGGGAGGTATGATGACTTTGTTGTATTATTTAGTTTCTGTTCCTTCGTGACCGTCTAAAAATTAGTCCCGGTTTTTCCTGGGTAAAGGTTACTTGAAACGCATCCATCAATGCTGTAATTTATTGACGGATGCGCACTTGGCAGTATGTTATTTTAGAATGTGGCGTCAGCGATGAGTTCACCATCAGTTTGCTCAGCTGTTTCAAACTCGTCTGTGGGCAGATTGGTTTCACGGCGGATCAGGTATTCCAGTTCATCTAACATGGCTGGATTTTCTGCCAGGTAGGTTTTGGCGTTTTCGCGCCCTTGCCCGAGTAAGGTTTCACCGTAGCGGAAATAGGCACCACGCTTACTGACGATCTCATAAGCAACAGCCAGATCCAGGACATCACCGGTGAGGGAAATACCTTCGTTGTACATGATGTCAAATTCACATTCGGTGAAGGGGGGAGCGACTTTATTTTTCTTGACTTTGACACGGGTGCGATTGCCGATAACATCTCCCCCGGCTTTAATGGCTTGAATGCGGCGAATGTCGAGGCGCACAGAAGCGTAGAATTTGAGGGCATTGCCACCACTTGTGGTTTCTGGGCTGCCGAACATAACCCCGATTTTGGAGCGGAGCTGGTTGGTGAAGATGACGACGGTGTTGGTTTGTTTGATGGCACCTGAGAGTTTGCGCAGGGCTTGTGACATGAGTCGTGCTTGCAGACCCACGTGAGCATCGCCCATTTCACCTTCGATTTCAGCGCGGGGCACCAGAGCAGCGACTGAATCTACTACCACAATGTCCATGGTGCCGGAGCGAATGAGTGCATCAGCAATTTCCAGGGCTTGTTCCCCGGTATCCGGTTGTGAGATGTAGAGATTTTCGACATCAACGCCGCATTTTTCGGCGTAACTGGGGTCTAGGGCGTGTTCCATATCGACGAAGGCGCAGATCCCCCCTCGTTTTTGAGCTTCGGCAATGATGTGCTGACAAAGTGTGGTTTTGCCAGAGGATTCTGGGCCGTAGATTTCGATGACGCGGCCACGGGGGACGCCTCCGACGCCGAGGGCTATGTCGAGAGAGATAGAGCCGGTGGGGATGGATTCGACTTGCATATGCTGGGCATCACCCAAGCGCATGATGGTTCCTTCGCCAAAGCGTTTGGTTAAATTGTCGAGGGTTTTTTCGAGCGCAGCCGTGCGGGCATCTCCATTTTTGGCGGGCATAGTTGTTTCTCCTATTTTGACTTTGACGCAGTACTTGGAAGTTTATGGGGGGTAGCTGTGCGTCTTTGTTGTCTGGAATTTGAATATGAGGTAAATATTAGCACGATTGTTCTAGTTTGTCAATGTCGAGTTTTAATAGTTGAACGAAAGTTCAGTTGTTTTGGGGCAGAGGACGATAAGGATGGGGAAATATCAGGAGTTGGGGTGTGGTTTAGCAATCAGATGCGTTGCTTTGCGGGTGGTCAGGTGGTGATTCTGTTACGGATTAGGGTGATGAGGGCGGGGATTTCGCGGCCACCAAGGATGATTTGCAGGGTCACGTAGGTGAAGAGGCCGAAGATGGCTGAGGCTGCCAGGTAGATGAGGTTGTTGTCGATGAATTGGGCGATGCCCAGGATGATGAGGGACATGCCCAGGGTGGCAACGGCCGTTCTGCTGAAGCTGATGCCTAAACCTTTCCAGTCTAACCCGTTTAGTTTGCGATGATTAAGGTAGAGGAGAACGGCCGTTTGGCAGGTAAAGGCGATCGATGTGGCCAGGGCCAGCCCGCCAACGCCTAAAGGATCCACAAGCAAGTAGGCCAACACGATATTGATCACCATCCAGCCTAAAGCCACAAACATTGGGGTGCGCGTGTCATGCTGTGCAAAGAAGAGGCGGGCGGCGATTTCAAGCGTTGCTTCACTCACCACACGTAGACTGAAAAAGACAATGATGCCATAAACCAGATTGGTGGAGTCGGCTGTAAATTCACCGCGTTCCAAAAGGAGTGAAATGAGCGGCCTTCCCAGCAAAATCAGGGCAGCGGCAGAGGGCACTGTGAGCATCCAGATAATGCGCAGCCCGTTGCTGGCAACCCGTTTGAGTTCGGCCATGTCGCCAGCATTAAAACGTTCAGCCATCGTTGGAAACAGCACCACAGCGATAGCTGTACCAAATAAGGTTTCAGGTAATTGTTGTAAATAATAGCCGTAAAAATAGCCAGACGTGGCGCCGCTTGACAAACCAGAGGTGATACGAATGATAAACAGATCTGCCGCTTGCACGGTACCTAAAGTGACGATGCGGGGAACCATCAGGCGCATGATTTCTGTGACGCCAGATAAGCCCATGATGAGCTGCGGATGCAGGTGGACGCTGTATTTGATGAGGCCAGGTACTTGAATTAAGACGTGTAGAATCGCACCGATGACTGTGCCCCAGGCAAGGCCATAAATGCCTAGCGATGGCACCAGAACAAATAAACCGATGATATAGCCTACATTTAAGGCGATGGGTGCCATGGCGGGCAAAATAAAATGTTGGTGCGAATTGAGAATGCTGCTAATGACGCCGCTCACGCCGAAAATTGTTGTCTGTACCAGGATGATACGCATCAAGCCTGCTGTGACAGCTTGTTGTTCTGCTGAAAAGCCGGGCACCAAAAGCACGCGAGTAATCCAAGGCGAGAAAATGGCGCCAACCAGGGAGATGCCCCCAAGAATGATGAGAACTAAGGTGAGGATGGTATTGGCTAGTTGCGCGGTCTCTTTGGCTTTATGGTTGGTTAGATAGGCGGAGTAGACGGGGATAAATGCGGCAGCTAAGGCACCACCAGAAATCAATGTTACAAAAAGCTCGGGCAGTTGATTGGCTGCGGTAAAGGCGTCGTAGGCTGGATTGGTGCCGAAGGCTGCGCCTACTAGCTGCGCACGTACCAGACCAAATACCTTGTCGATGGCCAGAAAAAAGATAACGATGACGCTGGATTGCAATAAATGTCTTGCCCGATTCATGGGCGGGAATTTTACCTGTCTGTTTTAGACGTGCAAGGTATGTAAATGGGCCGTAGGGAAATAGGTGGGAAACTCTTTCTGATTTCTGCCTTTGTTTCCTTGTTGAGGTAAAATGGAGGAACTAAAAGAGGTGGAAAATGCTGGGAAATATTGGCCGTGTTCATTTGGAAGAGCAACCAGACGGGCTGAAGGTTGTTTCGCCAATCAAGCGTTATTGGTTTCTGTTTGCTTTGTATACCGGTAATATAATTGTGTGGGTCGCGGGTGTGATCGGCATGTTGTTTTTTCTTGTGTACAAGGTCATCATGGCGGGTGAACGGTATTCCTTTTCTTTTTCAATCATTTTGGTAGTCTGGATGATAATTTGGTTGGGAGGGGGGAGGCATCTTTGGAGAAATTGGCAGCGTTTTGCCGCTACTCGTGAAATCCTGTTTATCAATCATGAACGTTTGATCATTCACCGTCCAGTTTCGATTTGGGGTCTCACGGAAGCATTTGATATGAAGTATGTACGGCCGTTTTCCGTGAGTGAATACCATCAATGTATTTTGTTTGATTATGGTAGTGACGGTAATTACCGAATTTATTTTGGTCTTGGCCTGACAGAGGATGAAGCTTCTGGGCTGGTAAGCATCCTAAATTCACGCTATTTTCGGGACTATGATCCTGATGATGATGAGTAACTGTTTTTAGTGACTGTCTGAAAATTGCTCCCTGTTTTTCAGGGGTAAAGGTCACTTGAAGCGCCGCCACCAATTCTGTAACTTATTGATGGATGCGCATTTAAGTTTACTCTGTCGAAGTTTGGTTTTAATGATAGAAATTGCAAAGCACTTTGCTTCTTATATTCCAGTAACGGTGGCACGGCAGATTTTGGATGGAAATATGCTGCAACCGGGAAAGCCACGCCCTTTACTCGCAGCAACTTTGTTCTCTGATATTTCTGGGTTTACCAGAATGTCTGAAGAATTGGCTTCTGATGGCACTCGTGGGGCTGAAGAGTTGACCCGGGTGCTGCTGACGACGTTTACCGCCATGATCGATGTGATTCATGATTTGGGTGGGGCTGTCAGTCATTTTTATGGGGATGCGATGTCGGTTTATTTCCCTGAAACGGATTCGGGGGATGCTGCCCAACGGGCTTTAACTTGTGCCCAATCGATGCAAAAAGTGATGGCAGCGAGTTTTGACCGCGTGGTCACTAATCGGCCAATTGGCAAGGATCCATTTTTTACGCTTACGATTAAAATTGGGGTTGGGTATGGTGAATGTCAGGAAATTGTGGTGGGCGAGGCGGAAAATTCATTGGAGTTTGTCTTGACGGGAACGGCCGTTGATGAAGCTGCTGCTGCGGAAAAACAGGCAAGCGCAGGGCAAGTCGTTGCTAGTGAGACGGTGTTAAAGCAGGCTGGTTTAGCGTCTACGAATACGGAATGTGATTTTAGTAAGCTGACGGATTGGGGTGTGTTGGCAAACGCTTACTCCATCTTAAACTGGGATGAAATTGAAGAAGAGGCATTGTCGGCTCTTATTGAGACGACCAGTGCCTTTATTCCAAAAACGATTCACCAACGATTGAAACGCGGGAGGCATGACGGATTTGCGGAACATCGACCGGTAACGAGCTTGTTTGTGGGCTTTGATTTTGTGGGGGATGAAGATGAGACGTCTGATGTGACAACGGCCGTTCATGGGCAACAGCTGCACGAATATTATCTTTGGGCTTCTCAAATTGTGGCTCGTTTTGGCGGCCAAAATGCGCGTGTCAATCGCATTCTCACTGGGGACAAAGGCAATCAACTGCATATCATGTTTGGCGCTCCTGTGGCACCAGATGCTCCTGAGCAGGCCATGCGTTGTGCTATGGCGCTCGTTCGGGAAAAACCGGATTTTATTGCGGCGCAGCGGATAGGTTTAGCTGGGGGCAAGGTGTTTGCCGGTCCGGTGGGAGCTACCACTCGTCGTGAATACACTGTTGTGGGGGATGTGGTGAATTTGTCGGCTCGGCTGTCACAAATTTGCCAGGACAATGCTGTGTTTACGAACAAGGCTACGGCAGCCCGTGTTGAAAATTGGATTGAATTTGAGGTGCTGCCGCCGGTCGTTTTGAAGGGGAAACAGCAGGCGATTTCTCCTTATGTCCCTACTGGTGAGAGAAGTGGTTTAACACAGTTACAGGCTTATTTTAGTCATTGGGAACGGCCGTTAGTTGGGCGAGAAACTGAGCTGGATTTGTTGCTGGGGGGGATGGATGCAGCTCTCCGCGGGATTGGGGGCGTTGCCGCTATCTTTGGCTCTGTTGGCGTGGGCAAAACCCATTTGTTGGCAGAGGGGATTCGTTATTGGCTTGATGAAGGTGGCACAGGGTTGGTGGGGGTAGCACAGCAGCACAAAGGGGATGTGCCTTATGGACCTTGGCTAGATATTTGGCGAGATTATTTCAATCTGCGCGTGGATATGCCTCTGGCGGTTCAAGCGGAGCAAGTTGTATCGCAAACCAGAGCATTGGTGCCAAACGTGGGAGATGATGTGGCGCTGTGGGGGGAAGTTTTAGGCTTGCCCATTGCTGGGCAGGAGCATATTGCTGAACTTTCTGCTGAAGTGAAACAAGCGCGGTTCTTTTCCCTGGTACGCCGCTGCTTCTTTGCCTCGAGCGGGCAAACGCCCTTGCTCATCATCCTGGAAGATGCTCATTGGGCGGATCAATCGAGTTTAGCTTTACTTGATGAACTCACAACCAACTTGGAAGTACGCCGGATCTTTTTTGCGGCAACGTTCCGACTGCATGACAAGCTCTCCTTGGAGATGTTGGATAGACCTGCTTGTGTGCCGATTTTACTGACAGATTTATCACCTGCTCATGCCCGCAGGATGCTGACGCATTTGGTTGGCCTGGATGAACTGCCTTTAGCTGTGGAGCAGCATCTTGGTTTGCGGGACAGGGAAGGTCGTGATAGTCCTGTTAGTCCGCTGTTCTTGGAAGAATCGCTGGACATGATGCTGGATACGGGGGTGCTGCAAATTGGTGAGCAAGTGATTGTAGATCCGGAACGCCTACATGCTTTGCAGATACCTGATACGATTTATGGTTTGCTCTTGGCCAGATTAGATCGTCTACCTCCTGCTGGACGTGATTTATTGCAGATTGCTTCAGTTATTGGACGGCAGTTTGCTCTGGAACCTTTGCATAGAATCTCAGTTGATCTACCGGAATCTCAAATTACAGTCATACTGGAAGATTTGTCAGCAGAGGAAATTACTCGGTTGGTAACTTCTGATCCAGAATGGGTCTATTTGTTCCAGCATGCTCTCACACACGAGGTGGCGTATGAAAGTTTGCCTTTTGCTCGTCGCCAAGCATTGCATCAGGCGATGGGGCAGTGGTTGGAGCAGCGGTATGCAGATAATTTGCGTCCATATTATCCTATCCTGGCTTATCATTACAGTCAGGCGGCGAATCATGAAGCTGGCTTGAAATATGCGTTAGTGGCCGGTTTGGATGCTCGTGACTTGTTCTCAAATCAAGAGGCACTGGAATTTTTCAACCAGGCTGAGTCGCATTTGCAGGTTTTAGGGGAGGAGGAGAATTGGAAAACGGCCGTTACGCTTTACCAGGCACGAGCAAATGTGTTTATGGCTTTAGGCCATCTCAAGGATGCGCTCAGGGATACAGAAGAAGCACAAGCTATTTCAAGCGCACATTCTGAAATGAGTTTAGTGGCAGAATCAATTGTGCTAAAAGCTGAAATCTGTTATCGACAAGGTCGATTGAGTGAAGTAAAAGCTTTGACAACCAAACTCTTTACTGATGAGCAAATTGTGGCCAGTTCTGAACATTATGCAAAAGCGCACATATGGGCAGGATGGGCAGCTAGTTCCTGTCTTGAACATCAAGAGGCTTTGAACCATTTCCAAATTGCAGAAGCTATTTGTTCATCTGAAAATAATCAATATTTGTTGGCGCGGGTCTTTGAGGCAGAAAGCTATGCCCATTATTTGCAAAAGGAGCTTGAGCTTTCTTTGGCTGCAATGAAAAAGAGTGTGAATTTATCACGTAGGTTTAGTACCCCATTGAATTTGGGTACGGCGCTTAACAATATTGGATTTGTCCAGTTTATGTTAGGACAATATCAGCAAGCAATTGACACCTTTGATGATGCTATAGAGATTGGTCGTGAAAGTGGCAAGAATTTACTGGTTATGGCTTTGGCAAACAGGGGCGCGGCCTTGTGCCGATTGTCCCAGTTCGATAGGGCTTTGACTAATTTTAAAGAAGCGATGAATTTATTAGACGGGATGGATTATCCGGGGCTACAGGTTGAGGCGTATTTATTCTGGGCGTTTGAATACAGCAGCCCATTAGGTCATTGGCAAGATGCTCGTCGGCAGTTTGAAGAAGCTGAGAAATTGATAGAACGTCAACCAGAGGTCTTTGTTGAGGAACGGGCAAGGCTCCTTATTGGCTCTGGACAGGTGGAATTAAATGAGGGGTATTTGGACAGGGCGGAAACTCTTTTGCAAGAAGCGCTGGTGCTGATTGAAGATAAAGATTTGGCTTGGTGGCGTCCAGTAGCCAGTTATTTTTTAGGATGTTTGTATCAAGCAAGAGGGGAGCAGAAGCGGGCAATTACATTTTTGGAAACTAGCTTATCTGAGTTGGAGCAGCTTGGTCCAGCCGATTATAAACAGCGTATCCTGGCGGAACTGAACCAGTTGAAATTAAATCACACCTAGGCTAAAAAGCGAAAATCGCCAATTTTGCCTGGTTACAAAACAGCCCAAACTTTTCTTGTTTGGGCTGCTTGTATTTATATGTCCAGTTTGTCTGGTGCTGCCGCAACTTTCCAAAATTGAGGTGTGCTGCTCTCCGCGCCCCCCAAAATTGAAATGTTGCGGTACTCGTTTAAGAAATCTAGCCGGTACCTGGTAAGAACCCTTTTGTGGTTCGATCCCCAAGTCCACCAGCAAATTCATCGAAATTATCAGCGTCAAGGCCTTCAAGCATTTTGCGGTCTTCATCGCTGACCTGATAACCAACCAGGGCTTTGTCTAGGTTGGTAAATAGTAGATTGCGGAATTCCTCGTCTTTGATGGCACGCGCAATGATTTCTTTTAAGATTGTATCTGACATGTTTCACTCCTGTTAATGTATTTTTGTTAGTATAGAACTCAGTATGAGAGTTCTAGCTATCATTGTCAATAAAACAGGTTACAGTTTTGGAACTTAACGTATTATTCACAAAATGGTGCCATCAATTTGCCTATCTGTGTCTGAAAATCTGTGTTCTATGATTCAGGAACCGTTTCGATTATTCTTTGATGATGAATGGCAGGAAGATGTGGTATTCAACTACTGCCAGACTATCTGCCAGGGTGGCACTTTGGGCATCGGGATTGGTTACTTTTACGTCATACAGGTCGATATCCACGTTTGCTGGCACAACGGCCGTTAATTGAGTTCCTGATGCAGAGACATAGGTGGTGGTCAATGTGTAGTTTGTGGAGCCGAGCAGGGTAACCTGTGCCCCATCCAAAAAATTAGTGCCGGTCACTGTGATGAGCGTTTGTTGACCAACCGCCACGGTTCCTGGTGAAACATCGGTCACAGTGGGGGCATAAGCGCTTACAAGTGTCACGGTGTAGGCCCAAGTGGATGATGGGAAACTGGGGTTTTGCCATACCAGGAATGTGTGTAAGCCTGCATCCAATTCAAGATCGAATTCGATATCTGCATTGACAGCCTGAGGCGTGGCATTGTTTAGCGCTGCGGTCAGGGGGGGATCGATGATTAAAGAAGCGAATCCTTCTGAGAAATTCCCTTGAATGTTGTAGGTACCACCTGCTTGCATCATCATGTTAAGTTTGGAGTTGAGTGTGTTGGTGTTTAATGAAGTCCCCTCCCAGGTGAAGGGGGAGCCGGGGATGTCGATGATCTCAATTTTGTAATCAATCTCGCTGCTGTTGCTCTCATTTGCAATGACGTTGAGGCGAGCATCTGTGGGCAGTGTGAATGTGGCCCAAATGGATTCGGTGCCATAAACTGAATCAATGGTGTGTGTCTTGGTGGTTGTGTCCCATACCTCAATCATGAGTGAATCAGCACTATCTCCAGAGACGGTGATGACTGCATTGACTGGTGTATCGCTACCAACATAGGCGGGCAGCCACTCTTCAGTGAAATCGTTGCCGCTGCCACCAATTTGACCGCCTACTTTCTGTAAGGGTAAGGTGTCTATTGATGCTGTTGGCCCAGAAATGGCCACACGCCAGTTTGCCCCTAAGGTGCGGTCTTGGGTGATGGTCAGGTCATGAATGCCTGCGGGTATGTAGAAGGTGCTGGTGTCACTCGTTTCAACTGTCTTTTGTACAAAGTTGTCATTGATCAGGAATTGGAAACGGCCGTTACCCGAAGACAGATTTTGGTCAAATGTGTAAACGCCGCTGCTGGGGAAGTTGACGCGAATGTGACTGTTTGCCCCCACGTTGAGGGTAGATCCTGCCCAACTGTAACTGGCTGCTGAGGGAATTTGCGTGAGTGTGATGTCGTAATCTGCCGAAGCTGAATTTCCCGAGGCATCCACTGTTATACGATTGATGCCAGCGGGCAAATCGAGGGTTGTCCAGGTGGTTTCACCGCCATAGACGGTGAGTGTTTCTATGATGGCGCTGCTGCTATCAACTACATTGATAATCACCGAATCGGCTGCGTTACCGTTAATGGTTGCTTCCAGGTTGACCTGGGCAGCACCGCTGAGGTGTATAGGCAGCCATTCAGCATCAGCATCATTGCCAGCACCACCAATGGGGCCGCCTGTTTTGGCATAGGGCAGTGTGTCATGGTCGGCGCCAACATCAGAAATCGTGACATCCCAATCGGTATCGGCTGTATTTGTATCTTGGACAATGGTCAGGTTATGGATGCCGGCAGGCACAAAGTAGGCCACTGTGTTGCTGCTAATGACTGTTTTTTGAATGTAATCAGAATCAAGTAAGAATTGGAATTGTCCTGAATCTGCGTTCAAGTTGAATGTGTAGAGACCATCGGTGGGGAAGTTAACCTGAATGTGGCTGTTTAGACCGAGCGAATTGGCGAACCCATCCCAAGAATAGCCAGCGTCAGGAATGTGGTAGAGGGTCAAGGTGACGTCGGCGCTGCTCCCTGAGGTGTTGGTGATCATGAATGTATTGTTGCCGTGGAGTGTGCCATTCCCCCAAATGGTTTCACCGGCTATTGCTGTGCCAGACCAGACTGTGGCAGAATTGCCGTCGGTGATATCTAAGGCTGTATTGCCAGTGACGGTTAAGGAGAAGTTGAAATCTAGATTGCCGGGATAGATAGGTGTTACGCTTTCTCCAGGTTCTAAAGTGCCGGTGAATTCAAAGAATTGGGAACTGGCGGAGGCAGGCGCTACGGTGGCGCTCCAGGTGGTATTGGCATAAGTATTATCTTGCATGACGAATATTTCATGCTGACCTGCCGTTACTTCTATGGCGTAGTTATTGCCCAAATCGGGAGGGGAGGCGAGTATGTTTAGAGCGGAGGTGGTCATGCTGTTGTCCAAAACAAGATTGGCAAACCCTGTTGAAGATTCAATGTTAAATTGGTATAAGCCATCAGCGGGGAAGTTAACGATGACGCTGGCATTTAAACCGCTGTCTAGCACATTGCCGCTCCAAGATAGGTTGCCGTCTGCGGGCATGGCCGTTAATTCTAAATCATAGGTTAGGGGATCGCCTGTATCGGATGACACAATGCGTAGTCGATTTAAACCTGCGGAAAGATCGAAGTTTGCCCATTGTTCTTCAGTGCCAAGGACTTGAGACAGGGTGTAATCTGGGCTACTGCTGCCACTTTGGTAAACTTCGACAGCAAAACTATCGCTCATGTCTCCATTGGCTTTGATGGCCATGTTGACGGTTGTGGCGGCGTTGAGGGAGATCGGCAGCCATTCTTCGGTGAAGTCATTGGCGGAGCCGCCGATGTCACCACCAGATTGGGTGTAAGGCAAGGAATCATCACCAGCTGTGTTTAAACTGACTGAAATGTCCCAGTTTGCTCCCTGGGTTGTATCCTGGTCTATGATTAACTCATGGGTGCCAGCGGGAACGTAATAGGTTGTGTGGGATACCCCTTGGATTGTCTTTTGAATCAGTTTGTCATCATCGACATCAAGCAGGAACTGATAACGGCCGTTATTGTCACCAAATTCAAAATCATATAAGCCTGCCGTATCAAATGCTAAACGAATCTTGCTATTTTGCCCTTGGGAATCAGCGAAGCCAGAATAGGTGAAATCGACAGAAGGTATAATGGCTACTTCTAAATCATAATCCATGGGATCACCCGTGGTACTCATTTCAATGGAACTGGTACCAGCGGGCAAATCAAACGTCACCCAAGAAGTTTCCCCGGCATAAACCATAAAATTAGAATCATTGGCTTCATGCAATTGGGGTGTGGCTCCTGCCACGCTGACATTCAGGAAATCGTTTGCCGTGCCAGTGGCGGTGATCACCATGTTAACTTGGGTGGCTTCACTCAAATGGATAGGAAGTTGTTCTTTTTGGACAGCTTGATTTGCTTTTGTATAAGGCAGCGAATTGACAGCTTGCCCTGTGGCTGAAATATCAACTTGCCAATCGATGACGTCTGTTGCTGAAGTATCTTGGAAAATTTCCAGGGTCTGCACTCCGGCATCCACATAAAGTGAAACTGGGCCATCACTGGTGACGGTTTGCCAAATTTCGGCGTCATCGTTTGTGCTGTCCAAATAAAATTCGTAACGATCACCATTGCTCACTGAAAAATCAAAGGTGTACAAACCACTTGTCTCAAAATTTAAGTTGATCGAGCTGTTCATTCCTTGGGGATTGGCATGACCAGCCCAGGTGTGTGGTGAGCCTGGCTGAACTTCTGGAATATTAAAGAGCAATAATGTAAATTCTAAGGCATCTGGACCCGTATTTTCTACCACAAATGAATTGTTGCCTGGTGGTAAGGTTACTGATCCCCAAATGCTTTCTGCATCGTAAGCATTGCCAGACCAAATATTGGCTCCTTGTTCACTAATAATATCCAGGGTGGCCATGCTGTTGGCGCTGGCACCAGTAATCGTAAAGGAAAAATTAATATCTTGACTGGTATTTGCGTAATAGGTGGGGACGATGGGAAGTGTGCCTGGCTCTAGATTAAATGTGAAGGAGTAAAAAGGGTCTTGGGTAATGGCTTGTGGCTCAGTTGTGTCTGCGTTGACAAAGGTAAAAATGGATAATGTAAGTAGTAGTGCAACTGTTATGACGGTTAATGTTTTTTGTATTGTGTTGTGTTGTGAGGGATTTTTCGCATTCATAATAAGGCCTCCTTAAGGATGTAATAAATGGAGAGCGTGTAAATAGGTTAACCCTTCCGCTGATTCGATATAGATTCAAAAAAAACAAGAATGAGTGAAAAGGCGACAAGATTATTATAACCAAGTGGCAAATCTTATAACTAGGCTATTATTCCTATGAAATTGGGGTAGTGATAGAGGCGGGTTGGGATTGCCTGGCAGCGAGGTCGGCCAACTTTTTTGAAATCCACATGCTGAACCGAAAACAAAAACGGCCGTCGACTCAGCAAAGGAAACGGCCGTTTGGTTCTTCTGCACTTTTGACTTGTATCTTACAGAGCGGGCAACGGGACTCGAACCCGTGATAGATGCTTGGGAAGCATCTGTGATACCACTTCACCATGCCCGCATGAAACGTTGAAATTATAGACCCTGGAGAAACAAGGACAGCCAATTGGCACATATGATGTCCTAACTAATCATGCGACTTTGGTCACGCATAACACAAATGAATTTGACTGGGTGAAGAATTTTCAGTTGGTGGATTGGTATTAGATTACCCGATATGGGCTTAATTCTAGCCTCGGCCATCAGGATGAGTTTGGCAACGGCCGTTTTGCCGATTGGGTTTTTGAGTTTGATCTTCCGTCGCGCCTTGGAATGATTATGATTGTGGATAAACTGGAACGTTTTTGCCTACAATTTCTCTAAACATTTCCAATATCTCGCCTGGTTCAGCATGGCGCTTTTGCATGGTTTGCTTTGAGAAAATTAACTTGTCGTTGACAATGAATTCAAAAGCACCTTTGGTTCCTGTGATAAAGGTGAAACTTTCAATAAGGTGTTGGTAGTTGCTGAGGAGGTCATCCGCCACACGGACGGCGCGTTCGGCGTAGTTTCAAGGGACGCAGTATTCTAGGGTGATAACGTATTTTTTCTTCATGATTTTCCCCTATGTTTTGTTGAACCAAGGATGAAGGCGGCGGAGCCAATCTTTTGCTAAGCTGTGGACAAATGATTCGTCATTGCTCTTTGGTCTTGGTTAAGGTTGTCAGGATTATAACGGCCGGGGTCTGTGAACAACTTGTCAGGCAGCTAAAGGTAAATGAGTGCGCCGTTGAGCAAGAAAATTCCATTGCCCAGAAAGATAGGCGGCTCTTGCCTTGG
>PDWJ01001957.1_pt1 | contig 40948 bp, 42 predicted proteins | sample 1430881 | NCBI WGS metagenome assembly PDWJ01 (sample SAMN01162460, study PRJNA174530) | Oral metagenome, whole genome shotgun sequencing project. | biome: Marine environment; feature: Marine mammal; material: Swab sample of the gingival sulcus; isolation source: swab sample of gingival sulcus...
TCAATTTTTTAGTGTAGTGGTCTATTTTTAAGCAAAGAATACTTTCTTTCAAAAGAGAATAGGCAAACTTAATGCAATGGGTTTGCTTATTTTCTTTTCAAGAAATTCCAAAGGCTTTTTTGACTGATTTTTAAATAGAAAAACCAGTCAAATATGCCGATGAATTAAATATTATTTTTATAACAAGATACAGCAGAATAAAAACTCAAATGTTTGGCATCAGTACAGATTTCTGCGATTTCTTTTAAATAAGCATTTGCCTTTTGTATGCTCGGTAGAGGGAATAAAAAATCATCGGTTTTTAAGCACAAGTATTGTATGTTTTTCGGCAAAGCACCAATGTCAACCCATTGCAGTTTTTTATATTGATTTCTAACCAATAAAAAATCTTCGCCGTTGGAAAGTTTTCGGTAATTTCTTCTACTTAATTCTTTGATGGCTTCAAACGATAATCCCGTATGCAATGCAAACACAAAAGCATCTCTAATTTTAGATAATCGCTTTTTGAATGGATAAGCAATAATTCGTTGTATTTCCAAAGGATTTAGTAAGAATTTAAACCCTTTTAAATGGTGTTTAATAACTGATTTAAGTTCCGATTTTAAAGAGAATTTCGATAATTGTTTTCCTATAAAATACAAACACGAATCATAGTGTTTTTTGTAAATATTTGTTTTGATGTAATCCTTAAAATCCTGCCACAGAGTAGAAGGTAAATAAGAAAAATCAATGGTGTAAAGTCTATATTTTCTGCGAATAAACTGCTTAAAAACAACTAAAAATTCCTGTTGTAAAATAGTCGTTCTATTGACTTTTTTAGGATAATTAGAAATATCATCGGTTGGTTTGTAATTACCCGAAAGATATATCGCTTTAACTTCTTTTGCCGATAAATTTTGACCTTGTACCTTATGAACTTGATAGATAGAAAGTAATTGTTTTCGGACTGCTTTCAGTTGTTTCATAGCTTTAAAATTACCCTCTGGTAATGCCGAAACACTATTCCATTCAGATAATTTTACCGAACATTTTACGCTTAACGAAACCTTACATTTTGGTGTGTGCAAAACGACCATTAAAGGATAGGTTTTGTCCTTTTTGGGTTGGTCTTTTTTGATGAAATTTCGTATGTATAAATGCTCTTTCAAAACACAAATTTTAGTCAAATTTCAATCATCTTTTGTAATCTGACAAATTTTGGACAGAGATGGACAGTAGAAACCTCTTTTTTTTAGGTCATTTCGGTTGTTTTTTGGGTGTTAATTGCATCAAAACACATTAATTTTCATAGCGAAATTTAGCAAATTACTACATAGGCAAAGCAGAATAACGCCAAACAATGAAGTATTCCCAAAATGCGAAAAAAAAATCAAATATGTTTGCTCTGTCAATACTAAAAATGAGAAAATGGATATTATCGCAATAGAGAGAAAAACTTATGAAAAGATGATGCAAGATTTTGAAAAATTGTTTTCAGAAACCTTGCTTATCACAGAAAAATATAAAAATGTTTTACATAAAAAAGAGTGGTTAGATAATCACGATGTTTGTGTGATGCTCGGTATCAGTAAACGGACTTTGCAAACCTATAAAGAAAAGGGATTGTTGCCTTATTCCAAACTTTGCCGTAAGAATTATTTTAAAAAATCAGATGTTATACAATTACTTAAAAATCATATAAAACAATGAAAATTTTAACTGAAGAAACTCTGGAAATAAAAAAGTTGTTTCAAAAAATGGAGCAATTTACTAATAAAGTAAAATCAATTAACGAACATTTTAAGCCTGTTATAGAAGGCGAAATTTACCTACAAGGCGAAGATGTTTGTAAGATTTTACATATTTCCAAACGAACACTCCAACAATACAGAGATGATAAAATTTTACCCTATATTCAACTTAGTGGGAAAATTATTTATCGAGAATCAGATATTTATAAATTACTAGAAGATAATTATATACAGTAAAAAAATAAAAAAGCGATTGAGATTTCAATCGCTTTTCATTTATAAATTATCCCATTGCGGATAGTAGTTGATTTTCTAGCGGTTTTAGTTGTTGTTCTAACTTGTCTAAATCATTGCTAATCTTTTTATTGGTGATTTTTGCATAAATAAGTGTTGTTGATAAATCTGAATGCCCCATCATTTTACTAACACTTTCCAAAGGTACATTTTCGGATAAAAATAAGGTAGCAAAACTATGTCTGGCAGTATGAAAAGTAATATATTTTTTTATACCCGCCTTTTTATTTAATATTTTTAAATATTTTCTTACGGTAGGATAAGAAGGCATTGGTAAAACATATTCCTCTGAAAAATCTTGGTATTTTTCAATAATCTTCATAGGAATACTTAATACCCGTATATTAGATGAGTTTTGTGTTTTTTGTCTTCGCTTGATAATCCATAATGAACCGTCTAAAAACATTTGCAACTCAGACTTTTTTAATTGTTCAATATCAACATAAGATAAACCTGTAAAGCAACTAAACATAAATAAATCTTTGACTAATTCTTCATTTTTGTTATCTGTAGTAACAGCATTAAATTGCTTAATTTCTTCTTTATTTAAAAAACATCGGTCAGTTTCTTTATCTGTTATTTTATAGTCTAAAAAAGGATATTTATGAAGAACATCTCTTTTTACTGCTAATTTAACCACCTTTAAAAAAGAAAGCATATAAACCCATATTGTATTGTGTTGCAACCCAACATTATAACGCAAATAATCTTCAAAATTATTTATAAAAGTTTCATTCAACTCTCTAAAAGACATATTTTTATTGTTGTATTTTACAGAGATAAATTTGGCTAAATGATTATAAGCAAATGTGTGCTTATTGTAAGTTCCGATGGTAATACTCATTTTAATATTCTCATTGTGTTCTTTGTAAAATGGTAAAATTATATCATTTTTCACATCAATACCGAGAAAAGTATTTTTTACCTTTTGGGCACTTACAAAACCATCTCTGATTAAATTATCGTTATAAGATTGATTAATTCGAGCCCGTATGGTATCTAATTTTTGATTAAAAGATTTAGCCTCGTTATTTCTTCCGATAACTCTACCATATTTTAAATCCCATTTTTTGACATCAACAGAAAGTTTTGTGCTGAATTGAGCAATTTTTCCGTCAATGGTAATTCGTGCCATTATTGGAATAGTTCCATCTTTTTTAGGGGCGTTTTTCTTTAAATAAAACAACAACTTAAATGTTGACCTTTTTGTCTGTTTCATAACTCAAAATTATTTTTACAAAATTAATATTAGTTGAGTTATTGAATGCTATGCAAAACAGTGTAAAACTATGAAATATAACCATTTATGATTAATAACCAAAATTTATAAAAGTAACGATTTGGTAACTAAACTTTGTCGTTTTGTGTCAATATTTGGTTGTTTTAAAGTTCTAACAAAAATTAATTTTATTAACTAAATCGCTTATATTGTTATACTTACGCTGTTTTACATCTATTTTCCTTTTTTTTACTACTTTTACGCAAAAAATAGAAATAAGGCTTGGTGAGTTTTAGGGTTAATCAACAAAACTTCTGCAGCTTATACAACTTGTTACTTGCTGGTTTTCATTCATTAATGTAGTATTTATCAAGTTTATCCAAAAATCTTTCATCACGCATTCCTGTTCGATTAAACATTATCACGCTTCCTATTCCTTTTTTGGGATACATCCTTATTTCACAATAATAACCGCCACCGCCACCTGCGTGACAAAAATATTCATTTCCGTAAAGCTCCCCTTTGAACCAAGATAGACACATTCCCGTCGCTTTTCCGTCGTTGGTGTAATTTTCAATAAAAAGTTGTTTTTTGTATTCGTCTGTAATCAACTTACAATTTGGTTTTAAAAGCTCTTGAATGTATTTTATAAATGAATTTAGGTTCCCAATTAAACCACCGTAAGATGCTCCATTAACATAAATTGAATTAAAAGCATTCCACCTGCCTTCTGTTCCGTTTACTAATTTTGATTTATCTATCATAAAACTCAAAACCAAATTAGATACACTATATTTTTTGTGATAGCCTTTTGCGTGCAGATGAGGGGTATGGATTACAAAGTCCATTTCGGTTTCTTGGATGCCAAGTGGTTGTAAAATGTTATTACGAATATAATCTTCGTAAGTAATACCCGAGATTTCTTCAATGAGTTGTCCAAGTAAAACATAACCTAAATTAGAATAAGCATATTTTTGATTGGGTTTTGATTTAACTTTGGCGTTTTTGGAGAATATAAAATCGAAAAATTTATTTCTGTCAAAAGATGTATCCTCCTCTGCTAAATGAACCCAATTTAAAGGGATGGGGTTAGGAATGCCTGCCGCATGATTTAGTAATTGCCGTATGGTAATATCTGATGAATAAGGGAATTTGTCGATATATTTTTTTATAGATTGTTCTATTTCAATTTTCCCTGCTTCTGCTAATTGCAAGATCGCCAAGGAGGTGAATGTTTTGGTAACGGAATAAGCGTTATATACGGTGTTTTCGGTTGTTTTTATCTCGTTTTTTATATCAGCAAAACCAGCTCTAAACTTCTGTATTATACTGTCTTTATTAAAGATAGCATATTGAACAGATGGCGTTTTATTGTTTTCAATTTGCTGTTGTAATATGTTGTCAACCTTATTCATTTCTTTTGTTTGCGAATACGAAGAATTTGAAAAACCTTAATTTTAGCCCCATACTTTAGTTAATCCTTTTTTTAATTCAAAAATCACCAATGAGATTTGGCGGTTTAAAATGGATATTTTTGGGGTTAATGATTAACAATAGTGATGTATAGTGTTGCCTGCTGGCTTTATTCTTTTTTCCAAAATAGGTTCGGGTTATTTGTAATATAAGTTTTGTAAGTCGTACCTGTTTTGCTTTTTGAAATTTCTATTTCAGGTTTTTGATTAATTCCATCGAGAGGCAATAACTGTATATATTCTACAATTTTTCCTTTCTGTCTGGTTTCATAATTATAGGTGGAATGTAAAGGTGTCTCTAATCGATATAAGTTTTTTGCCATATAATTATATAAATAATCCTCTTTCGTTTGGCTGTTTTCTCTATTCCAATTCGCTTCAGGATTTAAAATTAAGGGTTGGTCATTAATCAAACGTTCTCTTACCTCTTGAAGTCCTAATAACTCTCCTTTTTCATTCATTACATAAGCATCAAAAGTTGGGTCTAACCATACCCATTTGTTCAATTGTTTTGAAAAAACAGTATTAATTACGTGGCAATCTTCAAATTCTAAAGGCTTGGGCATACAAGTAACCATTCTTGATTTATAACCCATAGACAAATAGCATTCATTTAAAATGGTAGCCATCATTCTACAGTTTAGTCCTCTTTTTTCTACCTTACATACTTTTACCAAATCAATGGCATTTTTAAGTGTTGGATTATTACTCGAACCATCGTGTCTGACGATATTATGCACCCAGTGCATTATATTTAATAATTGAGATATTTCATTTCCTTTTCCAGCGATAGAATCTAACTTAAATTTTTTACGGATTTTTTTCAGATTTTCGTTCTCTTGATTTAAATAAGTCAATTTTGGAATGTTCCTTTTTTGTTTTTGATTGTATAATTTAGCTCTTTTTAATCTTTTTAAATAAGGTTCTCTATATTTAATTTGTGTATAGGCAGTATCTTTTTTATTGAGCAAAATGATAAAATCAAATTTTGTTTTTTCTGTAATTCTAACACTTATTGAATCAATATCAGTATAGAAAGTCACTTTTTCTCCAAGTTTCTCCGTTTCATAAACATCAGGATTATATTCGGGCATAATTCTCCACGCATTTTTACGATACTCTTGTCCATTTTTGATAGAAACAGATTTTGAATTAGCCTTAATTATAGGTAGTGATTTTTGGGCTTTTACTGTTCCCCCAAAAATAAGAACTAAAAGTATAATATTTAAGAATTTCATCTGATGATATATATTTTTTTTACTATAAAGGCTGTTTTTTATAACATGTTACACCTCTTTACCATTTCTGTTTGTTTGCAGGTAACACATCAATATCAATAAATTAAAATACTCACGCACTATTTTAATCCTCGTCCGAAACGAAAATGCCATTGAGTAGCGAGGTGATAATGGACAATAGAATACTAAAAATAAAAGCATCTAAAAATCCGTTAACCTGCATTCCATCAATGAAATAATCGGCAATAAGGATGACTCCTGCATTGATAACTAAGGCGAAAAATCCTAAAGTTAAAAAAGTAAGTGGAGCACCAAAAAAAGACAAGATAGGTCTCACAAAAATATTGAGTAAACTCAATACAATCGCAAAGATAACCGCTGTTCCAAAGGAATTGATATTAACGCCATCTAAAAAATACTGAGTCAATACAAATGCCGTTGCGGCGGTAATTAATAATTTGATAATTAGTTTTATCATCGTTATATTTTTTAACAAATTTAATGAAAATTATTGATAATCTTTGTCTTCAAGCTCAAAAATTTCTTCCACTTTTTTATTGAAAAAGACTGCGATTTTCATTGCCAAAACTGCCGAAGGAATATATTTTTCCTTTTCTAACGCATTGATGGTTTGCCGAGAAACGCCCACCTCTTTGGCTAAATCGCTTTGGGTAATGTCTTTTATCGCTCGGGCTATTTTTATTTTATTTTTCATTTTGTAGTCTATTTTTGTAAAGTAAATAAGTGAGCCTTAAAACATACAATAATAAAGGAAAAAAAGCCATTATCAACATAATATGAAGGAAATCGAACCCGAAAACACAGATAAAAAGCAATAAAAAAATAATGTAACTGACTTTCATGCTCCAAAAAACGGCTTTCAACCTCAGATGATTAAAATATTCGTCTTCTTCCTTCTCCTCACTGAAACCAATCAGCAATAGTCCAATAATTGTCAAAATGGGAATGATGTTTTCCAAAATATTCACATTACACTGTTTGAAAAAACCTGTTGGTTCGTTGCCTAAAATATATCCAGAATTATAAACGACAGGAAGTTTTATTTCATAATGAATATCCATAAAGTTTGTTCCAATAGCCATTAAAATTGCTATTCCAAAAATAACCCAACCTATTATTTTGTAACGATGCGGTAATAATTTAATCTTTTCCATCATTGCTATATTTTAAATTGATACCACAAATGTAAGGTTTATTTTACATAATGACAAATATTTCTTACATTTTTAAAATCAAAAAAAGACAAACGATAAACGAATGTCTTTTTAGAATCATGTGAATCAGTTTTTTAACAATTATTTTTTCGGTGGATAATTTTCCATTATTTTGGCAATCATTTTTGGGATTTCAGAGCGTTTGGCTCTTGGAGAATCTACAGAAATCCCACTTCCTGTCCCTTGCCAAACTAATTTTTGGGTCTTAGCATCTACCAAATCAATAATCAGCGCTCCTTCGTGATGTGTTGTCGTATTCCTTCCAAAAGTCCTGCGAACGCCAAATCCCCAACCATAAAAACCACCAAAAGCATCTACACCATAGGCATTATTAATGCTTTTTATTTTTTTATGACTGGCTTTTATATTGACGATTAAATCTGGATTTTGGTTTACCGTTAGTCCTCTCATTTTTAGTTCTTTGGAAACGGAATTGAGAACTCTATCCTTATCAATATCGTTGAGTTTTAAATCATTAATCCTCAATTTGTAAGTTTTATATTTCGTGAAATTAACTGTTTCGGCATAGTCTGACTTCACATTAAATGATGCACAAGAAGTGAATGCTAATGCCGTGAATGCGAATAATATTAAAAAGTACTTTTTCATAACGTATTATTTTGATGGTGATTATTTCTTTCTAAACGAATCGGTTTTTTTATCATAACCATAAGGACAGTGTTTACAACCACTCTTACAGCAATAGCCTCTTTTGAGATGAAATTGTTCTGTAAAAACCTTATAACCTTGTTCATTATAATAAAAATCTTCGTTTTCTTTAAGGTTGTTTTTCATTTTTTTTTCGTGCAATTAAAACAAATTCTTTACTTTTGTATATGATAATATTGTGCCAAACTCTGTTCAAAAATACAAAAATTAATGGAATGGCGATTTTTCCGTTCATTTTAATTAAAAATTCTTGGGACAGAGATAACAAAAGATTGATTAATCACGAGAAGATTCATCTTCGTCAGCAATTGGAATTGTTGATTGTCTTTTTTTATGTTTGGTATGCGATAGAATATTGTTATGGGCTAATCAAATACAGGAATTCTTATTCTGCATATCGCCATATTTCTTTTGAGCGAGAAGCCTACGAAAACGAAAATGATTTGGATTATTTAGCCAATAGGAAATTATTTAGTTTTTGGAATTATATAAAAAATTAAAATGCTACAACCACCTCAACAAAATATTAGAATACAAGAAATTAAGGGGAACTTCCCCAATGGAGTTCGTCTTTTTATTAAACGAGAAGATGAAATCCATCAGGAGATTTCTGGCAATAAATATTGGAAATTATTTTATAATGTCAATCGGTATTTGGAAAAAAAGCCTAAAAATCCTTTGTTAATTACTTTTGGAGGAGCGTATTCTAATCATATTTCGGCAGTATCGGCATTTGGTAAAAAGGAGGATATCAATACTTTGGGTATCATTCGAGGAGAAGAAATCGTTGCTAAATGGCAACAAAATCCAACGCTTAAAAAAGCATCAGAGAACGGAATGAATTTTAGGTTTGTAACAAGGAAAGCCTATCAAGACAAAGAAAGCTTAATCAACCGACTTCGTGACGAGTTTCCTAATGCTTTAATTATCCCTGAAGGTGGTACCAATCAGAATGCCGTTCAAGGAATTAAATATATGCTTAGTTCCGAAACCGAAGAATTTGATTATCTTTGCAGTGCTGTAGGAACAGGAGGAACCTTAGCGGGAATTTCAAAGTTTTGTCAACTTCATCAAAAAGTGATAGGTTTTAAAGCCGTTGCCGACGAAAGTTTAGAGGAAAAAATTTTCGGCTTGTCGGGTAAAGAGAATTTTAACCTTATGGATGCTCACGATGGTGGTTATGGCAAAATAAATGAAGAAAATGTCAGATTCATCAATGAGTTTTATAGGCAGTTTCAAATTCCATTAGAACCGATTTATACAGGGAAAATGATGCGGAAGATTTTTGAGTTAATCAATACTGATTTCTTCCCCAAAAATAGTAAAATATTAGCCTTTCATACAGGAGGATTGCAAGGAATAGAAGGAGCTAATCAGATGTTAGCTCAACAAAATAGAGAAGTAATTAATTTAAAGTAAAAATGAAAAAAATAATATTGATATTCAGTCTTTTTATTGTTCATCAAGTTTTTGCCCAAAAATGGACGACAGATGAACAATATATCCAAAATTTTGCAAAATATGCCGTAGAGGAAATGGAAAAGTTTAAAATTCCTGCCTCTATTACTTTGGCGCAAGGGCTTTTGGAAACAGGTGGCGGACAGAGTAGATTGGCAAAGGAAGGGAATAATCATTTTGGAATTAAATGTAAAAAAGGTTGGAAAGGAAGAACGATGAGACATACCGATGATGCTCCACATGAGTGTTTTAGAGTCTATGATAGCCCAAGAGAATCTTATGAAGATCACTCTAAATTCCTAGCTTATCGACCATATTATAAAAATTTGTTCAAACTCAATATGAAAGATTATAAGGCATGGGCTCATGGTTTGAAAAAGGCAGGATATGCCACCAATAGAAGATATGCTTATATTTTAATTAGTAAAATTGAAAAATATAAATTGCATCAATTTGATAACGCTACTTCCGAAAATGTGGGTTTACTCATCGCCAAATTATATCCTACTACAAAAACAGATGAGGTGTTGGTCAAATTGAAAAAGGTTAGAAATCATCGTAAAGCAGATAAAACTTTAGCTAAATTACCAAAAGATAAAGTTTATGGTAAAAAACCTGCTACTCGTAGAATCCTCATGAATAAGCATCAGCAAATTGCTCAAAACAACAAAACGTTTATTAAGAAACGAAAAAAGTCAAAATATCAACTTTTAAGAACCATAAAAGTGCAAGAGCATCCCAATAAAGGTGTGGAATATATTGTCATCCCTGATGATAGAATTGCTTTGTATGATATAGCAAGGAAGTTTGGAATCAAACAAAAACGATTGATGAAATACAATGAGCTGAAAACAACACAACTGAAAAAAGGACAAATCATTTTTTTGGAACGCAAAAAAAATAGAGGACTCATTAAAAAATACAAAGTTAAAACAGGTGATACGATGTATTTAATCGCTCAACGATTTGCTATTAAACTCAAAAAACTCTATCGTAGAAATAGAATGACGGCTGGTCAGCCTATTAAAATAGGGCAAATGTTGAAATTATAATCAGTAATCCAGTGGTCAGTAGTATAGTGATTTAGTCGTCTAGTATTCGGATAACTCAACACAACAGCTCAATAACTTAACAAATAAACAGCTTAACAACTCGACAACTTAACAGATAAAAAGTTAAACAACTCAACAATTAAACAAAATGTTATACCAAAGAAGTTCAAAATTATTTGATGAAGCACAAAGGTATATTCCAGGAGGCGTGAATTCTCCAGTGAGAGCCTTTAAATCCGTAGGAGGAGTTCCTATTTTTATGAAATCAGCAAAAGGGGCTTACCTTACCGATGAAGATGATAGAACTTATATTGATTATATTAATTCTTGGGGACCTGCCATTTTGGGGCATACACACCCAGAAGTTTTGGAAGCCATTCAGCGTCAAGCGGAAAAAGGCTTTTCTTATGGGACACCAACAGAATTAGAAACAGAAATCGCTCGGTTTATCACCCAAAATGTACCGAATATCGACCAAATTAGAATGGTTTCTTCGGGAACGGAGGCTTGTATGAGTGCCATTCGATTGGCAAGAGGCTACACCAAAAAAGATAAAATCATCAAATTCGAAGGTTGTTATCATGGGCATTCGGATTCGTTTTTAATCAAGGCAGGAAGTGGTGCTGCTACTTTTGGAAACCCTAATTCCCCAGGCGTAACACAAGGAACGGCAAAGGACACACTTTTGGCTCGCTATAATGATATTGAACAAGTAGAAGATTTATTTCAACATAATAAAGACGAAATTGCCTGTGTGATTATAGAGCCTGTCGCAGGAAATATGGGTTGCGTTCTTCCTGAAAACGATTTCCTACAAAAATTAAGACACTTATGCGATGAGAATGAGGCTTTATTGATTTTCGATGAGGTAATGACAGGATTTAGATTGGCATTTGGAGGAGCTCAGGAATTATTTAATGTTAAAGCCGATTTAGTAACTTACGGAAAGGTCATCGGTGGAGGTCTTCCTGTGGGGGCATTTGCTGGACGAAACGAAATAATGGATTGCCTTGCACCAAAGGGAGCGGTTTATCAGGCAGGAACTTTGAGTGGAAATCCTTTGGCAATGAGAGCAGGACTGACCACTTTGCAAATCATTAAAAATACTCCTGATTTTTATACCAAAATTAATGAAACAACGGCTCTCTTGGATAAAGAAATCGGAAATTTATTAAGTGAAAAAGGAATTGAACACCGCATTAATAGAAAATGCTCGATGATGAGTGTATTTTTTCATACGCCGTCAGTGTCTAATTTTGATGAGGCCAAAGATGCGAATCACGCTTTATTTAATAATTTCTTTCATTATTTGTTAAAGAATGGCGTTTATCTTCCACCGAGTGGTTATGAAACTTGGTTTATTTCCCAAGCCATTCAGGAGCAAGAAATTGATAGAACTTTAAGCGTTATTAAAACATTTCAGTATTAAAATGGTCTTATTCTAAAAATATAGATTAATTTATATACAAGGTGGTAATTTTTGCATTACTACCTTTATTTTTTTCTTATATTTGGGTTTCATAAAATTAATAAAATGTTTTTAACCACCTCTACGGAACTGATAGAACCTATTTTTAAGGAAAATATAATTGTTGTTGGAATTTTGGCACTTTGTTTAGCGTTGATTTTTTACACTTCATCGCTGAAATCTTGGAAAAAGTTTTATACCATTTTCCCTGCTTTACTTTTATGCTATATGATTCCTGCCGTGCTCAATACTTTGGGCATTATTTCTAGTAAAACAGCGGAAAATAAAGAGTTGTATTTTGTAGCCTCTCGGTATTTGTTGCCTGCCTCCTTGTTGCTTTTGTGTTTAGGGATTGATTTAAAAGGCTTGGCGAATTTAGGTTGGAAACCCATTGTGATGTTTTTATCTGGAACCTTGGGCGTGGTTATTGGAGGTCCTATTGCCTTGCTGATAATGAGTTTTGTAAGTCCTGAAACCGTTGCAGGAGAAGGTTTTCAAGAGATTTGGAGAGGTTTGGCAACTTTGGCGGGAAGCTGGATTGGTGGCGGAGCGAACCAAACGGCAATGTTGGAAATTTTCCAATACGATAAGAATTTATATGGAGGAATGATTTTGGTGGATATTGTCGTGGCGAATATTTGGATGGCGATTTTATTATTCTTCATCGGAAGGAATGAGAAAATTAACAAATGGTTGAAAGCTGACAATTCTTCGGTGCAAGAACTGAAAACAAAAGTAGAAAATTATGCGTTGAGTGTTCAGAAACAACCAACGCTTAAAGATTATATGTTGATGTTTGGAATTGCCTTTGGAGGGGTCGCGATAGCTTATTTTTTTGCCAATCAAATGGCAAGTTTATTAAAAACAATTCCTGTTTTTGCAGATAAAAAATCTTTTTTCAATTCATTTACTTCGTATTTTCTTTGGCTGATTGTCTTTTCAACGATAATTGGTGTGAGTTTATCTTTAACGAGATTAAGAAAATTAGAAGGAGCAGGAGCGAGTAAAATCGGAAGCGTTTTCATTTATATTTTGGTGGCGGTTATCGGAATGAAAATGGACATTATGAAGATTTTCGAAAAGCCTTTATTGATTTTATTAGGGCTAATTTGGATGTTCATTCATGTAATGATTTTATTTATCACGGCGAAATTGATCAAAGCACCTTATTTCTTTGTGGCAGTAGGAAGTAAAGCCAATATTGGAGGAGCGGCATCCGCACCAGTAGTGGCAGGAGCATTTAGCCCAAGTTTAGCACCTGTTGGAGCGTTATTGGCGATCTTCGGTTATATTGTCGGAACAATCGCAGCCTTGCTCTCTGCCTTATTAATGGAATGGGTAAGTGTGCAGTTTATTTTTAATTAAATATATTTGTATCAATGTATAAAACAATAGAAATTAATAGAACTGAATTAACTTTAATGGGAGTGAAATTTAATGATTTAAAAACATTAGAAAATACTGCTAATGCCATTGGTAGTAGTATGTTTGAAGGATTTGAACCTACGCCTAAAGGGATTGTGCTCATTAGAGATTATATCACAGGAAAAATATCTTTGTCTGAGTTTATAAAATTATCCAAGGAAAAACAATATGTCTGATGCGTATAAATATATTGATTTAGATTATACTTATATTGATAAAGAAACGGGATTACTTCATAATTTATTGGATATAAAAGATGAGGAAACTTTACTTTTCATTGAAAGTGGTATTGTATCAAAGCGTTTGCAAGAATTATACGAAGAACCCATCGAAATAAAGGGCGCAGAAAGTTTATTTACTATTCATAAATATTTGTTTCAAGATATTTACGCTTGGGCTGGTGAAAAGAGAAGAGTAGAGATAAGTAAGGAGGGAAAGCAATTTTTTCCAATAGATTATTTTGAAAATGCCTTAAAGTACATTGATGTTCTCATTCTTGAATATAGAGAATTACCCAAGGAAGAAAAATTGATTTTAGCCCAAAAACTAGCCGAAATATTAGATGTTGTAAATGAATTACATCCTTTTAGGGAAGGTAATGGTAGGGTTCAACGAGAATTCTTACGCTCATTGGCGTTGGAAAAAGATTTGATATTAAATTTGAACCCTCTTAATGATTTGAGTGTTTACCAACAATATATGAAAGGGACAATTAATGCTGATGTAGATTTATTGTCTAAGTTGATTTTTAGGTTAATTAAATGAATTTGGAGTACCAATATGGCAACTATTAATTGTTTTTATAAAAAATAATATGAAAGAAAAAATAATATTTGAAAGTGATAAGTCAACGATTCTTGAAACTTCAGTTTTTAAGAAATTAATTTTGCCGAATATTATTTTGGGTTTACTTTTAGTGATATTTATATTTGTAAATGTAGATTTTGAATATAAAGTTTTAATAATTAGTGTGTTATCTATTCTAATGGTTGTTGTTACACTTAAACTGCTTATTTCAAAATTATTAAAACTCAATACTAAAATCGTTAATCATATAACATTTTATAATGATAGGATTTTTGCGAAATTTAGGAAAGGTAATGAGCAGCAAAATATCACTTTGCCAATCCATTCAACAGAAATAAAGTTAATTGAATTAAGAGATCATAAGTCCTTTTTTGAAGGTGTTCAAATCAAATTTTTGAATAAAAATAGGGGCGTAACATTAAAACTTTTAGATGCTGATTGGAATTACCATCAATTTGAAAGGATATTTTTTGAATTTAAAAAACGAAAAAATGAAGATATTTTTGAAGATGAAAAAATGATTTATGAACATCTTCAAGTCATCAATAGAACTAATGGGAAATCATGAATCCTATTTTTAAATTAATGAAACAAAATAAAAAAGTTTATTATTATGAGTATATTTTTAATTGTATTAGGCGTTTTTGTAATTGTTTTTGGAGCGATTGCACTGAATGCAAATCCTCAAAACAAAAATTTAAAAAACATTAAAACGCTAAAAAGTGTAGTGAGAGTGATAGGAATTGTTTTAATTCTTATCGGGAGTTTAAGTTCGTGTTTTGTGCAGATAGAAAACGGATATTTGGGGGTAACAAAACTTTTTGGAAAGGTGCAAAAAGAGGTGCTTTCTCCAGGTCTTAATTTTATTAATCCTTTATTTACCGTAGAGGAATTGGACACAAGAACGCAAAATTATACGATGAGTGCAACTCACGGAGAAGGCGTTAAGCAAGGTGACGATGCCATGAGGGTTTTAACCTCTGACGGTCTTGAAGTAAGTATTGATTTAACGGTTTTGTATAGAATTAGTAAGAAAGGAGCGCCGAAATTATTACAAGAAATCGGTGCTGACTATGTGGATAAAATTGTGCGTCCTGTATCGAGAACAAAAATTAGAGATAATGCGGTTCGTTTTCAAGCGGTAAGCCTTTATTCTACGAAGAGAGAAGAATTTCAGGATAGGATTTATAAAAGCATTGAAAAAGAGTTTAGCAAAAGAGGAATTATTTTAGAAAATGTTTTAATACGAAATGTCACCTTACCTGCGAGAGTGAAAGAGTCTATTGAACAAAAAATCCAAGCGGAACAGGAGTCTCAAAAAATGCAATTTGTTTTATTAAAAGAAAAGCAAGAGGCAGAAAGGAAAAGAGTTGAAGCACAAGGTATTGCAGATTATCAGCAGAAGATTAACTCGACCTTAACTTCAAAGTTGATTCAGTTTGAGCAAATCAAAGCGTATAAGGAAATGGCAGCATCTCAAAACGCCAAAATGATTATCATGGGAAACGGCAAAGCACCGATTATTTTAAATGATAAATAAAACTTTCACAAAAAAAATGCTATATTTGTCAATCTTAATAAAAAAATAATAATATATGAGTACAATAATTGAAAAGAAAAAAGGGCATCCAGCAGGTCTGTACCTTTTATTTTTCACTGAAATGTGGGAAAGGTTTTCTTATTATGGAATGAGAGGAATTTTAGTTTTGTATCTAACAAAACAATTGATAGAAGGAGGTTTAGCCATAGAGAAATCCACTGCAATGTTAATTTATGGTTGGTTCACAGGATTGGTTTATTTTACGCCTTTAATTGGTGGTTGGTTAGCCGATAAATTTTTAGGACAAAGACTTTCTATTACCATTGGAGGTATCACAATGATGTTAGGACAATTGGCGTTATTTGCCATGAATAATACAACAGGATTGTATTTAGGATTATTTTTACTCATTATTGGAAATGGTTTTTTCAAACCTAATATTTCGGTATTAGTAGGTGGTTTATATGATAATAAAGACCCAAGGAAAGATAGTGCATTTTCTATTTTCTATATGGGAATTAATTTAGGAGCATTTTTAGCACCTTTGGTGATTGGTTTCTTGGCAGAATCTTATTTTGTAGATAGAGATGCAGCGGGAAATATCGTTAAATATGGTTATAAATATGGTTTCTTGGCTGCGGCAGTAGGAATGTTTTTAGGTCAAATATTATTTAACCTATTTGCTCCAAAATTATTAGGAGATTTAGGGAAGCATCCTGTAGGAAAAGCAAAAGAGGACGACCATAAAGCAACGGAAGAGGCTAATAGACCTTTAACAAAAGAGGACAAGCAAAGAGTAGCGGTGATTTTCATTTTGTTTTTATTCGCCATTTTCTTTTGGGCAGGGTTTGAGCAAGCAGGTTCATCGATAACGCTATATACAGACCAATATATCGATAGAACAGTTGGTGATTTTGAGATTCCAACTTCTTGGTTCCAGTCTGTGAATCCAGCATTTATTGTAATATTAGCACCTTTATTTGGTATATTTTGGTCAACAAAATTCGGGCAGAAACTTTCTACTCCTGTAAAAATGGGAATGGGTATGATTCTATTAGGAATTGGTTTCTTCTTTATGTTAGGAGCTGTTGCCGAAAGAGGTGGAGATATAGAAGATGTTACTGTTAAGGCGAGTTTAATGTGGTTGGTAATGACTTACTTAATCCATACAATTGGAGAGTTGTGTTTATCACCAGTAGGATTATCGGTGGTCACTAAACTTTCCCCTCCAAAATTAGCTTCTATTTTAATGGGTGTTTGGTTATTGGCATCTTTCTTTGCTAATGTACTAGGAGGATATTTAGCTAAATATGTAGAAGAATTAGGTGCAGGAATGATATTCCAAGGTGTATCTATATTTGTAATCGTTTGTGGTGTTGTTTTAATTGCACTTAACAAAGTTCTATTAAGAATGATGCACGGCGTGAAATAATATATTTTAAATCAAATCAAAATCAACCTCACAATCTTTTAGTTTGTGAGGTTTTTTGTGGGGGAATAGGATAAAATCATTATATTTGTGCGTTAAGTTGGAAGGTGAAGTCCAACGATATAATGGATATTTTATACAAAAAACAGAAAAAATATGAGTAATAAAACAATAGGAGAAGTAATTAAAAGTTTTCACCCTACTTTTTGGGTGGCAAGTGCAATGGAACTTTTTGAAAGATGGGCGTGGTACGGACTTTTTGCCGTTTTCGCTTTATATCTAACAGGAAGTACAGATGAAGGGGGACTTGGTTTTAACCATATTCAGAAAGGAAATATTATGTCGGATATTACCGCATTACTTTACCTTTTACCACTATTTATGGGTGTTATTGCAGATAGAATAGGTTATAAATTAAGCCTTATTATTGCTTATGCCATTTTAATTGCTGGTTATTACCTCATGGGAGAAGTAACCACTTATTGGAGTATGTATTTTATCTTCTTATTTGTGGCGATTGGTGCAGCGATGTTTAAGCCTGTAGCATCAGGGATTGTAGCGAGAGCCACCAATTCAGAAAACGGAACAATGGGATTTGGTATTTTCTATATGATGGTGAATATCGGAGGGTTTATAGGACCAGCCTGTTCTTCTTATTTGAGAACTACTCAAGGTTTTAGGTTAGTATTTATTCAAGCAATGGTGGTGATTACCATTAATTTAATATTATTATTAATTTTCTACAAAGAACCTTTAAAAGAGGAAAAGAAAAAAGAAAGTATTGGGGAAGCGATTATCAATTCAGTTAAAAACATTTTTGAAGCCTTAAAAGATACAAGATTAACGGTTTTATTACTTTTAATGGTTGGTTTTTGGGTCATGTTTAACCAAATTTTCTATACTTTACCTACCTTTATTGATGATTGGGTAAATTCTGGAACACAAGCGAATTGGATTGCAGAAAACCTTCCATTTATTATCCAAGATACGGTAACGGAAAACGGACAAGTAAAACCTGAATGGTTTACCAATATTGATGCATTTATGATTATTTTCTTACAAATTACAGTTTCTTATTTTGTGATTAAAATGCGTCATGTTTCTGCAATGATTAGAGGATTTATTATTGCAGCTGTTGGAATTGGAATTACTTTTTATACGAATAATGTATTATTTACCATGGTTGGAATCATGATTTTTGCCATTGGAGAAATGACAACTAATCCTACTTTTTCATCATTTATTGCATTGATTTCCCCAAAAGGAAAAGAAGCTTTATATCAAGGGACATACTTTTTACCAGTAGCGGCGGGTAATTATTTCACTAAATTTATTTCGGGTAATTTATACCAAAATTGGTCGGATAAGTTATCATTACTAAAAACAGAAATGGCTTCTCGTGGAATAAAAATGCAAGAAGTGGGTACTAAATTAACAGAAGATGAATTTATAACCAAATGTTCAAAATCATTAGGTTGGACAAAAGAAAAATTCATCAGTCAATTTATGACCAATTCTAATGATTACGATAAAATTATAAAACAAGTAAGTGCTTACGCAAAAGCAAACAAAATCAAACTTGGAGAAATGAGTGTTGATTTTACAAAAAATGACTATTTTGCTCTTGCAGAACAAAAATTAGGAATGTCGCATTGGGAAATGACACAAATGCTTTGGGAAAATTATCAGCCTAATAAAATTTGGTATGTCATTGTAGGAATTGGAGTTGTCACGATTATTGCATTATCTATTTATGATAGAGTAGTGATTAAACCGAGAGAGCAAAAACAAAATGCTTAATCTTTAAAGATTAAAAAAATGGAAAAACATATAGGAAAATTAATTCTAAATCGTTTTGAACAATACGCTGATAAGGTAATGTTGAAAATCAGCGAGCATGAACAATGGACCACTTTTACAGGGAAACAAGCCTCAGGTTTGATTCAGCGAGTATCTTGTACACTTTTACAGGATGGCATAGAAAAAGGCGATAGAGTAGGGATTTACGCTCAAAATATGCCTGATTGGACTTTTGCCGATGTTGGAATTTTAGCGTTTGGAGGGATTACCGTTCCTATTTTTGCGACCCAAATTGCCAACGAAGCCAAATATATCCTTAAAGATGCTGATATTCAAATTCTATTTATTGGAGAGGAAGAACAGTACAACGAAGTTCTAAAAATCATTGATGATAAAGATTTGAATTTACGAAAAGTAATCGTTTTTGATGACGAAATAGAGCTTTCTCACCCTAAAATCATTCATTTTAAAGATTGGTTACAACAGGAGTTTTCGGAGCAAATCAAAGCGAAATTGGATTTTTTAAGTCGTGAGATAACATCCGATGATTTAGCGACGATTATTTATACTTCGGGGACAACAGGTGAACCGAAAGGAGTGATGCTTTCGCATTCTAATATTTTGGAAACGCTTAAAAATCATGATATTAAATATGATATTACCGATAAAGATGAGTCTTTAGCCTTTTTACCCTTGGCTCATGTTTTTGAGCGAATTTGGACTTTTTATGTTTTCCATAAAGGGCTTTGTAATATTTATAATAAAGACCCAAAACTTATTGCCCACGCAATGGAAAGAGCCAAGCCTACCATTATGTGTTCTGTACCAAGGTTGTACGAGAAAATTTATTTTATGGCAAAACATGCGGTAGAACAATCTTCCAAAATCAAGCAATGGCTATTTAATACAGCGATAGCAACAGGCGAAGCAATAGAGCAACATCGCATTGATAATAAAAAAGTATCTTTTGGTTTACAACTGAAATATAAGATAATGGACAAATTGGTTCTGTCCAAAATTAGGGCTAAAATGGGTGGTCGATTAAGATTTATGCCTTGTGGTGGAGCGGCACTTCCTGCGGAGATTACAGGCTTTTTCCGTGCGGTGGGCTTACCAATTGTCATCGGGTATGGGCTTACTGAAACTACGGCGACGGTAACTTCTTATGATGTCGATGTTTACAAATTAGGAACGGCAGGAGTTCCTCTTCCTAATGTGCAAGTGAAAATTGGAGAAAACGACGAAATATTGGTAAAAGGTGGAGGTGTAATGCAAGGATATTACAACAAACCAGAAGCTACTGCCAAAGTTTTCACTGAAGATGGTTGGTTTAGAACAGGAGATGCTGGATTTTTAGATGACGATGGCAACCTTGTCATTACTGATAGAATAAAGGATTTAATCAAGACTTCAGGAGGTAAATATGTAGCTCCTCAATTGGTGGAGGCAACTTTGTTAAATCATAACTTGATAGAGCAAGTGGCGGTAGTGGGAGAGGGAAAACCTTATGTTTCGGCGTTATTAATCCCAAATTTTGAGGCATTGAAAGAATGGGCGAAAAATAAAGAAATCCAATTTAATAATTTACAAGATTTGGTCAATCAGCCTAAAATTATAGAATTATATGATAGCCTCGTTGATTCTTTACAAAGTCAATTGTCTAATTTTGAGCGAATTAAAAAGTTTACTTTAATGCCAAAAGAATTCTCTATCGAGGACAATGAAATGACACCTACTTTTAAAATTAAAAGAAAAACCATTTGTGCAAAGTACTCTTATTTAATTGATAAGATGTATTTATCGTAGAGAATAATAAATATTAAAAACCAAAAAACCGAAGCTCAATACTTCGGTTTTTATATTTTGTTTGTTAAACTTTTATTTAAAACAATTCTTTTCTGATAATGTTCTGACTTCTCTCTGGACCTACAGAAACCAAATAAACATTTATTCCTAAATATTCTTCGATAAATTCGATATACTTTTGAGCATTTTTTGGTAATTCATCATAACTTCTTACTTTGGTAATGTCCTCGTCCCAACCTTCCAATTCGGTGTAGATTGGTTCGTAATCGTATAATTTAAGCGTAGAAGAAGTGAAATAATCGATGATTTTTCCGTCTTCTGTTTTGTATTGCGTAACAACTTTCAATGGTTTAATACCAGAAAGAACATCTAATTTAGTGATAACAAGATTGTTGATCCCGTTAATCATACAAGCGTGTTTCAAGGATACTAAATCCAACCAACCTGTTCTTCTTGGTCTTCCTGTTGTTGCACCAAATTCGTTTCCTACTTTTCGGATTTTCTCTCCTAAATCATCATGCAATTCTGATGGGAAAGGTCCATTTCCTACTCTTGTACAATAAGCTTTGGCAACACCTATTAAGTTTTCTAATGCCGTTGGAGGAACTCCTGCACCTGTACAAACTCCACCTGTAGATGGCGAAGAAGAAGTAACGAAAGGATAAGTTCCAAAATCAATATCCAACATCAATGCTTGAGCACCTTCGAATAAGATGTTTTTTCCGTCCTTAATAGCATCATTAATTTCTATTTCGGTATCTACAATTCTATGTTTTAGCTTTTCTCCGATAGCGATAAACTCCTCTATCATTGCTTCTGAATCAAGCGTTGGCTTTTCGTAGTATTTCTCGAAAAGGTTATTTTTAAGTTTTAGATTTTTTTCTATCTTCTCTCTTAATACAGTAGGATTTAACAAATCAATCATTCGGATTCCTACTCTGGCAATTTTATCCTCGTAGCAAGGTCCAATTCCTTTTTTGGTTGTTCCAATTTTCTTTTCTCCTTTTTCTTCTTCTCTGTATTTGTCCAAAAGAATGTGATAAGGCATAATCACATGGGCTCTTCTACTGATGTAAACATGGTCGGTAGAAAGTCCTTTGCTTTCAATTTGGTCGGTTTCGCTGATGAATGCTTTTGGGTTAACTACCACGCCATTAGCGATAAAACATTTCCCTTTACATTGTAGAACTCCTGATGGTAATAAGTGTAAAACGAATTTCTCATCGCCTACATAAACGGTATGCCCTGCATTGTCACCACCTTGAAAACGAACCACATAATCCGACTTTGCAGACAAAACATCTGTGATTTTACCTTTGCCTTCGTCGCCATATTGAAGACCAACAACTACATAAGTTGACATATTCCTAGTTTTTAAATTCCCACAAATTTAATTGTAAAATTTTTGTAAAACAAACGAAAAAGCATTTTTTTAATTATATTTGTTCATTACTAAAAAAATGAGCGTAGCAAAAAGGCAAAGTTTTAAATATTCTATCGTCGGTTATTTCGGTGTTTTGGTAGGTTTTTTATCGACTTATTTCCTCTTTCCGTATGATTTTAAATTCTATGGAAAGTTGCGCTATATTTTGACAACGGCGGAAATTTTAACGCCAATTGTTGTTTTTGGAGTTTCTTATGCTAATGTTAAGTTTTTTCATTGGGCTAAAAAGCAAGATCGCCACCAAAATTTACTTTTCTTGTCCTTATTGATGATTATTGCGAATTTTTTGCTTTTCGTGGTCGGTTTTTGGATTTTTTATTCCTGTTTTCCCGAATATCAAAATTCCGAATTATGGAGCTTGAAAAAGTATATTTTACCTTTGGTGCTCCTTTTGAGTTTGTCGGCGATTTTCAATAAGTATATTTCTAATTATCAACGAATTGCTGTTTCTAATATTTTTCAAAATCTCTTTCCTAAAATGGGGAATATCTTAGCTTTTACTTTGGTGTTGTTTTTAGGTTTTTCGGAGTTTATTGGGATATTGTTTTTTATAGGAATGTTTGTTTTGGCACTTTTGGGTTATGTGTTATATGCCAATCGATTGGAAAGATTAAAACCGAATTTCAGCACAGCATTTATTAAAAAAGATAAAGCTTGGAAAAGGATTTTAGATTATAGTTTTTTTGGATTCTTAGGAAATTTAGGTAATTATATCGCTGTCCGAATTGATAGTTATATGATTGGCGAAAACATTGGTTTTGAAGAAAATGGAATTTATTTGGTGCTTTTTTCGATGATTTCTTTAATGGCGATTCCGCAAATGGGATTGTACAATATTTCTGCACCAATCATCAACGAAAAAATGGAAAATAATCAAATGCAAGACTTGGATAAATTCCACAAAAAGACTTCTCTTTCTTTATTTTTTGTGGGAGCCGTACTTTTTTCTTGCTTGGTGGTCGGTTTCCCTTATTTGGTTCATTTTATTAAAAATGGAGATTTGTTATTGCAAAATCAACCGATTATTTGGGTTTTAGGTTTAGCCACTTTATTTGATTTAGCGACGGGTTTCAATGGGAATATCATTTCGATGTCTAAATATTATCGGATTAATATTTTCTTTATGTTGGCTTTGGCAACACTGACCATTGTACTGAATTTATATTTCATTAAAAATACGGATTTAGGGATTTTGGGCGTGGCAATAGCAACGGCAACTTCGGATACCAAACTGATTTTTTGGACTTTAATCTATAAAGTGATGCTTTGTTTGGGAGTGATTGTAGTCGGAAATCAAATTTTCAATATCTTTCCTATTCGGGAGTATTTGAATAGAAAATTATTGAAGTAAATCAGTTTTTATTGGTTTGTGTTTTATAAAAAAACATTATATTCGTAGATGTAATTTAAATATAGCCGATTAGGAAAGTTTTATATTAATTTAATTTCAGAATAAAATGATAAGAGTGGTTTTATGGTGTCTGTTTTTATTTGTTTTTGGTCAGGTGGATGCTCAAAGAAAGGATGTTGATTATCAAGAAGTAATCGATGAATATCATCTCGCTGATACTTTAAAATATGCCAAATATACAGATTTAAATGTACAGCATATTTACGCTGTTAGAAATGCAGAGTTTTCTTATTTTCTTCGACAATCTAAAAAGAAATATAAGTTGCTCTACACATTCACTTATTGGTGTAAATCTTGTAGAAAGCACACGCCTATCGTACAAAAACTACAAAAAAAATATGCCGATGTTTTGGATGTGTTTTGGGTTACCGACATGAGTGATTGGTATGATGTTAAAAAAACTTTGAAATACATTAAAAAAATAGATAATAAAAATCCTATTTTAGCGATTTCAAAGGATAAAAATAATAAAAATCCAAAGACAAGTTTTTGGAAAAAAGGAGTGACTAAATATAGTTATTTCACAAAAAACATCCTTCCCAATGTTCCTGATGAATACGGTTATTCTCTGTATGTATTGTTTGATGAGAATAATAAGGTCATCTACTCTTCTACTTATCATGAAGATGAAAAGCAAAGAGAACAGAAGATATTAAGTTTTTTAAACAAACCATAAATTGAAAATCAGGATGTAATTCTCATCCTGATTTTTTTTAATCTAAATGAATGACACATTATTGTAATAAAACGCTTTCTACTGCTTTTATTACATTTGTTTTTTCAAATCTTTTTGAAACTGATTTTTGTATTTGCAAAATTTGCTCATCAATCGGTAAATGATTTTCAGTAATAATAAAAGGTAAATCGCTTTTGAAAAAGTTTGGGAAAAGTGCGATTTTTCCGTATTTGATAGCATCACCAATATTTCCTGAGACTTTAGTTTCACCATAGATTTCTCGCTGACTAAAAAATTCGGTTTCTCGTTGAATAGGACACCATAAAATAGTCGCTTTTTTCATATAGTTGTCAAATGTTTTTTGAGGAACTTTTTGCTTGAAATATTTTATTGTCAGGTTATTGGGTTTTTGTTTTTCAAATGCTTGAAGCCATTGGAGTTCCTTCCCTTTTGCTTTGCCTAGGAAAATAACTTCCATTTGTTGTGTGGTGTTTTTCAGTTGGTGGAGTACCCACTGATAATTTCTTCTTTTTTGTGAAACTTCTCCTGCAATAACTACAGATAAATCATTATTTGCCTCATTTTTCGTTCTAAATTGCTGATGGAAAACAGGTAGGAATATCTCTTCATTTTGAACTAAACTTTTATCCAAAACAAAAGTTTTCTTCACTTGGTTTTTAATTTGGGGCAATAGGAAAAGTCCTTCTTGTAAGGCTAATTTTAATCGGTACAAAAAGTCGGCTTTAAAAATATGGAGCAATAATTGTCTTTTCGTCAGCTTCATAAAGTTCAGATTATGAGCGATAATGGCGGTCGGGAATTTCTTTGAAATACGATAAAAAGTCTTAAAATAACGATGCACTGTTCCGATAATCACCAAATCGTAATGCCTGTTTTCAAGTTGCTGAAATACCGTTTTTTCATTAACCAAGAAAATGTTTTTTGATTTTTTAATGTTCAGTTGAGCATGGATTTTTTCCGAAAAAAAATAATCAACCATAAAATGTTCATGGTTTTTCATTAATTCATGAAAATTCAGGGCGATTTCCGAGTGGGTATCCAGTTCTATATAAGCGATTTTTTTTACCATTTGAACCTTTGTTTTATTCCTTTCCATCGTAAATCACGAATGAATTGTATTTCCTCTTCGGTTAAAAGTCTTTCGTGTTTTTGTTGTCTGAAAGCATTGATGGTCACAAAAAAATCGGTTACGGATAGATTTCTCCAAGCCGATTTGAAGGCCGAAAGAACGACCAAAGGCAAATCTAGCCCAATATTATAAAAATATTCGCCTAATTTTTTGGCGCTTTGCTTTCGATATTTTGCTCCTGTTGGTCGGAGATGTTTTACCCAAAGGTCTTTTTTGGTTTTGATTTTCCAACCCTTTTTTTGGGCAAGCATTACATCAATATTATCCCAGCCCAAGGTAGGTCGAAGTCCGTTCATTTCTTCTAAACATTTTTTTCGGTAGGCTTTTATAGGACCTCGGATATGATTTTTAGAGGAAATATTTTCAAATTCCCAATCTTTTTGTGAGTCATTAAAATCAAATATATTGTTGTGTTTTGTTCCTTTTGTATTGATTTTCACGATTCCTGAAGCCATTCCTAAATGAGCGTTTTCCTCAAACATTTTATGGAGTTCAAAAAAGTAATTTTTAGGAAATACAATATCAGCATCTATTTTACAAATAATATCCGCTTTATCATAATGGTTATTTTTTTTGTATTGTAAACCTTCATTAAAGGCATTGACGACTTTAGAACCCACTTGATAATCTGATGAAATCAAATTTTTAATAGAGAGGTGTTGTAAGTTGGTATTGGATTGAAATTTTTGAGCCACCATTTCTGTGTTATCGGTAGAGCCATCATTAACAATAATGATATCGAGGTTTTTGTGCGTTTGCCATTCCAAAGACTTCAAACACAGTGGTAACAACTTTTCTTCGTTATGAACAGGAATAATGATTAAAAAATTCATTCTTTCACTTTTTTAAAAAGCCTGTTAAAATACATTGAGATTTAACAGGCTTTAAAATTAATTAAAATTATTCAAATTTCACACGATACGGATTCATCATCATGGTTTGTCCATATTTTTGAGGTTGAGTAAAATATTCAAACCAATATAAGTTTTCCTTTCCTATTTTGCGTTCTATTAGTTGGGAACTCACTTTGTCTTCATTCAAGCTTTCAAGTAAAATTTCCCATTTCGTTTTTTCTATTGGATAACCGATGACTTCTTTTTCGCCTACTTTTTTCCCCAAATAAGCAATGGCATCGTCTAAACTTCCTAATTCATCTACTAAACCAATCTCTTTGGCTTTCGTTCCAGACCAAACTCTTCCGCCTCCTACGGCATCAATCTGTTCAAAGGATTTTTTACGATTTTTGGATACGAAATGTACAAACCTTTTATAAGTGCTCTCTACACTTTTCGTCATCATCGTCAATGCCCCAGGCGATAAACCTTGTATAACAGAATGGAAATTAGCATTGTCATTTGTTTTGACAACATCGGCTCTTACACCATTTTTATGGGCTAAATTTTTAGCATTGGGGATAATGCCAAACACACCGATAGACCCCGTAATGGTATTAGGCTCAGAGTAGATTTTTTCTCCTGCCATAGCGATATAATATCCTCCCGAAGCCGCATAGTCGCCAAAGGAAACCACCAAAGGTTTTTTCGCTTTCAATTGTTCTAATTCAAATAAAATTTGGTCAGATGCATTGGCACTTCCACCAGGCGAATTAACACGGAGTACAACGCCTTTTACCTTATCATTGTCTTTAAGTGCTTTGATTTCTTTGATTAAATTTTTATCATAAATCCCATTATAGCCTTTCCCATTTTTAATCTCTCCTGATGCGTAGAGGATAGCGATGTGGTCTTTTTGTTCGTTTCTGATTTCTGATTCTTTGCTAATGAAATCGGCGATACTAATTTTATTGATTTTTTCGTCTTTATCAATATGTAATTTTGTTTTAATGAAATTATCATATTCACTTTTCTGAACCAATTTATCGACTAAATTATATTTTACACTTAGTTCAGGAATAATTCCATAAACACTATCTACGGTTGTTTTGAAACGGAGAGAATCTATCTTTCGGGAAGTTCGGATTTCACGAGCGGTATTTCCCCATAGGTCGTTTAATAAAGTCGAGAGTTGTTCTTGATTTTCGGGCGAGATTTCATTTTTAATAAAAGGTTCTACCGCCGCTTTAAATTTTCCATGGCGAATGACTTGGATGTCAATTCCAATTTTTTCGGCTAAGTTTTTTAAGAATACGACTTCCGTACTCATCCCTTTGAGCTCTATTGCTCCCATAGGGTTTAAGAAGTATTGGTCTGCCACAGAACCTAAATAATAGGCTTTTTGAGAAACGGTATTTCCGTAAGCATATACAAACTTACCACTCTTTTTGAAATCTTCAATGGCATTTCTTATATCACTTAATTGTGTAATACCAGCATTGGTACCATTCAGTTCAATGCTAATTCCTTTAATTTTATCATCATTTTTTGCTTTCTTAATGCTTTGTACTACATCATAAACCAAGACTCTTTTTCCTTCCTCTTTTCCAAGCTTGAAAAGGTCTGGAGAATTTTCGGTAGGTGCATCTTCGAATATCACCTTTGAATTGAGTGTAAGCACAGAATTCTTTTTGATATTTATGGTTTCATCTGCACTCATCATAGAAAAACTGATAAAAATCACAAAAAAAACAAAAAGAATGAATCCCATTACAAAAATAGCAACTATATTTGCCAGTACATTTTTTAAAAATCCTTTCATAATTTAATTTATTTATATTTGTATATGTCGCAACATCGTAGTATTTTGTTACTCGGAACAAATTTAGGGGACAAAGATAAGCATCTCAAAACTGCTATAAAAGCTTTAGAAAAAAAACATTGTAAAGTTATAAAAAAGAGTAAAATTTCAAATTCTATGCCTTTTGGGTTTGCTAGTAAAAATAATTTTCGTAATATTGCAATTATAATTGAGACTGAACAATCTCCTATTCTTTTATTAAGAACGGTGAAATCCATAGAAAAAGAAATGGGTAGGCTTTCAGATTCCTCAGTTACAGGGGGTTATACGGATAGGATTATTGATATAGATATTGTAACCTTCGATAAGTTGGTATATAAATCAAAAAAATTAGAAATTCCTCATCGGCGAAATTTATTCGAAAGGGAGTTTTCTATAAAATTAATTAATGAATTAGAAATAATTGAAAAACATAATATATGAAATTAAATTTATTACTACTGATGTCGTCATTACCTGTAGCAATATTTGCTCAGGATAATGTAGCAACTGATACAGTATCGGTTGAAAATAAGTATCCAAATACTTTTTCGTCTTGGTCATCTAATGTTGAAAAATTTGATAGTAAGGCTAAAAAGTTGAATGATTGGTCTATTTCCGTTGGGGTAGGAGCACCTTTTATCATTCAAGCTGATCTTAACTCTTTTTACAAGGGTACCGTTAATTGGGGTTGGAATGCTTATGTGAGTTTAGATAAGCAAATTTCTCACACTTTTGGATTGAGTTTACAATACCAAATGGGGAAAACTAACCAAAAAGGTCAATTGCCAGGTAAAGCTGGAGAGTTGGCAGGGGTAGCAGATGCTAACACTAAGTATCGTCAGGTATCGTTGTTGGGAGATGTTAATTTTTCTAACTTGTTGAGGCGAGTAGATAATAAATCTCCTTATAGATGGGCGTTGCATGGTTATGCTGGTATTGGATTCCAAGGTTACGATATGTTCTTGTTAGATAATTATGGTCGTAGTTGGGAAGAGTTGCCAGTGCAACATACACAGAAGTTAGGAATTGCTTCTTTCTTTTATCAAGGAGGAGTTGGTTTGAAGTACAAATTATCAAGAAGATTAGATATCGAAGGTAGGGTAATGTATATTATAACTGGAGATGAAGAATTTGATAGTGGAGGAGAAACAAGAGATGCAGGAAGTGCTCAAATAGGTTATTATAATACAATTAATGACACTTACTCAGATAATATGTTAACAGTTAACCTAGGATTGTCTGTTAAGTTAGGAAAACACCTTACCCATTTGGCTTGGTATGATCCTTTACAAAATATTTATGCAAGAGCAAAAGCTATTCAAGATTTGAATCCTGAATTTGTAGTATGTGATGCAGGAGATAATGATGATGATGGTGTTTGTGATGATTGGGATAGACAGTTGGATACTCCAAGAGGTGCTAGAGTAGATGGTGCAGGGGTAGCATTGGATATGGATTTAGATGGTGTTATTGATTTATACGATCAATGTGTAACTGTTCCTGGTCCAGTAGAGAATAATGGTTGTCCTGAAGTTGTAGAAGCTCCAGTATTGCCAAGTGCGCCTACTTCGGTTACAGAAATAGAGAGAGTGAATAAAGAGTTTCAAGGTATAGAATTTGCATTAAATAAGGCGGTTATTAGACCTAAATCTTTTGGAAGATTGGATCGTGCTGCTGAAATCATTAAAACTTTAGATACCAATAGTCAGTTTTTGGTAATCGGTTGTACTGATACTCGTGGTTCAGAGGCTTATAATCAAAAGCTTTCTCAAAGAAGGGTAGAGTCTGTTGTTAAATATTTAACCAACAAAGGGGTTCCTAAAGGAATGTTAATTGCTGAGGGTAGAGGAGAGAACGACTTAAAATATCCTGAATGTGAGCCAGCGACGAAATGTCCTGAGTGGAAAAATGAAGCAAATCGAAGAGTTTACTTTGAAGCTAAAAAATAATTCTAAAAAATAAGTATTAATTTTGAATAAAAAATCTCAAATTATGAAAATAAATTCAACAATTGTTGCGTTAGCATTAGCTGTTCCAGCAGTATTCAATGCTCAAGCTACTGAAGAAGTGGCTAAAGAGGAAGCAGTGGTAGATAATTATAGTGTTTATCCAAACACTTTCTCTTCTGGCTCTGCTCAAGTAGAAAAATTTACGAATAAGGTAAAAAGATTTAATGATTGGGCTGTTTCTGCAGGTGTGGGAATTCCATTGCTTCAATCAGGTGATTTAACCTCTATTAAAAATGCTAATGGAGGAGGAAAGAACACAATAGGCTATTCTTTTTATGTAAGTTTAGATAAAGCTATTACACATGCTTTTGGTTTAAATTTACAATACGATAGAGGGATAACTAAACAAGGATGGTTCGACTTTAATAAAGAAGTTCCTTCGTCAATAACTTCTGATTACCAAAAAGTAGCCGCTAAGACCGAGTATAGTGCAATTTCTTTATTAGGAGATATTAACTTTTCTAATTTATTGAGAAGAGTAGATAATAAATCTCCATATAGATGGGCTTTACATGGATATTTAGGTGTTGGTTCTTTGGCATATAAAGCTTATGTTAAAGATGTTGAAGGAGAAAGATTGCAAAGAGAAATTAAGCCATTTTCATTATATTCTTGGTTTGGACAGGCAGGAACTGGTCTTAAATTTAAAGTGTCAAGAAGAATAGATGTTGAGGGTAGATTGATGTATGTGGTTACTGGAGATGATGAGTTTGATGGAGGTGGAGAACAGTATAGTTCAATCAACCAAAGAGAGGATCAAGTTTCAGATAATTTCTTCAATGCAACATTGGGTCTTACTCTTAAATTAGGAAAACATCAGTCTCATTTATTTTGGCATGATCCACTTCAAGAAGTATATGGTAAGCTAGACAACCTTGCTAACTTGAACGCAGATGTTAAAGTATGTGAGAGTGGAGATAATGATAACGATGGTGTTTGTGATGATTGGGATAGACAATTAGATACACCAGCAGGTGCAAGAGTAGATGGTGCAGGAGTTGCATTAGATGCTGATTTGGATGGTGTTATAGACTTGAACGATGAATGTGTAACTGTTCCTGGTCCAGCATCTAATAACGGATGTCCTGAAGCAGTAGAGCCACCTAGATTGGCACAACCTACTCCTACTGTTACCGATGAGGTAAAAGATTTTGAAGGTATTGAGTTTGCGTTAGATAAAGCGGTAATTAGACCAAAATCTTTTGGAAAATTAGATCGTGCAGCATCTATCTTGAAAACATTAGATTCTGGTAGTAAGTTCTTAGTAATTGGATGTACAGATACTCGTGCGTCAGATGCTTATAACCAAAAACTTTCTCAAAGAAGGGTAAATGCCGTAGTGAAATACTTGACAAACAAAGGTGTTTCTCGTGGAATGTTGATCCCAGAAGGTAGAGGAGAAAATGATTTGAAATATCCAGAATGTGAGCCAGCGACAAAATGTCCTGAGTGGAAAAACGAGGCTAACAGAAGGGTTTATTTCCAACCAGCGAACTAATATTAGTTTGATTATAAATTTAAGCCACGCAATTTGCGTGGCTTTTTTGTTTTTTAAAATTAGATTAATTACTTTTACCTGATGATTTCCGAAAAAGAATATAAACAACTCAAATATCAAACACTTCGACATTATTGGGGGTATCACAATTTTAAAGCACCACAAGAAGAAATTATTGATGCTGTTCTTCATCATACCGATGTCGTTGCTCTTTTACCGACAGGAGCAGGGAAATCTTTATGCTTTCAGTTGCCTGCATTGCTTTTAGAAGGAACTTGTATTGTGGTTTCTCCACTTTTAGCATTGATGAAAAATCAAGTGTATAATCTGAAAAAACAGAATGTCGAAGCAGAGTTTATTTCATCGGAATTAGACGATAGTCAGGTGGAAGAAATAATGTCAAGGTGTAAGGAAGGTGTTACTAAGCTACTCTATGTGTCGCCAGAAAGGCTCAGTAATAAAGTTTTTTTGGAGCATATAATGGAAGTGGAAATCTCTTTTATTGCCATAGATGAAGCACATTGTATTTCTGAATGGGGAGCAGATTTTCGTCCCAGCTATCAAAATATTAAGCACTTTATACACCGCTTTGATGGAATTGCTACTATTGCACTTACTGCAACGGCAACGCCAAAAGTTTTGGAAGAAATTAAACATAAATTAGGACTTCAAAAGCCTTTGGTTTTTCAAAAGAGTTTTAAGAGAAAGAATATAGGTGTTTTTATTGATGATATTGCCGATAAATATCAATGGATTGATGAATATATTCGGCATCAAAATAGTTCGGGAATTATTTATACTCGAACGAGAAAAGAAGCGGAAAACCTTACTGGTTTTCTTCAAAATAGAAATGTGACCAATGTGGAGTTTTATCATGCTGGACTTTCCAAAAAAGAGAAAAATCATCGACAGAGCGTTTGGCAAAGAAGCTCGAATCAGGTGCTTGTCGCTACCAATGCCTTTGGGATGGGGATTGATAAAGATAATGTGAGGTTTGTGATTCATTATGCTGTGCCGAGTAGTATCGAAAACTATTATCAGGAAATAGGAAGGGCAGGACGAGATGGTAATCCTAGCTATGCTTTTTTGTTATGGAATAAAGACGAGGTAGCAAACTTTGATAAGGTGCTTAAAAATGCCATTCCGAATAGAACGGAGTTTGTTAAAATTATTTCGCATCTCTATTCTATTTTTCAGGTGGCAGAAGGAGAATTGCCTGAAAAAAGTTTTCAGTTTTATATTCATCGGCTACAAAAATCGGTCAATTATTCCATGGCGAAAATAAAAACGGTACTTCAGTTTTTGAATCATCAGGAGATTATTTATTATAATTATTTTAAAACATTATCCAGTATACAGCTTAATATTAAACCCAATGATGTAGAACTAATCGCTCAAAAAGATGCTTATTTTATAGAACTTTTACTTCGGAATATTCCAGGTATTGCGACCAAGAAAGTCTTATTTAATGAAAATGCACTGAGCGAAAGAATGGGGATTGATTTACCTTTGATTAAAGAAAGAATTAAGGATTTGCAAAATCAGGGACATTTAGAATATATCGATGGTGCTTTGTCGAGTATTCGGTTCTTAAAGCATCGAAATAGTAGAATGATAGAAGGAACATATTGGCGTTTGTTTTTAAATATTCAACGGAATAAAATTCAGAAATGGGAGGATATGAAATATTTTGCCCAAGATAAACATCATTGTAAGATGCAACTGATTCTTGCTTATTTTGGGGAGAAAAATACTGAACCTTGTGGAAATTGTTCTTTTTGTCAGTCTCGAAAAGAACGGATTTTTGGTAAGGATATTTCGTCTGATATTGTGGAAGTACTTCGTCAGAAACCTTGTAATATCAACGAAATCGCTGTTCAGTTGCATTATTATAAAAAAGACAATATTTTAGAAAACTTAATTGTGCTATTGGATAAAGGCGCTGTGAAAATGCTTGACTTCAGAACTTATACAATAATGTAACAACTTAACAAATAAACAATTTAACAAACAATAAATGAAATCATTAAGAGTAGTTTTTTTAGGAACACCTGATTTTGCGAAGCACTCTTTAGAGTGTATTCATCGCTCTCATCATCAAGTAGTGGGCGTGGTAACGGTGGCTGATAAAGCGAGTGGGAGAGGACAAAAAATACGACAGTCTCCCGTGAAAACTTACGCCGTAGAAAATGATATTCCTGTTTTTCAGCCTGAAAAATTAAGGAATGAAGATTTTCTTCAGCAAATGAGATCCCTCAATGCAGATATTTTTGTGGTGGTCGCTTTTAGAATGATGCCAAAAGTTTTATTTGAAATTCCACCAATGGGAACCTTCAATTTACACGGTTCATTATTGCCTGATTATCGTGGAGCAGCACCGATTAATTATGCCATTATCAATGGAGAAAAAGCATCTGGAGTAACCACTTTTTTTATCAATGAAAAAATAGACGAAGGAAATATTTTATTACAAGCCAAAACACCGATTGGAGATAATGAAAATGCAGGAGCATTACACGATAGATTAATGGAGATTGGTGGTGAATTAGTTGTTGAAACTTTGGATAAACTAGCTGAAAATACTATTGAGGAACGCCCTCAACCAGTGGTAAAAAATCCGAAAAATGCCTTTAAGATTTTTAAAGAAGATACTAGAATTAATTGGGAAAATCCGATTAAGCAAATTCATAATTTCATTAGAGGAATGTCGCCTTATCCTTGTGCTTTTACCGAATTAAAAATAGGAGAAAGTCAAAAAACATTGAAAATTTTCAGTGGTGAATTTGAAGAGGTAGTTCATCAAAAGCCTATAAAGACGCTTGAACTGAGTAAAAATACTTTTAAAATTTACGTTCAAAACGGAGTTTATAGTCCGAAAGAGGTTCAGTTGCAAGGTAAAAAGAGAATGAATGTCAAAGATTTCCTGAATGGCATTCGGGATTTTGAGCATATTACTTTGCTGTAAAATAAAAAAACCTCCTTGAAAAAAGGAGGTTTTTGAATAATCATGAAAATTTATTTTTCTTCTTTTGTTTCTTCTGTTTTGACAAAAGTATTTTCGTTAATATAACCTGCTTTTTGCAAAATATTATACCACTGAATCATTTTCTTAATATCAGAATTATACACCTTACCTTTATCATAATCTGGAAGTGCTTTCTCCATCAATGCTACTAACTCTTCTGAGGAAGACTTATGAGAAATCGTTTGTTCGTAATTGTATTCTTTTGCGATGGCTTCAAAAACTTCAAACAAAGGAACTTCCTTGCTTGTAGAGTAGATAGCGATATTATCTAATAAACTCACTTGGCTCGAATTTCCAATACTCACTTTTTTGTGAGTCGTAATATCTTCGATAATAAACCCGTTTCTTAACTGAGAAACTAACTTAAACAATCCTGGTTTTCCAGAGATTGAAATTATTTTTTCTAACTGCATATTCTTCAAATATTTAATATTATTTATTTTGGAAATCTCATTTTGTAAGAGACTTTAACATCTCCCCTTGAGATTTTTGCTAATTTTCCTTTGATTAATTTTTTCTTTAATGAACTCAAATAATCCGTAAACAAAATACCTTCGATATGGTCGTATTCGTGTTGAATAACCCTTGCTCTCATGTCGGAGAATGTTTCGGTATGTTTTACAAAGTTTTCATCAAAATATTCAATAACAATGGTTTCTTTTCTTTTCACATCTTCTCTTACATCTGGTATAGAGAGGCAACCTTCATTGAATTTCCATTCTTTTCCAGATTCTTCTAAAATTGTAGCATTAATGAAAACCTTTTTAAAGTCTTTTAGTTCATCAGCGATATCTTCAAAGTCTTCATCCTCTGCCAAAGGTCTGATGTCAATACAAAAAAGACGAATGTCTAACCCAATTTGTGGAGCTGCCAATCCTATTCCGTTGGCACCTTTCATGGTCTCAAACATATCCTCTATCAATCCGTTTAGATTGGGATAATTTTCGTCTATATCTACGCATTCTTTTCTTAAAACGGGATCTCCGAATGCTCTAATAGGTAGTATCATTTTTTCTTTTGTTCTAAATAATTCTGTAAGATAAGCGTAGCACTCACTTTATCTATCAATCCTTTTTCTTGTCTTTTCTTCTTGCTTTTTCCACTTTTACTAATGAAAAAAGAAGCCATTTTTGAGGTGAATCTTTCGTCGAAACGCTCAATTTCAATATGGGGAAATTCTGTTTTTAGTTGTTCTATAAACTGTTGAATTTCTGTTTCCACTTCGGAAAGTTGACCTTTGAGGTCGGTTGGTAATCCAATAACAAAAGTTTCTACATTATTTTCTTTCGTATAAGATTGTAAAAAAGTGAAGATGTCGGGTGTCAAAACGGTCGTCAGCCCACTTGCAATCATTTGCATATCATCTGTTTCGGCAATACCGCATCTTGCTTTTCCATAATCTATCGATAGAATTTTTCCCATAACTAAAGTACAAATTTACAAATTTACAAATACTCTCACAAAATTTATTTTTGAATAAACAAAAAGAATGATATCGTTTCGTCTGTGAAAAAGTGGATAAAACGAAATGGTAGCCGTACTTTTAGCGAATGATTACAATGCAATAGTATGGGTTTTCATTGTTGATATTTGTTTTCCATCGGGGGTTAAAATACAAAAAGAGGAACCAAAACTGATTCCTCTTTTGTGAGCGCGACAGGATTCGAACCTGTGACCGTCTGCTTAGAAGGCAGATGCTCTATCCAGCTGAGCTACGCACCCTATTTGTTATAATTATGAAAAACAAAAATTCTTTAACAAATTTAATTTGTCGGGGCGGCAGGATTCGAACCTGCGACCTCCTGGTCCCAAACCAGGCGCGATGACCGGACTACGCTACGCCCCGAATTTTGTTTTGTTGCGGAGGGTATGGGATTCGAACCCATGCGACGATTGCTCGTCGACAGTTTAGCAAACTGCTCCGTTAACCACTCCGGCAACCCTCCTTGCAAATATGCGTAAATATTTGTTATTGATTGGCTTAAGTTTTTTTGTTTCTTCTTGTGCTCAACGAAATAAAGTTGAAAAAAAATATCAACCTTTTGTTCAAAAGAAGAAAATAATTAAAAAGGAGCGAAAAACATATGTTCCTTCACCGATTGAAACAGATTGCGATGCCGAATTTTATAGAAAAAATATCGGAAATAAAGCACGTAAAGATAATACGATGAGTTATGGCTCTATTGTTACCGCTAAAGCTAATGGTTTTCAGGTGGTTAAAACGCATTTTCCCGCTGTTTCACAAGATTTTAGACAAAAATATGTGATTGTTCATTACACCGCATTGAACAATGAAAAATCGATTATGGTGCTCACGGAAAGAGGCGTAAGTTCTCATTATCTTGTCAACGATTTGGGCGATAAAGAAATTTATCAACTTGTAGATGAAAATAAAAGAGCTTATCACGCTGGAGTTGGTTCTTGGAGAAAACATAAAAATTTTAATGATAATTCTATTGGTATAGAAATTGTAAACGATGGTTATGTTTTGGATGAAAATGGAAAAAGGGTTTTCAGTCCTTTTCCTCGATGGCAAGTAAGAAAAGTGGCTCAGCTTTTAAAAGATATTGTGAGACGCTATGAAATTCCGCCAACGAATATTTTAGGGCATTCTGATATTGCCCCTACAAGAAAGCAAGATCCAGGACCAGAGTTCCCTTGGAAAGAATTATATGAAAAATATAATTTAGGAATGTGGTACAACGAAACGGATAAATATAGATTTATGAATCAGATGAATGCACAGGAATTTTTTCAGAAAAAAGACAGTCCATCCTTTGTATTTGAATTTCAATCTGCTTTAAAAAGATTTGGTTATGGTATTGAGCCAACGGGAACTTGGGACGAAGGAAACCGAAAAGTAGTAGAGGCGTTTCAGTATCACTTTAGACCTCAAAATTATGATGGAATAGTGGATATAGAAACTTGGGCGATTTTGAAAGCCTTGAATAAAAAATATCCTGCAAAATAAAAAATATCTTCATTATTAAAATCAAACAAGGTCGCCTAAATATCATTTTTAGGCGACCTTGTTTTAATCTGTTTCGATGAGATTAAGGCTTGCATCTCTTAATTTAAAAACAATATTATTTTAATCATCTATATTCTGTATACCAGAAGTCGGAGATCAGTCTTTTCTTCCCATTACTTTTTTAAACCCTAAATTTTGATAATAATTTGTGGTCTTTTTAAAAAGTTGGTCTTTGAAGTCATAAAAATCTGCCCAAACAAAGATAAGGTACTTATCTTTTGTCAAAATAATAAAGTTATCTTGTTGCGTGATTGTATTTAATACCGTTTTTATTTGTTCCTTTTGATGATATTCTACAATATAAAGGCCTCCTTTATCACGGCGATTCCCTACTGAATAAAATTCAGCATAAAAGTTTTTGATATTAGGCGTATTGTACTTTTTTTCTGTAATTAAATCGATTAATTTTGAATCTTGTGTTTGTATGGGATTGAGAGTCAAAAGTCCCTCTGTCTCTTTTTTTATAATTGTTGTGTCGGTCAATTTCATCGGAGAAAAATAGGAAGCGTTTAATTTAAACGCTTTTGGAATATGTATTTTATTTTGTGAAAAAAGCATATTCATAAAGCCTAACATTAATAATGGTAATAATCTTTTCATCATCTTTTTTTTCAAAGGTAAATAAAAAATTCCTTACAAAAGCGTAAGGAATTTTTAATGTTTTTAAATTTGATTAAGGCTTATAAGAATCTCTCAAACTGACCGTTCTATTGAAAACAAGATTGTTTTCGGTAGAGTCTTTGTCTTTGGTAAAGTAGCCGATTCTTTGGAATTGTAAAGGTTCTTCTACTTTCACTTCTGCCAAAGAAGGTTCTGCAAAACCTTGTACCACTTGCCTACTTTCTGGATTGATGTATTCCATAAAATCAACTTCCTTATCTCCGTCAGGTTGCTCTACGGTAAACAATCTATCATACAACCTAATCTCGGCAGGAATAGCGTGTTTCGCAGAAACCCAATGAAGTGTTCCTTTTACTTTTCTTAAACTTGCCTCTGTTCCGCTTCCTGATTTAGAATCTTCATCGTAAGTACAATAAATGGTCGTAATTTCGCCATTTTCGTCCTTATCTACTCGTTCTGCCTTAATGATATAAGCGGACTTTAAACGAACTTCTTTTCCTAACTTTAGTCTAAAGAATTTTTTATTAGCTTCCTCTCTAAAATCTTCTCTTTCAATATACAACTCCCTTGAAAAAGGCACTTTTCTTGTTCCTGCATTTTCATCTTCTGGGTTGTTGTCGGTTTCTAACCATTCTTCTTGCCCTTCAGGATAGTTTTCAATGACTAATTTAACAGGGTTAACAACTGTCATTACTCTTTTAGCCACTTTGTTCAAATCCTCTCTAACGCAAAATTCTAACAGCTGAACATCAATTAAGTTTTCCCTTTTAGAAACCCCTACTTTATCAATAAAATTACGAATAGACTTCGGTGTGAATCCTTTTCTCCTTAATCCAGAAACTGTTGGCATTCTTGGGTCGTCCCAACCTGTTACCACTTTTTCTTCTACTAATTTTTGTAATTTTCTTTTGGAGGTAATCATATAAGAGACATTCATTCTGGCGAATTCCCTTTGCTTGGTTTTAATAGTGTTTTCGTCGTAAACCTGATCTAAATACCAATTGTATAAAGGTCTATGATTTTCAAACTCCAATGAACATAAGGAATGCGAAATTTGCTCTATATAATCACTTTCTCCGTGAGCCCAATCGTACATTGGGTAGATTTTCCAGTCGGTTCCCGTTCTATGGTGAGGTTTTTTCAAAATACGATACATCACAGGATCACGCATATTCATATTAGGAGATGCCATGTCTATTTTGGCTCTTAAAGACATTGTCCCTGCCTCATATTCTCCGTTTTTCATTCGCTCAAACAAATCCAAAGACTCTTCTATTGGTCGGTTTCTAAAAGGCGATTCTACACCTACTTCCACAGGTGTTTTTCTTTGCTCGGTAATCTCCTCCGAAGACTGCTCATCTACATAGGCTTTCCCTTGCTTGATGAGTTCTACCGCCCAATCGTACAACTGCTGAAAATAATCTGAAGTGTATAATTCTTTATCCCACTCAAAGCCAAGCCAAGCGACATCTTTTTTAATCGCATCTACAAACTCTTGTTCTTCTTTTTCTGGGTTGGTGTCATCAAAACGAAGATTAACAGGAGCGTTATACTGCTTTCCTAAACCAAAATTAATGCAAATAGCTTTCGTATGTCCGATGTGTAAATAGCCATTAGGCTCTGGTGGAAAACGAAAACGCAAGTTTTTGGCATCTAAACCTTCTTTTAAGTCATTTTCTATAATTTGCTCAATAAAATTGAGAGATTTCTTTTCTGTTTCCATAGGTGCAAATTTAAGAAAAAGTTTTAATTGGGGTAAAGACTTTTGAAGTTAATATTCTTGCTTGTTTTAGTAACAAATCTAATATTTTTATAGGAAAACTCTTTTATTCAGTAAATGATTTAAGTAATGTTCTAATAAATGCTAAAATGAGAGGTAAAACGAAACTGATTATAAATAAAAATAATCCTGTATATTGCCAAAAAGGTCCTTTTGTATTGCCATTGAGATGGTCATATTCTCTTCTGATATGTGGTGGCATTTCATCTTTTTCTAAAAGATTTTTACAATGTTCACACACGGAATATCCTATTCTACCAATTGGGAATAATGGTAACCAAAAAAGATGGGCGTGTCTTCTGAATATGCTAAATATTAAGGTTCCTTGTCTTTGGCAACTCTGACAAGTGCAAGTCTTTGATTTTGCAGATACTAAATGAGCCTTTCGACTTCCATAAATAAAAAACATAAGATTTGAAATTTTTAAAAAACAAATTTACTATTTTTTTCTAAAAAACAAATGCTTGCACTTTCCTAAACCAAAATGAATGCAAATTGCTTTCGTGTGTCCGATGTGTAAATAGCCATTAGGCTTTGGCGGCAAACGAAAACGCAAGTTTTTGGCATCTAAACCTTTGTTTAAATCATTTTCTATAATTTGCTCAATAAAATTGAGTGATTTTTTTCTGTTTCCATAAGTACGAGTTTAAGAAAAAGTTTTAATTGAGATAAAGACTTTTGAAGTTAATGTTTTATGATGATGTCTTTTTATCAGTGCCAACTTTACGATTTGCAATAGTACGAAATGCGCAAAAGTTGATATATCAATTACTGAATTTATTATTTATGTATTCTTTTGTTTTATAGCTAATTGCTTATTTGGGTGATTAAAAGATATTGTATATATTTGTGTGTTGTGGTGCATTTAAGAAACGAACGTGAAAGCAAGAAAAAATAGAAATTATGGATAGAATAACTGTAAAAACTTCTGTTCAAGCGGAACTTGACAAAGTTTGGAATTATTGGACTGAACCAAAACATATAA